>Ga0179593_1583955_pt1 | contig 10630 bp, 20 predicted proteins | sample CZODoug2_1_08_16_FD_185931 | JGI IMG/M metagenome (GOLD analysis project Ga0179593, IMG submission 185931) | Vadose zone soil fungal communities from Angelo Coast Range Reserve, California, USA - CZODoug2_1_08_16fungal (PacBio error correction) | ecosystem: Environmental > Terrestrial > Soil >... | reverse complement strand
TGCCTCTTCAATCGCTCTCTATGAGGCCAAAAATGTCGTCCCATGGGGACCCCCCTTTTTCCATGGGCCCCTTTTCTAAAGCTTTTTTTCATTTTGCAGTTTGATTTTATTTAAGAGCTTGTTACCAGGGGTGGCCCGTCCCCCCCCCCCCCCAATTTTTAATTTTCTTTATGTCCCTCTCCCCCAAGGACGGCCTGAGCGACCCCCCCAAAAACCCCCCCCCCCTCCTCTTTTGTCACCATTTCTGCGGTCTTGAGTGCATGCCTTTTGGAATTTTCCCCCCCATGGCCTGACTGCTAGAGTACTTCACCCGCCCCCCACCTTCCGTTTTATACCTCTTGCGCAGTCCTCTGCCCTGATCTTTTGTCCCCTTTCCCGTTTCCGCGTTCTACAGTTGACGGACTTTATGACACATGTGCCTACAGTTCGCCGTTTTTTTTTCTTTCCCTTTGACATTTTCCCCCTTAGTTTCATTTGGCAAAAAACCACCCACACACACCCCCCCCTTTCGATATTTTTGGTCCCCCCCTTGGATAGGACCGCAGAGTTCCAGGCAACCCTTTTGTTTTACTTTTCGGCTTCAGCCCTCCCCTTTCTTCTATTTTTTTTTTCATTTTTCCCTTCTTGCAAATCCCGTTGAGTTTTTTTCCCCCCCCTGAGATTTTTCCACTCCGGAACTTTCCAGCCACGCGGCCTCCGCCCTTTTTTCGCAACACAGTCGGTCGCTTTTTTTCTTCTTTTCCCCCTTTAAACTGTTTTGTCTTAATTCACCCCCCCCCCGATACCATGTCTTTGGAAGTTGCATTCCCCTTTTGACCCTCCACCCAGGCTTTTTCTTAGTTTTTGGCCCCCCCATCCATTACCCTTTTGAGTCCCCACCCGACGTGTCCCCCCCCTGTCCCCCTCCAAAGGTTTTTTTTTTTTATTTGCGTTCTTTGTCCCTCCTGTGTTCCCAAGCTTATGTTTGTATTGATTCACTTTTGTTTCCTCGTTCTTTATTTCGCCCCGGTATTTTTTTCGTTAGTCTCGCGCCCCCCCCCTTTTTTCCACCCCCCAATTTTTTTCTTTTTTCCAACCCGGGAATTATCTCTCCCCCTCTGTATTTGTCATCATCATCTTTCCTCATCTTCTTTCCCCCTACTCCTTTTTCACCCTTTAGGTTCAAACTTTTCTTTCTTCTTTTTTTCACTTGGAACTTTTTTCCCCGTTTAAAGAGCGTCTTTTGTAATTTTCCACTGTACATTAGTCTTCGGCCCCCTTTCTGAGAGGTGGTTTAGTGACGTCGTGGCTCCAAACCTGTTTTAGACTGATTCCTGCTTCAGTCTACACCGTTGAAACGTTTCTTACTTTAGTGTCCCCCCCCCCCCCTACCTCCCTGGACCCCTTTTCCCTCCTTCTCAACCTCCTTTTCAACTTCTCCCTCAACGGGCCCACCCCCCCTTCTCCCTTTTTTGAGGCGTCGTTGTCGACTTTGGACCCCCCCTTTTAAAACAAAAACAAACCATTCCGGTCCTTCCTTGAAGCTTTTTCAAAACCATTGACGCGTTAGCGAAGATGGTCCTAGGTTTCCAACCCCCTTAAATCCGGTCCCAAGTCTTGCTTTTTTTCAGGCGGGGTAGCTTAGTAATGGATGATTTCCGTTCTTGTTTTTTTTTCTCCTCCCAACCGCATCGTTCCCGTTCTGTGATGGACTCGGAGCTGCATTGTGCGGTTTTAATTTTTCCCTTTCCCCCCGTACTCTATCCCTGTGTTTTTTCAAACCCTTTCAGGTTATGTGACCATCCCCCCTTCAGAACCCCCCTAATTTAGACCCCCCCCCCCCCCCCTCGTCTTTCACATTATGTTCCCCACCCCCTTTCCTCCTACGGTGAGCCTTGTGATTACGCCTTTCTTTAAATAGCACAAGGCAATTCTTTGACTTGTTCATCGATAATTTGGCCTTGCTTACCCCCCCCAACCCCCAGGGTTACCATTTTTTTCTCTGCAACCTTCATGACTTTTTTTCGCCTAATGAAAGGCGGCGAGGAACACGTTTTTTTCAGTGTTCCCCCCTCCCCCTCCTGACTGCAATCATTTCGTTATTTTCCCCCCCAGTTTTTCTATAGCTTCCCTTTTCTCTTTTTCTTCAGTCAGTTTTCTGTGTGGAATAGTTTGAACCATGATCCAGGTGTTTCCCCCCCGTGTTTTTTCTTTTTTTTCCCTGTTCCCCCCGCTTCCCCCCCCGCCTTTTTTTTCCTCCTTCACCGTCCTTATCTTCCCCGAGGTGCGGCCATCCCGACTCCCCTTTCGAGCCATTCTTTTTTTCCCCTTTTTCCTTTTAAGCCCCTTTCCCCCAGTTTGAATTTTCCTCATTAAGGGAGCGTCCTTAATGGTGTTGCGTTCGCTCTGTTTCCTCTTTTTGAATTCCCCCCCCCTCTCCCCCCTCCTCAGTTGTTGTTTTTAGATCTCTTATTCCTTTTTTTCCCCTCCCCGCCTCCCCTTTTTTTCCCCCCCCCGTGACTCGCCATTTATCTCCCACCTCTTTTTCAGGTCAATACGTCTTTTTTCTTTTTCACTCGATTTTGACCGGACCCTGGCTTCTCTCGAGACCCTCCCCTGTCAACGTCCCCTTTACCTGTGATCAGTTGGAGCTTCCAATCGCGTTGTCCCTTTGAAGTCCTTTCTTTTCCCCTCACCCCCCCCCTCTCCTGGAGCCCCCCTTCATGCCCTCCTTCCCCCTCCTGATTCTTCACAAAGGTTCGTGTTCGGGCCACGTACCAACCCTTTTTATCGCTAACCTTTTCCTAATCCCCTGTCATCTTGTAGTATTCTTTTCAAACCCCCCTCTTTTCAGAAAGTTTTTCACCCCCTCGCATGACATATCGTCTTTTTTCTGGACACTTCTCCTTCCCTTCACCTTTTCTTCCAAGCCCCCCTTTTTTCCCTTTCCAGCTACCCTTAGTACTCCCCCGTTTCCCCACAGCCTTCCTCAAACCATTGCGGCGGGGCACCGTATTCGGATGCTTATTTTTTTCTCCCCATCGACGTTTCTGCTCCTTCCCTGAAATTTTGTTTCTTTAGTGCTTTGGCGGTCTGTCTGGTTCTTCGGTCTGTGTGTTATTCGTATACTTTTGACCCCTGAGCCTCCTTACCCTTTCCCCCCTCCCCCGATTTTTTTGTGGGTTCCTACTTTGAAACTCCTCCCCCCCATAAGAAATTCATGCGACTCCCACCCCTCCTCACATGCGTGCGTTTCTCCCCTCTCCAGATCCTCTATTACTTCAATTTTTGACACTGACGAGGGTTATGCTTCTTTTTTTTTTTTCCCTTGAAGTTTTTTTTTTTCTTTCCCAGCCCCCTCTACCTTTTTTATTTTTTCCCAGGTGGGACGTTTTCTCCTAACCCAATTGCTTCTTTTTTTTGTTCTTTTTTTTTTTTTTTTTTTTTTTTTTTTTTTTTTTTTTTTTTTTTTTTTTTTTTTTTTTTTTTTTTTTTCTCTTTTTCTTGCCCCGTGGCTTCATCTGAGCCTCTTTTTTTTTTCCCTAGTCACCGTTTCCCTTTTTTCCCGGTTTATGAAAAGGTTTCAGTTCAGTCCCCTTTTTTTCCAACCTTCTCTCATGATTTCCCGATCATTTCCCTGACCCCTCCTCTTTTGTCCCCAAATTCCCCTTCTCACCCCTTGCCAGTTGCCTTCTCTTTCAACCGAACTTTTTCCCCAATTAGTCTTCTCATCCCCTAGCATCAGGCCTTCTTTCTGATTCACCCCCCCCAGAGGTTTTTTTTTTCAGCGACCCTTTCTTCGCTTTGATATTGTAACTTCCTTTCACCCCCCTGTCCTCCGACTTTGAGTTCAACTTGAATTTCCCCTCGGAAGGTTGTCACCCCTTTGGCCTCACCCCCCCACTTATTCCCTTTCCCCTCAATCGTCCCCCTTCTCTTTTTGCTCACACTTCCTTGGGTTATTAATAGCCTTTGAAACCTTTTCCCTCCACTTCCCCACGTCCTTTCTGTCCACAATCCTTCCCATGACAAAGAGTCCCTTGCCTTTTCATTCTTCTTTTTTTTTCCTTTCAACATCCTTTTTTTTACTCTCCCCCCTTTCCATGTTCAATCCTGCCTTTTTTTTTCCGAGTTTTCCCGAGGTAGAGACCCCTTTTTTTTCCCTCGCCCCTCCGGGGCTTGCCTTTTTTCTCCCCCTGTACTTCTCAATACTACTCCTGGGCATTAGGGCTGTGAAAGATTCTAGAATACAGGATTCATCCCCTTTTTCCGGTCCCTGGCCCTTGAAACCCCCAAACTAAATCAGTACTTTTTTTTCCAATTTTTTCCTGACGGAATTCGGACCTCTCTTGAACCCTTTTTTAACCCCCAGAGTCCACTGCTCTACGCACCTCCCCAGGCGTCCCTCCAATCACTTTGTTGAGCTCCCCGTCGAGGGTGTTTTACCCCGTGAATTGTCGTGTAATTTTTCTTTTAACTTTCTCCTTTTCATCACTCTCAACTCTGGTCTCCTCTTTCCCAATTTTCCCCCCTAGCACCAAAACTTTTGCATTTTTGGCTTCTTTTTTCTTTGTGATCCCCTTTTCCAACCTATTCACCCCTTGGTTTCCAACCCTGCATTCCCTAGAGATGATAGTCTTCCCCAAACCCCTTTTTTTATGCGCCGGCTCCCCGGCCCACTTCTTTTTTTCACCCTCCCCTCGGTCCCCCCCCTAAGGCTTTTCATGCGGCTGCATATTTTTTCCACCTCATTCAGAGACTCCTCTTTGGACCCATTGGGTAAACCACGGTCTTCCTCCCCATGGCTTCCCAAGTTTACTCTTTTGATTGGAGTGGTTTATATCTTTTTTATCCCCTTTTTTAGATTCGATCAATCTTTCCCATTCAAAATGACCAACCTCCCCCTTCTCGGCCCTTTATCCAGGTACTCCTCCCCGGTTTTCCCTGCCCCCCCCAGGTGGGATTTGCTTGGCTTACGCGATATTTTCAGTTTGACACTTTTTTTCGTCCCCTCTTCTCTTTCGGGTCCCCATCTTACTTTTTGCCTTTTTTTTCCAGTTCTTACGTATCACGAGTAGATTGTTCTTTCTATCCCCAGATCCCCCCTTTAAGTATGGTTTTTCCCCTTGACCGTGGGCGAAGGGTTTATTTTGTTTTTTGTTTGCCGCAGGAACCCCCTTTTCTGTCGTTTTTCTGCCCCCAACCCTTGCTTATGGTTCCACATGTAGATTTTCTTGTTCATCTTCTACACCAAAGACTGGAAGTGTCGTTTTGAAGTGATTAGGAGTTAGAGGTTTTAATCCCTTTTGACCCCCCTTTGGGGAGCTGACCCCCCCCCGGGCTAGGTGGGTCCCCAAGTTCCTTTCTGTTTGTGCCTTCGTCCCCCAGGGATTTACTCGCTTACCATGTTGAAACTCCGTTTCCCGGTCGCGTTTTTTTCTATGAGCTGGGCCTCCCTTCATCCTTCCCCCAACAATTTTTTTTTAGTTGGTTAACGGGTGGGGGGTTTCTGGGGCTTTTGCTTTTCTGTTAATCGGACCATTTTTTGCTGGCGTTTATTTTCTGTTCCCCCTCCACTTTTTTACCTCCTTTCGGATTCTCAATCCCCTAGTGCTTCTTCGGATCCCACGATTTTCCCTTCAGCTCTCCAACCCCCCAGTTGTTTCTTGCAGTTTTTTCTTTCTGTCCCCCCCCAAAATCTCCCCCTTAGGTTCCCCCCCACCCTCTTGCCTTCCCCGTCACTGCCATCACACATTCAACGACGTAAACTTTTGTCTTTTCCACTCAACTCCCTGTCGCTTCACAAACCCAGTATCCAAAACCCACCGCCAAACCTTTTTACCCTTGATTCTCGAATTTCCCCCCCGGAACCCCCACCCCCGAGTGAGGAAATTTTAGTCTTGTTGCTTTTGACAAAACCAAAACTGCTCCAAAACCTTTTATCTCCGTCCCCCAGCCCCCTTCAGGGACTTTTTTGATTGGGGTTCCCCCTTTTCCCCCTATTTGGCTGTGTCCGCCGAGGTCTTTTTTCAGGCACTTCGTGGCTTTATGTTGTCTTTGATTCCAAACAGAGGTCACGCCCCCTTGCCTTTCTTCCCTGACTTTCAACGGCCCCCCCCGTTGGAAACCTTCCAGTTTGTATATTCCCCCCCCCAACCTTTTTTTTTCTCGTTTTTCATAGCCCCTCGTGCATTTTTTTACGGTTTCACTATGATGGATTCTTCCCCAGATACTCGTTTGCCCTTCCCACTCGGTCCAAGAACCCCCTGGCGTGTACCCTTCTCCATATGTGATGTTTTTGCGTTTCCCGTTGTTCCTTTTGGTGTTCAACCCCTTTTTGGCTTTAGTGCCTCCTCTCCCCCTTTTTCGAGGTTTTTTTTTTTTTTGTCCCTTTTTTTTTCTTCCCCCCCTTTTTCTCCACAGTGTGGATACGATCTCCCCACCAGTGTTCTCTTCGCCCTCTCGCCTTCTTCCCTCGACCCTTTTCTCCAGCCACTTTTTTTGATTTGCTCCTTCCGTCCCCAAACTGGTTTCCCTTTGGCCCCTCCTTACTTTTTTTTGCGATTGGTTTGATTTTCCTGACTTCCTAACCGTTCACCCCCCCCCCACCCAAAACCCCACCCCAAAACCCCTCCAACGGTCCCCTTCTGCTGTTCCCCCCAGTCAGCGTTTTAATCCTCCCCGCGGTTGCTTTTGGTTTCCCCCCCTTTCCCACCCTCCTCTTTTTCGGTCTGCATGTTCTTTCATTTTTTCCGGTTCTCTTTCTGATGATTGCGGCGTTCTCTTTTTTACTCACCCCCCGAAATAGGATTTTTATTTGAGTCCTCTTTTTCCCTATTTTTTTACTTTTCTCCTCCTTCTCTACCCCCCCTTTTTTGAAGTAGACTTCCTCCAGTCTCTGTTTACCTGCTCGTTTTTTTCTTTTTTTCAAAACCCCCCCCCCGCCTTTTCCCTTATTTTTTTCCGTAAACCCCCTGTTTTGGTGGAAGACAACCCCGATACGGCGACCACCCAACCCTCCCCCCCCGTCCCCCCCATAGATCCTTCTCTTTTTTTTCTTTTTTTTTCGACTACCTCGGGCGTGGTTCCCTCGACCCCCCCCATTTAAGTGTTCTCCCCCGTTCTTCCTTTCTGGTCCTTGGCTCTTTGAGAAAGTTTGGTACCTCCCGCCCTCTTTTTCCCCAGTGACACTTGATTATTTTGTGGATCTTTCAAAACCCCCCCCCTTTTTTTTTTTTCATCGATAGGTGTTTAGTTTCTGGAGGTTCCCCTTGGGACCCGTTGTTTCCACCCCCTCAGTTAAAGGGTTTTTATGTTTTTTGTTTTCTTCCCTCGTCTTGCTGGGCGGTTGGTACAGTGGCCCATGGCCGGTGAAGCCGTTTTTTCCCCCCCCGGCCTTCCGGGGTTTTGGCACCCCCCCCCCTTTACCCCCCCCGGCCTTCCCCGTTGCTTTTTTTTTTCAGACCCTCCTTGGGGATCGGACCCCACCTTGCTCCCCTTTTTCCAAACGTGTCTTCCTTCGCAAAACGGACACTCCACACTCTTTTTTTTCCTACAGGGACCCTTTCCCCCCTCGTTTTTTTTTTTTTTTTAGACATCCACTAAGCAGTAAGATTTAACTTCCTTCATATTCGTTTGTCCTTGGTCCTCAACGATCCTGCCTCCCTTTTTATACCCCCCTTCCCACTCTTCCTTCACGTTTTTTTTTTGAATGTGCCAGTACCTCACTGCAACATCTCTCCTTTTTCCGTGTTGTTCTTAGATGATGTTTTTTCCCAGGCGTCCTCCCTAACGCCCCCTTTGTTTTTCTCTTCATCAGGGCTGATGCGTAAATTCTTTAGAAATTCCCTCCTGAAATGGCCTGGCCTTCTTCCGGGAATGATTTTTTCTTTTGCGGAGTCTTCCCCTGTCCCCGTAACGGTTTCCCCCCCCCTTGGTACTTTTTTTTTCCATTCGGCGAGTTCTTTTTTCTTGGACCAACCCCCCAAATGGATCCTTTTGCCGACCTATCCCAAATTTCCTTTTTACGCTTTTGAAGCTATCCCAACCCCGCCTGTTCTTTCTTTTTTTTTCCCTTTCTTTGATTTTTTCCCCCCCTTTTACTTTTTGTCAAAGTTACACCCCTCCGAACGTGTTACTCTCCTCGTTTTAAAGCTTGACGGCCCCCCCTGACCCCCCACAGTCTTTGTTAGTCTTCTTTTTTTTCCCATCCCTCCCCCCTCAAAGCCTTTTTGAGCTAGCCAAATTCTCTCTTAGTCCCCTTCGTTTCTTTCCCCAACATTAGTCCCCCTGTTCGGTTCCCTCCCCTCCTCCTTCCTCGTACCCTTCCCTTTTTCTGGTTGTCTCACCTGCTCCGGTCGTATCTTTTTCCACACAGAAACAAACCTTTTTTTTCACGAATTCGATTCCCTTGTGTAGATCTCCGCTATCTCTAAGTTTTTCTCCCGGGCATGCTTACATTTCTCCCCAGCATCCCCCCCTTTTTCGTGGTTGAACCCCAGCAGATGGGGAGAGAACTTTTTTTCCGGTTCCAACCTGTCTTTCCCCAATTACCCCCTCGTCCTCCTAGAGCTTCCCCTGGCCTGTTGGCGTGTCCCCCCCTCTTCTGTAACCGAAGGTTTTGAAAAGTTCCCCCCAATAAGCCATGATACTTCTCACCCCCTGGTCCCCCACCTTCCCACCCCACCCTGCGTCCTCCCCCACATGTTTTTTCTATTTTTTCATACCAGCTCTTCCCCGGCTAACCCTTCTGTAAAATTTGACCCAGAGTCCTCTTTTTAACCTTTTTTTTTTTTTTTTTTTTGACCCTTCCCCCTCTGACAACAGACCCCAGTCTGGGCCCGTTTGTACTATTGGGCCCGGACTCCACACTGTGAAATTATTCCCACCTTCTTTCCTTGTTCTCCTCTAGGAAAAATGTGTCCTACAGTCTGCGACAGTTCAGGGTCTTCCTTATTTCCTACCGTCCCCTTCTTTTGGTCCTCCCTTTCTTGTTCTAGGTTCTTCCCTGGGGTCCGTCCATGTACTAAAAAAGTCTCTCATCTTACCTCTTTTTCATCTCTCTTTTTTTCATCCGTAGTTTCCCTGACACCCCTTACTTTCTTTTGACTCCCCAGCAATCAATTTTGATCCAAGAAGGTGACGTTTTCCTTGAAAAAACGAAACGTTCCCATTTTCCCCCCCCCAAAGTAGGGATGTCCTTCATCCTCTCATTCCCCCCCTTATGACGAACCCCTCTCGTACATCTTTATAGATCTGCTATCTTTATAGGTTTTGGCCATTTTTTCCCTTACTTTTTTGAAGGGTGCTTTCTCCTTCAGGTTTCTTCTTTTTTTTTCTCTGGCTTCCCTCCACTTTTCCTCAACTTACCTTTTCCCAAGGAACGCAAGTTTTCCCAACCTCCCTCTTGCGATCCCCACCTTCCCCTGTTACAAAAACTTTTATCCCCTCCCTCCAAACCCCAACTTTTCGGGGTTTGACAAGGTCTTGAATCCCGGTTTTTAAAATACTTTTTTTCCCCTTGCCCCCACACCCCTCTACGCCCTCTTTTCCCGGTTCCTCCTGACGTTCAATGCATGTATGGCGTGGGACTTCCTTTGAGTTGACGTGTTGGGACACCCCCTTCCCCTAACGGTCTAGGCAACCCCCTTCCTGCTTCCTTTTTTTTTGACCGACCCCCCTTTTGCTCCCAGTTATTTGGCTGAAGTTACCCCTAGTGTCCTCGTAACTGCTCTTTGTACCTGCGAACTCCGAACCTTGCGTTGATTGCCTTCTTTTTTTCTGGTCCCCCCACTTCCGACCCAGAGATCCTTTCTTTTCTGGAACGTTCTCCCTCCTTTTTGCATGGTCGTTGTGACTTTCTCCCCCCACCGACAGAACGTGTTCCCAATTCGGATTGGTGCCTTGAATACGGTGCCCCGCTTGCCCCAACCCCCTTTCTACACCTACATATACGATCGCTTTTGACAATGGTCTGCAGCCGAAATAAGAACTGCCAGTTCCTAAGCCACGTACACTGTGTTCCCCAAAATGTTTTTTCAATTCTAGTTTTTTCCCAATTACATGATCCCCTGACGACCAACTCCCCCAAGGCGGTGAGAATCCCCCCCCTGTGGCTTCCATGGTTGTCCCCTTTTGCCAAGGCATTGCGGGCAGGGTTCTATTACCTCCTGCTGTTTCCCCCCTATTCTGGAACCTTTTCCCCCCTTCTCCCACCCACCTGCCATCAAGGTGCATTGACGTCACTCTTCCCACGGCTGGCCTCTCCCAACATCTTTTTTTTTCCCTCTTCCTCGGTTTTGTCTTGGATCCGTCTATATCCAGCTCCCCCCACGGTCTTTTTCCGGGGCTTTTCTACTCTCGGACTTTTTTTTTTTTGGATGTAGATTAGGTATCCCCCCCTTCACTTATCTGCGCGGATACGGCAGCAATTTACTTGCCGGTCCAAACCGTGTACCTTGGCGACCCTTTCTGGGTCCTTTCCGCAGATCGCTTCCGAGGATGCTGGTTTCAAAATCCCCCTTCAGATATTAGTAAAATTCCAGGCCCCCTGAAATCACCTTTCGGACATCCGTTTACTCCCCCCCCCGTTTCTTTTTCATTTTTATACAGTTCGGTCGAGTCCTGAGGGATTCCGGGGCTGGAGAGTTGA
>Ga0179593_1541240_pt1 | contig 10630 bp, 9 predicted proteins | sample CZODoug2_1_08_16_FD_185931 | JGI IMG/M metagenome (GOLD analysis project Ga0179593, IMG submission 185931) | Vadose zone soil fungal communities from Angelo Coast Range Reserve, California, USA - CZODoug2_1_08_16fungal (PacBio error correction) | ecosystem: Environmental > Terrestrial > Soil >... | reverse complement strand
AGAAAACGAGCTGAATAAAATCGTGCGGTTTCCAATTTCGGCGTATTAAGGAGGCTTTTTCTGTTTCCCCAATTTCTTGCCTCTCGAGCTACGATTATTTCCTCTCGGTTCCGCTAGCCTCTCTCTATGCGGTTGGAATGGGCTTTTTCTGGCAGAGACGGCGCGTTTGGAAGCGAGGCACTCCCTTCTCCCCGATCATGTCCCCCCCCTTAGGGATTTCCAGGGCGACAGATTTCTGAGGCGGTTGGTGCGGGCTGGCCCTTTTTTGTCCCCTCCTTCCGCTCCTACCTTCCCCGTTCCCTTTTCGCGTTCTTCCCCCTCTGGGGAAAAAAATGGGTGACTCCCTGTTTTGTTCAAAAAGACCTTTTTTTCTTTCTGCGTATCGGCAGGCTCTTTCTTCCACTGGCAGACGTCCGCGCGCTGTGAGCGATTCCATGAGGCTCCTTTTTTTCTCTTTTCTTCAGGTTTTCCTCTCCTTTCCGCAGAGAAAATCTTATGCCCTGTCTTTTGAGCTGCGGCCGGCCCATCCGCATCAGTTCTCCATCTGGAAGTCCTGCGGGAGTCATCGAAGGCTGTCCTCGAACGACGTCTCGAAGCCGATTGGCTTTGTTGACAGCCCTCTCTTCGCTCCTCTAAAACCTTTTGTTTTCCCTTCCTCCTGGCGATTACGCACAGGAGGGAAGCCACTCTTCGCCTCCCCTGAGCAGTCACGGGCGAGCGAGTTCCATCCCGTTGCGTACGCGCCCCTTTCGCATCTGAGCGATAAGGGCATTCTCACTTTCACGAACCTTTGAGTCGTTTCTACCGTTATTTTCATCCTCCCAAACTTCATCCCCTTCCAGTGTGGCGAGGCCTTTATCCCTTTCAGAAGCTGAAGCGGCCCGATCGTTTCCGCTGGCAGTAAGCGCATCCCCCCCTCCGCGGTGCTGTGGTCTCTTTTCCGCTAGAAACCCTGACGAATCCCCCTGTATCGCTCCCGCGGCCCCCCCTCCCTTCCGCCGGCGGGACTCCAATGCTCGTTGATTCAACCCGCTAGCACCCGATGTCGCCCTCTTTCTCAGAGGATCTGCCCTGCGCTCCCCATTTGGAAGAAATGGGTCTGCCATCCTCCGTGGCAACTTTTCTTCTTGTTCCTTAGGCCTTGGGCTCAGTTTTCGGACTCTCCCGGCGAGTGGCGCACCTTCCCACCCAGTGGGCGGCGGCGCTTTTCCCTCCGGAGATCAATCTTTCTGAATTGTCGAAGGGCCTGTCCTGGGCTAGCCCTAGTCCCTGCCTAAGAAAAGGCCTCCCTCCCTTTTTTTCTTTGTAAAAAGTGGTTCTTCCTGAAGCAAGTCCTCCCAGGGAAAGACCTTTTTTTGTATCGACCGATTGAGCCTTCTCCCTCCCCTTTCAGGGAGGACGGAAGAGGTCTCGGACGTTGGGGGCGTTGCCCATGTTCCTCCAGCATTTTTTCTTCGTGGCTGAGTTTTCTTTTTTTCAGAATAAACCTGCTTACGAAGCGGATTTATGATAGGATGTATCCGGATACATTTTAGTCTCCTCCCCCTCTCCCCCCCTTTTTTTCTCTTGTTTGCAAATCAGTGGATCCAAGGAGCTCTACCCTTCCATTCAGGAATTGAGGGGCTATCGGCGGCTGGCAATCGATCGCTGCCCCCCCTTTGGGGCCCATACCTCTTTGACGTCAAAGCTCCCTTAAACTCCTTTGGCCTGTCCCCATTGTCGGTTACACAAACTTCAGATCGCGGAAGTTAGGTCAAGCGTTGTCCCTTTTTCCTTTCCATTCCTTTCCTCGTGGAGATACGACTCAGCTCGTCGCCTTATTTGGCTTTTTCTCTATCCCTTTTAGGCGGCCTCCCAGCCGCCTTCCCCTTGATTATCCCCTTAAGTGCCCTTCCAATCTGTCCCCTTTCCTTCCCAGCGTGTGAAAGTACAATGGGACTGTTTGAAAGGGTTTCAAGGGTTTGTCTTCTTTCCTTTCGCACAGCTCCCGGCACTCCTTTTCAGCGTCGTCCTTTCAAGCTTTTTTCTTTTTTTCCACGAATTTGCGCTTTAATACCGATTTCAGATCCCTCTTCGCCGCCTCTTTTGCATAGAAACAGTTAAGCGGCTTCCCTTCCTCAGTTGTTGTTTGTTTCTCTTGGCCTTCGCTTAACTTGGGCGATGCGTAGCAGGCGTTAGTCCGACGTGGGATCTCTTGCTTTTTGAGCAAATTCGGCGGCCTCGAACACACAGCTGCCTAGCTCGCGACGACGAGCCTGCATTTTCTCTTGTGTTTTTTCCTCCCCCCTCGGAAAAAAACTCTCCCCCCATGGTACGTTCACGCTGCCGCCCCCAGATTTGGAAGGGAGGCCGCAAGGAATTTGAAATCAAGCACTTCTCGTTCTGCTTTGGCCCGCGCCGCGTCTTCTCCCCCCCAGACAATAGAATTTTCCGCGAACGCGTAACTAGATCTCCCTCCTTCGTCAGTGGACGTTGCCCCCAGCAGGCCCCCCTTAACCCCTTTGTCCCCCGCGTCGACGACGGTTCTTTGTAAGTCTTTCCCGCCCCCCTCCGTCCTCCTGGAGCTTCGTAGCAACAGCGTATTGCCCACCCATCCACTAGCCTTTTCCCTATCAGATTCCTCCGAAAATTCCGACCTTTAATGAAGTGGTCTTTTTGCCTTGCCGTCTCCAGATTTCACTGTGGGTTCTTCTAAATGGATACGAATCTAGAAACCCCTCAGGTTTCTCGCTCGAGACCTTCCGCAACGGCGCGGACGCATGACAGGGCACGCACGGACCGTGTAAGAGAGTCCTTTTTCGTGCTTCTTTTTCCTCCTTTGCGAAAAGAATCCCCTGGCCCGTTGCCCTTGTCTGGCGCCTTCAGCGCCGTTTAAACCAAAGTCAAACAGAAGTAAGGATTTTGATGGCTTGGGCTTTCTTCTTCTAGTTGCTAGCCCCTTTTGACAGGCACTTCGACTTCCTCTCTTTTCCGTCGCCTCGCCTCCTTTGCCCTTTTCTCACTCGGCCGGCACCCCCGCATTCGCGCCGATCCTGCACATTCCAAATCACCCGCTCCTCCTTCGTAAGCGCGGGCAGACCCCTTCGCGCGCGTTACAATAAATAGCTTTTATCCGGAGACATCGGGTGCTTTCTTCCCCCCTCGCATGTCGAGTCAAGCGACTTTGGCCCGGACTTCGGTTGAGGGCTCGGGAGCCTCTTCTTCTTAGGCATTTCCTTTTCTCGAGCGACCACAGAACAGCGTCTTTCTTCGCTTACGGCGCTTGCCTTTTTTTCCCCGCAGTCACGCCTGATTTGCCCCTGGCCGCGCCTTGCCCGTCTCCCCACACGTCCGGTGAGGGTGGCTTCCCTTCCCAGGAAAATAACGTTGGTGCTCAAAGGTTAGTTTTCCCCTTGCGAATGCCCTTCTCTACTTTTTCTTATCGCGGCAGTGAGCCAGGAACGGGATTCGACAAATTTCTTGACTTTCCTCCCTTCCGTTGTCAGGCTTTTTTCCTCTTCCTGGCGTCATCATGGTCCTTCTGATCATGTGTATCTCCCCTTTCGACGTAGCCGTGATTTAAAAGAACGGTCCCTTCGGGCCTTGACCAAGTAGGATTCGATAAGCCCTCTAGGCCGGCCCTTCCCTCTCTTGACGCAAACTCCTTCCAGCTCGCCCGCCCCCCTTCCCTCCCCACGTTCGCGGCGGAATTTGCGGCCCGGTTCGATTAAAACCCCTTTTCTCACGATCGCGCCTTTTTCTGACACCGGTCTTCTGCCCGATTCCGCCCGCGCCCTCCTTTACGCTTAGATGAGAACACCGAGACGCTTTTCAATCCCTTTTTCCCATGTGAGAACGACTTTCTTCACGACGTTTTTCTGGCCTCTTTTCGGTGAGGTAGGGCGCGGGCGAACCCCGTATGGAAATCGGCACAGTCTTTCTCCCACCCGGCCTCAATTTTCTTCGCCACTTCCTTGCCCTTTAATTACCAGGATCGGGGCCTGGGTTGTTCTATTGGATCGGTCAAGCCCTTCCCCTCCTTGGACCCTTTCCAGCACATTACAAACCCCCCCCCTTGGGCTCCCCTCGAGAGACAAGACCCGACGACCGGAAATAGTAGCGTCCTTCACTTTTTTCCCCAAGAAAAAGCGCTCCCCCCTACTGCGTGCCCCCTTGGCCACCGACGAGTGGATGCATTCGTGTCTATATTCTTCTTTTCATAATCTCCGTTGTTTTTTTCCCCGAGCTGCATTCCATTCCTCAATTTATGGGCGGCCATCTCTAAGACCCGCCCGCTGTTTTTCGTTAACCAATGGTCGTTGTCCACGGCCCGGCGTTCGCTTGTAGTCGGGGTTCCCTCCTTCGACACTGTTCGTTGAATGGGCTGTAATTAGAGTAGGGCGCTTTCCCCTTTCGACAACCCGTCTTGATCCTGGTAAAGTCAACCCTTCCCTTCCGGGTAATAAAGAGGCGGCCTTCCGGTTGGCTGTTCAAGCTTGCCGGTGCCTCTTTCTCCTCCGCCCCTACTAAACGCCACGATTTGCATCAGAGTGATTACCGGACCGGCGTAGTGCGCACCGGGACACTCCCGAGCTTCTTGAAAACACACCCTCCAGGCTCGGTTCTGTCATAGGCCTTGCGGATATCTCCACTTTTCTACCGCGCGATGGCAGCCACACGATGCATGAGAGATCTGCCTTTGTAATCCCCTGTCCTTTCCCCCTCGCCGAGAAACGTGGATGACCTTCGGCTTCTCTTTCGAGCCCATCCCCCCGAATAGCGACGTGCGTAAAGATAGATCTGGACGTTATCCTTCATCGCCTTCTATCCCCTGCATACGAGCCCGAGGTTCCTCCAGCAACTCAAGTTCGCCTCTCTCCTAAAAATGGCTTCATGCAGGTGACGTTTCGGATTAAGAACCCGAGTCCGCCAGTCTTCGAACAATCTTCTCTCTTTTCGAGTGCGTAACCAATCCTTCCGAGCCGGCGTTTACGGCGTCCCCGATCAAAGTGCCTTTTCCCGGTCATCATGCACGAACTTTTGAGCAGGCCACAGTTTTTGTCCCGTTATTTTTCTGCAATCTCCCACGCACGCCCCTCCCCCCTTTTTTGGCGCGGGAAATGCAAGGCCTCCCTCCTCTTGTATCTGACTTCTTTCTCCGTAAGCGAAGAAATCGAATCACACATCCTTCCGCGGCTGTTGGTCTTTTTCCTTCCCCGAAGAAGTGCATACGTTCCCCCTCCGAGGCCAATCCCCGAAATACGGTCCTTCCTCTCACAATGCTCGTTGCTCGGCACCCGATGGTCGCCGCCTTTCTCTGCCGCGCGAGATCGAAACGAGCGCAAGCCCTTTTTTCCTTCTTACATTTTCCTCCCCCTTGTTTCCTAGCTGGGTGATTGGAAATGTTTTTCCTCTTGTTTGCCGGCGAGTTTTCTTCCCCCACGGCGCAGCGAACCCGTGGAGCGGCCGTCGGCGGAAGTAATACGGAGACTTTCCTTTCCCTTTCATGGTCCCCCCATTGCTTTCTCCCTAGAAGCCAATAATACCCCCTAATTGAATTAGTTTGGACACTTTGCGCTGAAGGCGCCAGCCGCATGTAGCAGGGCCACGCGGGTTTAGGATAGATCGGTTTCTTTTTTTGGGAATCCTCCGCCCTTTTTAAGACGCATCTTTCCTTTCCCCGGGCTGGCCTGCTCTCTGCGGTTCTTTTTCGGGATGAGTCTCGTCTGAGACCTATCACGACGAGATTTCTCTCTTCCATTTGAGTGGTGGACGCCCCTCCCCCCCAAATGCCGGAGGTTGAAAAATGGACCCGTCCTCCGTCGCCCACTTCATTGGAAATTCTTGCCATTGCGGCAGGTAGGACGAGCGGCAATTAGATCGCTCTCCCCTTTTTTTTTGGCACCCTTGTTCTCGTCAAGATAAGAGGAAGTCTCTCCTCTGAATTCCACCTTGTTTGTCCCCTTCGTCCGCAATGATGACGCGTCAGTTAGGCGTTCTTTGGACGAAGTTCGGGAAAATTACCCACTTGATTTTTTTGATCGATTTCCTCGTTTTGTCGCCTTCTATTTGGCTTTTTTTCCCCTTGCGTGAGGGCCTAGCCTCTGCCTGATTGATATTCCCTCGTGACCTCCTGGCCAAATCTGAAATGTCTTGAAATAAAATGGACTGCTCCCCCTCTCCTGCCGCTCACGGACACGCGATTTTTTCGTGCGAGCTGAGGCAAGCGTGTTTACGGCGCACGTTTTGCGTTACGAACGATTTAGACTCTCTTCAAGCCTTTTTTCTTTTCTCTTTTCTCGAAGGGCGCTCTCTCTTCCTTTTGTGTTGTGAGGAGAGATAGCGGACTTGCTTAACTTGGGCGATGAGAGCAGATCCGAGAGCAGCCCCCCCCCCCCCCCCCTGCGGTCCCTTTCCCGGCGGACGCGAAAATTCGTGAGGTCTTCTCGGCGACGAGCGCCCGCTTTCCGTGAGACGGAGAGCGGAGACATCCCACAACCCGTGAGTACCCAGGGTACGCCCTCCTTCTTCCTTTTTCCTATTTGTTTACGGAAGGGGATATCCCTTTTTGGCCCAGCGCGCGTTCCCGAGACCTCAAAAGCCCCCTCTGAAGGCACCCGACGCGTACCTCGATCTCCCCCCCTTTTCACTCTTCCTTTCCTCCCAGCACAAAAGAAAACGTTTCTCCTCCTGGGTAACCGACAATGGGAAGGCTCTTAGTTTTCCCCGTCCGCGGAGCTGTCCCGTCATCAACCAGTTTCCAAAAAGTGTCTTTCCTCTTCCTGATCGCTTCCCCCCCCTCTTTTCCCTGACGAATTACTGGACCCTTCCTGATCCAATGATTTTCCCGGCATTGTGGGAGCGCGCGCCCCATCAAATGGGACGCTTAGCAGATATATCATCCCCCTCTCCCGCTCGAGCATCAGCCGACTACGGCGCGGAGATGAAAACCGGGAAAAGACCCTTCCCTCTTCCGCCTGCAAGTTCCTTTTGATTCCTGCGCCATTGCAGGGGCCAGCGATAAAGAACCCCTCTGCCCGGGCCCCATTCCTTTTTACTTAGAGAGGGCTCCCCCACCCGAATTCATGGAGTTTTTGCCTATTTTTTTCTGCGTCGGATAGTTGCTAGCATCAGGTTTTTTTCTCTCCCTTCCGCACAGGAGTTCCGGATTTCCCTATCCGCCGAGCCACAGGTGTGCGCTCCTTCAACAGCATTCCTTTCCCCTCCCAGGCCCATTACAATTTCACCCGCGCTAACCGTGCACCTTCGCGTAAAGCGCGGGAAGAACCTTTTTCTTTCGCGCGTTCCCCCCCCCCCCTCTCTCGTCAGAGCCAGCTTCCTTTCGTCGTTGACGGTCCCCCCTTTTTTCCAAGGCGATGCGGACGGTTTCAGGGGAGTTTCCGTGAGCGATTACGGTTCGATATGCCTGAGGGTAGGCCCTAGCCCCGCGTGGTATTTGTTGGCCTGCGATGACGATTTTGTCCTCCTTCCTTTTCGGGCCGCGCTTTCCTACCGCGCCATCCTTGAGGGGCGTGCCGTTGTCGCCCGGACGAACGTTGCTCCCGTGAATGTATGACCCCTTTCAGCTATGCGCCGTCTTTTTAACGCCGTTGCGCGTACGCAACTCTTGATTTCTTCACGTCGGCGTGACTGGATCAGTTTTTTTTCCTTTCTGAATGGCTTTTGCTTCCCTTTCTAAATCGCCGTCACCTGTCCCTCTCCGCCGACGTAGCCCCCCTCACCCTAAACGGACCCCTCTGAGAGAGAAGACTTCCAAGCACTTCGATGGCCCTCCCTCGGACTGCACTTCCTCTCCCTTCGTGACGCACTTCAGAATATTAGGTCTCCCGCCCGATACGCCCCCCCCCGGTAATCTTCATCACTTTCTCCGTCTAAATTTCTGCGGAACGGTGTAGCTTTCTTGAGGCAGCCGCTCCCCCTGGCATCGGCTGAACCCATTTTTCCAGTGGATATCTCCGCGCCTCCGATACGCGGGCCATGTCACCCGGGGCGTCTTTTCAACGCCTCCCCCCCCTTCCCCCATGTGAGAAAGAACTTCCTCGTGAGTGCAGAGTTTGGTGAGGTTATCGGAGTCGAACTTATTTGGACCTCTTCGGCAAGCTTTCCAGCCCCTCAAATCTTCGCCCTGGTTCCCCCTTCCTGCACGGTCGGAAATTTACCAGTCCAGGTGAAATAGGGTTGGCTTTCGTACCCTCGCCCGACTCTTCTTTCCCATTCCACCAACCCTTGTTCGAAGCGGCTTTTTAGCCCCCCGAAGACGACCTCCGCCGTACTTTCCACGGACATTTTTTTTTCACAGAAAAGCGCGGCTCCTTTAACAGGAATGCGCACCACCTCCCGAACGATTTCGGTGTCTAGCTTCTCTTTTTACTCGTCTCTTCCTTTGAGAGGAAGACACCGAGCTGTGTTTTGCGGTTCCAATTTATGGGCGCATTCGGAGAAGTTCTTTGTTAACCAATGTTCTTTTCCCTAGACGGAAGCCTTTTATTCCGGTTCGTCGTCGGGGGGGATAGCATCGGTTGATTCTTTTTTTATTGGAATGGGCTTCCTAGATCGGCTCTTTGGAATCGATCAATCGCACAACCCCGCCCCGAGACTTTCCCCTTGCAATGAAGTGGTTCCCTGGCCGAGAAGATTTTTCAGGGTGGCTGTTCTCAAGTTGCCGGGTGACCTATTCCACCCTACTGGTGTTCGACTCCGCTCACGCCACTTCTTTTCAATCTTCGCGTGAGACCGAGACCTTCGTGCCCATGGGGACCTACCGCTTCTTGAAAAAAGTCCCGAACGGCTCGGGTTTGCGATGTCCTTTTATCGGTGCTGATCTCTCCACTGGCAGACGTCACTGCGCTTTTCCGGCCCTGCAGCGATTCCTGCGCTCCGGTCATCCCACCGGGCTGCGAAATTCGCAGACGAACGGTTTTTGTGCTTTCTTCTTTGCTCGCCACATCCCCTGTTTCGTCACGATCGCTCTGTTCCCGGCCGCTGCGGAGACCGTAATCAGGTGCTGATCGAATCCGAATTTTTTTTTCGGTTACATGCACTTCCTCGCTCGAGTGACTTACAACATTTTTATCCTTTTACGGCGATTACGCACATGAGGCCGCGAGTCGCCCAATGAGCAACAAGTAACGCCTCCCTTCTTAATCAAGAAAAAGTTCCCCGAGCGGAGTCTTCTCTCCCAGATCAGCTATCGCTCCCTTTCTCATTTCATAATGCACGACACCTTTTGTCACTTCGTACGTTATTTTCCGGCCCCTCCCAAAGTCCCTCCCCCTCCCTCTTTGCGCGGAATGAAAGGGTCGGCCGCAAAGCAGGCTGACCTTCCCTAAGCTCGTCCTTTCGCCGTAGCGAAGAAATCTCCAACCCCCTACCGAGCGGTGATGTGGTCGCCTCCCCCCATGCATCAGACTTTCTCGAACCGGAATCGATCAGCCTCTTCCGCAGTCGCTGGACTCGCACCCCCGTTGCCGCAACGCTCAAGCACACCGATGCTTGGTTCAGCGCCGCGAGTATATGTTTCCCCAATTTGTCCTTACTGGTTCTTCTCTCCTTCCGATTCGTCATCCCCCCTGTATTCAGATGGGTGATTGTCTCCTTTTCTCCCCCCGTTTGGCGCGGAGCTTGGTGACGGAGATTTTTTTTAAGGAGCGGAGAAAAACGTACGGCTCTCTCTAACGGAACTTATGGGAGGAATGTACCTTTGGTATGGCAAAAGGATTTTCGTTGAATAAAAGGACAGCTCAGGAAGGAGGGTTGGGAAAAAGTGTTTTTCGGCGAAGAAGCATTTCCCCCCCCACAACTACCACAGACCCAAGACCACCCCACCCCCCCAAATAAAAAAGAGCTTCCCCTCTCCTAGAGAAATCCTACCCAAAGAAAAACCACCACAAACACCCCCCCCCCCCCCCCCCCCCCCCCCCCCCCCCCCCCCCCCCCCCCCACCCCCCCACCCCCCCCCCTTTTTTCGGTCGCGCCCTGCAGGGTCCTGCAGTCCTCTTCTTCCTGTCCCCGTTCCGGGGCTGCCGGGCTGTTTGCTCCTGCCCGTTGGCGAGTTATGGAGCGGCTGGTCCAACCTCTACGAAGAGATTTATGAGCTTTTCAATTTGAGGTGTGCTCCTTCCCCACCTCCTTCGGTTGCAAATTTTGGATCGGCCCCGGCGGCGAACACTTCCCTTTCTTAGGCTATAGGCCCGTTTCAATCGATTTCGCCGCCGCATTGGGCAAATAAGCTGTTGCTTCTCCCTCTTACGTTATAAATCCTTTCGGCCAATTTCCACATTTGTCGGTTTTTTTCTTTCCGACATCGCGCCTTTGTCCCCGCGTTTCTTTGTGACTTGAATCCCCTTTACTCGTTGCGAGTGGTGATTTCCTCCCTTTTTCCGTTGCCTTTCTATTTGGCTTTTTTTTTGTTTCGAGTCTCCTCCTGCCAAATCCTCTTTCTTGATATCCCCCTTCGTGATTTAAATGAAGAGTGGCCCCCTTCCTCCGGTAACGACCTGGCTCGGAGGGTTGTTCCGCTTCAGACGAGGCAAGGCTCTCCTTTCGCGAGCTGCGGCAGCGTGTTTCCTTTCTAGCTTCCGCGCTTTCCTCTCTTCCCCTCCTCGCGTGAGCGCATCTCCAAAGTTAAGCG
>Ga0179593_1503025_pt1 | contig 10630 bp, 7 predicted proteins | sample CZODoug2_1_08_16_FD_185931 | JGI IMG/M metagenome (GOLD analysis project Ga0179593, IMG submission 185931) | Vadose zone soil fungal communities from Angelo Coast Range Reserve, California, USA - CZODoug2_1_08_16fungal (PacBio error correction) | ecosystem: Environmental > Terrestrial > Soil >... | reverse complement strand
TCTTTCCCGTCCTTGCCGGGAGCTATGCCCACTTTATTGAAAGTACACCGACGTGCCGGAACTTCCCAAGCCCTTCCGTTGTATCAGGCGAGGATCGCGCTCCCCAGCAACCCTCATGCTTTTCACCGTTTCGATCCATCTGTCGGTTGTCATCCGTGGTTTGTCCACGTCTTTCGATAGTGCTCGGTTTGTCTTTGACCTGCCCCGCTTTGTTATGGGTCACCTTTCGGGGGGGGGTTGGGGGGGGGTTGGTCGAATACATCCACCTTCGGCGTCACTTTTGTCTAAGGTCTTATGATTATTACACGGATGAAGCACTCTTTCTGCCGGCCGACGGTGTCCTTCTTACTTGGTAAAGAGGTGTGATCTTTTTCCCGCGTCCAGAACCGGAATCCCCCGATTTTTCCCCTCCCACCTTCTCTTTTGGGTAGTGACAATCTCGTTGGATGAATGTCTGTACCAGACTCGCCCTGATACTTCTTAGACCGTTGCGCGGGAACCCAACCGTCTCCTCCTTCCCATCCCGCTTTTTTTCGCTAATCCTTCCTTTCTACTTACCTGAACGTGGGCCCGGCCTGGTAATTTTTTTTTGCTGCCTTCACGGGTCCTGACGCCCAGAACGCCGCAACCCTTTCCTGCGAGTCCTTTTTGATATCTGGAGACCAACTCTGTGAAGCAACACGGGCGTGACCGACCCGCCGCCTTTTGCCTTGTCTGACGACATCCTTCTTTCCTTCAATAGATTGGTTTTGACTACGCCCGAATTTTTCAATATAGAATCACTCCCCTTGCTGAACTCGGAAGTCTCTTATCCGTTATTGGTGACATAGACGATGTGATTTTCCCCTTCTTTGCCTTCCCTCTTTTTGATTCGTTCGCCCTCTCCCAGGGTAAAAAGGTGATGAGCAGTGGTTTCCGGGACTTCTTCTTTTTCTCATACAATTCGTCCGGTCGGCAGAGTGATATACGATCAGTTTTCTTATTTCCTCTTCAGGAATTTTTTTTTCCCTGGCCCTTCGTTTCTCTGTGGCTGATAAGTCATTCCAGTCTTACTGACTTTACCAATCATGGAGCGGTAAGGTCTTACGGCTAAAATCCACTCCAAGTTCCGGACGGACTCGCCCGGAATCTTCCAAATGCCTTGGGTTGCTGCCCAAAGTAGGGAATGGGCGTTGATCCCCCTTAGGGAACTTTCTATTACCCCCCATCTGTGGAAAGTGTCGAGGGACCCCTTGGACGTCCCTGGATGGCTGCTAACTTACGGGAAGAGTTATTTTTTCTCCCTTCTTTTTGACTGAGTCCCACGGTTCCCCCCCAACAAACTTTCTTTTCCAACTCCCTTTTTATTAGGATGATTATCCCTTTCCTCCTTCAGGGGTTCTGTACGGGTCTAGTAGCGTTCTCGAGCCGGTGGTGCATTTCCGCCCTTGAGTCGTTCTGAGGCTCTCCTCTTAAATAATAATCAGTTGTGTTTTGTTATCTGACCATCGACTACTCCAGGGCGGCACAAACAGCTTCGTGAGGCCTTCCTACCTTTACAGTCTGGACGATCAAAGCTGGTGCCTCCGTGCGCACCCGTCGTCTCCACGTTACGTTCTGCGTTTCCCCCAGAAAAACGGGGTTTTTTCCCAAAGGTGGACGCCTCTCCCCCTTCCTGTACCTTTCTACAAGCTCCTTCCCCCTTCCCCAAGTACAGCGTGATTACCTCCAGGACTGCCATCGGAGCACTACAGGAAAACTTGTCCATCCTCAATTTTGACTACTCCTCTTGAATAAATTTTTTGTTTCTTCTCCTTCGTTGGTTACCCGACGGGCATTTTAAGTCTTCCTTGAGCAAGGTCGCCTGCACGTTGCGTTTTTTTTCATTCCCCTGCTTTCCGCTCCTCTTTGGTCTTGAGGTCTGAGCGATCCCCCTCCCCCCCGGGATCACCGTTTTTTTACGCCTGAGACTCAGGCCCAATAAGAACCGAAGATCGCGATCACTCGGCCACTGGCTCCGCTTGGTGTTCGTAGAAGCTTTTGTTCCTTTTTACGTAACCCTCTCCCTAGGTTTACCTCTAGATCGGGCTGCGGATAGAGTTGATCCCTTTTCCCACTTCCCCCTTGCCTTCTTGTTCAAACAGTCTCCCCCTCTTACTTCGACCCCCACTTTTTTGCCTTCTGGATGTCACCTTTTTACCTCTCGGAGGATGTTCTTCTACACAGATTAGTGATTCCCCCAGTTTCTTGTCTCTGATACAAACCAAGGAATGCGTGAGGGTCTCAATCACCCGAGTCTGTCCATAGTGGGTAGATTCGTATATCAGTTCCTGCATTCCTGGCGTTAGTAGGACCATGGGGGCTTCCATTTCCCACCAGTCCCGTTGTTTAAGATTTACACGTCGAATCATTAAGGCTTCTCTTATCCAACCCCATCTTGAGTTTCATTTTTTTGTTGCCACCTTTAAAACCAGCAGGCTTTTTCTATTTCCTTTTTGTCTTTTCCTCCTTCCCAGAGTATTCTTAAAGAACCTTGCGCATCGTCGGGGGGACGAAAATCTCGTTTATTCATTTTTGTTGATGCTCGCCAGGGGAAGCTCACCTCTTTCCCCTACCCTCCCAGAAATACTGGCTAAGATTGGTATTATTATCGGTGACCTCCGTAGCATACTCCATTTCAGAATACCTCTTTGGTCAGTTTGTCGTTTCTTTTTTCAATAACCCCCCCCCTCCTTGTTTTTGTCCGTTTTGAAATCTCACTGCATCCCTATCCCATAGACCTCTTCAAGGTAGTTTGCCAACCCTTACGGCCTTGGATGCTAAAATTTCCCTTGATTCTGAGTCTTCTTCATTCCTCTATGAAGACAATCCCTCTTTAGTTCTCACGCCTCTATTTTGAAGCCTATTTCTTCCGCCACGGCTCCTTTCCTGCCGTCTATAAGGATTCCATAAACTAATCTAGGTGTTCTCTTCCCTGTGAACCCCCCCCCATCCCAGACTCCCCTATTCCTGAGCCCACACGCTGGCCCCACTCGCATCCTGCCGTTCAGAAAGTCGAGGCGACGTTCCTTGCGGAAACTCCTTGATTCTTTTGCCGCTCTCTAACCCCTTCTCTACCCTTTCCAGGAAAGGCAAGATATTGAACCTCTCTTTCCCGACGATCCTCCAGTTCCCGGAGAACGTCCAAGCACGACAGTCCCCCTTCGGTGAGTCACATGCGTGATTTTTTACCCTTTGTTGGAATCTGGCTTTCTTCCGCCTTCTCCCCTCCCTTTTCCACAAACCCTCCCCCCAGCACTGGTCCCCTTCATTTCACGTCGAAAGGATAGAATTTCCTATCTTGCTATTTTCTTCCCTCTCGTTCTTCTTTCTCTTCTCAGCTGTTCACTTTCCCCCATATAGGACCGTTACAGTACAATCTTCTTTTCCTGACACATCTTCTCCCCCCAACCATCCTTCTTGTATGAACATTGCTCTTTCCAGACCGAACAGGTCAGTCCTCCTTTCCCATCCTCAGGCCAGATATAAAGGAAGTTAAGGTTTCCCCCCTCTTTTTTATGGGAACTTTTTGAAATGAAAAAAAGACTCCTTGCTCGATGATGAACCGCTCGTTCTTACCCTTTCATAGTACCTCCCGTTCTCTTCTTTACCTAAGCCTCTGTCAAGTTGTTCCCTCCTCCCCCCCTCGCAGACTTCTCTCTCTTGTACCCCATCAGTCATGAGAGATGTCGGTCTTACTTGGCTCTGGGTATGAGAGTCTTAAGTACTCAGTTCCTCTGCGAAGGTGCGTTTCCCATTTTTTGGCTGTACCTATTTATTGAAGTTCCGTCGGTTGATGGATGCCCCATTCTTCGGTGTTTTTCATTTCCGATTGGCCTGGTACGAGAAAGGGATCTAGGATGGTGCCTTTTATGAATGTAGTCCTTGACCCTTTTCTGCTTTAACGACATTTTCCGATACTTGAAAGGTAATTTCTTTTCTCACGCTTCCTGGGAGTGCTGGGTCCCCCCATTTTAAGAAGTCTCTTCTTCACTTTCCCTGATGCCCCAACCTGCGCACCTCCTCCGTTTCTTTCACTACTCTTAGTAAGGACCTACATACCTTGCCAATATTCAAGGACTGGCGATTTTCCTCTCTTGTTGAATTAGTGACTTCTTCTACATTTCGTCTTAAAAGTCAATTTTTCCACCCATTTCCTCATTTTCCCGCCCTGGGGATGGGTGGAAGATCCGCATACGTCCTTCTTTTCTCTCTTCACTTCTTTTGTCATGCGATTGGAATGTGCTCGACGTGGTTGTATTCTAGTCGGCGCCACCTCCGCTCTTTTCCGTAATTTCTACTCCTTAGGACAGGTGACGATTCTGAAGCGTTCCTTCTTTGCGACGAGCTCTTTTTGTTCGTAGGGTGGTGTTGAGGGCGAGCCACTTACGCTTCTGGAACGTTTCTTATCCTTGATAGTGAGATTCCCATGGTAACTTCTGCTGCCCGCACTTCCAAAAGAGCTTGTGGAATCCAGCCATAGATCTTTCCATCTATGCTCCTCACCCCCAGAGGGAAATTTTCTCATCACATCGATTTTTTTTTTTTTCTGGAATCTGTTTTTTTCCCACGATTACTCCCGTGTCTAGCAGGTTATTTCTCAGTGCCACCCGTCACCCGCTACTGGGGTCAATTTAGGGGTGGGGTTTTCTAACACCTTTCCTTCTCGAATTAGCTTGTTCTAATTACCCCGGATTCTCCGATATGGACGGTTGTTTTCCCTGTTCGTGTACGATGGGTACTCTTTGTTTTCCTTTCACTTCTGAATTTTACTCCGATATTTAGTCCTCCCCCTACCCTCTGGCATTTGTCGTAGGTTTATCCCTCGTTACCTGATATCAGCTCCGCTTTCTAAGATCCTTAGCTGTTCTTTCCCCCAGCCCCCAAGAATCTTAGCCTCTGACTTTTTAATCTTCGAAGTACACCTTCCATGTCCCTTTCTTGTGTGCTCTTTAGTGCTCCCCGCCCTTTTCCTTTCACGCCTCCTCCACCGTCCTTCATTCCACACCATTATCTCTGCGTACACATTCCGCTCCCCACGGAGGATGCTCCCCTGAACGAATTGTGGTTGGACTCGACAACTAGCGTTCTTAATCCCCTCTTCACTCTAGGTCTCCCGGTTCCATTTTCCCCTTCTTCCCCTGATATCTCACTTATTAATAGACTATCTGATGGAGTACTGGTCTTTTTTATCTCAATGTTTATTACCCTTCTTTTGAACTTTTTGAGTCCTTCTCCTCCTATAAGAGGTTTCTTTTTCTTTTCCTAAGTGCAACCACTCTTACACCCCCACACGTCGTTTTTCCCCCTAGTAGCGTGTTATACCTATCTTCTTTTTTGGGTCTTTTTTTTTTCTGATCTTTTCCTTTGGATTCCCCGCTTTCCGTTGGGCTCCCCCCCCTCTCGAACACGCGACTACTCCCAGATTACTGTCTGGAAAGCGAAACTCAGCCACACTTTCCTTCTGGCGGAATCCTTCCAGGTTTTCCCCGTCGAGGGCGCCTGCTTGATAACAAATTGCTGGGGCAACGGCTATCTTCCCGTCAATTCGGTTGAATTTGTTTCTCCCTTACTGGCCTGTTTCTTCTTGCTGTAATGGCAGGTTGATCGAGGAATTTGCGGCGGCCCTTGGGGGAGATTCCCCTTTTTTTGCAACCCCGTTTCTTGTTCCAACTTATTCTTCCCTCGTCCGCTGATGAATTTTTAGGCGTCCCGGCAATTAACCCCCCCTCGTTTTGGTTCGTCCAGGTCGTAAGGGTTATTAGTTCATCTCCTCAAACGATTTTTCCTCCCATGTGCGGCGGAGGAGTGTTCTCTTTATCTTGTTTTGTTCTGATCGATGCACCCCTCCCTCCGAGTACCTTTTCTGCCCTCCCACCGCTCTTCTCTTCCTTTCTCTGGCCTGACCCACCGTTTCCTTGCGGGTGGCCTTAAACTTTTTTTCTTTTCTCCTTCCCTCTTTCGTATACTCCTCGTTGGCCCCCCTTTTTGGGTTTTTTCAAGGTGACTGCCCCGATCAAAAAATTCCATGGATACACCAAGATCCTTTTTTCCCTCCCGCAAGAAAGGTCTCTCCCCCCTCCATTGGAAAAGGTCGCTTGAGACACCGAACACAGTTCACTTCGGAATTACCTGAAGACTTGAACTCCTTTTTTTTTTCACAGTCGCTAAAGAAAAGCCTTTCCTTTCCCTTTTCCGCTGAAGGGGCCGGCCTTTTATTTTCGCCTTTCCTCCTTTGTATGGGAAGTCAGGATACAGATTTTTTTAGGGGAACCCCTTTTACGGGACTTCCCTTGCTGCCCGTAGCGCATCTCCCCCCATACTCAAACAACCCTACTCGACGTCTAAATTTTAACCTATGCTTTGCTAGGGTACAAGCTTGTTTTCCCGTTTCCGTAAGAACGTCTCAGCCGTTTGCAGAAGATCGGCGCCTTGCTCGCCGTCGCCTCCGTGCTGTACTCCCCTATTTAGAGATCCTCACTCCCGGGGGACTCCCTGCCTACTTCGAGTTCAGCCCGAGGAGTCGGAAATTCCATTTTTTTCCAGTGACGGAGAGGAGAAAATATAGTTTCACGAAAGCTTTCGTTCGCTTTTTATCACCCAAGGCCAAGGTCTTGGTTAGAAGGCAAGTACGCCCTTTCAGTGTGTGGTTCGAATGCGATCAGTTCCTTGCATCACTTTGCGGTTATTTTTCGGCCCCCCGTTTGTTTATCGAGGCCCTTCCCTTCCAAAAAGGCGGGGCCTACCCTAGTTAGGTTAATTTCAAGTCGCTGATCCTCCCACCCTCTTCTGTTTTGGCACGCTCCCCCTGTTTTAGCTTTCTCGGTCTTGTCCCGAATCCCCGATCTTTTTTCTTACAGAAAAACGTCCCCGGAGCCCGCAAATAGGGTCTTACCCCAACTGTCGTCATGATAGACTGGGACCCGACACCTCTTTATTCCCCTCCCAGTCCTAGGCTACGGTATATCCCTGTGCTACGGCTATCGCTGTTTTAACGTTTCGCCCCACCCTCCTGGTGTTTGTCTTTTATCGAACCAAATTGACCCCATACTTTTGTTATTGTCCCTGCCGTGTTCCTACGAAGTCCCGATTCCTTCGTGACACACAAGGAGTCTTCCAGACAGGAATGTTTTATGGCTGCCTCCCCGGACCGTGTCTGGTTGCTTGCGCTGGAATGCTTCCGAATCGATAGGGCTGTTCCAGTCCCTTCCCGCTATTGGGAAGGTTCACCCCCTTCCAGCTTGTCATTCAAATTCAGTCCCCCCCGCCCCCTGCCCGTCGAGGATTTTTCGGACCTGTTGACCCACCCCCCCCCCCCCCGACCCCCCCAAACACAGCACCTCCCCGGACCGGCCTGACACCCCCCCCCCCCCGCCTACAGACATCTCGGTCTCCCTGTCGCTGACCGTATTCACTTCTATTCTCCCGTGGTCTTGGACACGCGTGGTAGATGTCGGCGCGCGCTCAACCCCCCTGCGAGCCTTCAGGCTCGGGACCATTACGCAGTTTTCCGGGCCGTCTCCCTTGTCCGTTAAAGCGGTGGGTCCCCTTCCCTCATCCCCGAAAGGTCTTTTTACTTCACTGTTTTGATTTGTCGGGGACTTCAGGGAGAAATCCATGAGTCCCCTTCCCCCCCCTTAGGAGTTCATCCTATTTTTTTTAGTTTCCGACGCCGACTTGTGTCCCTCCTGACTTTTTACGCTTTTGGCAAGGTCTACTTTATGCCATGCGTCCCGACCAATTTCCCGTTTTTCTACCTATAGACTGTAGTACTTCCCCAGCCTAGGTCCAGTCTCTTGCCCGACTTTTTCCGAGCCCTACAAGACCGAGGATGCAGTTTTCTCGAAGAGCTGCAAAGCCGCACCAGTTTCAGTCCCTCCTGTCACATCAAAGCACCCCTGGAGCTCCGGGGATCCCCCCCCCTTTGTTCATCTTCCATGTCCACTCCTTTCCTTGTTTTTTTTTTTTCAGGCCCCCGATCAACCAAGCAGTTTGACCGGCTCGCTCTACCTGCTTTTTCACATTCCCCTCTGACCCGTATTGCCCTTTGAACCATTATAAAGGCAAGAGCTTGGTTTTGCCATTCCCCCTTTCCCCTCCTGCCATTTCTCTTTTTCTCCTCCTCCCTTGTCTGTGATCTCCTCTTTTTCGTGTTGCTCTGCGTTTTGTCGATCGCAGGCTTTTTTTACAGTTTTAGACCGCGCACCTTACGTTCATATTTTGCCTTTTCTGATGGCTGCTGGCCTGCCCCCCCGTGCCTTTCCCGAGGGAACCAAGTACGGGGGGGACCTGCCTCTTTACTGGCGCCCTGCGACTCTATGGATTTTCTACTTTCTTCCTGTCCCCCCTTTTTGTCCGAGCACTGTCGATACGGAAAGGTCATTTAGTTTTCTTTTAGGGAAATTCCGCGTCTGTTGTCCTTCTGCCTGTTTTTTTATTAAGACAGTTCCTTTCTTTTCCTGGAAGCCCCCCCCCCCCCCGGGCCTTTTCGAGACCTTCGCAGCCCCTCCTTGCTCGTCCCTTTCCCTCCCCCTCAGGCAAATATCTCCGTCGACAGCCTCGGTCCGTCCTGACGGCGATGGACTAGTTAGGTGTTTACGTTCTTCCTTTTCGGACATTCTCCAACTTTTTTTCAACTAAAGCCTTGGGTGGAAAATCCCCGACATTTCCAGGGTTTTGGTTGGTCCGGCTTCTGGCCTGTTTTTTTTTCGACCTCTTTTCTTCTCCAATGAGCCGTTCCTCTCTTGGTTTGTCTACCGAGCTTCCATCCCCAATCCTCCTAGATTGATGGCCCATGACTTTTGAAAGTTCACCACGACTAGTTCTTGAGTAAGTAGTTTTCCTTTCTCCTCCCCCTAGTTGGTTTTTCTGTTTTGTTCCGGTTTTCTTCCATATCGTTGTTCCGGTGCGCCGCCCTTCTTCGTTCCGTCGTCCCTCCAGGGCCGGGCTTTACTCCCCGATTGTCACACGCTCTTTGCTGTTTAAGCCAATCGCCGTGTTTCTGGTTTTTGTTGTTTTGGGGGGTGTTTGTTGGGGGCGGTTCGTTACTTCCCGGCTGACCTTCCCATCCTTTGGACCTTTTTCCGACAAGCCCTGCCCCCGGTCTGGAATCCTCCGGGTTTTCAACGAACTCAGCCGATCTTTTTTTCGGTCTCGTACCTTTTTTCCAAACCGGCCACGCTCATACCAAAGTATTTTTTGTCCCATCTGGGTAATACACTCAACCTCCTTTTTTGGCGGTACCCTTTATTTTACGGTTCTCGGCCGTTCCCGGCGATGTCTCCTCCTAGTCAGGGGGTGAATTTTTGACCTCCTTGTTTCTCCGCTGTATTCTCATTCCGCCTGTTTCCCACCCCCGACTATTGCTTTTCCCCGCCAATAAGAGCTCCCCGTTGTTGACAGTCATCTTTTTTCTTCGTTCCTTGTACCCTACCGAGCCTCCTCTAGCCCGAGCATTCTCTTTTTTTTCGTTTTGGGGGGGTTTTTGGGTGGTTTGGGGTTTGGTTGTTGGTTTTTGTGGGGGTTTTTTTTTCTGTTTGGGGTGCGGTGTGGTGGTGCGTTGGCCAACCCCATCTCCGAGACCCTCCAAGATTTTTAGCCTGAATTTTTGATTTCAGATAAGTCCCCTGTCGTTTCCCGGTTCTTTGGTTCTTAAGTGAGTTTTTTCCTATCCGCACCCAGCGGCCCTTATCCGATCCGAAACAGTTGGCATGCCTACTTCTATACCCCCATTTTTTCCCCATCTGGTAAGGCGTCCCCACTCACTGCGGCTTCGACAAAGCCCATCCTGCTGGTGGCTCGTTCCCCGCCTGTGTGATGAATCCCCCCTCTCTATTCCTTTCGCCTCGCTGCCTCGAGCTTGTCATTGTCCCCACCCCGTATCCGCCACTCTCGAATCCCTCCCCATTCGCTGCTTTCCGCGGATGGGATCCTCGCAGCTTCTTTCTTCCCCGGCTTTTTTTTTCCCTTGTACACGGTTCATCCCGTCGCCGATCCCTCGGGTAACCCGGCTGCCTCCTTTGGCTGCCAGTGCCACCGGGAACCCTAATTTTTTTCCCCGTATTCCTCAAAAGTCGTTTCGCCAGTCTGCTTGATCTGCTTTCTTCGTTTTTTTTTATTGTCTTTGCTTCGCGGTGTGCCCTGAGGCTTCTGATCATGTTGGCGTTCTCCCCCTCTTTGCTCTGACCGACCTATGCCAAGTTTTCTGGCTTTTCTTCGCACTCCCCCCACGCACATGGCGACTCGGCCGTTCTCTTGTCACCCGGAACGGAGGGGTGTCCCCCCATGCGGGCCTGCTGTTTTTTTTCTTGAACCCTTTAGGTACGGCGTTTTCTATTTCAATCCTTCCCTTTTAAAAGTAGTTTTTTCCCCCCCTAGAATTCGTCAATGGCGTGGTCGCCCTTGCTTCTGATTTAAGATGCTTTTTTTTCTCGCTCGTTGTCTCTTTTCATGGTGCAAAACCCAAAGTTGGGTCCCCCTTTAGTATTGACGTCCTAGAGATTTTTTTGACGCCCCATTCCTCGCCAGTCACATTTTTCCCGCTTGGTGTTTGCCTCGTACGTTTCGGGATATTCTCCGTCTCGTCCCGCCTCGGTGGCGTCAGCCCTTTGTT
>Ga0179593_1329125_pt1 | contig 10630 bp, 12 predicted proteins | sample CZODoug2_1_08_16_FD_185931 | JGI IMG/M metagenome (GOLD analysis project Ga0179593, IMG submission 185931) | Vadose zone soil fungal communities from Angelo Coast Range Reserve, California, USA - CZODoug2_1_08_16fungal (PacBio error correction) | ecosystem: Environmental > Terrestrial > Soil >... | reverse complement strand
GGTGGGGGTTTTTGGGGTTTTTTTTTTTTTTTTTTTTTTCTCGCCTCTCATCAGCACCTTTATGCCGACTCGCTTCTCGTCACCGTCCAGTCTGTGACCTTCCTGAGACACAGAAGAGCTCTGAAAGTACTCTTGTCAATCTTCCCTCCCCAGGCATCCCCGGCTCTGTGTAGGGTTCCACCCTCGACCACGACTCTTTAGTTTCTGTGCGAGCCGTGTTTGTTCAAAGGAAAATGATGTAATTCCCACCCCGATTTAGTTAGACCTTCCCGGCGTACCCCCCCCCCTCGATTGTTTTAAGTTACTACCCTTTTCAAAAAATTCTCCTCTGCTGACTCTTCCCCCTTTTGGATGCTTTGACCAGCGTTCGCACGAGCTCACTAAAGTCCCGAAGGCTTTCTCTTTTTTTGAACGTCCCCGCGCATTTGTCTTATTTATTCTTTTCCCTTTGTTTTTTTTTTTTTTGCACAGACATTCCTCTTTTTTCTGGACGCCCCATCCTTTTCCCCTGCGAAAACTATCTTCGCTTTCCCTTTCTCAAGATTTCCTATTGGGGTACCCCATTCCTATCTTCGCTAATCTTTTTTTTTTTTGTCTCGATCCTTTCAATGATTTGGACCTGACAATGCCTCGTGTCTTTACGCAGATCCCCCCGGATCAGCCCTTTTGCGTTTTTCTGTCCACCCATTTTCTTCCCCAAGTTTTTTCCCTTCCCCTCAGGCAATCTTTCGGTCCACCCCTCTCCTTGATTAGGTTGCCACGGGGGGTTTGCACCGCAGGGGTTTTGGGTTGTTTTGGGGAGGGGTTGGATTGTCTGGGATTGCGGGATGTTTTCTAACGCATCTGAGCCGTCAACTCCTCTTTTAAAGAGCCAGCAAGTTCTAGCCTTAGGTCTCACATCTTTTTTGGACCGTTTTATTTTGTTGATTACCCTTTTTCTGGTCCCACAAACGATCGAAAACTGGGACCCCTCTTTGTCTGTTTTTTCCTCTCTTTTTTTAGGCTATGAGCATAGCCAACAAAGATTTGCTAAACGGCCACCTTCCTATTGCATTTGGCCTTTTCTGTTTACTACTCCTTCTTCAGGAGCATCAAGTTTTTTTGCCGAGTTTCTCCCCCCTCCTAATAAGTGTTTCTTCGGGCTGTCTTGAGAAGAACTATCTCCCTTTTTTCACGTCCCTTCTGTTAAAACAGTTTCCACCTCTTCTCGGAAGCACTCCCAAGTTTTGAGTTTTTCCATTGCTCGGCTTCTTGAGAAGACCCTCCATAATTTGGGTGTGAATTCCCACCCTCCTGAGAATCACCCCCCGCCTTGCTTTCCGCTCATGATTAACATTCTTCAAGAAATCACCAAACGGCCTGGCTTTCTTCCTTGACCACCCGTTTTTCCATGCCGTTCTTTGCGTTACGAAGTTAAACCCTCAGCCCCCTTTCAAGTCACCCTTTCGGTTCCCGATGTTCATCCCCCCTACCTCCAGTTCGGGGTGAACGTCCCCCCTTCCGACATCTTCCTCATGGGTAACAGTCTTTGGTGATTTTCCTGTTTGCTGGTACATGTTTTCACGGGCATTTCTTAGGAATGTCCCGGAAGTTCCGGCTGCACGTTTCTCCTCGGAAACAAGGTCCTTCCTTTTTATTTTTAAGTCCGCCCCGCGGTGCTCAATCTGACTCTTTTGGAGTTTTTTTTTAGCTTTCTCCTTCTTCTCCGTTTTTGGAGTCCTCCTCCCCTCCTGGTCACTGCCAAAGATGGGTGTTCCCCCCCAATATTCCCTTTCAAGCGCCTGCAGCTTTGTAGGACTGGAAGTTCCCTTCGTTCTACCCCAAAACAGGAGACACTTGATCCCACCGGTCCCACCTGGTGTTTTTCCGTAGACTTCGGCCTTTTTTATTTTTTTTTTTCTAGTAAATTGCGCTTTCACTTTTTTTCTTCCCTTTTCTCTCATCGAATGTCTTTTCCCCAGAGCGCCCGTTTTTGTATCTTGGCTTTCCCACTCTCTCCCATTGCGCCTTTCCGTTGAAACCCCCCCGTTCCAGGCTGAATTCCCCCCTCCACTCTTTGAGAAGATACTTCATTTGGTGTTTTGCTCAGAAAGACCTTTTTTTCCTATGTTTTTGTATCTGGTCCCCGCAGAGCAGCGATTAAAAACGCTTTGGAAATGTCGCCGGCCGCCGCGACCTTCTTCCAGGCGGTCATCAAGAGTTACTCTGACGTCCCATTTTTAAATTCCCTTCCCTCGTTTCCCTTTGTGAAGTCTTGCGCGGTGCGCTGACACTCGCCCTCATACGGCGCCCCAATCACCTGTTTGCTTTTAAGCGTCCATCCTCCTGCGGTGGATAACGCCTTTTCTGCGCTCGCTTTTTTTTGTACCTTCGTTTCTTTCCGGGCTTGCTTCTGAAAATGCTTTTCTCCCCCCCTCGCCCGATGCAGAACGTCTACGCCCCGCGACTTTTCTTAACAGCTTTTTCAAGTCGTCCTCCTCCCCTCTCCCTGAGAGTCTGAAGGAGTTAGAGAAACCCCTTTCTTTTCACTCGGGTTCGGCAAAGGTCTCCCCCCCAGCCTTCTTCCCATTAAACTTTTCTAATCTGCTCCGCATTTTGTTCACTTTTCTGCTCCAGGGTTAATGGTATACGTCGGAAACGGCACCCCGGGCGACTCTTAGTTTGTGTTGCCCCGCACGAAAGTCACCGCCAGTCCCTTCGGCGTCGTGCGGCCCTACCCTTGCATACTTTACTCGCCTTTTCTTTGAGGCTGACTCGCCTCTTTACTTTTTTTCTGTCTCCCCTTCTCCCACTCTAGACTTGGTAGCTGGCTCAAGACAAGGCTCGTCTCCCTGCCGCGCCTGATTATATTTGTTCTTTTTCCTACATCTTCGAAATTTTCATTGTCGCACGAGATGGATTATTTGGCGCGCGCTTGGTCCCTTCCCTCCCTTTCGAGGACCCCTCCCTTTCTACTGCTTTCCCTCGTTAAGTCCCTGTGTGCCGCTTTGGCATGTAGACCCCCCCCCCTGTTCCCCTCCAGGGGATCGTTTGATCGCGGACTTCTCCGAATTGTTCGGGAATCCGAGATCTCGTATCACAGCGACCCCTCTTGCGCCGATGCTCCTCCCTCTTTTAACTTTACTCTTTTTCCTCTTTTTTTGGCTAGGAGCTTCGATCAGTTCTTCACGACCTTATTTTTTTCTGTTAGAACTTCTGTATCTTTCTTCCATCCCCAAAGTGACCTGGTCCGCGACAACAAGATCGTCCCCCGTCTCTCCCTTTTCCTTCAAATTCCCCCACGGCGTCCCCTGGTTCCTGCTCCTGCACGCTCCGGTAGAAGCTTGGTCCTTTCATGATCACCTCTCCGCTTTAATTTTTTTCCCCCCCACCCCCGAGTTTCCTCCCTAGCAATAAGTCCCCTGGTGCGCGTCATGTCCCTAAATCACATTGCTCTCCGTTTTTGGTCAACAGCGTTACCCTTATGGCTCGTTTCTCCTTACCCCTTCCCTCCATCCAGGCGAGTGCAATGAAAGGCCGACCGCTCCTGCGCCTTTTTAGTCTTGCACGGCTCCTAGTGTGTCCAAAGAGCTTTCGGGGGAAGTTGCTTTTTTTTGGTGGTTTGGATGGACCCCCCGGATTCCTCTTTCGGAAACTTTCTGGCACTCTTTGCCCCTAAACCCTTTCGCACTGGCAAGCAGCGGCATATAAGATGCTTCGCCCAGTTCCTCCCTTGTCTAGATCGTATTTTTCCCTTCCCGTTCCCCCCCTCTACCCATCTATTCTCCCCTGTGTAAGTTTAAGAAAAATTCTCGTTTTTTTTCTTCTCGAACTTCCCAATTCCTTTTCATTCCAATTAGAGGTTCCGATTATTTCGTCGCTGGTTCGTCCCCTCACATTTCTTTCGTCCTCCTCTGCCGCTTCCCCGGGTGTTTTTTCCCGGGGATTCTGAGCCTCAGGACAGTCGTCTGTTATGGTTCTTTTTTTCCCTCACCCCCGACGCTGATGGCCTTACGCCACCTGGCTTTGCGGCGATTTCTCTGTTTTCCGTAGAACTGAAAGCCCAAACCTCCTCCTTATCTTCGTTAAATGGAAGCTGTGGTTCCCGTCTATCCGTTTTTTTTTTCCTTTCCACGCGATGCTCGAGAATTTTTGGCCGGCCCTTGCTTCCCCCCCCTTCTTGTTTATTTTCTTTCTTTTTTCCCTTAATTTAACGCCACTTGATAAACTTTTTCCCCTGAGGAGTCGCTCCCCCCTCCCCCGAGGGAGTTTCTCTGAATTTACTTTTTCGGGACCTTTCCCCCCATTTGGTGTTCTCGAGGTTGCATTGCGACAAACGACAGTCCCGCCTTTGATAAAGCAAGCCTATTCTCCTTCTTTATGACTGGGTGACCGCCCTTTCTTTTTCCTGACCGAAAACCCTGAAATCCATTAAGAGGAGGCACTCGTTTCCCACCCCCCCGCCCGTTTTACAAACCTGTTTCTTCCCCGTTAGTCCGTTTTGTAGACCCCGTCCTTTCCCCCCCCAGGATGATTTCTTTCTCCTGAAGGCTTGTTATTTCTTCCCTTCACAGCTTTGTCCCCCGTGTCCCCTTTTCTAAGTTTCTCTTCCCCCCCGTATTGAATGTACGTTTCAATCTCCCCCCCAACCATGTTTTTTTTTTCTTCTCCCTGTAGGACCCCTATCGGTCTCTAGCAGGTGCCGTTTTTAGGAACCGTCAGGAGATAATTCACCTAAATTTGCCTACAGCCCCCTTCCCCTTTCCCCTCCCTTCCAAATCGCCCCCATGTTCCCCCTTTTTAGTGAGGTCTTCCGTTATCCCCCCAATCTGCGTTCCTTCCTAGGATTGAACTCACAGCCCGTGAACCGCCAAACTGTTTTCCTTTCTAGGTATGGTTGTCTCCCAAATTTCCTTCCTGCAAACTACTGCTTCCGGTCTTTGTTTCCCTCCCGTCCGTTTTTTTTTTGCGTGTCATGCCTGTGAAGCCAGGGATTTTTGAAAGCCCGCTGTTTTTTTCTTTCTGATTTCTTTTGCGGGTCTCCCCCCATCGACGCCCGCTTTATCTGTTGTTATCCAGGGGCATTCCCCCCTTTTTAGCGTCGTTATTGGTCCTTTTTAACCGACGCTCTTGCTGCTAGTCATCCCTCCTCAACCCCAGTTTGTGCGACTTCCCCTGATTACTTGAATTGGATTTTCTCGACTGCCATGCCGATGTCTGTCCTTGTTTCCCCGGTTGAGTAAGAGCTTATGATCTTGTTTTCTCGCCTATCTCCCCTCGCCCCTGACTCTCCCCCCCCCCCCCCCTGTCCAAAACGTTAAGATTCAGTGTTTAGAATGTGTTTTTCCCCTCCACACTGGATTTTTCCCTCCCCCCCCCCCACGGTAGATACTGAACCAAGTCCGTGCGTCCCCCATTGGTTCCTTTCCCTTACCCGTGCCATATCTTCCCTCAGTTTCGCCTCCCCATTTCATTTCTTGTCTTGCTCCTACGGTGGACGATATAACCCCTGATTCCTTCGTTGATGTGGTTGCGCCGTCTGTCCCTTTCCTTCTTCACCTTTCCCTTTTCCCAGAATATCTTCTGTTTTTGTTCAAGATCGGCGAAATCGTTTCCGCTGTCTGCGCTCAAGCCACGCGCCTGTTCCGTTCCCATCAGTCCCTCATTCTGTTCCTACCCCCCCCTTTTTTAGAGAGCCTTTTTCTTCGGGCATGATGTTGGACATGACCCCCCCCGGGGCGGATCTTTTCTCCTCGCATCCTTCGTCAGTCGGTTTTTCTGTGTCCAGAAACCCCCTTAGACTTCGTTGACTTCAGCGCAGACGGCCCCCTCTTAGCAGTCGGCAACCGAGACTTAGATTCCTTTTCGGGAGCTTTTTAACACCGATTTCTGCCACCACCCCCATCTTTTGTCAAGAGTTCCTCTTGAGAGCACCCCAATAATGGTTAATGCCTTCACAGGAAGAATGGATTTGTTCTAGAGATGTTTTTTCTTTTTACAATCCAAGGGGTTCTTTCCCCACCTGCGCCACCCTCTTCTTCGTTTCCCCCCCTTTTCGTGTTTTTCTGGTTTTGTCAGTCGTTGGAGGCTTGGTCATAGACTTTCTCTTCAGGCCACGTCAGATTGGCATTGATTGGACGTTCGTTCGAGCCTCATTCTTGAACGTGCTCTTCGTCCCAAGAATTTTTCTTTTGATTCTGATTCGATTCCCGCTGGGCCTGAAGACATCGCTTTTCCCCAGGGATCCCCCCCTCTGCAGCAGAAAAGGAACCGGCGGTTATTGCTCTTCTCTCGCCTTCTTTTTTTCGCAAACCCTCCTTTCAAGTACACAAACCTCGGGGTTACTTCCTTTTCCCTTGCCCGGGCAACTAAGCCCCCCCCAGGTGACTTCTTTTGGCCCACCACCCTCCTTCCTTCTTTGAAAGAAATTTTTTTTCGGCTTTACGTTGGAAACACCCCCTCCGCCAGTTTTGAATAGGAACGTCCCCCCGTGGTGGCGGTGGCAAGGATGATTCAGAACTAGTTCAGTCCCCCCCCGACCCGCGGGTTTCCTGGTCCCCTCCTCACGTTTCTCCCTACCAACCAGGATTCTTGTATTGCCGTTGATTTTGTTTTTCACGTTCCGCATTGCCGTCCAGCCTGTCTCCAGTTTCTATCTTCCCGGACGTCTCCTAGTTCCCCCCCCACCTGGCTTTGCTCGACGATCGGCAGGCGCGCGTTTTTAGTCAACTTTTCCCTAGCTTGTCCAGTTTGTGAATTCCTCCCTTTCTTTAAGTTTTAGCTAACGAAGCCCTTTTCCCCTTCCAAGAATCAATGGCCACGCAGTCTTCATGTACAAGCAGTCCCCGGTCCTTTCCTTTCAACGCCCCCCCTGACACGCGATAACCTTTTTAAACACACGGGATTTTTTTGTTGTGACGCGTTTGTCCTCCTTCTTTCGGTTTCTTCCCCCCTTTAGGCGCCACCTTGCGGTAACCTATTCCTTCCCCGGATCATTCGGTCTGTTCTCATCGGAACTTTTTTTTCTCCCTTCCTTGCAGGGAACCTCCCTCTACCCCCCTTCTCCCCCCTTCTGCGACACGTTCTTTGCTGATCCCCCTTTTTTTGGTAGCGCTCCTTTTTCTTTTGGTCAATGCTCTTGGACCTTTTCCCCTCTTCGTTAAAGTCCTCCTCCAGATTAGACCTCCCTTTTCCTTTCTCAGCCGTCCTCGACATCTTTTGGGAATACACGTGGTGTTCGACGGGCCCGGCAATCGCGGCTTTCTTTCTTTTTTTGGGAGGTGCGCGGTTTTTGTGACCCCACAAATCCCAATCGCCTGTTTTCCCCTGATCGCGCAATCCCCGGTTCGTAAGTCCCGCGCCCCGTGTTTTTTCGCAAAGCATCCGACCTATATGGCCTGCGCTTTCTTCCTGCCCGCTCTCCACGCGAGGTTTTTGTTTTTTCTCGTCACTGCACCTGCGGGGCTGAACCGCCCTAGCCTCAAGGTTCTTCCTCTGATTCATCTTGTGCTTTCTGCGAGACATATCTGCCTCTGGCTGTAATGACAACAGTAGCATCGATTTTCCTTATTGCCGGCAAACAGATTGTTCACAATTCCTCATTGTGGCCCTTCCCGGAAGGCTCTATTACTCGAGCTTGGGTCACCACCCTAGAATAAGAAGGTTTCCTTGTTCACACTATTCTTCCCTTGCCCCCAAACCGTTTGCGCCGCCGATTCCGCTTTTTCCACGTCCCCACCCGTCCATGTCTTGGCCTAGAGCTGTTTCATGACGTTCCTCCATTTCCCCCTTTCCCGCGTTGTTGCGATTCTTCTCCGCCTTTCTTGATTCCGTTGTTCCCGCTTCTTCGTCACTTGGTAGCTTTGTTTAAATTCTCGTCAGTCAACATTTGTCTAGGTTGTGATTTCCCCTCCCTTCTCACTCCAGTTCGGCCAGGCTAGGGAGGAACCTGCTAGGTCTCTTCCTCTGATCTTCAAATCCCCGAGGCCCCTTGTTTGCAGCGTTAGAGAACTCTTGTTTGCGGAAGAAATTGGCAAGATTCCCTCTCTTTTTCTCTCGGCCTTTTTAATTTTTTACTTTTTTTCCGTTTTGTCCTCCTAAGATACGCTTCTTCTCCTTTTCTAACTCCGCGATTTTTTCTCATAGCTCTCTTCTTTTTTCCCTCCTTTCGAGATGATCTCTCTCCCTTTAGTGAAGATCGCTCCACCGGTCTTCTGTGGACCCAGCTCGTCCTTCTCCGGGAGTCCCTCTCCCACAACCAGATCCTGTATGAGCCTCTAAATTTAAGAGTCCCGTGGAGTCCCATTCCCCTTTGACACCTTTTCCATGCTGACTGATTCAGCTCCGTGTTCAAATCTTGGCCTCGCCCCGCTCTTTTCCTCCAAAAGCTAAAGAACTCCCCCCTTTATAAATAGTGACGATAGCTTCCTCTTTTTTTTATGCAAATTCCAACCTCTTTCCTCCCTTTTTTAGGCTTACTTTTCTTTCTTCTCCTGGTCCTGAAGACCAAGCTACCTTTGGCTCGACCCAGTCACATAATGTAGTATGCATTCAGCCCGCCCCCCCCCTAGAGTCATTCGCCCCATTCTCACGTAGTTCACGTCTGTTCCGACCCCCCCAGCCCCCCCCATTGTAGGGTGTGAATGTTTCTTCAGGGGCACACAGGGCTGAAGCGCCCCGTTCCTTTTTTGCCGTTCCTTTAAATCGTAGAAAAGGACCGCTCTTGAACACCAATCAGTCGAGCTCGCCCCCCTTTCTTTTTCCAAGGGCAATTAGTAATTTGAACCCCTCCTTTTTGCCCCCCGTTTTCCAGGACTATGCCTCCCTCGATCAGGAGTCCTCCCTTGCCTGCGACTTTTCTTATCTCGGGCTGCCCCCTGTCATCATTTTCTTTTGCGCTCCTAACATTTCGGAAAGAGTGCTGTCCGCCCCTTAGGATCAGCGTCCCAGAGTTTTTTCTCGAATTTCCCCGAGGCGCGGATCTATCAGCGAGCTGCTTTCTTGATTTTCTACCCAGCTTTTTTGCTTCCTAATTTTTTATTGGAGTTATATTGGCTTTTCCGTCCATCATTCCCCCCGTGAATGCTGAGATCCTTACTTTTAGTGCCGTTTTGCCTTCAGCCGTCTTTTCCCCGCCGATTTTCTGCGGCCGCCCTCCAGGAATCCCAATTCCTGTTTCCTCTAGAGAGTCTTAATTTCCGCTCTATCGGATTCCTTTCTCCCCCCCTAAGAGTCTGTGCGTCCCCAAGCCTAGTGCTTCTTTTAGCTTCCGAAGCTAGGGGCATTCCTGGTCTCGCGCAGGACTGACCCCACCCGAACCTCCCTCAAAATACAGAATGATGTAGGTCTGCCAATCTTTGACTCCTCCGGCGTCCCCCCCCTCTTTCCTACCCCCCAAAAAATCAGACCTTCCTACTTTCTCCTGTCCCACCCCCAGTCCCCTTTTGTAAACCTGGGTAGAAAAGTCTTTCCTGTTTAATTTCCTTCCCTTCGCGTAAAAGCTCTTTTTAGACTGTCTTCCGAGCCACAGGGGGCGTTTTCCTTGACCTTTTCGTGTCCCGTTCTTTTCTACCCAAACGGACTGGGAAGTCGACCCCCCCCCCCTTGCCAAGAGGTAGCTTCCTTTTTAGCACCCTTAGAATTGCCCCATAGCTCTCGACACTTTTTGTTTGGCGCCTTTGATCCCCCCTTTCAGGATGCGAACACTTCTCCACGTTCGCGCGCATGTCCTTGTCCCAATTCCAACGGAACCCTCCCCCATCCTCGGGACAATCCGACGCGTTGCTGCGTTTTGTTTTTTACAGACTATCCCCCGCCCCTTTGTCGCTACCTTATGACATCACTGTCCCTTGCCACGCACTCCCCTTTTTTTTTTATTCGGTTTTCTTCCCCCCCCCAATAGTACCCTCCCCTTTCCTTTTCTAGGCACGTCTGGCAAAGGCTGCCTACAGTCTTTTTTTTTGCGTTTCTTTTTCCACTTTCCTCAAGGAGCGTAAAAGACCCCCCCTTTTTATTTTCGCTCCTTGTGTTGTGATTCCTTCTTTCTAATCTCCCTCTCCTTCATCGGTCCTGTTTCTGTGCCGGCCCAGGAGTCTCCCCCTTTTTTCCCCTTTAGTGGTTCCTTCTCTTTGCCTTGATTTTTCAGAGACTGAAACCCTTTCTCTTTCTTACTCAAAATGGATTCCTCTCCTTATTTATGCCAAAGTTTCGAACCCCTTCCCTAGATGGACCATTCTCTGCCGGTGCCTTGGTAAGAGCCTAGTGAATCTTTTTTCTATCCCCCCCCCCGCGACGCGCCCCCCCCAGTTCAACAAACGCATTTGAGTTATTTCCAGTTATTTTGTCCCCAGTCTCCCGATTTCCTTCCAAACCTTCCCTATAGAACAAAGTCCCCCGTTTCAAACTCTTTTTAACATTCCCTTAATGATGGGTTTTTTTCTGCGCTCCAATAATTGGCGGCCCTTCAGGAGGAGGATGAAACCCCCCCCATCTCTCATTCCCATCTCCTCAAAGGTCGGATGGGTTTTGCCCCTCTTTTCTTTTGGCTTTTCACTTTTCAACCATTTTCCATCTCTCCTTGTGGTTAATGGCCCCCCTCATCAGCCTCCAGAGGGATCCCCTCTTCCCTCGCGCTTCGGGCCCAAATTTTCTT
>Ga0179593_1714808_pt1 | contig 10631 bp, 6 predicted proteins | sample CZODoug2_1_08_16_FD_185931 | JGI IMG/M metagenome (GOLD analysis project Ga0179593, IMG submission 185931) | Vadose zone soil fungal communities from Angelo Coast Range Reserve, California, USA - CZODoug2_1_08_16fungal (PacBio error correction) | ecosystem: Environmental > Terrestrial > Soil >... | reverse complement strand
GCCCCCACCCCCTCTCACAGGTTAATTGAGCTTCTCTGCGTTGATTGATCCCCCCCTTGTTTTTTTCATGGTGTGAAAGGTGAGGTTTGAGTGCGCGAGTAGTGGCCCTCCCCTCTTCCTGCGAGCCCCGATGTAGTATTTAACCTTTCTTTCTCAGCCCCATTTTTTTTCCGAGCGGGGGATTTTTTCGATTCCCCCCGCATGTTGAGCAAGCCTCTCCGTTTTTAGTGTCGTACCCTCTGCGCCCTACTTCCAGGTTAGAAAGTGTGAGTATCTTTTTCTCCCCCCCCTTTTCATCGGAAGCGCGCTTGCGTTCCCTTAGTCGCCCCCCGGTGCGGACCGCGTTTCAGCGCTTTCCAAAAGAATTGAGGTTGGACGGGTGCTTTCTCCCGGCTCATTCGTACTTTTCTTCCCTTCATGACCCGCCCGATTCCATGTGCGTCGACAGATTTTCCAACCTTTCGATTTCCCGCGTTTTGTGCCAAAACCGGGTATATTTTCCCCGTCGTTCGGAGTCTTAGTGTGTAGGCCGACGGAGACGACTTTGGTCCCTCTTCCTGTCCGAAGCTTTTGCGCTCGCTTTCGGTCGCCTTGACCCCCCGGAATTCACCTTTTTCCCTTGACCAGGATAGGGATTGCAGACGCTTAAAGGTCCCTTTTGCTTTTCCCTCTCGGCAGCTTGCGACCCCTCTTCTTATACATAGCATAGCGTGATGCGATTTTCCCTAATCTCTTTCCCCCGACGTTCAGCCCTTTTTCACGTGGGGTAGATCCTGCTTTACCCAGCTGCAGCTTTGCCCCAAACCCAGTCTTGTTTTTCGTCCAAGAAATAACCTCCATGGCTCTTCCCTTTCCCCATTCTCCGATTTTGCTTTTTCTTTCAGATCGACTGCGGTGGTCGTCCCTCCTGGAAAACGGCATCCATTTATCACCTTTTTTATGACAGGCGCTTTTGGCCCCGATCAGCGTTGTGAGGAAAAGACCCAAGGCCACTCCTTTAATGTGCATGCCCAAATAGCGATGCAGCCGAGTTCCAATCCCCCCTCGTCTTGGCGAAGTCTCCCCCCCCACCTCGGTCCAGGCTTTTTCCCCCTCCAAGTTATTGCGCGTCGTTTTGCGAGAACCTTCGAATCTTTCTGGATATACCTTCCTTCCCTCGTTTCTGGGGAGATCTACGTTAACCTCCCCAACCATATCACCTGCTCGAGCGGAGCGGCGCCCCGTTCCTGACAGGTCATTTATTTCCGTGGTGGAAGACCCGCCTTCCAGGTGCCTCCTTCCCTTTGGACGGACCATTTACAGCTCTTCAAGTCCCGATTTTTTCTCGCACTTCTTTGGACTAAACGCGAACTGAACCCTACTTCCTCCCATTCCTTTCAGCCGACAGTTCCCCTCCTAGGGTTGGTTTTTTTTCACGTCCACGTGTCGGCAGCTGAACCAAAGGTGAAAGGTACGCCCGAGCCACCCACCACCCGCCGTGAGAGCGAACCAGGTCGCGCACTTCTTAGCCCCCACCACGCCCACGCCACTTAGGTAGGGCGGGGTTAATGTCCCTCCTTTCTATATTCGTTGTTAATAGCGTGTGGGCGATCATGACCGCCCGATCCTGAAGAGGTTTCTATCTTTTCCCATCCATCTACGGGGGGGGAGGATCCTTTATTTTCTGCTGGTCCTCGATTTTTTTCTTCTAAACCGCAGTTTTTTGTCTCCCACCTACGTGATACACTTTTTTGTCCTCCCCCAACCGGCTCGGCCGTTCTGGGTTTTTCGCGTCATGGGATTTTTTTTGGAGGCGTCTTTCCCCCTTTCTCTGCAGGCGGCGTGTTGTTTTGTGATAGTCGGACGCTCGTTATCCTGACTTTCTTTTTGATCGGTCGATCCTCATTGCCTGACGTTTTTCACTCAACCCACTTCCCCGCACTCTTGTTTTTTTCCGGTGTAGGTTTTATCGTTTTATCGAGGATTTTTCTTTCTTTCGTTCGTCCTGTGGCCCTTTCCCACTCTGCTATTCATAGGCCGGCTACGAGCTTTTCCACCCAGTCTCGCCACATCTAGCAGGATTTTTTGCTGTTGTTGGCCGAGGCGTTTTTTTTTTTCTCTCCGTTCCTCCTTTCTATCGTCCGCGAAGGGGATTATATTTCCTGTCTATCTCCGACCGTTCTGAGTTCCTTCTCTAGTGTGAGTTCCTCTCCCCTCTCTAGTTTGACTCGACTGCGCTGATGGCTCTTCGGATGATAGCCTTTCCCCCCGGCTCTGGCTTTGGTTTTCGCTGAGCGCTTTGTCTGGCAATGATGAATCTGTCTCCTTTCTTTTGCATTCCATCCCTCTCTTCTTGGCCGTCACACACCGCGCCTGAACTACCTTCTTCCCCCTCCCCATTTTCTTTTGTTCCGTTCCCCTGTGGTTTCTTCCCCCTCTCGTAGAAATTCTGATACCAGTAATAGAACTTCCCTTACCCTGATGTTCCGTTCTGAAGATGTCGGTGAGGTTGCTCCGACATTTTCAAATCTAGTTGTAGACCAAGATGGGGCTCGCTTCGCTTCTCCCCCCAAGTCGTCTCTGACAGGTGCTGTTGTCAACAGTGGTAGTCATTGTCCGTGTCACTGCACGCGTCGATGTCTCCCTTCTGAGCTGCTCTGGCCAAGAAGTTTCCCTGTTCGGGCAGTCACCCTTCCGTTTTACCACCTTTAAACTTTTTTTCCCCCGGCGACCTCCCCTTCGCCCCCCAAATCTCGCCCGCTGTTCACACCAGTGTCGGACTCATTCAGGAAGATAATTCGATGGTGTCCTGACCCCCTTACCTGTCTAAAAAGTCACCTGGGCCCCGTCCTTGCGTTTGGAGAAGACCTTCTGAATCGAACGGTGGTATGTCTTCCTACTTATCATCAAGGTGGAAGAGTGTATTTAGTCCGGAAATTAGCGTTTCCACTCTCCCACTCTTTCCCTTTCTTTGCTTTCTGGCTCTTTTTCCCCGCGAGGTTCGTCTTCGTTGTCCGCCCAATTGCCTCCCCTTTATCAACCCCTCCCTATCCCAAAAGTATAATTACCCCTATTGCTGGACCTTTCTTCCTCATAGAGGACACGCCGTCTTTTTTTTTCTCGACGCCTGAATTGCGCTGGACGACAAAAGAATGTTGTGGAGATCGTCGTCTGTGTGGTGAGCCTCTCCCTGTTGTTCCCCCTTCCGATGAAGCGCGTTTTTTTACGCGGAGCCCCTTCGCTCGCAAGTTTCGTCTTACCGCCCTGTCGAGCCCCTTCACTCCCGGTGCGTTACCTCCCCCTCTAGTCTGAATTTGGCTTGCCAGCTTGTGCAGTATAATGGTCCCACCACTCAGCGAGGGGTCGTTTCCCTTTTTCCTCGCAACGGTAGCGTGACCCCCCTCTTCCTTAAGCGGAGTAAGTCCTCCTGCATCCCCTCCGCGTCAATAGTCCCCCCGGCTCCCCTGCTCCCAGAAGTGTTTGCGCTGAACAACGGGGCGCGCGCTCCTCCCCCTTGGGCAGTTATCCATAACGATTCTTCCCCTGACCGGATCTTCTTTTCGCGCCTCTCTCAACCTTTGTTCAGCTTAGAACTTTTTGGAATTCGACGGACACCCCCAGTTCTTTGTGTTCTCCCCCCTCATGCCCACTTTTAACGCAGGGCCCTCGCCTCCGGAAACCTGGCGACCCTCGCCGCTCTCCTCGACCTTTGAATGGATTTCTTTACCTTGACCCGGGCTTGTTTTTCCGTCCTTCGTCCCTTTCGACGCCTCGGTAGAAGTCGACTTGCATTTTACGCTGGAAGTTGATTCTTCCGATACGTACGTCCCTCGAAGGTCAATCTCCTTCCCTTCCCCCTCTCTCTGCAACCGATGACGCCACCGTATCTCTCTCCCTTTTTTTTTTAGAGAGATCTTCCTTCATTGTGTTGCTTCTCGCTCATTAGATTTCTTCCGAACTTTGACTCTAGCTAATCGCTGCCCCTATGAATGATGACCCTTAGTCTCTCGACCGCGGCGTCGGACCTTCCGCCGATTTGCCTCTACAGCATTCGCGTTTTGTTTGACTTGATGTCAGAGACGAGGCAACATCTCCCGTCTCTTAGCCCCTCTTTCCTCTGGACATGGCCTTTAGTCCCTGTCGTCTGGGGCGTGCCGCGTGGTATCCCCGTGTTTGAGGGTAGTACGAACTTCAGTCTCCCGGTTATTTCTACAGCGGTGGTTTCGGCAGAGGCCGCTGGCCCGCGCTGAAGTTTTCGGGAGTAATTGTTGCCCCACGCGTATCTATCTACCGCCCCGGCTTTTTTCTTTTTGCGGCGCCCTGATGCAGCTGGCCTTCTCACCCCCCCGGTTTTTTTTAGCTTTCTTGTCCGAGGGCAAGCGGCCCGCATTTGTTTCCCTCTTTTTGACTCTCCGTGCGGCGTTCGCGCCCCCCCGTGAGAGACGACCAGGCTCGCATCACTGTACCGTCTCTCCTACCAGCTGGCCCGACCTTTTTGTATACGATATTGGGCCCTTTCGTTTTTTTTTTTTTTTCTTTCGTTTTTCATCGTCGCTGACCGTAGAGAAAGGTTTGTGATCGACGGTGTCCGCGCGTCGTCGTTTCTAGTCTTTTTTTCCATCCGTCTGCCAGGTTTTTTTAAACCACTCGGGCTCCCTACCGGTCCCTCACCCGCGAGGATGGTCTTTCCCGCGTCCTCTGCCGCAGTGAGCCTCGCCACTTAGTAACGTTTTCGGCGCACTTCCTCACACCCTGTTTTCTTTTTTCTCTGTGCGATCTTGGTGATCGCGCGGCGAAGGCTTTTCTGATCCTTTTGTTCCCCCCCCAGCCCGAGATGCTTGATCCGATAGAACGCCCTCCCCTCCCACTCGAGTGGATGGAGGGATACCGTCACTTATTAGTCACCACGCGTCCCCTGTGTGGATCTTTTTTTTCACACTATAGCTACGCGTCGATTCTCCGTCTTTTGCGACCCCCAGGTTTCCCCCCCTTCTTCTTCGTACTGTCGGGCAGGTCCACCCACTCCTCCCCGTATTTTTTTTTTGATGAAGGCGATCCATTCATTTCTCGGATAAAGGGTGGCTTTGGAGTTGTAGAAGTTCCCCCTCCCTTTCCAGTTCGAACCCTCTTCCCTCGCTTTCATTTCACTGGCTGGGTCAGCTGCAGCTTGCGAACCGTTTCCTCTAGGCCGGGAGCCCGAGAAGTCTCTCCCTAGTTCACACAGAACAAGTTTTTTTTTTTCCTCTGACCTTGACTGGGTCGATCTCGTCTTTAGACCCCACATCTTTGCCCTCCCTATGACTTTGTCAAACCTGCCCCCCCTCACCCCCTCCATTCTTATATGACTCACAGCCATTTGTCCGATTGCAGTCTCGTGTTTTACGTACCTTTCCATAACCCTGTGTGTAAAATCGTACCCTTGTGTCCGGACGCTGCTACCGCTGACGAATTGCTTCCGTTTTTTTTTTTTGTGCTTTCCCGATCAGGGCTTGATTCTTCACACCTCCCTCCCTCGTAATGTTGACCTTTCCCTCCCCTACCTCTGCTGACTACAGCGTCAGTGCTTTTTTTTTTTCTAAGGCGTCTATGGTCCTTCGTCCCCAGGATCAGGTCCTGATAGAGATCTTCCCGTGAGATACCCATCCGCCGCTCCAGGCCCCATGAGGCCGTATTTCTCTCTTTTACCGTCCCGTCCCTCTCCCCATACCCTGAGGCTCATTCAACCGCGGAGCTCCTTTGGCTGACGGCCTAACAGCAAGGCAGCTGTTGACTTTAGTCCACCCCCCCCCCCCACCCCACCCCCCCCCCCCCCCCCACTTCTTTCCCCCCTTCTTCTCTCCTTTCAGTAAGCGCCTCTGAAGAAGTTAGATGTCATTTGGGGGCGCGAAACGAGACGCTCGAAATCCCTTCCTCCCTCCCTCCGGCCCTCCCAGCGGGCAGTCTTTTTTGTTCCCACACACATCGTACCCCCCTATCTCAGCCCTTTCCTTTCCTAGTCATCCCTCCCCGATACACAACACACCCAGACCTCTCTAGACCCCAGGCCACCCCTTCCCCGACCGGAAACGTCTGTTCACTACACCTCCCCCCCTGACAGGATACGGTTTTCAGGGTCCCCCATCCTTCGTCGCCCGCCTCGTTGAGCGATGCAGGAGGGTAGCCTTCCTACCCATATCCTATGTACCAAAGCATTCCTGATCGACCATCCTTTTCATCCCTTTGTTGTTTTTCCGGCTTTATCAGATGGATAGCCTCTTGTATTCGCATGGTCGTAAGGAAGCTTTTTTTTCCCCTCTTGAATAGGGGGAAGTCACCCCCCTTCCCCGTCCTCCTCTTGTTGGCCGTTTTGTTAGGTTCTGGCCGTGCTGAGGGGCGTTTCCTTTTCTCCTCTTCTTCTTCGTGGCAGTTTGACCGCGACCTTTCCTTCTTCGCCGCGCGCTATAGTGATTTCTCTTGGTTACCCACAACCACTCCCCTTTTCTTCCGGATGTTTGCTGCTGAGTTTATCCTGCGTAGTATAGTCATTTTGCTCCCCCACGTCCCCCCTATGGCTATTGCGGGATTGAGCTGGCCTTTGTCTATCCTTCCAAGAGCGAAGGTTTTTTTGTTGGGGATCGCCCAGCGGCCTTTTTTCCCGCCCTTTCTTTCGCCCCCCCACCCAGGTCCCTTTTGTTTCGGGGCCGGGGTGTTTTTTTTATCTCGCGAAGTTGGTTGGGTTTGGGATTCGTATCTCGCTCACGAATCGGCTGGTACCTGTCATCAGGGCTTTTTTTTCCGCGTTCTATCGTTGTCTCCTTTTTTTCCTCTCCTCTTTGGTGGGGTTTTTGGGAAAAACCCCCCAAAAAACCCGCTTTTTTTTGTTTGTCCCTGTCTCCCGTTTCTTGGTGGACGCTCGGACAGTCTGTCTCTGTTGCCATGTAGCACAGACTATTTCCTTCCTTCGTTTATCCGCTCTGATCGGGACCAACACCGCCTAACCTAGCCATCCGGCGTTTTTTGCGTAAGTGCCCCTTTTGCCGGCGGTTTCCTACACAGTAACATTTTGTCCTATCTTCCCGCGGGACGTACACCTTTTTTGACGGTCTTTCGCTACCCTTTTTGTTCGACGAGTGTTTAGGTGAGTTTTCTGGCCTGCCAGTCACTAGGTTGGTGTCCAGCTCCCCCAATTTTTCTCGCGCCCGCAGATAGACCCCATTCCTCACGCTGAATTTGGCTTGTTGGACATTTACCTAGTAGGTTTTGACTTCCCGCGGCGATATCTTCTAGTTATCCGCTGCCGACGTAATGACCCTCTTTGACCTGAGTCTTCCTCCCTCTTTCAAATTCCCAAATAGGGGGTCCTGGTCTACCCCTACTACCTGGAATCTGCTACTTTTGAGGAACAGTCCCTCAAGTTCTTTTGCTGGTGTACCTGCTGGATACGTCCTCCACTAGAAACAGGGGGAGCATTTACATAGATGAACATCTCCTGGTGTGTGCAATACTTTTATTAACTTTTGGACGCGGTGATGTCCGAAGTATTCTTAGTGTTATCCCCGAGCCCTCAATCGGCTTTTTTCTGTGGACTGATTGCCCTAGGCTCTTGTTCCCATTTCGCAAGTGCTCTTATTTTCCCCCTCTGACCCTTCGCACAGTATAAAGACACTGCTCTTTTTACTTTCGCATCGTAGGAAACTGCCGACGTGACCTGGGCCAACCTCCCCTATCAGTCCTCACGACACGCTCCTATTTTTTCCCTATTTTGTGAGCCATACAGACTGGGTCACCAGGTTAATTGGTCCCCTCTCCAGCCAGACACCTTGCCTCCCCTTTCGTCTTCTCCCCTCCCCCAATCTTTCTACTCACAGGTGATTTTCCATCATAAGATCGCGAACGAAGCTACCCAAATGGCTCTTCCTTCTTGCGTTTTTCAGCTTAAGTTCATGTCCCTCCGTTTTTCTTCCTAGTCCTTTCAAGGCTCGCCGAGCGTTTTTAACCTCTCTCCTTTTTTGAGTCCGATCAGCTCACCAGTCTCCGGCTCCTTCTTCCCTTCCACGCTCTGCGCCCCCCTACGTTGAATCTGTAGCCACCTGGGCTGACGGCCAGCGCTCAGACGGGCTTTTTGACCTTAATCGTTTTTTAGAAACTTCCTTGTCCCCTGCTTTAGTCGGGCCAGCGTCGTGGTACGCCACTTTAGCCTTCTCCCCTTAGTCTTAGTGGCGCTCCCCCCTCTAGGTCACGCGTGTGACCAGCCCATGCCCCCCCAACTCCCCTTCCCATTTTGCGGCTTCTGGGCTTCTACGTCGAGAGCTAGGGGGACCTTGACTTTTATTCTCCTCCTCTAAAATGCTGGCGGATTGCTTTCCGGACGGTCAAGTCCGCGAGGTAGTTGATTCCCCTCCCCCCTTTCCCCTGACTTCTGCTTTTCCGAAGTACGTACGTCGCTTCCTTAGCCCGCAGCATCTTCTGCGCGGGCCGATAGATGACGCAACGGATCAAGCCTTTTTTTTTTTTTTTGTGAGAGAGTATCGTCTATGCCGTTGTTTCCCCTCTCCTATATGCTCTCGTTGTCGCCGATTCCTTCTCTGGTCTTTTGACTTTTTTTCCCGCGGCATGCACGGCGTCGGACGTCGACCTTAGTTTAATTCCCCTTTTCCTCCCCCGGATTCCGCCGCAAGTTCCTCTCTTCAGGAGAACCGGCCCAGGTCCGTACGAGCGCCCCTCCTCGAGCTTTTCCCTCTGGCCTGTGCCCGGTTTCTCCGTGATTTTCTTTTGCCCCGCGTTTTCGGACCTCGCGCTGGAGGGTTGTCTGAAACTCTTTTCTTCTCTTCTCCTGCAGTTTTCGGACACAGCCCCGATTTCCCTCGCTCGCGCGGGCATTGACCTTTTTCTAATTATCCGGTAGCTCACGCCAGGCTTTTAGTCTTTCGCTCCCAGCTTTGCTGACCAGGACGTCGAAACAGTAGATTGCTTTTTTATTTTTTCCATCCTCCCCGTCCTTGTGTCGAGGCGCGGACATCGGCTTGAGTTTCCCACGTCCTCCCTCCCGCTCTTGACCAGTGCTCGCCTCAAGCTTGAGTGCTTTCCATGTTACGTTTCCTACTTGAATGGCGACGCATTTTTTTCCCTTTCCGATCGCTTAGGCCGCTCTGCGAGGTTGTAATCGAAAACTTTCTTCTACTTGGATTAGACTTTCTTGGTCTCGTCGCCCAGTAGTAGCCTTTGAACCCCTTTCTAAGCCTCGACGATCACCCGAGGGTGGGCTGCGCGGCTCCCTCTTATTTGAGTCACGTCGGCCACGCCAGGGAGTGTTTCCTTTTTGATGTTTCTTCTCCAAGGCCAGGGTGTTCTCGTGTTTTCTTTCTAGGCTCTCCTTCGTCCCACGTCTCCATGTCTCTCTGCTTCTTCGCGCCCCGCCCTATATACCGCCTTTCCCCCCAACACCCGCTATTTCTTGGATCGGTTTCTACATTTCCTTCTTACTCTTGACCGCTTTCCCCCTCTCTGTCCCCTTGGAGAATTCTTCCAGATTAGCTACCCCGCTCTATCCCGGTTTTTTTCTCCTCTGGTGTGGCCAAGTCGTTGGAGTCCATAAGTTTTTCCCCCTCGAAACCTGCTGATGATGACCTGATCCCTTTTTTCTCTTCCGATCCAGCGTTTCTCGGTTTAGTCACGGACCCCCCCGCCCCTTTAACTGGCCCTCAAGTGTTTCCCTTTTTCCTTCCCAGAGGCAGGTAACAATGGCTTTTGATATTTTTCCTTTGACAATGGTACTGATACGCGCGTGAACCTCTGAATCGCCGACGCGCACCAGGCACACCTTTCGCTTATGTTTTCCTGATATGGCGGGCGCTCAAAGTTTTTGCACCCCGATTATTGCGCCCCAGCGTTTTACCTCACTAGACGCCCTTTTAGCGTGCCGGACGGGTGTTTTTTCTTCCTTTTGTTCGTAACAAGGCACACGGTCTGGACAGTTCTCCCCTTCTAAGTCTGGCTTAGGTTGTTCCCGTAGAGGTCGTGAGGACCACGACATTCCCTCCGCCTTCCTTTCTCGGTCCTCAACTTAGCGCGCAGCAGTCTTTTTTACCCTCCCCCTTCTCAGGTCGACGGCGATCCACCTCCCCTTTTTTCTCAGTCTTCGCGTAGTCGACGGCGATCCCTCCGTCCCAGGCAATGCTCCGCTTTTCCTCTTCTTTCCCCTCCTCAGCCAACCCATATCCACTTGTTCTAGATCTTTCCGAGGTTTTTTTTTCGTACGGTCATGGCAAAAGGCCGCTGGCAGTATCGACAACAGCCCGTTTGGTTGCCTCTGGCTTTCCCTTAGGTCGACCCGGTACAGCGCCTTTCTTCGATGATCTCCGGCTTTTTTTTTTAGCCACGAGACGAACCGACATAGACACAGCGCCTCCCTTTCATGCGTCTAGTGGTGTTGGTCTTGTGCCCCAGGTCGGAAGCTGAGCAACACTCAGGTTTCCTTCCCCAGCACCGGCTTCCGAACGCCCACAAACACGCCTTTTTGAGACATCCAGGCCCCAGCACGGCCTGCCGTCTTCCCCTCCCCCCACGCCTGAGGCAGGTCTTTTTTTTGTAAGGGACCTCAGTAGGACGCCGACTTTTTCGTTTAGCAGTCCCCGGGGCGTGGGTTCCTTTCGACCATCGGTATTTCCTTAGGG
>Ga0179593_1520751_pt1 | contig 10631 bp, 15 predicted proteins | sample CZODoug2_1_08_16_FD_185931 | JGI IMG/M metagenome (GOLD analysis project Ga0179593, IMG submission 185931) | Vadose zone soil fungal communities from Angelo Coast Range Reserve, California, USA - CZODoug2_1_08_16fungal (PacBio error correction) | ecosystem: Environmental > Terrestrial > Soil >... | reverse complement strand
CTCTTCCTTTTGCTCGGCTGCAGTTTGAACCCGGGACTTTTTCCCTTTTTGCTGACGGGTGGATAAAATTAATTGGCTCTGTCTTCCTCGTGCTTTTTCCACAAAAAGATGCTTTTTCCTCATTGATGATTAGCATAATTGCCCTCCTCACGCGCGAATATCATGAGTACTCTCCTTCAAATGAGGCCGGGTCTTCATTCTTTCCCTGGGCAGGCTAATCCCCCCGCCAAGGCCGAGAGATTACCTTGTTCCCTTACGCTCGACGCGATTCCCCCCTTCCCCGCCCTTACCAATACGCGTTTCTCCAGTCTCGAAATTCATACATTTTTTTCCCTTTTTCCGCGCTTGACCGACGGTCCTTCCCTCTGCGCGCCACCTTTCTTCAAACCCCTTTCCCTCCGTTTCCGGAAAGTTGCTCCTCCAAATTCAATAACCGTAATTTTTTTTTTTTTCCCCAGATAGGGTCGGTTGCCCTCCCCCTTTTTTATGAATGAAATAACTAATTTAAAGTGAAAATATAAATCCTTCCCTGGTGCAGGGCGGCGTTCTTTCCCCCCCTAGTCCGGTTTTCCTGAGTTGACGGTGATTTTTTTTTTTCGTGAACGTTTCTCGGGGCCCCCACAGTAGTCCTGGAACGAGACCGTGAATGCAGATTTTCTTTAGGTACAACAGAATTTTTCTTCAGGTTGGTTCTTTTCAAAATCCATGGGTAGGGTCCCTTGATTCAACACTCGATTTTGGAAAGGCTTTCTTCAATTCAAGCGGCCATCCTTTTTCTCCCTTCGAAAATTTGTTTTTTTTTCTTTTGCGTGCATTCCCTTTTTAACAATTCCCCCCTTTCCTTTTTTTAAAGGTAACGGACCAAAGCTCCCTCGTTGTAGAGACCTCCCAGACACGGGTCGCACCCCTCGACTTTGAGCACGGATGACTTTTCCCCCCACACCTGGTTTTCCCAGTTTCTTTTTTTGAGGCCAAGGGATTCAGAAGCCCCTCTTTTTTGTTTGGGGATAGAGATGTTGAAATTCGAGTCTCAGTCCAGACGGTTCTCCCCCTTTACTTTTCCCAAGATCCCCCCCCCTTTCCCCCCCGAAAGCCACGTCCTCGTTCCTGCTCACAAACTTATGACCGAATGGCCTCACCCAGACCTGCTGGGACTTCCCTGACCCAACCGGGCTCTTAGTCTTTGGACCCTTCTCCCCCAAACAAGTCGGCCAGATGACCTCGTTTGTGGTAGAAGGCTCACATGTATTTCCTAGACCAGTAGGATCCCTTAGATCTCTCTTTTCCTCCCTCTTTTTTTTTCTGATAATTGGCATACCTCCTAGGTCCCCCCCCGTTGATGAAACACGTCTCTCTTTATCGGGCCTTCTGTTTTTTTTCCTTGGCGAGACGCCCGGTTGGTTCATTACTGCCCTGCGCAGGCCCCTTTTCTGCCATTCAAGGCCCCTCTCCTGTAAGCGGTGGTGAGCTCGTGGCGTTCCTGTCAACCTTCTTCTGGTGACCGTATGTTTTGTCTCCCTAACTTTCTAAAACGGCCCTCGTCATTACTTGAAGCTTTCCAAGATCTACGCACCCTTTGTACGGTCTTTAAGCAAGAACGTATATGCCCCGCTTTTGAACCATTTGTGAGCGTTATTTCCCCCCGGAAGAGGTGTTTCTCTCTTTTTTCCCCCTTTACCGTGGACATGTAGCATACATCTTTTGGTACCGTGCCCTCTCGGATACCCCTTTCCTTTGAAAAACGCAGGAAGGCCACATCCCAAGCAACCCACAAAGACCCTTTTTTTACGGAAGGTAACCCCCCCCTCTGCAGCTAGTTTTTTCCACGCCTGTCCAAACATTTAATCATTCCTGGATTGGTCCCAACCCCCTCCGACTTCCAACGCTGCGAAAGTTCTTTGTACCTCCGATCCAGGCGTTCCCCTTCTCGGGCATGCCATGTTCCCTTGGCCCCTTCGACGCCCAAGAAGGGCACTCTAAAAACAAACCCCTCCCCCGGATGTGCTCTTTTACATGCCCCCCTTTTGGGGTACCTCCCCTCCTGCATGAACAGTGGGAGTTCTTTCACTTGAAATTCCTTTACTTTCAACCAATTGATTTTGGTCCCCCTTGCGCAGTCTGAGTCAATAATCTGCCCCCGTCAATTATCATTGAATTTTCGGTGGGTGAGCCCCTTGTTTTTTCACCCACGGCCTCAGACTTAGACAAGGGTGGCGCTCCCCTCTTTCCGTTCGAGACCTTTGTCCACCACAGCGGCTTCCCCCCCCGTATGGCCAATTCGAGGAAATGGCCTTCATTCGGTACTTTCTTGTCGGTTCGTGGTCATCGCGTCGGAGTCTCGACCTCGATGATTACGCTCCTTGCAGTCCGTGGTGATTCCGACGTGTTCATGATGCAATTTTTCCCCTCAATTGCGTGGCCGCCTTCTCTTTCTCAAGGGTGATGCCTTCCGGAATTCCGTCTTTTTTTTTTCAAGCACGCGTCCTCTCCTCCTTTTTTCCACGTCATGAAACAGAGAGGATCCCTTCGAATGCAAGTCTTTCTCTCCCCTCTTTTCTCTCTATCTTTTCCCCTCCTCCGTTTTTTTTTTCTCTCCCCTCATTGCGCAGCAGCTCGGCTTTCTTTTCTTCAGGATCTCCGCTATTTTCATGAGTGGGAAACAATTGGTCGTCTCTCCCTTTACTCTCACACACGGAAGAATCATTTTGACCAGCCCCATTTTGATGTACATCCATGGTCCCTTCTTCCTTTACCTGAAATGGCTGACGTTCCCTTTCTCTACGTAGACGGGGAAGGCATCACCTTTTGTGCAAGGCGATGAGATCTTGTCGCCTCTGCTGCCAGTCTTCCCCCCCTCCATCCGCGATGGACCTGGTCCCTCTGAACCGCATTATAGATTTTTACGCAGCGTGTGTGGACGCCCTTTTTTGCCCCCTTTTTCGCGAAGGAAACCCTACCCTTGTAGAAGCTGTTTGAACCCCCCCCTTCCAGGCCGTTTCCGGAAAGTGTCTCCCGCCCTTTCTCCTCCGAAAAATCTCCTTTGCGAATATTGGACTCCGAATTCTCCCATCGTTTCTTTTGCCCTGCAAGTGGTGTCCCCCTAACGTTCGGAATCCTTTTAAGGCCTCTTTCGTGGTGCAGCCGCGTCTCCCCGTGCCCCCTTCCCTTGGTCAGTGCGTTGCGCGTGATTTTTTTTTTCTCGTGACCTTTCTTTCTCGCTTGCCCCGTAATGGGCCCTTTACCTTTCCGCGGGATCGCGTTACCAGAATTCTTTCGGAGGTTGGGGACCACCTCCCTTTTTTTCTTCTTTTCATGATCAATTTTTCAATTCCCAGAAAGAGTCCCCTTCCCTTGGTGATTCCTTCCTTTTCCTGTGATATTGGGGTCCCTCCTCGTTTCACAGGTCACTCGGATCCTCGGAACGGTAACGGATTCCCCTGCCGAATGCCCACGGTCCTTGAAGACCCCCGAGTCTTTGAAGCACGATGACGCCGGAGAATCCTTTCCCCCCTGGCCCCTTTACGTTCGTGCTGAGGCCAAGGGCCTTTGGGGTATCTCTTGCTCTCCTTCGTGAATTGGTCTCCAGCCCGCCCTTTCTCAATCCCAATCCATTTTCTTTGGAACCCACGAAAGCTTTCTCAACCACAGCGGCATCTTCGCTCTGCCCCCCTTCAACTACCAGAACCTGCTTTTTTGCTTAATGACCATCGCAAAACAACAGTAGGCCCCTCTTTCATCGTTTTATGGTGACGGGGTTCCTACTATAGACCCGTCTCGTTCCCCTTCTCTCTCAATCCTCCGTGTTGTGTTTCTATCTTAATTGGAATACTTTTTGCGATAGTCATTACATTCCCGTTATGACCCGTCGACAATACAACTTCCTTCATGTTTTGGTCTCTTTTCTCCCCCCTTAGTCCTGTTTGTTTTTCTCAGGAACTTCTTCGGCCATTCAAGGGTCTACGTGTCCGATTGTTCCCTTGTGCTTTCTTGCGGACTTTACCAGTAACCTTTGCCGGCTGGACACGACACAAGTAGACTCTCTCCTACGCCACCCTTTCCGATCGTTTGCCTTCCTTTTTATATGCGCGTTGATTTTTTTATATTCTCCCGTTGTCAAAGTTCGAGAGGTGTTCTCTCTTGTCTCTTCTCCCTTTCATAGCTACACTTTGGTCCGTACCGTTTATACGCCCGACACCTTTCTGAAGGCACAGAACCTCCCCCTCCCAAAAATAGTTTCAAAAGTTTACGGAAGGTAATCCCCCCCCCCTTTCTCCCCTCGTGAATTGATGTCCCGTCACCAAAAACTCCTTTTGTTACCCAGGACCCCTCTACCAATGGATGGTCCCAACTCCCCCACCAACGCTTTCGATAAAGGGAGGACGCTTCCCCTTCTCGTTTCATGGGCAATGCCTCCTTTTGATACCCGTTTTTCGATAACAAAGAACGGTTGCCTTTCCAAAACACCCCTCATCAGGCTGTGCTCCTCCCCCCCCCGTGCCCGGGTTTTTCCTTCCTTCTCCCGCAAAAACGCCTTTTCTTTTTTCTTCACTGGACCCCCCTCCCAGTGTTATTTAATTCATAAAACCCCCCCTTTCCCCCCGTGACCTTATGGTGAGTCCAAATATTTTCCCAGTGTTTCCCTTTCACTTTCCCCGCGAGGGAGCAACCCTTCCCCCTGTCTCTTACCAGGGTGATCGAACCCCTTCTCCTGACCCGGGTGGGAGGCTCCTTTGACCGTCTGAACTCTGTTTCACCTTTCCCCACAGCGGCGTCAAACTTCGTTCTTTCTCGAATGAGAATTCCAGGTTCCCCTTTTTTTTTCGGGCGGTTTCATAGAGTCGACTGTCTCTGCTTCCTTCCTAAAGGGAAGCTATAGCCTTTCCTTTTTTTTATGGGGATCTCCCTTCCCAGGTTAATGATTCCCCTTCTATCCACGTCCCCTTGCGCGACGACCTTATATTTTTCCCCCTTTCCCGGGTGCTGCGTCATAATGCGACTTCTTTTTCCCTGCTCCGGTTTTTCCAATTTTAAAAAGTCATGAACCGGGCGGGCGCTCCGGTTTCCGCCTCCCTCCCTCTTCTTAGACCCATGCTTTTTCCCTTTCCTCTCCTCCGTGTGTTGTTTGCTTTCCCCCTTCCTTTTCTTTCTCATCAGATCGGTTGTCCTCTTCCCCCTTAAGATCCGGATCTCCGATATTTTTTTGGTGACACCCATTGGCCGTCGCTTTCGACTCACACTTCTTTCTTTATGCATCACCTTCCTTTTTCTCATATCAGCGTCCAGTCGCTCCCTGCTGACGGGTCTTTTTTTTTTTCCCCGAAAAGTCGACGGGAAGGCTATCCACGACTTGTCAAGGGAGTGAGTCTTCTGTTGCCGATTACCCTCGATGTGACCCCAGACCCCCCATACGCGATGGAATGGGAACCTTTTCGAATTGGACACCTTTTCTGTGGTGGACAGAGATTGACCTTTCGCTCCCTGTCACACTCCGATGGCTTTCTCGTCTCTGGTTTCTTTCAACTTGTCCCCGTGTTTTCGTTCCGAAAGTTGCTCCCCGATCCGACGCCTTCTCGTACTTGAATGTGAGAATTCTTTCCCGCCTTCTGCCATATAGGGTCCCCACACCTGTTGCCCTGCAAAGTGTGCTTTTCCAGAAAAACCTTTTTCCCCCCCCGTGGAAAATATACCTCCCTCGTGGTGTCCGGCCGGTCGAACGGGTGGCCCCCCTGGTCGTTTTCGCCTGATTCTTGCGCTTTTTTTTTATCTTTTTGCTCCGGCGTGAATGTTCTCGCTGGTGCCTCTTCGTCATTCCCAGGAAAGATCTTTTTTAGGATGGGTTTCTTTGTTTCCCCCCAGAATTTCTTCGCATAGTTTGCCTCTTTCCCCCCAGCCTTTTTTTCGTGCTAGGGCCCTGGGATTCTCACTTTTTTCCCAGTCGGTCCAGACTTTTTAACGCTTGCATCCGGTTATTTACCTCTTTCCGCCTGCATGTGATATTTGGTGGTCCTTTTTTTGGAATTTTTTCTCAATTTAGGAAGGATTCCTGCGGAACTTTTCCCTGACCTTTTTAGCTACTCCGGTCAGCTTTATAGGACACTTGTATTCTCCCACATCTCGAAAACTTGAGCACTTCTTCTTCCTCCTGAGAATTTGTCTTGTCAATGGTTCACTGATCATCCTTTCTCTCGAGGAAACTTTTCCTCGAGATTTTTTTTTCTGGGGTTATGCGCCTTCCTCTCACTGGGTCGTAAAGAAACGGAAAGCTCCTTTCCCTTTACGGAACTTCATCCAAGAACGCAAGATGTGGCTTCTTTAATGTTATATCCTCTTCCTCAATTGCAGACACTCCCCCCCAGATGATGCGAAAGTAGGTCCTCCCCCACTAATTCGTCCCTGACAAAGAGCCCACCACCTTCGGAAACTGCCTTCTTTTGAGTTCTACTTTTAACCGCCATTTATACTCCTTCTTTCCGAGGTATGCAAAGTTTATTTATAATCCCCCTTTTTTTTTATCTGATAATTTGTTCACTTCTCCTTTTTCCTTCTCCATTTCACTTGTTTCCCCCACCCCGTTCCTGTCTCAAACGCTTTAATTAGGGTTCTCCTTTTTGGTGGCTCTGTTCTAGAAGACCTTTTTTCCTCCTTTCCCGGGCGAATTTCTTTTTTTTTACAATTCCTTTCTCCTTTTTTGTGAGAGTTTTGGTCTTTTCTTTAGTGGTGTAAATATATCACCTCATTTTTCCGGTGAACGTACCTTTTTTTCACCGTCTTGGTTTCCTTGTCCTCGAATTTCATTTTTTCTTTGTCTCTAGCCCTCCCACCCCTTTTTTCTTATTGAAGCCCTTGCCTCACCCCCTCCCTGATATGAAGTATTTTTCCTTTTGTAGTCTTCTCAACTTCCATCCTTGTGCTCAAAGTTCGAGAGTTTTCCCTTGCTGACCGTTCCTTCACAGAAGATAGAGTTGGTGACGTGCTTTCTGCTCCCTGCCGAAGCCCTTTTTTTTTTCACCTCCTTTGCCACAACCATCCCCCCCCCCCCCTCGCGCTCCCTGCCACATGGCAAAGATTTTCTTTTTTAATCCAATTTTTCCCTTTTCTGGAACTAATTTCTGTGTCCTCTTTTCCCCCCCCCGAGTTTGTGTGTTCGACTTCCCCTCCCCCCCCCCTAGGATTGGTCCCCAAACCACCCCTCCTCACCCCTTTTTAGAAATTCTGGTACATCCGCCCTTTTTTTTTATCTGGCATATTTCTTTTTTTTAATGATACTGTGGCCCACTCTCCCCCCCATTACGATTTTGTCTCCTCCTCACGGGCCTCTCCCAAAACACCCCTCAAGAACCTTCTTTTTTTTTTTTTCCCCAAGGGATAAGGTTTTTATTTTCCCTTCCTTTTGCGGCCCTGCACCCTCCCAAAGCGTTGATGTTCTTTTTCCATTATTCTCCACCCCTTTCCCCCCTCTCAGACACCCACTTGCATGTGTCCCCCTCCCTTCCTTGGCGAAGTGCTGGTTTCCTTTTTCTTTATTGCCTTTCGGATTTTCTTTTTTGGGAGCAACTTTTTTTTTTTTTTTGGGAAAAGGGTTGAATCGACTTTCCCCCCCCCCCATTTTCTGACCCTTTTTTGCGTCTTCAGCTGGAGTTTTCCTTCTCGCGGTTCAAGCTCGTCCAACAAAGCCCTTCTTGGCACCCCCCCGCTCCTTTAATGGAGAATTACAGGTACATCTCTTCTTTAATGGCGGTTAGTGGTCTATTCTTTTCCTTTTTTTATCTTCTCTGACAGTCGTGCTTTCGCCATCAAGGGAATATCATCTGATAGACTTCCCCTTTCCTCTGTTTCCCCTTGAAATTCGATGACAATCCTTTAGCCATTTATCAATTTTCGATCCTTTACGCATGATATTCGCGCCATTTCTTCTTTTTTATCATTCTGCCTTCTTCCTTTTTCTCGCGCGCAGGGTTTTTGAAGCACTTTTCTCCTTTTCCCTCGCCCTCCCCCGACCCCCCCCCCTCCCCCTCGTGATATCCGGGAATCTTTTCTCATTCGCCAATCCGAGCTTGCTGCGCAATTGATGCTTTTCCCTCCTCACGTTTTTGTTTTTTGACTCTCTCCATCATTGCGCAGCAGATCGGATGACACCTTTTTTTCCCCCTCATCCGGATCTTTCTTCTTTCCCCCTTTTTTTTCAACTAAGGATTCACAATATACCCTGTCGCAGCTCCTTCAGAATTCGCATTGATTTTTCCCGTTGCGAAAGAGCTATGCGTTCCTCCCTTCCCATTGAAGGAAATGCTGCCGGTGGATACTTTGCACCACGTTAGCTGTTTTTTTTTCCTTCTCTCCCTGAGGTTCCTTGATTCGAGATGATTCGCGTCGCCTCGACGCGATGACACGAAACCGCCTTTTTCTGTCATTAGCCATATTTCTTTCTCCCTCCTTTTCCTATTGGCAATACGAAGGTTGACCCTTTTTCCCCCGGTTCCCCTTTTTTCAGTTTTTCCCCAGTAAGTAGGGTTCGATTCCACTTTGTCCCCGTGTTCCCCTTCCTCTTTCTTCTCACGCCTCTCCTTTTTCCTCCTCCAAAATCAATAAAAAGTACTTTCTTTTCTTGGACTTTTCCTTCTTCATATTTTTGTTTTGCTGCACGTGGTTTTGAATTAAATAAACAATTGGATCCACGTGAAATATAATCCTTTTTTCTTTAAAGCTTTTTCTTCTTTAATGACTTTTCCTCCTTCCCTTCGTTCCCCCGCAGATTATTGAGTGATGTTTTCTCTTTCCGTTGTCTTTTTCTCTCGAGGTTCTCCCCTGTGTCCTTTCCATTACTTGCATGAGATAAGGAAGCAGGGCTTCCCCAGAATGTTTCCCCTCCTTTTTTTTTTACTTTTCCCATACCTGTAGGGATCGGGCCTTTCCCCCAAAATCGATTTTCTGTTGTTCGCGTTTAAATCATATTCATCTCCCGTTCCTCCTTTGTATTAACTGACGGCTGCTTTTTCTTTTTTGTGTGAGATTTGGGAGGTGTTTTTTTTTTCTGGCCTTAATTGACGTTTTTTCTTCTCCTCGGACGGTCCCGTCCTCCCCTCGGCGTTGTAGCGATTATGGCCTTCGAAGACTCCACTCTCTCGCCCTTTTTTTTGAGGTCTTAAAAGATACCACTTTTTTCCTATACGTTCGTTTTCTCCCTTCAGACGGAGTAGCGGGTGTTTCGAGCTGGGCGTACGAAATGGAAATTTTTCGTCCATATTGACCCGTCCTCCTTGTCAAGCCAAGAATATAAGTAATGCTTCCCCCCCCGAACGCCATAACGGTTTTTTTCCACGATTCAAAACATTCTGACATAGAGATATTCGGTCCTCCCCCGCAGCATGCTGGGCGCATTAGTGAATAGGGCGTCCTTTCCCTTCTTCTCGACCGTTTTCCCCCTTTCCCCCCCAATAGTTAGAACGATTTTTTTGCGTTGGTGTCGAAGGTGGTTTTTCGATTTGATTCGTGCCCTCGTTCTCCCTTGATTCATAGTCTAAGTTTGTGTTTGGTTCTTTTCTCTTTACTTTGCCTTCCTTTGCTGATATCATCGTTTGTTGATGACAACATCACACTTCAACTCTTCATTGCAGGAGGTGGTTTTGTTGCTCTTTCCTCCGCTTCCGGTTTCTCCTTCCGCCCGGGAGAAGTCCTTTGGTAGTTGTGTTTGTTTTTTTCGTTATTTTATGCGATGTAAGTGTGTGAGAGTGATCTTTTTGCGTGTCGTTTTATCCTGATATTGGATTCGTTCGTACGGTTTGCTGTAATTTTTACGACAAGTCTCGCCGCTCCTCCTTAAGTGCTCTAAGCAACAAGCTAGATATTATTCTCTTTTTCCTCCAACTCAACAGTTCACCCTCTCTTATTTTTGTTTGTGTTTTGTTCTCTTCCGGCTTTTTTTCTTTCGAGAGGTTTTTCTCCTAGTTCCCGTGGCATTCAGCACTCCCTCCCTCTCTTTGTTTCTCCTGGCTAGAATTGTGCCCTTAAAACGCAGGCAGGCCACATCCCACCGCCCACAAATAGTCCTTGTTGCTAGTTACCCAAAGTTATGCAGCTCTCCTTTTTGAAACTCCTTTTCTGTACAAAAACTGTCTATTTTTTTTTTTCCTTCCCCCCCGAGCCTCAGTTTTCCAACCTCCGCACTCCCCCCCTCCCCTGTAATCAATTATTCTCCTTTTGAAGTCTTTTTGACGTTTTTTTCCTGGCATGTACTCCTTTTTTTCCCGCGAGGCGATTCCCTTTTTGTTTCCTTCACGTTTTGCCCCGAGAAAAAAATAACCAATCGACTTCCTTGGCTTGCTTCTAAAAAGGGCCATCGGTGGTTCCCCTTTTTTTCTTCACGCCGTCTTCAAAAACGAGTGGAGTTATATCTCGTCCATCTTCCCCCAATTGTTATTTAATTCTATTTCCCTTCCTGGGCAATCCGACCTTATGGGGCGAAGTCCCCCCCTTCCCTTTTCTTGCAAAGTCACTTCCTCCTTGTTTGAGCGGTATGCCTTTTTTATTCTTTTTTCTTCCGGCTTTTATCCTATTTTAAAAAGGGTGAATCGAATTTTCCCAAGGGTGGCGTTTTTTTTTCTAGAACCGTGCGGTCAACTTTTCCCCAGCGG
>Ga0179593_1430612_pt1 | contig 10631 bp, 10 predicted proteins | sample CZODoug2_1_08_16_FD_185931 | JGI IMG/M metagenome (GOLD analysis project Ga0179593, IMG submission 185931) | Vadose zone soil fungal communities from Angelo Coast Range Reserve, California, USA - CZODoug2_1_08_16fungal (PacBio error correction) | ecosystem: Environmental > Terrestrial > Soil >... | reverse complement strand
TTTTTTTTCCCCCCCTTTTCCATGATATTTTCCCCCCTATCACTTTGCCAGATTAATTGCTTGAAGTGACCTGAGCCGTACTTTCCCCTTTCGCCGGACTCCGAGTCTTTCTGATGCCAAGCGTTTGGTGCTCTCTTTAACGTTCCCTGAGCAAGTGCCTCTTGTGCTGCAGGGTGTCGAGTACAGTCCTAGTGTGCCTCCGAGGTTTTTCCCTCCTTTCCACATCGTTTGTCTCGTTAAGTGCCTTCCCCCTAATAGCGGACGTTCGCAAGCGTTTCCCTTTGCTTTTCACCCCTTAGAACGTCTCGCGAGTCAATGCGTGGTCCTTAAGTTTTTCTCTTCAAGCAATCTCCCCGGCTTACCGTCCTATATTCAGAGTGATGCAGTTATTAAGGTGCCTCTCGTTTTTTTCAAATTAGTCCATTTTCGAATCCGTAAGCTATGCCCTTCCCTATTTACGAAGCAATCCCCCGGTGCCTCCTTCCGCAACCGCTACCGCAGCCGGGCCCCCTTTAGCGGAGGTTTTCTTCCCATTCGAATGATTCGTGACCTGGGTTTTCACTTCTCCTCAGAAACGAGGCATCGTCGAGTGATTCTTCCTCCCACCCCCACCGCCCTTCATCCTAATACACCGGCCTCTATCCGACAAGTGAGTTATTTACAATCAAGATAAACTACCCCGCACCCCAGTCCGGCTCCGTTTTTGCTGCGGTCCTTGCTCGGAAGGACTGATGTCTCGCCGTTCGGCCGTGCCTGCAGAACCATCCAGCTCGTACGCTGCCCATTTTTCATCCTCGCTCGTCCTCGCTCTGGTTTGCGAAACATTTGCTTCGTTAGCTCCCCGCAATGACACCTTTTCCACTCCGAGGAAGATTTCACCTGCGCCCGGAGACTTGAAAGAGTTATCAATGCAGAGGCTGCGCTGGATATTTCTGGTTCGTTTTCAACATTTCTCTTGGCATGCTGTCCTTCCCGTCCCCCTGGTCGATTCCGCGACTTAGTCATTCGCCTTATGGCTCGATGTTCGAGGCATCATTTCCCTGCCATTTGCTCTTTCTCTGGCATTCCGACTTTTCATATTCTCTCATTTCATCCTACAGCTTCGGTTTTTCTATCTCTATCCCCTTCTTTGGCCCCCGCCAGCGGCAACACTCTGTCGCCGTTTCCATTGGTCTGAGCCAGATCGAGCACCCATTCTGCTTTCCTATTCGCCGCAAGACTTTTCCTCGTTGACCCATGTACGTCACGAACCCCATCCTCTCAGGTCACCCCTCCAGCGTCCTTCGCGAATGATTATGCGCTGCCTCTCGTGACCGGCCCGCATGGATTGACTTGCGGCCTTTCCGTTACTTCCAAAGTTTCGTGCTTCACGAAGCCATGTATGCCTTCACCCGCGACCGCTCTAGGCGTTTTTAAGGCCGGGGTCACCGAGTACGTCCTTATGCTTCCGGCCCCAGGCAATCGGCTTCAGCAGGCCTTCCCCGAGCCTTTTCTCGCCTAACACTCTTTCCTGCGGGGTGATTTTTTCGTTATGATAAGTCGCACCATCACGGGTCTCGTCCGTGTATTGAGTATTTTGAAAGTCGTTCTTGTTAGCAAACGCCCTACCCTCCCTTTGTAATATTTAACTGAGCCTCCGCCCAAAGTCGTAATGTCCGTTCGCATAGCCGCCTTCCGCCTAAAGGGGCCCATTTGCCTTGCTGGGGCGTGGATTGGACCCGTCGGCACAAGGATTGTTTTTTTTATTGCTCCTCTAGGGGCAATGACATAGGCTCGTCACTGCTCACATAATAATTTGGATAGCCCCCTTTCCGAGGCACGTAACAACAGTCCTTCTCGAATGCATCTCTTCGATAATTGTTCTCCCACGCGTTGTCCGGCATTCAAACCCAGCCAGTTTCAGCCGTTTCTGGTGTGGCTCCGGTTTTTTTCTCGGCCCCACGTTGCCATTTTCAGCTTGCTCCGTCCTTCCACTGCTTGAAACACCTGTGACCGGACGTAGTCTTTTGGTCGGTCCTTAAAGTCCCGATTATGCGTCCCCATACGTTCCCTTCCCCGCCCGTGCTTCACATCGGCCTGTTCTCTGCCGTCTTTTATCACCACATCGAGGGGAAGGAGACGTCTCTACAGGTCTCCACAGATCGTCAGAAGGCATCGGGCTTCCCCCCCTTGAAGTCGCTTGGCACGTAGAATTCCTTTCATAGAAGCTGTTTGTTTCAAAGGCCTCTCCGTGGCCTTAATATTCACCCCGGAGGCGCCTTGAGTCGTCTTCCGCGTCCATGTCGGTTTCCAAATTTTTTTCGTACATCGTCCCGTATTTTAACCAGCGGGAAACCCCTGAAGTAAGCCCTTCCTATAATCTGATCGTCGCTTCGGGATTTCATTTTTCACCCGTCAAGGTCTTTTCTATCTTATTGTATTTTTTCCAGGACGTGTCGGCCACCGCGTGGGTGAAGTAACCGAGGAACTAATTCGACACTGACTTAGGCTACCCGGCGTTCTCTCCGAAAATCATCGCTCGCTTTTCCCGACTTTTTTAGAGATATTTTTGTCCTCGCGGGTACGTTTTCTTCCCAGTAGTTTTTACGAGATTTTCGATTTGTTAGAGCACCATATTGGTGGATACCCCTCTCAGAGTTCCTTTAAAGGTGGTTGTTTCGGCTTTCACTTCTTGCACGAACGAAGGCCATCGGATGGAAACCTTTCTTCGTTGCCGTCCGCCTGAAGCAAGTAAGGAACGCGGGTTGCTTTTTCGCATTCGCTTTTTTAGCCCTGGCTTGGGAACGAATTCCCCCCGAGGCAGTATCATTCCCGGCCCCCTGTTACTCCACAGAGTAGATGCCCCGTGGTTTCTGTGTGAACGACGCCCCCCACAGCACCGCGTGTTGCCGTAGTTCTCCGAAGACTTTTATACTCATTGCGCCAGCTCCGCGATCTCGCTACTTGGAGTCCCCCCGCGCCACCGAGCGTACGGAGCCCCTCGCTGCATCTTCGTCGACTGCTTCCTCTTGTGAGCTGGTCTCTTTCCGAGACGCTTTGCGGACACCCTGTCACGGTCACCACCCCAGTCACAGAGTCTTCAATTTGATCGCGAAACCAGCCGTTAGCGCGCCATTAATTGTTTACTGCCATCGAACCAGCGTGCATCCCCCCCCCCCACGCCCGTCCGATCGCCATCAGTGGTAGAAAAGTATCGGATTCGGAACCTGACGACTCCCTCCGGTTATGCTCCGCCTTGATTGTCTCTGTGCTGCAGATAACCCCGAAGCTTTTTCTTGCCGCCAAATTTTCCTTTGCCTTCCCCTTGAGGTCCCTCCCCCCTCTCGGCTTGGGTGGACCTCCTTGCCTGTTTCTTCGCCTGTTGGCCCGATTGCTCAATGATGCTTTCAATGTGGTCTAATGGAAAGCCCCGGAATGTCATCACTGGGCCGGCTTTCCTCAACGGTCAGGACTTTCTGCTCTTAAATGTGCAGCCTTTTTCGACCCTTTGTTGAACACCCGTCACATTACCGTTCAACGACTGGCTTCGCGTCCCCGCTGCTTCCCGACGGTCCGGCGTCTCTGGCTGCACTTTTTTTTCTGCCTTTTCGAATTCGGCTTTCTGTCCCTGCTTGCCTCCAATTTTTTCGCGCAGATGGTTCTTTTGCCGCTCTTACCCCTCGTAGACCGTCAAATCTTTGCGCTGTTTAATTGTCCACCCCCTGCCTTGATTGATGACGTCTCACCCCTCTTAGATTATGCTTTCCGCCTTTCCCGCCGAATGTCTACGGCGCATCGTCTCCTCTGGTCTAGTCATGAGTGCTTGGTCGCGACCACCGCTTCCCGGTTGCTTTCTGTTTTGAATGTCACGGTACCTTTCTGTGGCTTTGTACCTTCCTCGTCGTAGATTTTTCTTGCGAGTAGGCGGCCTGGAATTTTTTTTCTCTTCCAAAGTGGCGAACCAGTGATTGAAGTTCTTACCCTAATGCAGGCCGGTGGCTATGAACGGATATCACACCATAGCCTTATTGCTTCGGACACGGCGATCGGGAACTTTTTTTTCGTTTTAACTGACGGCCCTCCCGTCGATGCCTTCCCCCAATGCTGCCATCTAGGAATTTTTGTTTCACTGTTTCCTGCTCATGACACTAGAGTTCTGCCGCTCAGTTTCCAATTGAAAACTTTCTATCTTCCAGGAGTGCGAATCATCCAGACCAATCATGCAGTTTGGCTGGCCCCCGAGACCAGTTTTTCCACGGTTTTTTCTCGGGGGATAGGTTCCGCCTGATTTCCTCTTTCCCTGCACGCGACCTTCTCCATTGGCAGTCTCTTTTCTAAACCTCCGGCCTTACTGCTCGGCATCCTGCTTCAGGGGTGCTCGAGGTATCTCCCCTTTTCCTCCTTTGTTGTGTCCCCTAGCCGAAGGAAAAACATGCAGACTTTCTCCGTCTGCATTCTTCGTTTTGCGGCCCAATGCAGTCCTTTTCTGTCCCTAGCCGGGCCTAATGCGGGTATCCCGAGACAATGACTTTCCGTGTCAGCGTGCGCACAGCCCCCCAGATGGGATGTCGTGCTCCTTGCTTCATGTCTTAGCCACTCAGGACACTGATCTCTTCCACCACCCGACGCGCTAACTCTAGTTTTTCTGCGCCCCTTAACCGTTCACATCCCGTCCTCCCATGCGAATCTTCGAGAACCACTAATTTTTCGTCGCAGCGGCGCCGTCTTTACGGCGGTAAACCACGATGAGCCCTATCTTAAGATCGGGCGATGTGGTCTCTGATTCCTTCATTCGCCAACTCTCCGGCCTTTTCTCTGGCACCTGTCGCTGACCGAATCTGGTCTCACCGTAACAGCCGCCCGCTGCGACGATTCACTCTATTGAGGTCCTGATTCCGCTTGTCATCCCAGGCCTTTTCCCCACAGCCCGACACAAGCGTTGTTTCCCGAAAAGCCAGCTTTTGAGAGCGACCCCCTCGTCCTCTCCGGTCATAAATGTAGTCTCCCTTTTGCCTCCCGCATCGAGCTATGATATCATTCTTCCTCAATCGGTCCTGCACAATCGCCCCTTGTCGGGTTCGTCATCTTCTCCTCCCTCCCAGGCGGCGCCGAGCCTTTTCATCGGCCGATGATTCGTACATCAATTTGCGCGATACGCTTACGTCGAATGCCTCTCGTGGGCTCTCGCACGGTTGACCCTTCTTTTTTTCTTTTTGTTCAACATCCCTTTGTCGTTCCTTTTCCCTTTTTTCTTAAGCCGGCATCAGTTCTTTTCCGGTGTTCCTCAGGACAAGTGACTTAACTCTTGGCTGTACAGTACTACCATTGCTATAAGGATCCAATAGGAATTTTTTTTCATTTTTTTGTTGTGTGCTCGTCGATTTTCGCAGGTCCTGTGCTGGTTTTTTTGTGTCTGGATTGGCTGTTGTCCGGGGCATGTGGACCGGTCTTGTGTTTTTTGGGGGCGCCAACCTACAAAGTAAAAGAAAAGGGTTGTGGAGGTCAAAAAATAACAAAAATCACCGTGTCTAGTTGTGTGCTTGTGTTTGGCTTGTTGTTTTTCAAAATTTTTTTTTTGAGTTTTTGTAGGGACCACAAAAGGTCCTCACTGGAGGCCACAAAACAGAGTATCGCGTCCTGTTTTTTTTCTACTATTTCCCCCACAGGCTTTAGCAAAGATTCCCCCCGCTCGTCCCAACAGCTTCGGTTTCGGGCGCTCATGTCCCCCTACAAAGCCCGAAATTCCTGTCCCCCCCCCCCCCCCCCCCCCCCCCCCCCCCATCCCCCCCCCCCCCCCCCCCCCCCCCCCCCCCCCCCCCCCCCCCCCCCCCCCCCCCACCGCGGTTCGTAGCAGGTTTTTCCGAAGTCCCCTTTTTGTCACGGTCAATGCGATAACTTCGGTTGTGTGGATCATCGCTTTGAAGCATGGCTATCCAATGTGCAAGTTCGCAGCTTATGGTCTTTTTCGCGAACCCCTTTTTACGAATTGAGAAACTGCCTCTGACGTTTTGCCAAAAAGGACCCTTCCCAGCGAAGACCCCTTCTACGAACCGGCTGACTAACTACCTTTTCCCCTTTTTCCCATTCCTGTCCCCTACGGTTTTTCTGGTTAGCCAAGTCGCGAGGACATCCTCTTCGCAGTCATTAATCACTGGCGGCGGCTCCGACGTCCCGATGTGCCTGTGAGTTTGCTGTCCCAAACGGAATTTTTACTGCCTTGGACGCGGGCAACTTTTCATTCAAATGAAGAGGCCGTTCCTTCGTATGAGGGCGAAGCTCCGTGTTCACGCACCCTGCCACAACTCGTATATGAACGGCCCCAAACTCGACGAAGACAAATATGCCCTGCCTCTTTTGGTCGTCGGCCAGCTTCAAGCCTGACCCCCTGCTTCACCACCGTTTACTTGCTACGGCTCCGGCGCACCCCCCAATTTTTGCCTTAACAATTGGCCCCTTCCCCCCCTATGCCGCCTTGGGACTTCGTCTAAGCTCTCATTCCAAATTCATCCCTTTTGGATTTTTCCTACGCGTTCCCCTCACGTATGAAAGTCAGGATACTCTTCCTTTGCATTGCAGCCCGGCGTCTTTTCCGACCCAACCTGAACTTGGCCGAGATACGTCGAAATCTTAGGCCCTAGCCAAGGAAGCCTTATAGGCAGTGCGCGCTTCAATGTTTCCCCTTATAGGAGATGGTCTTTTCGCGAAGGTCCCTCCCCCTGAAATTGGTTCCGATGGACTCAGTAAAGTAGCCGCGGGTTCCCAAGCATTTCTAACGCTTGCTTTCCTGCTTTTCATGCAACTTAGTGTCCAGAGTGATCCCTTCTGTCTATAAGCGCCGATAGCGCGTCGTTTAATTCTTTTTCCGGCTGCTATTTCGGTTTTTTGTTTTGTCAGGGGGTGATTTACACGCCCCGATGTTGTTCTGCGCGCCTTCTCGTCCGGGAAGAATTTGGAGTTCTCACCCTCCTCCAGCCCCCCCGATTCGTCTGGTCCGACGCCGATCCGGTCACTGAATTTATTCCTCAGTCTGTCGATCGTTTCACGCGTCTGTTCCCGTTGATGAACCTTCTCAACGATGCCCGAGCCGACTTTTTCCTTTTTTTACGCCGTAGCTCCCCTCTCTCCGCGCCCCTTATTACGACCCCTTCTGCGTCCCTGTGTTCAGGTCCCGCCCTGAGAGGCCACTTTCTGTCGGGCGTTTTGCCTTGCAGAATCCAGTGCCCTTTCCTTTTTTAGACGCCAGCTTTGGTGTCCCACCCGGTCCTCCCCTCGCCGCAGACCATTGCCCTTTCTTTCTATTCGGCGATGTCCGCAGCGTGATTTACTGGGCATAGCGCCCCACCTAAGAATGATTCATCCCGATTGGATTTTTCCTAAAAAAGCCCCTCTCCCCTAAATACACTTCCGCGATCGGCCCCTGGATGGTCGAAAATCTTCCCAGCATACCACCGCACCCAGCCCTTATACCGGTTATGTTTTTTGCACGATGATGGGGAAGGTTTTCTGCTAGTCCGAGTGCCGTTCCTGATCTCATCCTCCTGATGCCGTGAATTCACGCCGCTCTCTTTGCGTCCCGTTTTTGTCAGAAACCCCCCACCTTAGTCTTTGTCGAAGCACCTTTGCCGACCTTAGGGCCAGAACCCCTCCTCCTTAGATCTGCTCGATATCCTTCATCGTAGGACTAATGTCCACTTGAAGTTTAGAAAGAGGTTTTTCTGCCTTGGTAAGTCCCTGCCAGGAGTGTCTCTCCTAGTTATCGTAATCTTTCTCTAATATGGATTTTTCAGACTTTCTATACCTGATGTTGAACCTGCTGACTTTTTTTTTTTAGAATGCAGACGCAAGGCTTTATCTCTTTCTTTTTTCCTCCCCCCTTCATTTTTGTTTTTGAGATACTTTTCATATAGTAGTCTGTCCCAGGATAAGCGTGCCCCTCATGTATGAACGGATGGGCACCACACACTTGCTGGCCCCGCGCCATTCGTTGTCGAACGAAGTCGCGACCCCCGACAGCTTTTAGTGATGGACTGCCGAACGAAACCCAAACATCGCTGCGCACGGCCATCCTCGCGTTCCCGCTTCCTGTAATAGCGCCTTGATCGACAGTGATTTTGTGGAGGCCTAGGGTAATTTCCTTTTAGCGTCTCGACGAACTTCCCATGTGCGGGCACCCGTTTTCTCCAACCGACGCCTAGGAGTGCCTGAAGTTTCACTCAGGGTGGCCAGGCACGTTTCCCCCTCTGCCGAGCAGCAGGAACTTTCCGTAGCGGCCGCCGCCACTTCTTACTTTTCTTGTTGTCCGGGTTTTGTAATGTTCTAGTAATTTTGCCTTTCCCTTGGCGGATCGCTTGTCCGTGGTCTTGAGTCTACTCCTGTTTTGGTTTTATTAACCGGCCACGATTCCATTCGTTAGTGACCTCGCGCCCCACCCCTTTCAGCCTACGATTTTGACACTGGTCAATAGTTCCGACTTGCCCATTTGTCTAGTCGCGCTTGAGGGTTGAAGGCTTCCAATCCCGTGGATAGGATCTCTGAGGGATCATCGATTATCTCCCTCCATGGAAACCTTGGTAGCAATCCGCAGCCCCCGTTCCCCCCCCGGAACCCTGTAGTATTGAATTTAGTTTTCCACCTCCTTCGCCTGGATTCCCTAAGAGCCCCCCACCGTCAATACTTAGTGGCGATTTCGTGCTAAGTCGGTCCCTGTTAAGCATTTTTCGCCGTTGCAGCCGATCAGATCCCTGATTTCAAACTGCCGTGGCGTTTTAAGCCTTTAGTGCCCGGCAAGCCGACCCCTTTCGTCACCAGACCTGTCGGCCTCACTGATTAACACGGTCCCGGCAATGGCCGTCTGAGCCCCCAATGAGATTGGCAGCCCAATAGCGGAAGCTGACCTTTTATCACGACCCCTCCCTTTGCCGGAATCGGCCCTCCAGCTTACGCCCTGTCCCAAGCTATGCGAACTTCCCCTGAGCTTTGGGAAATGCATCTAAATGCGTACTAGGGGACTGGCCCCTTTTAATGATCACTCTTTTGATGTAGGGTTCTAAATTGATCCCTGGACCCCCCTCGCCGTGCTAGGTCCTGGAAAAATTGAAGCAGCGCCGTTTTCACCTTCGACTGCTGTTTTTTTGTCCTATGACGCTTTGACGGAGTCTTCCTCTGAAACACACAGGCTTCTTCTTGGTTTTTTCGGCACGCACTCCTTGTTTTGAATTGTCACGTAGCCGACGTAGGCCTAATTGAGGATAAGGCGTTTTTTCTCTGAATCATTACAGCCTGCGCTCTCCCAGCTATGACCTGGCCGATGTAATTATCGTTTTTTTCTTTGAGGGGATGAAAAGTCCGATTTCCTTCACCTTTTTTTATTGTCTGTAGATTTGGCACGATCCCCCCGATTTTTGGCGTTTGAAGTTCCGTAGTTTGTCCTTTGTTAAAGGTAGTTTCCTTGGTTCCGTACTGAAACGCCCCCCCCTTCTTGGATATTGTAGTTGCGTCCCTCTGCGACCCCGTCCTTAACTCCCAGGTTCCGGGCGTAACCCCCCTTGCTTTTCGCCATTGCTTGTCCTTGAAGGACTTTCCGCCGTTCGTGTTTCATTCCATTTCCCCTGGCCACTCTTCAATTTCGTAGATGCCGTGGTGGGACATCCGAAACAGACACTTTCTTTTCTGAAGTCTTCTCCGCCGCTTCTTGATGAATTCCCTGCCTTAGTGCCCCGCCTCGATGTTTTGACCAGACGACCCCCCAATTTTTCCTTCGCCCTCTTGCCGGCGATGTCCTTCCCGTTATGTATTTTTAGTATCCGAGTTTCCGGCGCTTTTTTTTTTTTTCTCGTTCTATTGGTTGTTCTGTTTTTTTCTTTTTTCACCGTTCCATTTTGCTTCACCACCGTCTTAGGTCTTTTTCCAGCTTTCTTTATTCCCATGATCTTGAACAGCCCGGTTTCCTCTCTACCTTGCCCCCCTTCTTACTTCTGAAAAAGATGTCATCCCCAACTCCTAATGATCGCCGATTCGGTCCCACATGATTCTGCGGATGCGCCGACCGTGGCTACTTTTTCCTCTAGTTGACTCATGCGCCGAACACCTTCCCCTTTTGGCTTCAACCCGGAAATTAGCTTCTAACCCCCTTTTTGCGGATCTTTTCTCTATCCCGAGAATTTTGTGCCTCCGGTCTTTTTGGCTCCCTTTTTTTCCCTTGAGTTCCGTAATAGAAATGTGTCTATAGCCAACTCCCAGGAGTTTTCCCCCTGCCTTTTCCACTGGCCGGCTTTTTCCAAAGGAAGTCTGCTTCTTCTTCCTAAGGGAGTCAAACTCTGGTTTCCCCCCTTAAACCCTCTTATTTTCAACCTTATTTTTAGAGGCACGCTTTCCTTCATACTTTCATGTTTTGATGGCTTTTCAAGCCTTGCGTCTTAGAATACCGGCTTGTTTTTTTATTCTTCGGCGCCTTTGGGCGATCCGTCCGATTCCAATCGTTCCTCTGCACAGTTTCTTGTTTGTTAGTGCTTGATGAAATGTCGCTCCTTGCCGGATTTTAGAGACCTTTAGAGATTTCCGACATGTATGTCCCTGTCTTTTCCCTGACCCCCCCCCCCTGAGCCTTTCTCGATATCTAGTCTTTGGTATCCTCAACTATTTTTTCTTTTCGT
>Ga0179593_1278159_pt1 | contig 10631 bp, 12 predicted proteins | sample CZODoug2_1_08_16_FD_185931 | JGI IMG/M metagenome (GOLD analysis project Ga0179593, IMG submission 185931) | Vadose zone soil fungal communities from Angelo Coast Range Reserve, California, USA - CZODoug2_1_08_16fungal (PacBio error correction) | ecosystem: Environmental > Terrestrial > Soil >... | reverse complement strand
CCCCGTCGCCGCTGACGCGTCTTCCACGGGTCCCGCATCAAACCGTTTCGGAACTAGTACGTCCCAGTAGGTTGGTCTATAAGCACGCCAGTCCAGGTTTTTACCCAAAAAATTACATCAACCGGATTTCCGGTAAACATGCCCCTGTGCTTTTCCTTCGGATTCCATAGCCAGTGCCCGTCCCCCCCCTACGATCCGACACTTCTGCCGGCGGATCTCCCCCGTATACGTTACCGGCTTGCAATTCCCCCCCCCCTTAGATGATATCCCCCCTGCCGCTTTCCAGTGCCCCCTTTCTCCGAATATGTCCGGTTTTTTTTTTTCCACCTCCCCCAAAAACTCTCTTATTCCCCCCCCCTGAGTCCTCTCGGCATTTGGGCATGTTAATCGCTTAGATTTTACAGTTGCAGGTTAATATCCCTTCTGCGCGGTCTTTTTATTGGACTCCGCCTCTGCTTACGCAACTTCCAGTGTTTAAACTCCCAGCAACTGGATTCCCTACCCCTCAACCTTTCTAATAATTTCCCCCTCTTTTTTCGTTAGCCCCTCTTTTCCAAACATTTTAGCCACCAGTCCTGAGCGTCGATATCCTCAGCAGGTTTACAACGATTTCTTTGAATTAAGCCCCTCGACTTAGGACAATTTTTTCCCTCTTCATCCCGCGGTCCCCAGAATGTTTCCCCCATTTTTCCCGATGGACCCTTACCCCCCTTATACTATACTCCCTCGATCTCCATGGACGACTTTTTCCCCAACCCTCCCCTCTCCTGAATTCTTCTCCGAGAGTAGCCCTTTTTCCACCCTCTTTTTCCCCCTCTCGTTCATCGGGACTATCGGCATCCGTCAACCTCCCGTAGCTACCCATTGGTTTTTTTCTTGGTTGTTTTGTTTTTGCTCACTATGACCACGCCCCCTGACCTGAACATAATGGTTTCTCCTCGTCGCGAACTTCATCTTCTGTCCTCCCAATTTCGACCTTCTCCCTCGAATTTAGCCGGTTACCCCTTCCTCTGGTTAATCCCTGCGCCCGCCCGCAACATGTATTCTTTCCCTTTCCGCAATGTTCTTCTACGGCTTGGTCCCGTATCCGCTCCTTCTTCAGTCCCCTTCACCCGCACCCCTCTGATTTTTTTTAGCGTACCAACGTAGTAGCATTCATCGTCTGCTGAAACGTCTGATTGCCACATTGTAACCCAATTTTCCACCGCCCCCTCCCGCCTAGTAGTGGCGATGGGGCCTTCCCCCCCTAGAGACCGAGAACTCTCCCCCCCCTACATCGGCCATCCCCCCAGCACTCTCGTTCCACCCCCTAATTCCTTAATCTTCGGCCTTCTTCCCCCCTCCCTCCAAGTCAAGGTAAATCCTTCTGGTTCCCTTTCAGTGCGGCGGTTCTCCGTTTTTGCTTTTTTAATCCCACCGTGAAAAGGTAGTTACCGATATTTCCAATGCCTCTCACTAACCCTCTAGGAATCTTTTTCTTCAGAAAATTCGGTATAAATCGTTCCGTCCCCCCGCACGCTTGGGTTCGTCCTTCCCCGGACCCCTCTCACATAAATTAACCCCGGCTACATGTCAACTTTCTCCTCAGTAAACTCTAGCGCCTCCGTCGGTTTTTACATCCTTCCCTTGCCGTTGAAGAATCCACCCTCCCGCAGCTGATATCAGACCTAGTCCCCCCTCTCATCTTTTCTGATCCCCCCCCCCTTTTGGTTTGACCGTTACCTTTTTTCGTTTGGTGCCCCCCTGGCCCTCCGCTTCCCTTCGTTATCCTTCGACACATCATTCCGTGGGAATCTTTTCCCCCGTCCAAACATTCTCCTTTAGATAAGCACAACAAGAGCTCATCCCCACTACCCCGGTTCCCCTTTCTTTTGCCATTCCCGCTTCCTCTTTCACTTAGCGCTTAAACCTCCAGCGTTTTTCCAAAAAGTGGTAACCCCGCGCCCCCCATTCTTCAGTTCCCCTCCTCTGGGACCGATAATACCTCTGCCTCCTTCCCCCCGGTCACAGGCGTCTTTTTGCCCTCCTCCCCGTTTTCTTAGAACAGCCCTCCAAAGGGCTATTCGCTCGTCCGCCCCCCCCTCTCCCCGCGACCGTTCTAGCCCTTCGCTTTCTCGCTGGGTTTTCCCGCGCGTCCGAATTTAGATCAAAGCGTTATGCCATTCGCGCCCTTATTTCATCTCGACCTTGTGCTTCTTTTCCAATACTTCCAGAAAAGCTCCACCGTACTCCGCTCCGATCGCTAATCATATTATTTTTCTTGGTCGACACTCTTTACCACATGCCGTTTCTGAACCTAGGAATACCCCCTTACGTTATACTTATCCCCCCCCCCCGGAAACTGGCTTGATCCCCTAATTCTAGTTCTTGCGTCCCTGGCCCCTAAGCTGTCCCCCGCAACCTTGTTTGAATTTCTCCCCCCGCGTAAACCCTTTTCTCTTCCTCCCAGTTCCCCGCACAATGTTTTGCGATATCCCTTTAGCTATCGTAGGTCCTAACCTCACCATCATTGCCCTACACAGCCTTGGCTCTTCTCGCTTTTTTGGGTGGTTTTCTTTTTTCGAGCCAAATTCGCTTTCCTGTGTCCCTTTTTTTATCTTTCTATAGAAGATGTTTTGCCTTTGGCGCCGCGCTTCTATTCTCAGAGAAGGCCCTTTTTTTTCCATTTCGCTACCTGCACCGCGAGGACCCTCAACATCAGTTGCTCTACCGGTTCCTCCCCCCCCAGGTCAATGATCTTTTACCCCTTCTTCAATGATGGAAGCCGCGTTTCACTCTCCTCCATTTCATGCGTGTTGAAGAATTGGCGCTTCGTCCCCCTTTGCTCTCCCTCATTGCGCCGCTGCTTCTTCAAACTTCTCCTCCTGCTTTTCCACATTGGCACGGCTTTAGTCCCCTTCGCGCTGTACGCGACTCGCTAATCCCAGGATTCCCACCAATTCTCCTTTTCCCCTTGAAAAGGCTCAACCTCCCCAGTTCTCTTCCCTTCCCTTTGATTTCTATCGTCCATCAAGATCATTCCCTCGGTTAGCGACCTTCTTCCCCCCCCCCTTTTTTTCTATTTACTTTTTTTCTATCCCAGTCTGCTTCGGACGCTTCCTGATCTTCTCCCATATGCGCTTTCGCCCGTCATTCCTCTCTCTTCCATCTTCTCCGTGAGCCTCTCCGCACGTCTCTTTCCCCCTCTATCTCCCTTGTCCAAATCTGCAGGTATCACCCACCAATCTTTCTCCGACCCGGCCGCGAAACTCTCCCCCTGTGCCAATCTCCTTCGGCTCCCTTTATGAACCCCCCTTCGCGCGCCACTCTCTCGTCAGATTTTTCCGCTCTTTCAAATAAGCCTGAATCCTAAATCCCCCTTCCTCCTCTGTCGGCTTGTCTTCAACGCGACCCCATGACATACCTAACGGCGATGTCTTGCTTCCTCCCGCCTCCAAACCACTTCGCCCCCCCTCAAACCCTTTCCTTTTCGCGTTGTCGCCAGATCGTTCTCGTTCAAGGCGTTTTCTCCCCGTCTGATCTAAGGAATTTCTATTGTCGTGCTTGTTCTTTTGATAAGTTTCCGCCTCTATTCTTCTCTTTATTTCTCTCCGAGTGGGCCAGATACTTATTCTCTCCCCTCCAGTTTTTGTTGAGAGCTCTTTTCACCACTGCTTTTTCGCCTCCCCCCCCCCCCCTGACCTCCATGACATTTCCTTAACCTTCCTAACTCCCCGCAACAACGTCCTCTCTCTCCAACTCCCTGCCGCTTAAGAGAGCTGTGCGCGCGACAACTCGTTGGGTTTTCTCTTTGTAGTTGAGATCCCTTCCCCTAGCCCCTCCCCCTCCTCCCTTTGAGTGATGTCGGCGGTTCGTTTTTCAGAACAATCCCGACAGATCGAATTGTTTCTGACAACTTTAGTTATGGACTTTGCTCCCCCCGGTCATTGCCTACTGCGTCATCCTCCTTTTTCCTACCCATTTTCATCATCGCTTTCAACGGAATCGGTGCTGCCTTGGGTCTCCCCTGTACGATTGGACTACCTGACTTTGGTGTACCGCGACTGGAGGGTTCCTGCATTTCGGCGTGCCCCCTCTCATATTGGTCGATCTGTTTCGGTCGGCGCGGATCATACTGTTCCGCCGATCCTTCCGCTGTAGAAGCCTTTACGGAGTAGACTCCCCTCAATAGCCTTTTTTCCTTTGGTACGAGCCCTCTTCCTCCCAATCCCGATAATGATTTTGGCTTGGCCTCAGCTATAAGGCCAGTGTACGATGACGGTTGAGCCCCTTTTCACCTCTCTTCTCAGAGGATTCCCTCTTCTTCTTGCACCTTCCTCCTCTTTCCTTTCGCTAGTGACGACTGTTAATTCCCGCTTGTTCCCCTGCCTCTTTCGCGTCGAGGGCAATGAGTTGATTTGCTCACCCTTCGCATAGCCCAATTAGGCACACCCACATAACCTTTCGCCGGAACTTTTCCCTTAACAAGCGAGCGTTTCCCCCCTAACTTTTATCCAGGTGTAACATCTAACCTTCTTTTTTTTTTAGCACTGGAGCGCACCCCCGTATCTGGCCGAGCTCTTCTTGACGCTTTGCGTGAAAGTCCATCTTCTTCGGTCAGACGCAACTCTCCCGTTCCCGCCACCTGCCCTCGGTTGTAGCCCACCTCCTGAGTTCCCCGGCTCGAGGGATCGAGCACCCCTCGATCCTTGTATTCCGGATTTCTTCGGTAATGAGTTGTTGACTGGCCGAGAGTTTCTTTGCGCAGCTTTAGTCTCGCACTTTGCTGCGGCCTTTGCTACATATTTTGAGCGCCCGGTTATTTTGCCCCCAACACCCCTTTGTGGCGTGAGAACTTCGGTTCTCCCGGGCCCTCTCGCATGCCCGATCAATAACCTTCCTGGGTTTTTGGGAGCTCCTTCATAAGAGTACTTTTTTAGTGCTAGGGGCCTCTCAGCGGCTTTGTGGCCCGGCTTTTTTTGTTGATTACCACGCCGGTTGGATTATCTCTTCGCTCTTGGAAGGCGCTTTGATGGAGTTTTATCTTTTAAGGCAAGACACTTTTTTTTTTTTCTTCTCGATTACCTACTTCTTTCTCCTCAGCGTCATTTGAGCGTTGTGCACTCTCAAAAACGTGAAGTTTCACCGCGGTAACCCAGGATTCCTCTCTTCGAATAATGGTTTCCCCCGTCTTTCATCGAGCGTCTAGCCCTTGATGGTGATGGGCCCCCCTTTTAATTGTTTTCTTTTTCCAGTAACCATGCCCGTCTTTCCGGTGAAAGAGGATTATATCCCCCCTACTGATTTCACCGACTGACTTTTTTCGGCGTGGATGACACAGTTTGAGACCGCTGCTTTTGCGCCCTCTCCGACCTGAAATCGTCTCCGGGCCCGGCCAGCGCACGGTTCTTTTTTTCGCGTCCTTTTTGGTATTCCGCGGCGAGTTTTGGTATAGCGATTTCAACAGTATTATCTCTGTCGCGACCTTTTTCTCTATGGCCATGTTTTAACCCGGAACCGCGGTTTTTTCCTTGAACAAAATTGGTTTCAGGAAATTACTTTCTGAGGGTTCTTCCTTTTATCTCCTGGAGAGTTTTTTTTGATTTTGGCACATTGATGGTGTACCTTTATTCTTGTTTGAAGCGGCGTTTCTCTCTTGGACTTCGAACACTTTTTTTTCACTGGCGCCGTGGTACCCGTTGAGGATTGACGGAGGCCAAGTTCGAAACGTGCTTGTGTCCGAACTATTACCGGTGATTTGATACGACGGAGGTAATATTAAAGCGGAATTTCTTCGCTTTGCCAGTGAGTTGCCCCTTGCTCAATTTTGCTTTGTTCTCTTCCCCCCCTTGGCAAAACACCTTGGGGGCTTCCCCTGCAGCCATGGGCTTCTCTATTCCCTGATGCTCAGGAATGAGGCCCTGAAGTGAATTACGGTTTTTTTTTGGATGATGTTGGCACGAGTGCTGTGTGAATCCCGCTGTGCTTGTTCCTGATTGCTCGGTCTTATCTTTTTGTTTGCTCCCCCATTTTCGTGCCACGACGAGAGATTTCTTTGGAGTTTTTTTTTGGTTACCCGTCTGGGAGAGTAGTTCGGCCCTCTTAACATTCGAGTCCCCTGGGGTTTCTCCTGTTTCTTCGCTCGAGCGGTTGGGTTTTGCCTTGGACTCCCTGTTACCTGTTCTAGGGCACGCCTGAGGAATGGAGGTAAATGTTTCTACCGCTGGTGGTCGTTGTTTTTTTCTTTTTCCACCTCGCTTTTTTTCCCGACAGCCCCCTTCTCGTTCTTCCTTAGCATTAGCTGCAGAGGATACGTCTTCGCGCGATGCGAAACTTCGGATTCCGATTTTTTTGTTTAATGATCTCCCAATGCCTCTCCCTTTGTGTACTTTTTTTTTCTCTCTAGGTCGAGCCCCGTTTCCAAGTGCTTTTTTCTGGACTAGCGTATCTCATGCCTTCGTTGGACTGTTTTTTTTAGCTCACTGGGGTACTCTATGCCGGTTTGATCTTTAGTACCTTGGTAACGTTTTATTCGTTTACCCCATTCTGGTGACCGACCGGGATGTGTACGACTCCAGTTGAATGGTCATCTCTTCTTTTTTTTATCTGAGTTTTACTTTTTCGTCTTAACTTTTGCGATCGACGCTTCGGTTCCTTGTTTTTGAGCAATGTTGCCCCACCCCACTTCTGAACACGGGGACTTATAGAATGGTTCTTTGTGGCGTCTCCTTTCCTTTTAGGTGCACAACGTTGTCTTCCTCATGATGTGAGTTCTTCGTCCAGACCCCCCATTACCGTTGTCCCTTAAAATTCTTCGCGTACAGTTTGCTCTTTCAACATGTGAAACTTCCGAGCTGTCTTTCCCTTTTGGTTTGGGACACACTTTTTGCTTGCGATTTCGCTCTTTCTTCTACTTGGAAAATGTGGTCACTTTCAAAAAGTGCTGGCATTTTTATCAGAGTCATGACCTATGGTCCAGCCCTGATTCCTTTCTTCTATATTCAGTTCTCTAGAAGTTTTGCTTCCTGGGTTTCGGCGTGAGCACGGCTCGTAATATCACCGGATCATTTTTTTTACGTTCTGCTCTTCCTTGAATCTTTTTTTCCCCAGGCCTTTTACCGCTTCTGGATTCAGCCAACCAAATTTTGTTTTCCCCTTACGAGCGGTTTGCGGCTTTGCCCAATGTGTAAATAGGCGCGGCTGTGCCCTATATGTTCAATACTACTATGGTTTGTTTTTGATATCTTATTCCCCAACAGCCGAAGCTTCAGATACTGTTACGTCCGAAAACTCTCCTCTTAATTACAGACTTTTCCCGTCAGGTGTTTTCCTTCGAAAGAAATCGACTTTCTCTGGTCCCCAATTTACCCCGTCAACTGATCGCCGGTACCCTCGATATTTGACGATTAGAGACTGTTTCTCCCCAGTGGCATGCAAACCTCCGATCCTCCAACGACATGTCCTGGTCCCCTCTAAGTTCCCCGGGGACCGGCTTGCCCCATGAGGTCACGAGGATAAGCAGCCGCGTTCCAGTGCAACCTTTCCCTTTATGACGGTCTAGGCGCGGTTTGCTCTCGTCCCAAGTTCCACAATTCTGTTCTTCCCCCTCTAGGTGAGGAATTTTTGTTCTTGCATCTCGCTATCCTTTGGGTCCTTCCCTGTGCTTTACCTTTTAGATTTTTCTCCCCCCTCCGCAACTCTGATTCCCTCCCAAAATGGAACCTCAGTTCACTGTGGAGACCCCCTAAACATTCTAAACGTTTACCCCTTTTTCTGGAGTTTTACCATCTCACGCCCCCGTTCCGATCGACCACTCGCCCCCTAAGCCCCCTATTCCCTCTTCCGCCCCTCTCTTCTCCCCACTTCTGGGCTCCTTGCTCCGCTTTTTCACCAGGAATGTTCCCCCCCTTCTACGTGAGGCCTTTTTTTTACCACTGATCATCCTCGATCTCTCCACCCCCCTTTCTCTCAACACCGTCGCTTACGTTTTCCTCGCTCCTTTTCCCAACGGCTTTCAAATGCTCTCCTCCTAGGGACCTTGTCATACAAGTACATCCTCGCTTGTCCCTTTGTTTGAGGGCTTCCTAGGGCTCCCCACTCAGCCTAAAGTTTGCGAATCAGCGTCTCATCTATAATTTTCAAAGCTCCCGTTTCCTCTTTTAAAGAGAAGTTCCCAGTTAAACCTTTCTTCGGGCACTCAAACTTTATACCCCTTACAGCGCTTTCGACATACATTCCGCCCTTTTCCTCGTCGGTAACGTTATACCTCACATAAGAAGTCCCCCCGCAAAGAAAACCGTCTTCTCTCTCTCTCAAAAAACTCTCTTTTTCATCTCGATAATTCATCCTGGTAACCCACTTAAAAAGAACCAGCTTGTAGTCGTGGGATGTGAAGTCCCCATACCAACTTCCTTTATCACCTCTCACTTCGCCCCCCTTCAAGAATAGATCCCAAGCACTCGTGGCCCCACATGATTGATTAATCATCTTCCCGTTTTCATGCGCACTCAGTAGTACTTGAGAGTCCCCCTTTTTGGACCGTGTTTTGTCCTCGGTGTTTTCTGTTGTACTCCCCCTCTATTTGAGTCAACGTCTCCTGCTTTAAGAAGGCACTTCATCTTTAATCCTTTCCCTTTTTCTTTGCTCCTTAAACCTTACTTCTACCCCTTCCCCTCCCCCCCCGCAAGTTTTATGTACTTCTCCCGATATAAACGATACTCCACCCTTGAAGGGTCTTCACTTGTTTCGAAGTCAATCACATCTGCTTTCGTATGGAGCCCTCGGCCCCCCAGCCTCTTTTTTCCCAGAATAACCGAGCTTTACTGCATACTCTGGAACCCTCCGAATTTCTTGTTCCCGATGCACCCAATTTGTTATTATCCCGGAAAGGTCGGTTGAGTGAACCCCATGTCCTCGGCTTCATTTTCGAAAGTGTCATGAAATCCTTTTTTATAGCTATTAATGCAACGCTCCTTCGATTCCAACACGCGCGAGCCCAGCCCCGTGCGTCTGACTGACTCTCGACATGTCTCTCTCCCGCATCTGTTCCAAACTTTGTCATTCCCGGCATTATTAGGTTTTCCCGATTTTATCGAAATCCCTCCTCGCTAAATGAACTCGGTCATGGTGCCCTCCGCCCCATTTTTCTTCCCAGCACCATTCCTGGCCGGATTCTCGCATCACCCCCCTTAAACGCGCCATTTCTTCTCCCTGCTCGATACCTCTCTTGTGCCGCTGGTCCTGTCACCTTTTTTAGATTAAACGCGAATTCAATTCGCGCCAGTATTGGACTTCCTGATCACGTTTCCCTGCTTCCCTCACCTCTCATACACTCTCACTCTCCCTTAATCCTCCGAGAGTGTCATTACTCTAACAACTGTTATTGTGTCACCCCCCTAACCAAAATCGCCGCGAAAACTAGCATTCTCCACCCCTTCCCCATTCCTTCTTAATTGCAAACCTCACCGTGATGATAGCCTTTTTTCATCGCTTCCTGAGACAGCCGTAGCACCGCAAACAGTTCTTGCTGTTCTGACAGTCTCCCTTGTAGACAGCTGCTTTTCGCGACCTTATCCTCGGCACGCTGTCTTTACTTCAAGTCCACTTAATTGCCGAAATAACCGCCCCCATTCGAGGGTTTTGCTGAGATCCCTTCTCTCTTCGTTGCGACATTTTATAGTTTTCAGCTCCATTCTTGCAGCGCTTATTATCCCCGAAGTCAAGAATTCTTCCCTTGATCGAGGCTACCCTCTTCTTCGTTTCCTCAAGACAAATCCCTGTTGCGCTCCGGTTTTCTTTACGCAATTCTTTATCATTTACCCTGCTTGGTCACTTTTCTTACTGACATCCGACAATTTTTGAATCAGGTTTCGGCTGTGTCCTACTTGTCTCCGTTTTAGAGTGTTTTTAATAATGACCTCGTAAGCGGAAACTCTGACTGAAAGCTCATCCTTCTACCAATGCTCACGAGCTCTCAATCTCTCTGGGAACTCCTCTTGTTTTTTTCCACGGTCGTCAAAATCTTTTACCTTTCAACGTCAATAATTTCTGCGGACCCAATTGCCTTTCGAGCTGTTTTCTTTTAACGAAGACCTTTTGCTGTTAGAGAGCTTTGTGTTTAATCCAGTGCTGAGGACCCCACCTCTGATCTTCGCTGAGTTTAGGCCCTTATTAGACGTTTTCCTTCTTCCCCTATGATTGCTTTTCTCGTTCCCCATGATAATTCCACGCATTTCTCGAACCTCTAATTCGGCGCCGCGCGCAGGTATGACCTCCCCCATGAGAGGACCCCTCTGAGTTTCACGCATGACCTTCCCAAGGAATTCTCCGATGACGGTTTGCCTAGAGCACTATTAATTCCCCTACCCCGTCTTGAGCCGCATATTCTTTTTAAGCTCTGGCCTACCGTTAGTCACTCACCGCACCCACGTCGAATCTCTTGTGTTCTAATTACCAAGCCTTTTTCACATTACCCATGCAGCGCTTTTCGTGCGTCTTCCGCGTCGCAACCTCCACGTCTATGATTGAACCCATCGTTTTGAGGGTCTCTTCTCCGTTTACGGTCATCACGGTCAGTTTGTCTTATTCTTTTCCGAATGAGATTGTTCGATCAGTTCCCGTCGTTCTGTCATCTCGGATTGCCCGCCCGTTGG
>Ga0179593_1503583_pt1 | contig 10632 bp, 11 predicted proteins | sample CZODoug2_1_08_16_FD_185931 | JGI IMG/M metagenome (GOLD analysis project Ga0179593, IMG submission 185931) | Vadose zone soil fungal communities from Angelo Coast Range Reserve, California, USA - CZODoug2_1_08_16fungal (PacBio error correction) | ecosystem: Environmental > Terrestrial > Soil >... | reverse complement strand
CTGTCCACGGTCCCTCTTTTTCAATCTCTCGCGCGTCCATTCCCGCAAACCTATCCAATGATGAGCGTGCTTTTTCTTCCACTCCGTGCCATACGGAAATCCCTCCTAAAACCCCCTCTTCACCAGCGTATCTCTCCTAACCGAAGGTCTCAACAAGGTCGAAGACTGATCGTCAGCACCCCCTTACCCTTCTTTTTTTTTTTCACTCAGCGTGCAATCGGCCCGGAACGTCGACAATCCCCCTCCTTTTGTCAGGAGCTCCCTTCCTTTTAACCTCCCCGTAAATATCTTCTTCCTTTTAACTAAGATGGGACAATAGCCTTTCCCCCACGTTGGTCGTAAACCACCCACATCCCCTGGGTTCCGACGGTTTTTCTTCATATGGATCCCCCCGACTATCTTTCCTTTTTTTCGCTTCTTGCCCTTTTAGTCCTTTCCCCCGGGGGATTGGCCAATCCCTTTTTTAGTTACAAGAGTCGTCTCCCCCCTTAAGTCCTTCCATCCTTTTTGTGAGCCGCCCCGCCGCCAAGGACTCCCCGCTGCGCAATCCGCGTCAGGTCTCTCCCTCTCATCAACCCTGGATGCCTCCCTTGGAGTTCCTTTTGATGCTCCGCCTGGGGCATAATGGAAGAAACTCCTGAATGAACTGAATGCCAATATATACAGCCTCAGAGGGGTTCAGAGAGATTGGCTTCTATCCCTTTCAGTCTTCCGGCCCCCTCCCGTTCTCATTTCATCAATTTCCCTTTTCCCCCCTCGCAGACCGCGATCCATTTCTGAGTTTTTTCATGCCGACGATGGGATAAATCCTGCTCGTTTCCGTGCCTTCTGCGGGCGCACCATTTCTCCTTTTTGACTCGCACTTTTCTCTCTCGTGGCCAAGACAAGGGCTGGCCCCCTTCACCCGGGAAAAGGGTAACGGTTCTTGCCGACGCGCCAAGCTTCAGTGGTTTAACCAGTCGCCGAAAAAACCCCTTCTTCCCTCTTTTTGTAACACCTTTTCCTCTCTTACAAAGGCGTGTCAAAGATTATTCCCCCGTTTTTGATGTTAAAGAGTGCATTGTGTTGACATGCTTCCATCGACCTATTTCCAGCATTGGGCTGTATTCGATCGTCCGGGCCCTCTTACCCCTTTCTTTAAAAATTTCCTACTCCCTCGGTCCCTGTTTGCCATTAGCCAGTGTTGATACTTTAGTGGGAGAAGTGAGGACCCATTGTCTCTTTTTTATTAGTGCTTTCTTTTTCTTATGTTGAGAGATTGCCCTTATACTTTCTTTGTCTCTCTTGTTTGCTGCGAGTCCAGTCTTCCAAGGCGCTTTCGTTTTTTGATTCAGACAAAGTGAACGACGGCTGGGCGTCAATAACCCTAGTCTAGCCGTCTCTCCGGCGCTCCTGCACTCATAGTTCGATGTCCCTTTCCTCTTTTCCTCGTCTGCCAAAACAATGCTTTGAGATAGATTCGACCCCCCGCAATGATATCGAACCAGACTGCCCCCCTCAATTATCCTGATTCGTCCTCCCTATCAGCCACGTTTTTTTTTCGGGCATTCGAGGGCGTCATCTGCACAACACGGTCCCACCTCGACCAGCGAACCTCGTCAACATTCTTTGGCCAATTTCTGCACGCCGCTGTGCTAGAGAGGATTGCCTCCGCGGGCGATTAGCAAATGCACCCTCCTTGCCCCTCACCGTTCCCCTCGCCGAGATCTCCCAAGATCTTGGTGGGATCGTGCGCCTTTTCTTCCCTCGCAGTTTCCCGATTAGGTAGGACACGACCCTGTTCTCTTTCCGACCTAAGTTTCCCCTCTTTTCCCCTTAAACTACTCCCCCCCCCAAAATGGAGCAAACAATTGCCTCATTTCCGGTTGCTTCCTTTCCCCAAAGGAGCTTCGGTTTGAATCGAAGGAACCCGTCGGACGCTCTGTATAAGTCCCTTCCTCTCCCCCCCCTACGACCTACTTCACCCGGTCAGGTCTTCGTCTAGTAGAAATAGCAAGTTCCCCCCCCCCCCCCCTGCCTACTTGGTTTTCGTTGAACCACCTCTCCCGCCAGCTATTCCCACTCCACATATTTCTTTTAATCTCTTTGTTCCTCCCCCCTGAGGCACCAACAGCGTCTCTGCGGCCAAGCCTTTTTCTTTTCCCTTGAGTTGCACCAGTTGGCGGTAACTATTTTAACATCAGAGTTCCGCTCCAGTTTTTCGCATTTCATTTACTCTCCTAGTGCACAGTGAAATGTGTGTGGCAAAAAAGGTTGGCACAAGTCAGTGAGATTAGTTTTCTTTTTTTGGATTGCGGAATTACAGTAGCCCCCTGGGGAGACCTCAAAGTTTCTCGAGCGAATGTCCTTCTCCTTCTCGCTTGAACTTGCCCCAGATCTATTTTTTTCCTCTCTTGTGAAGAGAGATAACCCCTTGAGTATAGGTCAGAGTCAAAGAGCTCTTTTCGGCATGCGCGCCAGTCCTACTTGCTTTTTTTCCAACCTGGAGGTTATTTCCCGTCCCTTCAGCTACCCTCCCCCCCCCCCTGACGGTCGTCACTTTTCCGCAAAAAATTCTTTTTCACTTTTTTGTCCATTCCTGGCCCTTCTCGCTTTCTCGGCCTCCCCCCCCCTTGGAGCACCGAATTGCCCCCTCCTGGGAGCAGCTTTCCCTCGTTTGGGGGAATACCTGGACCAATTTGGCCTACAAAAGGATTCCAATTTTACCCTCTAGTTAAGTGGAATCTCTTCTTTTTTTCTGACCTCGACTTTTCCTCCTCTAGCATGTTTTTTTTCTTTTTCGCGACTCCCGTAGCGAGTTCCTCTCCTACTGATGTGGTTTTTTTAGGGCGTAGCGGAGTTGAAGGTTTCCTGACTGTTTCCCTTTCTGGTTTGCGAGTGCGTCTGACCTCCTGGTTCCCTCAGTGACATTAATGGGCTGCCCTCGTTTTTTTTTGGTTCGGTTTCCGCGGCTCCGCACGAGGTCGTGCCCTACCCAAGAGTTTTCGTCGGTAGACTGCTGATAAGCTCAACCTTTCCTTTCCCCCCCATTTCTCCTGCGCCCTGGACTATAGGAGCCAACGTTTTTTGCACGGCTGCTGGTTCCGACATCCGCAACGTGCTTATTCCCCAAGATCCAGCCTCTCCCCCGCGGTGGTTCACGCCTCAGTGGGCGAAAATAAGGGTTTTTGGTTGCTTTCTTGGCGATGGCGGTTGGTGGTGCTTGCCCCCGCGATTTCATGCCGTGTCTTCTTTCCTTTTGGTAATCGCTCCGTGTATGTGGTCGATCTCTTCTCTGTCCGCAACGGGTCTATAGAAAGCGGGCCTCCTTACGTTATCGCAGCATCGTGAAACCCCCCTGCCAAGACTGGACGTCTCTTTTCGCCGCTCCTGTACCCGCGCCTGTAAAGGGTTTCTTGCCTCACGTGCGCTTTGTTTCAGAACCCCTTTTTTCTCTCCGCACACTCTTCCTTCCCCATGATCCGTGCTTTATAGGAAAGAGATAACCCATTTCCTCCACTCACCCAGTTTCCCAGCCACCCAGCTCAATCCGTCTTCCCCGTTTTTCCTCCCCTTCAAGTCCTCACTCCGGATACTGTCTACTTACATAGGTATTCCTTTTCCCTTTTTCCCCGTTTCCGTTCAATCGGCCTGTTTTCCAATAGTCATCCATTTTGCTCTCCAATCTGGCTCGAGTACCGCAATTGCATCTTTAACCACAGTCTTCTTGACTTTCCCTTTTTTTTTTTTGCCTCTCCACGTTGGTTAACCCCCGCAGGTTAACGTAGTTTTTGCTTTCTGGCGCACCCCCCAGTTGGTCATATAGTTCCATCACTACTTGTTCCCGTGTACCGATTTCACGTCCCTCCCGTATTTCGTTACCCCAATTCTAGAGTCCAAGCTTCTTTCAGAATGCCCGGTAAGCTGCCCCGGCCGCTCTAAGGTATTTAAATACCTTCTCCCCTTTGAGCTCCTTTTCATGGATCAGACCAGTGTTTTCTGGAGGGAAGTTCAGCTTTTCCCTCGGTAACTTTTGATCATTCCCGGAACGGGACTCGCCACTCTATCTCTTCACTCTCGTTTTTGTTGTTCGTTGCTTTTTTCGTGGTGGGACGGAGCCCTAGCGAGGGCCCGCGCCTTCCAGACAGTTTTTTTCCCTGGGCGATCCGAGGTCTCTCATGCCCTGCCTGAGTGACTCTCTACCTCGCGTCCTTTCGTGCGGCGGTCGCAACCTGCGTCCTTCCAGGCCTCGTCCATTTTTTCCGAATCCTGTTTAACACGTCCCTCTTTCTTTTCATGCCCATCTTTCACCTTTCCCCCCCCTGTCGGACCCCGCTCCCCCTCTTCCCGAGTTTTGCGAGCCCGTGCAAAAACCGTTCCTCAACTTTTTTTGTTAACCCCCTTTTGAAAATACTATGCACTCCAGTATAGAGATATTTCAAATTTTATGTGATCCCGACCTTTGCTCATTTCGAACAAGCAGCATTTTTTTTCATTGATCTTTTAGATCCGTTTCTATTGCGAGCTGACGCCCCCCCCCTACATAATCCGAGGTACGTTTGTTGATTTTCCTCTCCTTTTGATTTGTTGATACCTTTTCCCGTGCTCGACTTTTTTGCTACTACTTGAGCTTTTTTTTTTGGTCTTTTTGTTATGGGCTGGTTGAGCTTTTCGATCAGGAGCTAATTGGCCTCTGAGGTGTGTTCGACCCCTTTGTCTTCCTGCTCGCGCGCGTTCCTTGCCCGATGCGCTTTTTTCCCCAAAAATTAAGTGACGCTTTAGAGCGGCCCGCACCTGATTTCGGTTTTAAAGCTGCTTCTTCATTACCCCCCCCCTTGCGCGCCTTGCACATCAAGAGATCGCCAAAGGAACATGTCCACGCGCCATGTCAACGATCAAGCCCTTTCATCTGGGGGAGCTGGCCCCCCCACACGGCAAATCTTTGACAGCTCCAAAGACGTCGTTTCCCCTTTCACGCTTCCTCGCGCCTGGTTGTACTCCTCTTCTTCTTGCTTCTTTTTTTTTATAGCCCAATCCTGCACAGCAGCCGTGGCACGTTTTTCCTCGGTCCCGAGCGCAGGCCAGTTTTAGTGTGTGGGGGCGAATTTTGAGCTTCGCCACCTTTTCTCACTCCTTTTCCCACTGTTTTATTTCCACGACTTTTAAGGGCTATCTATTCGCGTTTCCTTCAGACTACCCTCCCAAACCCGAGGTTCCCCCCCCCAACAATGTCCCTCTTCGGTTTTGTAAGGGGCAACCGACGTTATGAGACGTCGGAACCGCAAGGACGCTCTTACGAGATTCGCCCCCCAGTACCTGGAATCATCCCCTCCCTCCCGACCTAGGCAAGGAGTTCTAGTTTCTCTTTTTCCCGGGACGTCACAGACCCCCCCCCCCCATGCTCTAATGCGTAAACGTCGAGGGGTCCCCCCTTTCCCCCGACAGTCTTCCAATTTCCCCCCCCAGAAGACATTTTGAAATCTTCCTTCTTTCCGGAGGCACCCACGATTGCTGCTGCTCAAAAAGCGAGCTTTCTACCCCGGTTTTCTTCCGGAACCGAGTACCTCAAGGTTTTTCCTGCCTTAGACCGAAGCAGTGCTTAAAGGCACAAATTTTCCACGACTTGTTGGGCGGGATGACCAATTTATCTCATGGTTTCTTCAAGAAGGTGTCTTGTCAGTCAGAAGAGAGAGCTTGCTTTTTTTAACTTCCTTCCTTTTTTCTATCTTTTCTCCTCCTCCTGTGTGAGAGATTTTAATACCCCACTCCTTCTATTCCAGAGTTCAGGAGCCTTATACGTCTGGTATGCGCTCAATACTTCTTTCCATTTGGGCGTCCTCTGACTTCCGCCCCCCCCCCCCCCCCACCCCCACCCCCCCCCCCCCCCCACCACAAACAAGCCCCCACCCCAAAAAAGATACCTCCGCCCCCTGGACTTCCCCCTTTTTGCGCCACCCTTATGGCCCTTGGGCTATTCTGAGTTAAGATTATTTTTGAGTTATTCCTTTTTTAACTGACATAAACTGACTCCAATGCGCTGTCATTTGGTGTCAGTCCCACCCCCAGCTGTTTTGCGGCCTCAGTAACATGGAAACTTTCATCAAAATTTCACTATGAGTGGAAGGAGCGAGGGGTTGCCTTTCTTTTCGACCAGTCCCCTTTCCCTCCATTCTCAGTTTTATTGGTGCCTCAGAGTTCTCCCCCGCAGAAGTCTGTTTTCCGCTTAAGCGGAGTTCTCCTGTTCTGGAATTATGGTAATAGTCCGTTGTCTTTTCCTGAGGCCGCGTATTTCACCTTTAGTTTCCCCTGCCTCCCCCGGACTTCCCTCAATGTTTGGACGTTTTTTTTTTTTTTCTGCCCACGCTTACGATCTTTCTAGACCTTGTTACAGGGGTCTTATCTAGATTTGAAGATCCCCACCCCTTTCGCCCTTAACCCCCTCCCTTCGTATAGCGGAAATATTCTTTCCAATTTTATTGAAACTTATGGCTTGACATTATTTTCCCCCTTCCCCCGCTCTGCAATTCATTCTCGACAAGGACCTTTCCAACTGTTTCCTTTCTTGGACGAAAAATCCTGTGGGAGTTGAGCTGGATATTGCCTTTTTTGGCAGCCTTTCCTCCCCGCGAGCACTGACTTTCTGACTATTCCTTTTTTAGACCTCGGTCCTACCTGAAGTCTGTAGTCCTCTTTTGTGCGAAAGGCTATCGCGATCCCCCCCGCCCGCTGATCGCCGTTTCCCCACAGTTCCCCTAAGTGCAGGAGTTCGGCCTCTACTATCCCTCTTTTGGGGGATTGACGCCCCGCGATTCTTGCCCGGTGCTTTTCAAACTTCTTTGCGTGGCTAAGAAACGTTGCGGCCCCCCCAGTATGCGCCTTCAGGCCGAATCGCCACCCCTCCTAAGACCCCAACGCTGTAGTCACGTCGCCAATACTGGCAAGTATTTTTTTCCCGTCTTACTCCGATGTCGCCTCCCCTCGGGATTATTTCTTTTTGCCCGTCTCCCTGCCGGACGCTCGTAATACAATCCCCATCGCTGTCGCTGAACTTCCCCCCTAATCTTTAAACATCCCAGTATCTTTCTTGCATGGCAAGGACGCTTTGCCATATATATTTTAAAAAAGGTTTTTTTTGTCGGCTGGAGCAGTCCGATCTAGCGGGAATCTTTTTTTCTGCGTTTCCCCCGCAAGATTTAAGTTGTGACCTGATTTTGCACAACGTTTCGTTACAAGAGCCTTGCTGTTGTTTCGCGACCGTTCTGCTCCTCGCCAACGGCCTTTACTGCGCACACCTTGGCATGAGTGACTCTCAATGATCCCAGTTCGCGTCGTTCTGAAGCACCCCCCGACGAGTTGATGTCCGACCAAAGACAAGTCCCCCCTCCCAAATCTTCTCCCCTACTGTGTTGAGAGCCGATCTCTTTTGTTTTCTTTCCTTTTTCCACTCGTCGAGGCATCCCCTTCCCCTGCACTTCCGCGCCCCTGGGCGACCCCTCTTCTATGCCCGTGCTTCCATCCCTTTTTCCCCCAGTGGCCCCCCTTGGGCCATACTCGCAGTGGCTTCCCTCCTTACGCCCTTTCTTGCAAGCAGGTCAACGGGTCCTCGTGCTGGCAAAGCCGTCTCAACTCTTCTTTTGTGGCCTCCGATAACACGCCCCTTCTTGGTGCCCCTTTGAAAATGCCCCAGCGTCATTCAGTCAACTCAGTCTTTTCCTTTGACTAAGATTACGCTGCGGGCGCCTCCAGATGTGCAGATTTTTTTCTCGGCTATTCGGTCCGATGTTCCGGTTTGCAACCCCCCGAATACCTGTAATGTTGTCCGATTTTGGGAGTTAGTTCCCAGTTGACACCTTGCCGTTAGTGGCTTTTCCCTTCTCCTGCGCTTGTTTTCCCTCTTTTTTTTGCGGATGGTTCGGTTTAGGATGTTGCCTTTTTCTTCCGGCGTGTGCCGCTGTGTGGAGCAAGTGCCCTCTCCTCCTGTCCCTTCTTCATAGCAAGTGCGCTTCTTCTTTTTCCAAATCCCCATCAAGCTTTTCTAGCGAGATCCGTTGCACTTGCGGGAAACGTCGATTTTCAAAAAGCTTCGCTTCCATTGCGACATACCCCCGAAGTATCGACCAGACGGCCCCTCACGCGACTGTGCCATTTTTCACTTGCCCCCGGTTCAGGTTGGCTTTATGCCCCCCCCCCAACGGAAAATCTCCTTTGCTAAAGCGACCCCCCCCTTTCGTGAGGTGTCCCTCTTTGACCCACTTCTTGATTCTCTTTTTTGGTACCGTTTTTCGTTTTCACGCTGTTTTCCTCCTCATTACCCGCCTCTTTTGTTTCAAGCACCTTTTCGCAGAATTCTTTACGAGCCTGTTAGTCTTTGGTGTTGATCGCCCTTTTAGTCTTAATGTCCGACTCCGAACTCTTTTAGGACACGACCCCTGTGCCAAGGGTTTCCGTTCCGTTTTTTGATCGATAAAGAACACCCACCTGCCAGAAACCCATGCCGATTTCCCTTCCCATCTGACGGCCAACGGAAGCACTGAAGCCCTCACTTCACTTTTCCCACATAGTACGAGATTCGACCCCATAACCTCCCTGTTTAAGTACAACCTCCTACCGAGAGAAAAATTCGCCTCTCTTTTGTTTTCGACCCCGAGCCCGCCCCTTCTAGGAAGGGATTTCAAACCCGAAAGTCAGCTCCCACTCCACATATACTTTCCTTTTTTGAATTCTTTTTTTCGGCCACATGGTCTTGTCCACAACCCCCCAGTTTTTCTATTATGTTGAGGGCACCCAAGTTTTTCTTCGGCCTAGACGCAAGATTTTCTCTCATCTGAATTTTGACTCCCTGAATAATTGTCCCCAGGACGTTGTTCAACCCTTTCCTCTAAGAGTATTGATCTGGGTTGTCTGTGTCAAGGATGACGTCCCTCTCCTCCCACTGTTTCCCAATTAGGGGGCTCCTTTTTTTTTGTGCCCAGCCGGTAACGAGTATCTCTTTTCCTCGACATACTTCGGTGTCTTCTCCCTCCGTTTTTAGCCCCTGGACTCTCTCCCCCTCTTCAACCCTATTCTACTTTTCCTCTCTGAAAGCAAATAATGCTTTCCCAAGTGTGGCGTTTCCCCGTCCTCCGCGCTAACCTCCCCCCCTTCCCCATTGAAGACTGTCAAACTTTTTTGCGCCAACCCTTATTTGGGTTCACTGTCGGCTAATTTCCTCTCGTTTTTTTCGCGTAATTTTAATTCCCTAAAACCTGGGTGTCCCCTCTCTAACCTATATCGGGTCAGCAGCCTGCTGTTTTTTTTTCTTTTCAGGTAGGGGCCAGTGCACAAGGATTTTTCCCCCCCCTTTACCCCTGTTAAGGGGCCTGCTTTCGTTGAGGTTGCCCGCCTCCGTTTACACTAGCATGGGTGTCCGTTTTCCCCCCCTTCAAGTGCTTTCTGCCCCTCCCTCTTCGCGTGGCGCTTAGCTCGTCTTCTCCTCCACTGGAAGGATATTTCATTCGCCAGCGGTATGGGCATATTTTCTTTTCCCAAGGGGACACTTCCTCTTCCCCTTGAATAGTCAAGGCGGCCTCCTTTTTGGTGTTTTTCTTTTCTCAATAGGATCTAGATGACCCATGAGAGATCTGACTAGTTTTATTTCCTCTGGTAGTAGACCTCGCCCCCCTTCCCCCCCCTTGATTCTCTACCCCTTCTATTCGGTTCGAAACGGTTCCCCCCCACTTATGCTTTTCCCTCTTGCGAACCTCGTATCCCCTCATCACTGCGAGACCCCCTTCTGTCCGTCCACTTCGTGAAGAGGGGGACCCCCGGGGCTTTTTCTCTTTAGTTATTTGACACCTGGTGTTTCAACTTCTTCCCTTACCAACTCTCCATTGCTTGATCGTGCATGGTAAGTTTTTTTCCCCCTTGTCTATCTCTTCCTTTTGTTCGCAAGTTGCTATTCAGATGTGGTTTCGTGTTCTTCTCATCCAGTTTGACCTCCCAAAGCAGTAGCGACGGCTATCCGCAATCCTCGATTTTTCTTTGCCTTCAGATTTTAACCTACGTTAGCCGCTCGGCCCAACTTTCAGCCCTCCCACTTCTCGTCCCGAGCTTGCTTTTCCGGCCCTTTCAAACCAGTGCTCCCAATCCAAGCCCAGAACTAAGCCAACCTTCCCTTCTTTAAGAAGACACGCCACTTTTTTACGGAAAGGTATTCAACCCAAGGTTCTATCCCCTTTTTAACCCTTTTCCCTGTTATTCTCTTTGCATGTAAGCGTCCGCCCGGCCCGATCTTTCAATACAGGCCCTCCCAATTTCCCCTGATAGTTTCCTCTCATTCGATCTTTAAATCAAGTTCCCCTATTACCTGAAAATCGCTTATTCCACTCTCTTTCCCCACGTGGTAACCAACTTCTTACTGACGGTTTTTTCGGGCGCACCCCTGGAATCTGGAGCGTATGAACCTCCTTTTCCTTTTCCCGTGGGCCAATCCCTTTAGTTGAAAAGGCGCTTAGACCATGCGAGTACTGAACGCCTTTTTCGACCGCCGCCCGACTCTGAATGTTATTCTGCTCCACATTCTTCGACGCTCAGATTGATCCGCCCCTGATTTTTCTTTCCTTCCTTCTTTGATGCTCCGCGAGCTTTTGTCCAAACTAACTGAGTGAAGAAGCC
>Ga0179593_1473639_pt1 | contig 10632 bp, 8 predicted proteins | sample CZODoug2_1_08_16_FD_185931 | JGI IMG/M metagenome (GOLD analysis project Ga0179593, IMG submission 185931) | Vadose zone soil fungal communities from Angelo Coast Range Reserve, California, USA - CZODoug2_1_08_16fungal (PacBio error correction) | ecosystem: Environmental > Terrestrial > Soil >... | reverse complement strand
TTCCCCCCAGACCCTTCCTCCTGGGGAGTGCCAGAGCTCTTTTAAAGCGTGAACTTTAATCGTTCCCCTTGTATAGCTTATGGCGACGATCTGTCAATCTTGGTGCCCCCTTTTCTTCGTTGTTGATCCACCGGTCCCCCAAAAACTCTCCCTGGAGATTAGTACTCTACCGCTCTGTAACTCACTTAATGCAGCACTTTCTCGTCGATAGACCTTCTACAAATTGCCCCTCATCGAATCCGTCTTCTTATCCCCCCTTTTGTCTCTTGATGACATACGCGATCCCATCGCCGTATTTTCCCCTGAGATGCGCTACCCAGATTTCTTGGCTGGGGGTGTTTCCCCTTTGATCGTCGATAGTTCCTCATCTATTCGCCCAAACTTTTGGCCCTGCTGATCGTTTCCTTTAGGTCTTTTGCCATATACCCTCCTGCCCCTTTTCCCGGCCATCTCCAGGTTCTTCAGATACTTTTTCCCTCCCTGACCTTTTGGAATATCCATTCCCAAAGTCTAATAGACCGAGCGTTCCGGTATTTAAGGAACCCCCCCCCCCCACAACTCTTCGTCCTTATTGGCTCTTTAACAATCTTGTAAGTCATTCCTCTTGTCGTACGATCTCGGCTTCCAATGTTAAGAGTACGCTACCTTCTCCCTTTTTCACCTTTTTCTGTATGGGCTCTCTTCTCCGGTGCCACCCCTTAGACCCCACGACTACTGTTTCTTGTTCTTCTATGTCCGTTTTTCAAACATTGTTTGCTATGCCTTAGCCCTCAATTTAGTGCTTAACATTGCCCAACTTTGGCCTTCGGTTCATCCAGCGGGCATCCCCAGATTACTTGTGTAGTTCTACTCATGCCATTCGGATTATTATTTCGATTGTTCACCCAGCACTATTAAAGACTTCTTTTCAGCCCTTCGACTTTTTCTACCCCCTCTTATTTCCTTTCCCCTACTTCTATCCATGACTTTCAACCTTTCTGAGAGCTTCCACTTTCCCTATACCTGCTGATGACTTAGCCTCACGGTCATCATGAAAAACCCAACACGTAACAATACTTACGTGAAACTCAGATATCCTGTAAGTTCTTACCCAGCAACCCCCCTCCTTCCCCAGTGCCTTTGAGGGTTCGTGTTTATTAGTTTCCCTTTTTTCGTCTCGCCCTTTTACAATCCCTCTTGTAAAGAGGATAGCGTGTGTCATTCCTTTTTTCTTCATAAAGCCTCGCGGAACGACCTAGCACTCACCACCCCTCATTCCCCCCCTCCTCCTCCTTCTTTTCTCCTTGTGAGGTTGACCTTGTCCTCCCCCCGCCAAAGGTTTCTTTGCGGGGTAAGGTGCGCCCCCCATTATAGATGGACCCTCCTTTTCTAGTCTACCGGTTGCCAGTGGAGCGCGCAAACGATCGCGAGCCAGACTTTTCATCCTGGCGGTTGGCTACTGGATCCGTCCCTAAATCTCTTGGTCTCCTCGCATGTACTATTGTGGACTGCTGTGTTCTTAACCGTTCCCCTTGTAATCGCAAGCGTTGCGTAGTGTGTGCGTGACCGGCTTGTTCAGGATTTTCGAACTTTCCTGGTCAATTTATGCGGTTCCCCCCCCCCCAACCAGCGGGGTCAATGCCTCTTTATGTTTCGAAAAGAATTAGTTCTTAGAGGGCCGGGTTTACGCCCCTGAGATTGAATCCGAAAGGCATGAGTCTCCTCACCGGCCGGGGCTGCCCGCAGTTGGCCCCCTGGGAAGGGTCGAGCTGCACTGTCAGGGCGCTGACCCTCACCCACCGCACCCCGTTTTTCTTCCGGTGCACGGTAGGTGAAGGCTACCCAAGGCGACCTCAGGAGGACTGGAATGTCCTTTTTTCCAGCCCATAAGCGGAAGGTGCTCCATTTCTGTCAGTTGATCTTCCCCTCTTTCACCTGACCCGCATAACGCTGTATGGTCCCTCGTGCAATCGGCGGCAGTCTTTGCAGTCCTGAGATGGTCAGGAAGAAGTCTATTAGCAAGGAGGGGTTACGTCTTCACTAATACGCTTCTCGTCTAGTTTCCTTTTCATCCACCCTGCGTTGTGTCCCCTTGTCCCTCTCCCAAGGTGTAACACGATTTTTTACTCACCCTTTTTTCTATGGCCTTAAGTGAAGTGAGTTTGGTGGTAGCAGGTAAGAGAATCAGCCTTGCAGGGCTTCATTGTATATCCTTAATATTTTGCCTATCACCTATCGACCTCCTCCCGGTTTGCCCCCCCCCCCCCCATCCCAGCGACCAAAACCGCAGAGCCTTATGCTTGTGTGCATGACCTCTTATCGCGCTACCCGGTTTCTCCCCCCCCTTAGCCGATATTCGTATGATTTTTTGTTTCTTCGGGCGTTCTCCCGCGCTGCGCCTATCTTTTTATTAAATCGGTCGAATTTTGAGCATGTCTCCCTCTCTTTTTCTTTTTTGGTATCACGCAAAAAACCTTTACAGATTTTCCCCCACGAGTAGCCTATTTTTTTTTTCGCCTGATGCCCAAATGGACACACGCGGGAGCTCGGAACCAAACCTCCCGGTCCCGTCTTGTCCCCCAAGTGATTTGTGGGTTCATCCACGCGTTAGATTTTTTTACCCTACTGACTCCCCGTTTATGGCGTATGGAGTTGATTCCGCGTACGCTTTCTTCCTATTTCGGTGTCACCGTTAAACCACCTGTGATTTTCCTCAAACTTTCTTTTGCACGGGCTCGACGCTACTTTCCCCCAGATGGAGTTACCTCCGCATAAGACGCGGGCTCCCAGTCCCTCCTTTTAGATTTTTGGTACCTTTACTTTCCTCCCTGAGACAGAATAACTGGCCCCCGTTACCGAGAACTCTGCCCTGAAGATCCGTGATTTTTTTTATTTGTTGTTGTGCTCTTCTGCCCTCGTGCCTGGCTACGACTTCTCGGGTAACGCAGTTTCCGCGCTTCTTGTACCATACGAGCCAGTGGCCTGAACTCTAGCGTTTATGCTTCCCCTCCACTTTTAAGGTTCGGCGAGCCTCTTCCCCACCTTGCTTGCTGGCTCTCAATCCCAGATCGGAACACGTCATCTGCATATCATGACTCATCCGACCGGATTCATTCTTCTTTTTATTGCGAAACCCCTACCTTGTGATTTTTTTTTTTTTCGGGTCTTGGAAAAGCTTCAATTTCCTCCTCTTTGAGCTCGGGCTATGTCTCAATAGGCCTCCCTTCTTTTTAACAAGCGTGAGAAGTTTTTCGTGCTCATTTCCCTCAAAAATCTCTTTGATATGCGTTTCCACAGAACAGATTGAATTCCCCCATTCTGTCAGCAGCTTAGACTCCCTCGATAGCCACGCTGTCCTTCCTAATTCATGACCCCCCTCCTTTCCCAACCCCTTTGATATAGTTTGGACCGAATAATACCGCAACTAGGAATGGTCCGGCTTCTTTATGTTTGTCCGGAGTGATGTCACTCAGTTTTCTTCTCTCTCTAGCTCGAAATTTTTCTCCTTCTGAGTTGAAAGCTGAGGCTCTGCCATATACCGAACCCGGATTTCCACTTCCCCACGTCCCAGGTTCTTCAGTTTTTCCCCTTTTCGATCCTGCACAATTATTGGCCCATTTTGTTTTTAAATCAAGCTTAGGCCAGAGGCGTCTTGTTTGTCACTTTAAGTCCTGTTCCAAACTCTCTCCTTGTCGCATTGATTCATACATATTCGTCGGCCTGAACCCTAACCCACTTTGGCCCGATTGAGACTCCTCATGATTCTGGTATTCCTGACTACTACTCCCCCTCCGTCTTTGTCCGCTTATGGGAGTCAAGAATTGCCCACCAGGCTCATTTCCTCATGAGGGCGACTTGTTGACTAACACCCCTTGGTGACTGTTTGTTTCCGCTGCATTCGACACGCCCCTTCCCGTTTACCTTCCCCCCTTGGGCGGAAAGTTTTTTTTTCCCGGCCCCAATCGTCCGGCCCCCGTTCCTCTTTTTCGTCATCTCGCGATGTACCTACCCTGCCCTTCTGTAAGAAATACCTTCTTTCCTTCATCCCGCTAGCTTAAGTTTTTTGATTACCCATATCTATTTTCCTAGGACTTCCACCTTAGTTGACCCCCTAGGCTCAGCCCACCCCTAGAACCTTTCGGTATTCACGCAGAGCGTTTTCTCTTGCTACCTTCAGCTTGTGTTTTTGTTCCCCTTCCCCCCTGACCTTCAGCAGATATACGGAAGTTTATCTCCTTCCCCGCAAAAACCTCCCACAAGTCCCTTTTTGATGGATGGGCTTCGCGATCGTTTTCTAGATAGCCATTCCGTAGTCCCTCCCAATACAGTTCTGTCCTTCTTAGCTTTTTGCTCACGTATTTCAGACCCCTGCCGCGGAGAAGAAGTGCAGAGACTACTTCCCTCCATTATATCTTATTCCTCCTGGTTTCTCCTGAGCTGATGGACGGTTTCTTTCTCTGCCGAGAACAATTCCCTTAGCTGGGAGGGTCCCTTAACCTCTTGTATAGAACACGCCTCTTTTGTAAAGAACTTCTTTTCTTCCACTTTCATCTCTCACCTATCCCCCGCGAAAGCCCACACTCCCCCCCCTTCCTGGTGGTAAATCAGGGTGTGTTGCGATCGAAATTTTTAGTCTGCAACTGATGAAGAGGTTTGGAGCGCTTCCCCTTTGGTACGCATCGGGCGTCTAGTTTGGCAGCGCGCCCGGAGTTTTTTTTTTTCCCCAGTCCTCTGGAAATGGTCGAGGAGCATCCCAACCTTTTGATTTCGCTGGCTGTCCCCTTGATTATAAATTATTTTTGGTGCACACTCCGAGATGAATCAGACCCCCTTTTCAACTACTAGTTCCGGTTCATAACTCCCGTAACCCATGTAGGCCACCCTTGCCGGTCGAGCCTGCCTCTTTCTTTTTACTTCCCCCATTAACCCAAAAACCTTTTTTCTTCCACTGCGGAAGAAAAAGGAGCTTTCAGTATCCGTTGAGTACTCCAGCCTTCTAAGGGTTTAGAGTTTTTAGTCGGACGGTTTCAAGTCCTTCCCGTCCTGTGTACGCTGTTGGTACTTCATGACCATTGGGTAGGGGAAGGCACGAGACCCTCATATTTTTCATAAGGCGGGAGCCTTACTGCTCTATTTCTTCAGTTTTTTAACTTCAAACCCCCTCCTAGTTATGAGACTAGAATGGTGGAATGGATAAGCCTTCCATAAGGCATTAATCTCCCGCTGAACCGGCTCGGGCTTCAAGGAGAAACCTGGGTTCGGTTGCACTGTGAGAGTCCTTTTCCTCCTCCAGCTGCGGCATGACAGTTGGCTCTATGAGAACTTATAACATATCGCCTAGTTGACCCCCATCCTCCTCTGGACACGAGATTATAGCTTAGTTTTCGACCGATATATCTTTGTCCATAAGCGCCTACACCGGTTGGCGCCCTGTTCGCGTTGCCCCCTTTCTTCTTGTTTTGAGGCGCTTTGTATGGCGAGGGATTCTACCTAAGGACGAGAAGCCGACTGGATGATATTCACCAGTTTTAGTGGATCTTTGTCCGCAGTCCCTTCCCGAGATTTTGTCTGCGTTCTGTGATAACGAAAAAAACCCACTTCTGCCCAAAGAGTCAGCCGTAGTATTCACATCCCGATGCTACATCTTTCGGGGCCTTGTCCCCCATCTTTTTGACCGGCTTTCGGCCCTCCCCCCACTGGAGTCGTTGTTTCTTCAAGAATCGCACCCGCTCGGTGACTTTGATCGGATCCTGACGAGGTTAGGCCTATCTGTCTTTCTCAAATCCTGCCTTTTCCCTTCAGCTTGTGACAGATTTTTTCGTACCCCCTGACGCTGTTGGCGTGTACCTTGGATCCGTTCACGCCCCCCCGCATTGCTCTGCTTTGGTTACAAGTCTCCCTTTTGAGAACTGCAGTTACCTTGAGATTTTTTTGTTTCCTCTTTAGCCAGGCAGGATAGTCTATCCCCTCCACCTGTTTGGTTCACCTTGGATCTGGCTATGACTCCTTGGGTAACCATTTCCTGTTGATTTGTAACCAAGCACAACTCCATCCTCTCTGTCGTGATCTTCTCGTCTTCTCACTACCATATTAAGGGATTCGGCGAAGCGTCGATTTCCAGACGTGCTCCTTGATGACTCCCCACCCCAAGTAATAGTACCTCTCCTCTTTTCTAATCTCTCCTACTCTCCGCAAAGTGTCCCCTTTGCAGGATCTTTTTTCCCTTTTCAAACCACTCCCTGGGGGGCCGATTTCCTGACCGTAGATTATCATCTCTGGATACTGCTGAATCCCTGGCCATCTGCCCTTTGGGTCCACCAGCGTGGATCTTGGATCCAAGCCTGCCACAATCCGTATCTGCGTCCCCCTCCCCCCTGCCCCCTTTTTGAATCTCCTTCCATTCCTTTCCTCCGCGCGTCCCTTCGTCGCACCTCTCCCCAGCTGGCTTTCATCGAAGATCGGCTGTTATGTTTTTTGAGTAGCCGAAATACTTGAAGGATCCCTTACCGGCATTAAGTGTTGTCCCGATTCTGTTGGTTTAAACCGGCTTTCGGTCCCCCTTTTCAATCCCTCCCTAGACAACCCCTCCTATCTTTTTTTGCTAGGCCCTGTCCCTCGCACTACTCTATCTCCTTCACCTTCCCCCAGGCCATCCCCTAGTTTTACGCCTTTTACACTTTGTACCGATTCTTATTGCAACCTTGGCCCCCCGTCCACTTTTTTCATCCCCAGTCCCGGAAGAGAATCGTAATTTTCCTCCTTTCCAAATTCCATCCTTGTTATATTTCCCTTCTGTCCTGTACCTATCGTCGTCTTCCCTACCCCTCTTTTCTAAGATGGTCACGAAGCGATTTGCGTAAGCCGGACAGGGGCCCCTTAGCCCTATAAAATGATTCGACTTTATGGGGCTTTCCCGCCTTTCCCACCCTTGAAATTCCTATGGGGTCCTCCTTTTTCCCTCCATGGGCCAACATAGTGGGTGTGTTCCCTTTCTGTACTCTCTTCTCTCTACCTTGAACTTTCTGACCCCAGGTAATCTTCGTCCATCCCCTCCCCTCTTTCCGTAAACGGTCTCATGCCTTTTCGTCTTATGTTGACCCCAGCCCCCTCTTGACTAACTTCTTTTCTTCAGCCCTGTTTCTTTTTCATCCCCCGTTTTGATGTTTCCTGTGCATAAGGACTTCAAACCTTTCACCAACGCGTCTTGCCCCCACTCGCCCGCTGCTGCCCTTCTGCACCGTTCTTGTTCCCCCGACCCCCCCCCTCCATCCCGTGACTGAAGCAGATATCAAGTTTAGCCTTCCTTACCCAATCTGATTCCCAACTTCTTGGATTGCTTTGGTTCTCGCTATCTTTGATAGTTCTTCCTTCTGTGCCTCAACTACTTCTTGCCATCGCTAGCGTGTTTTTTGCTCACGTTCCCTCCCGCCCCTAGAGGAGAGCTGCTCCTTCTCTCCCATATTAAATTTCCTCATTTTTCTGATGGACGTGATTTTTTTGGTTTCAGACAGTCCCGTTTCTTCTCCGCGAGTATTCGAAAGGTGCCCCCAACCTCGCCGATGTACAAGATGTTTTTTTCCCTACGTTTCGGGTGCCTCTCCCAAACCCTATCCCGCTACGCCTCCCAGTTTTTTTCCATTTTTTTTTGTTTTTGCCTTCTTTTTGGCTTGTTGAGCATCTTCGAACCTTTCCTCGGGAGCTGTTCCTGCCCCTGTCTTTTGTTTTTCTTCTTTTTGTCTCTCCCCCTACCGGAGGCCATTATCGAAGCCCAAGCGGGTTAGTTTTTGCAGTCCTCTTTTGTTCAGTGACCGTGTTTAAGGGATTGCAATTCCTGGTGTTAGGGACATATCCAAAGCCTTTGTAATGTCTCTGAAAACGTTAAAGACTCCTTTTTCCCTCGGGCAATGTCTCGATGGACATACCGTCCTAGACTCAGGGTCCTGTTAATTGGGTTCTTCCCCAGACATCCCCCCGGTAGGCCCCCCCCCCCTTTGTGTCAAGCGTTTGCCAATGATAGCGGGCATTCCTCCCCCCCACCGTACAAGGGGGTTTCCTCGCTTAATCGCAAACCGTGACACGATTTCCGGAGAGTCTGATTGGGTGCACGGATTTGAGACAGCGGATCTAAGGTTGTTTTTCGCTGTTTGCTTCGTTCGTACCCGTCCACAGCCACTCCACTCCTTCAAGGTGCGCACTTCGGCGACCATGTGTCGAGGTCACCCTCTCCCGCTCTTTTTTTTAAGAGACGGAACCAGATGAGCTTCTCTTGGAACAGCCCCCTTTCCCTCCCCCTTATTCTCGTCCGATTGGAATGTGACTTTCTCCAACTGACGTTTGAGAATGGTTTCCAAGACCCCCGTGACAGCACACTTTAGATGGCATGTTGGAATTCGTAGCCTTTTTCTTTTTTCGGTTATGGGCAGAGCTTTCCAATCCATTGAAGGAATGATTTGGTTTTTCTAATTTTCCTTCATCACTATCGTTCCCAACCTAGTTTACAACTGGCGAGTATCGCGATCTTTTTTCCCCGACCGTAATCTCACTCTATTAGTCCTCCCTCCCCCCTCCTTTCTACCCCGTTGTCGAACATATTAGAGACTCTTTTCTCCTTGGATGTCGCGTTCCGGGGCGCAATTGAGGAGCGCTGCGCAAGATCTTGATATTCAGCTTTCTTTTTTTCGTTGGCCGGTCTCTCTGCTATTGTTTGTTTGTTTCCCCTCCCCCTTCTCAGATGGTGGACAAAAAGTTTCATGGGCTCCCTATTTTGTCCTTTATACAAGCCCGTTCAACAGAGGTTCCCAAGGTTTGCCCCTCGTTTCAGCCTGCGTTCACTCCCCCCCCTTAGGTCTTGTTAGAACTCCTCTTCCCCTAAATATCCGATCCTTTTTTTTTCTGGGTCTTTCGATCGGATCTCACTCATACGTGATTTTCCTGTAAACCAGCGGGCCTTCTTTTAAAAGGTTGAGATCTCACTCGGTTACACCATCTCAAGATCTTTTTTACGTCCAGCATGCTTCGTGTTTCCCAGATCTTCCTGTCAACTGCAAGTTTGAGCGGCCGCAGTCGTGATCTCGATTTTCATACATCCTTTTGTTTTGATGCGATTGCCTGCGCGTTACTTTTTCCCCCTCCTTTCCCCTCGTGTAAAGAAGGGCAGCCGTTTTCTACCCAAGAGTACCCATCTGTGAAAGATCCGCGTCGCGGATGTTGTACCTCCCACTCCCGTTTTTCCTGTCTCGGCCTTCTTTTTGGAAACGGTTTTCCTTTTCCTTCCAGGTTTCCCCACACTTCGGCCCTACCTTTTTATCTCTATCATACCCTGCCGCCATCGTCCTTCATCATCACCCTCTCACGAGATTTTATGTCTTGGCGAACACTGGAGTGCCCGTCGGTCGGACCTAGTGCCTCGTTAGTAACTATTTCTATCTGTATTTAAAGGCGAAGCAAGATACGATTGGTTTAACCTTTTTCAGTTTTTAAGTCCCCTTCCCAAACTTACAGATTTCGTAAAAGATCATATACCCGCTTTGCCCTCCCCCTCTCTTTTCACCCCGTCCGCAGGATAATTATTCTCCCCCCCGCAGATACCCCCCAAGGGGTTTTTGGTGCCTTTTCCCTTTATAATCCTTCCTATCCTCTTTCTCAACGGGAGTAGAGATTTTTTCCCAGCCTCTGATAGTCGACGACATCTCGCTGGTTGTCCCGCTTGGAGGTTTTTGTTAACCGTGTTTTTCTAGGGGTCTGAATTTCTTTTTTGCCTCGCAAATTTCCCTTCTTCTTGGCAAGAGCCTTCCCACTAACCCTCCTTACCCCTCACCTTTTCCCAGGCCCGATTTTCTCTGGTTCCCCCTTTTGCGCTTAAAGCGAAGAACCTTATTGGCCCCGTCTTATGTGTAACCCCCTCCCTACGAGTTCTTCGTAAGGGTTTTTCTTTAATTTCCCAACTTTACCCATCACGTCCTTTTAATCTGGCTTCTCTTGACGTTTTTTCCCCATCTAGATGACTCAAACTATGGTCCGTCGCTCCGTTTCACAGCAGATGTTTGAGTTTCATGTAATGTTCAGCCCCCTCCTTCTTCCCTTCACCTCGCCCTTTCTCATCTCGTCGCTACTTCCGGTGCCACCCCGGAGTCTTTTCCAGTATATTGGTAAAGCCCCACTACTTTAAGTCCGAAACTCCATTGGTGCGTTTTGAGGTCTGAATTCTACCAATAGGCCATCAGAAAGTGCCCCCCTTGGACGACTTTGTTCATCTTTCTTGCAGAACCCCCCGTAGTTCTCAGCCTTGATGCCCGATGGAAACCATTGCCCCAAGCCCCATAAAAATTCTTCGCCTTCTTCTCCCGTGATTGATCCCTACGTCTGAAAGCAGGACCCCCCCCCCCCCTCTCTTTCTGAAGCCCCCCCCCCCCGACTCGGACCTTCTGCGTTTTTCCCTATTGCCTCGACACCCCCTCAGTCCCAACCTTTTTCCTGAAGTTGATCCCTTTCCTACCTTTTTCGATCGCTTCCCCGAACAACTATTAACACTTCTTGGGATGTTTTCCTCTTGTTTGCTCCTATCCCTTCTGCCTCACACCCCCTTTTTTTCCCTCTTCTCTGTTTTTTTTTCGCTCTTTAAGACCAATCTCCTTTCGTGTTCGATACCCCCTC
>Ga0179593_1472032_pt1 | contig 10632 bp, 18 predicted proteins | sample CZODoug2_1_08_16_FD_185931 | JGI IMG/M metagenome (GOLD analysis project Ga0179593, IMG submission 185931) | Vadose zone soil fungal communities from Angelo Coast Range Reserve, California, USA - CZODoug2_1_08_16fungal (PacBio error correction) | ecosystem: Environmental > Terrestrial > Soil >... | reverse complement strand
GTCCTCCTTCCCCGGCGAAGCGGGCATTCGCCACCGTGCCCCGGCATTTCGTTCCCCCTTCCCACCTCCTTTTTTTTCCCCCCTCCTTTTGTCACTTCCCCCACCAGAGACCGGGGCGTGCTTTTTTTGGCCGATTTGTCCCTCTCCTAGGACCTTCCTTTTCTTGCGTTTACTACGTTTTTTCCTTCCTTCTTTTTCAACCTTGTCCTTTTTTTTTCCGCAGACTTCCCTCTCCCTGTTACCGTGTGCTTCCCCTCTCGCAACATTTTTTTGGGCTCTTTTTTTTCATCCCTCCCTTTTTTTAGGTACATTTGCTTCCTTTTTTCTTTTAAGACCCCCCCCCACACTGATTTTGAAACCCTTTTTTTTTTGCAACCAGTACACAAATGGAGTTTTTCTTTCCTTTTTCCGTTTTTCCTCCACCAAAACCCCCTTTTCCCCCCCCCCCCCAACGTCTGGTTCTCTTCCCCCCCACAGTAGTGTTTCTACATCCAACTCTGCTCGCGGCCACCTGTCTAGCCTCCTGCATACAAGGCCCCCCCTTCCTAACCTCCTCTCTTTTGATTGTTTTTGGCCCCCCCTTTCCCTTGCATTTTCCCCCCTTCCCCTAACTCCGTTTACAAGGGCCCCTTCCCCCACCCTCTGACCCTTCCCTTTTTCTTGTCGAATAACATCCTCCCCCCGGGGAAACCCCAATTCATACCTTAGCTTGTTTGTTCCGCATCGAATCCCGCGTGGCTCCTAGTTTTCGAGGCGTACCTGGGCACCTTTCTCTTTATTTGGTTTGCTGTACTTCATAATTGCTTTCACAGTGACTTCCCCCTTTTGGTAAAAATGGACCGAAGTACTGGTTTTTCCCTTGCCCTGTGTTTTCCTATTTCCCTTCATTTCCCCGTTTTTTCCTTTCTTTGTGCCATTTCCTTCCGGGGTCTTTTTCTTTTGACTTTGAGAACTCCTATTCAGTCGGATACTCCCAGGGAAGCCTCCTCCCCTGTAATTCCTCGTGTGTCTTTCTTTCATTGCCATCTTTGGTCCCTCGCGTTGCATAGCAGGGATACCCCCTTTTTTTTCCGTTGTAGCCCGTCACATGGTTTCGCCTGTTTTGCACTTCGCGGGTGTCTGGACTATCATTCCCTTCTCCTTCTGCCCATTACTACTGCTTCCCGAGGTTCGCTAAAACGCCCTCCGAAATCCTCAACTGCAACTGTGGGTCATCCTTTCCCGTTGCGTGATGTTTTCCTTCCCCCTCCATTTTGTCCCCCCCCTTTTTTCGTCTAGTTCCGTTCCTCCTGCTGCGCCTGTTTTACCCTCTGGAACAAATTTTCCCGACAACCCTTCTTTTCTTTTCTGCTTTTTCAACTCCTTCTTTGTTAGTTAGTTTTTCCCTGCGTAAGTTCCTTTCGAGCGTCCCCTTTTTTGGAAGTTATCCCTCTAAGGGCAAACTACATAGAAATCCCAGACCGTCCCTCCCCCACCAACCCCTTTTTTTTATTTTTTTGATTTTTTTTTCAGTCCCTTGCCTTTTTATGTCTTCCCCATCAGTACCTTTTTTTTTTTTTTCGCTCCCCATGTGACCTTGCCTCTTTACTGTCTTTAATGCACCCGAGTTCTCGGTACGGCCTCCTCTGTTTTCCCAACCAGAACAACAGCCCACTTCTTTTTCCCCTGCCTTCAGTGCCGTTTGCCGTTCTCCCTATTTTCCCCCCCCCTCAGCTTTTAGCAGAGACTGTTTCACTTGCTTTCCCCCTTAAAACCCACCAGAAAACCTGGTTTCTTTTCCCCCCCTCTCACCCGAACCCTTTTTGAACCTCTTCACGATTACACCAACCTACCTAGATGCTCCCCCCTCACTCCTCATGCCCACAATTCCTTTTTTTTTTTGCAAAGCTTACGTTTGTTTTGCTTCTGTGTTTTCTCGCACACACTTTTTTGTCTTTCTCTTTCCGGCCACCCATTTCCTGTTTCGGGCTCCCCCCAACATGTCTTTTTGTGACGTTTCAAACCCCCCCCCCCCCCCCCGTCTTCTGCCGAAGCCACTTTTTGGTCTATTTTTAACCCGTTTTTTAAATACTTCCCATGTCCTCTCCTTTCACCAAGTGAGATGTTGACCTCTCTTTTACCCATCCCCCCCCCTGAGAACTCCCCCCTCCCCCACCTTCCCCCAGCTAGTTTCTTTTTTTTTTTTGAACCTACGGTCACTTTCAACCCATTTGTTTTTTGTAGTATCCCGCCACCCCCCCTACCATCCCCCCCCCCCCTCCGACCCTTTTTCGCACCATTGAACGTTTTTGTGCCTCACCCCGCCCAAACCCTCCCCCCCTTCTTTTCAACATGTTGTTAAGTTCTCCTTTAATGAGCGGCGGTTCCAGCCACTGTGCCCCCTTTTCTATCTTTCCCCCCTTTTTCCCCTTACCACCACATTCTTCGATTGACGTAACCACGCTTTACCCTGTGGTCTGAATGTTTCGTTTTTCCCCCCCCAAATCCCTCCCCTCTTTTCTCTTTCTTCTCTTTCATCATTTTCCAGAGAGGCTTCTAGCCAATTTTGGAAAAACGTCCCCCCCCCCCCTCCCGTTTCCACCTCTTGGGCATTGCTTCACAACAATGCTCCCTCTTTCACCGAACCCAGCACAAGTTTTTTTTTACCTCTTTTGTCCTACTCCTTTTTCCACCCCCCCCCCCCCCATGCCTTCAATCGTTATTCCTCCCTCCCCCGTCTTGTAGTCTGTTTCTTTCGAAAGGTTGGTTTACCCCTTGAAGTCCTTTTTTTTCCCCCCTTTTTTCTTAGTCTCTTTTTCGGACAACCCCATATTTTTATTTCCCCCCCCCCAAGCATGTGGGCGCCCTTGATTGCCGCGACAATGGTCTCTCCAATCTTCTCTCCCTTGTTTTAGAATTTGGTTTTTGTCTTGACATCTCGGGGGTGTCCCCCTTTCCCCAGTGTGTTTTACTCCTTCATACGTTTTTTTTTGTTTTGTTTTCTTTTTTTCCCATATCGGCCTTTTTCCGATTTCCTTGTTCACCTATCAAATTTTTTTCGACCCTTTTTGGGAACTGGCTTTACCCCTTTTTGTTGCCCAATTGCCATTTCCACCCCTCTTTCTCTTCTCCTGCCTTTTTGTTCCCTCGTCCTCCGCCCCCCTCTTGTCAACATTTTCACCTGACCCCCCAGGGTTCCCACACCCAATTTGATGCTGCAACAACTATTCACTCAATTTTTTTTCCTCCTCCGCCACCTGTAGCCCCCCTTTTTTTTGTTCCCAGAACTTGGTGCCAGTTTTCCCCCCCGCATTCCCTGGACTTTTGGTGCTTCTTTTTTTTCCCCAAACACACTCCCCATCGGCCGCTCCCTTTGGTTCGCCTTTGCACGTTCTTTTTGTGCACGCCCATCCCCCATCCCCGGGGCGACCTTTATTCCTGTGTGACCTGATTTTTGGGCCGAGCCGACCTCCCCCCCCCCTTTTCTTGGGCAGTGTGGCCGTTGATTTTTGCCCTTGTCTTTTGTTTCCCTTCCCAGTCACCTTTTTTTTCAAGGACTTTTTTTTTTTGTTAAACTCCCCCTCGTCCCTTTGGACCAATTTCTTTTTTCTGAGTTTGTGATTTTTTTTTCCTCCGAAGCACTAAGTGTGTTGGGGTAGTCTCTCTGAACACAGGTTGAACTCGACACCTTTTCCGTTTCCCCCCCCCCTCTGCCTCTTAGTTTTTTTTTTGGAAGAGGCGGTTTCACTTCTGTTGGCCTTTTCTTGTTTTTTTTTTTTTTTTTTTTTTGGTTTTTTTTCGGACTTAAAAAGTTAGGCATGGCCGTTCCACGTTTCGTCCCCTTTGTGCGTTTTCCTCCCCCCCCCATGTCGCGTCCTCAGTTTTTTTTCCCCCCTTGGGCCTATATCCCGTTGTATGGGATGGATAAAGACCAGAAGACTTCCCCCCTTCCATCTGTTGGGCCCCCACCCCTTCCCAAGTCGGTTGGAGTTTTTGCGCCCCCCAGCCCCACTCCCCTTTTAAGTGGGCATTTGGGTCCCCCCCATTTACTCCCCCCCAGATCTGAAGGTGGTTCGGCGTTACCTTTGTTTTGGTGACCTTGTCACACCTGTTTCCACTATTTTGGGCTTCATGATTTTTTTTTTGCCAACATTTGGGTTTTTTTTTTTTTTTTTTTCCCGGACTCTGCCCTCCGTCTTTTGGCCCGCCCTCGTTTTTTCCCTGGTTATTTGGTCCGGTCCCCCGACTTTGTCCTTTTTTTTTTTTTCCCCCTGTCGTTCCCCCACCATTTTTTCAAAGTTTAAGTTCGGGCTCCCTTTTCCTCCTCTTTGAGATCTGTGATTTCACTTCCCTGTTTTGGATTTCTTTTTTCCCCCCCCCCGCTTCCTTTTTCCGCCAACCCCCCCACAAATCCCCATTTTTTTCGAGTTCTATCCATCCCCTCCCCCATTGCAATTTTCCCCTGCACCCCCGTCTGGGACCCAGTAGGTTTTTGGTTCTCCCCCCCCCCCCTTACTTTTTGTTAAGTTCCCCATCTCTACGACAAAACCCTTTTGAAACCTTTCCCCGTTGTCGTAGGGGAACGTTCCCCCAAAACTGCGCTGTTTCATTTTGATCCCTACACGTGAAGACCGGACTCTCCCCCATATTGCCTTTTTTTGTTCCCCCCGCCCCCCCCCCCTCTTCCTTCTCAAATTGCCGGGGAAATGTGACGCTATCTAGTTGGTCTGAGCCCTCCCCCCTTCTTCTTCTTTTTTATGACTGCGTTACCTTTCCCCCGTGACCCCGGTCGATCCCCGTTTGGCCCCGTTTGCATCCTGCGAGTGCCGCCGCCTGCCTTGCGCAAGCGGTTTTCTTCTATTTTTTTCATTTCCCAACATGCGCCCCCTTTTGTCCAACCCCCCCCCCCAAGGTCTGGTTTGTTCCCCTCTTTTTTTCTTTTTTTTTCTTTCTAGTCTGCAAGGTGGGGCGATTCTGTCTCTTTTTTTGACGGCCCTCCCCTTTTATACTCTGCTTTTTCCTGTACCAAGCTGCAACCTTCCCCCCCCTTACTGCTTTAAAGGTGGCCCCTCTCAGTATCAACCCCCCCCAGTGTCTTTTTTTTTCCGATTCGTTTCGCGTCCTGTTTGGTCTATTTTACTATCTTGCATTGTTCTTTAACGCACCCTGTTTCTCCTGATGGACCTCCGATAGTCTAACGTTTTCGAACTTTTTTTGTATTTTTTTTCTATTTCATTTTCTTGGTTGCCACGTGTCTCATAGGACAACCCCTTGCTGTTTCGTTCTCGAATTTTCTTTTTTCCGATACGGTTTGCTAGTTTGTTCTCACCCTACTCCCCCCCCTTTTGTCTTTTCAGGCCCCCGACGGTTTTTGGTCGCAGTATGTTCCTTTTATCCCCCCCCCCCACCCGTGGCCCCCTCAGACTTTCGGACGGCCCCCCCCTTTCATTTTCAGGGTTTTTTTTTTCGCCTTCTTTTTTCTTTGTGTGGGTTGTTCTCGGTTTTTGGGAGTTGTGCCCCTGCTTCCCCACCCTCGCTTTTGCTCGGAATACCAGTGGTGGGTTTGTTTTTTTTTTTTTTGAGTGGATTTCGGCACCCCCCCCCGAAGGCCCCACAATATTCTTGTGCCCCCCTACCACCGTGTGTCCCCGTCAAGATAAACAGGACCCCGTCGGCCCTTAATCTCCTATATTTGAACAAATGTTCCCCGTTTGCCCATTACCGATCGAGTCGATAGGACTCTTTGCGCTTGCCTTTTCCCCTTGTTCCACTTCCCGGACTCAAGGTTAGGATCTCCTTTGCCCCGGAGTGGCCTTGGCTGCTCCCTTGTAACCCCCTGCCCCTAAGCTTCCAAATACAAGCCCGCGTTTTGGGCGGGGTTTTCTCGGATGGCCAACCTTCTCCTTGCAAAGATGTGGGTGCTGGTACCCCAAGGCGGATGTTTTTTTGTTACACCTTCCTGCAACCCCGGATTTTTCAGACCCCAACTCTCGTGGGCCGTCCTGATTTTTTATTCCAGAAACGTCCATTTTTTCGGGCGTTTTTCTGTGCTCTCACCGTGTGGACAACAATTTTTCTTACGATTTGTTTTCGTGGACCACCCCCCGTTGTTGGCGATACAGATTTCTGGTGTCCCTTAGATTTTGAACCCCGTATCCCGACTAGATAAGTTGACTGCAGGTTCTAGTCCCTTGCAGCTCGTCAGTCTCAGCCCGCTCCTTTTTAAGCCAGGCTCAATTTTTTTAAGTTTTTGGTATTTGCAATCACGTCGTTTCCTCACGCGTTGGCGCGCGGGCCTCCCGCATGAGGGGCCGGCCTCCCAATTTTTTCTACGGAACAGGTTTTTGATTTTCTTCCGCTGGGCTGCGTTGATTCAACTTTGCGGCTGCACTCCGGAGAGACGGACATGATTCTTTCCCATTTAAACGCCCGGCCCACGCCAAGACCCATACAACCCCAACGGTCATTCCTTTTGGTTTAAGAATTTCCCCTTTCACGCGACCCCTCACCTCCCCCGTTCTCCCTGGCGCCTCCTACGATTTTTCTTCTTGGTCTTACGCTGATTTTGCCGTACCGTCCGCACCCCCCCCGTCCCCTCGTTCCCAGTTGTTCAACAGGGAACCGCCTTTTTTTGCCCCGGCTCCTCTTCCAAGCGCGGATTCCTGGCCGTCCCGGTGGAGTCTTTTCGACAGCCCTTTCCCCAGAGTTGCCATTCTCCTTTGACGGCGGGGCTTTTTGGTTGGGGTAAGCCCCTTTGATCACGTTTTTAGCTTGTTGCGCACATAAAGCCCATGTTCGGTATTCCCTCTCGTTTGTGCATTGTACCCCGTTTTTTTTTTTGGGGCCTCACCAAAGCGTTTGTTTAAAGTTGGGTGGTAAAGGTTCACCTGCCGACCCCAATCTTGCGGTCCCTTTTTTCACCACGTTTGTAACCCCCCTTTTTGGTTTTGTTTTCGGCACCCCTGGCAGCACTGCATCATTGATTTTGTAACGAACGCCCGTTCTTTGATTTACTTATCTTTACCGTCGAGTGGGCCCGTGCGTCGTTCCAAAACGGTGATTTTTTTTTCTTTGTTTAAAAAAATAGTGATCCCCTACCAGTGGTTACCACGGCCGAAAGATACTTCGTCCCTTCTCGCGCTGCTTGCACCCCACCTTTCGATTGCAAAGCCCCCTTTTCTCCTGTTGCCGCCTTGTAGTACCAGTCAAGTATCCTAACCTTTGCCCCCGCACTGGTGTCCGATGTCGGGCCGGCCGTTTCGGCCTTCTCTTAATTCCCCTTGTTTTGTTTTTTTTTCTGACTCTATTCAAGTTTCCTTTTCCCTTCTTTCCGAATCCCCGCCCCCGTGGGCACTTTTCCCTTCCTGGGGCGTCCCCCCCCTCTCCGCTTGGCCTGCAAAGAGACGTTTCTGTGCGAATCGGTTTTAAAGGCGAGAAGCCATTATGTCCCCCCCCTTTTTTTCCCCCTTTTACTCCCTCTTTTTTCCACCCCACCCTTGCATCCCGTTCCGTGACTTCCCCCCCCGAGGAAGAATTTTCTTTTCGGGGAGTCGGTCTTTAGCATTTCTTTCCATCATTGTGCCCCCCTCCCCCACCCCCCCAACCTGCTTGGCCCACTTGCAATTTGCCCCGTTAGTGTTCTGAAGGTCGTCTCTTTTTGTGGGGCCCCCCCCACAAAGTTTTGTGATCCCCAGTCTTTCTTTTCACATTCTCTTGGTGTTCCCCCCCCTGCTCCCCTAATCCGACTTCCATGATTCTTTTATTTTTTTGAGAACGTGCGTTCAATCTTTCTGCACTCCCGACTTTTTTTCCCTGACATTCGCCCCTTCCTGTGGCCCCCCCCCCCCCCCTTTTTTCTGTTTTTCTACATCCCCTACGCACCGTTCCCCCCAACCCCAACGTTTTCCATTGCTCAAATCGGCTGGGAATTGGCGACTGGTGTCCCCCTGATAGTTTGATTAGTCTGTTGTGTCCCCTGTCCTCCCTCGTTCCGTTTTTTGCCTGTAATTTCCATGCGTACTTTCCCGTGAGTAGGAGAAATAGGACCGTACGCCCCTGGCCCTTTGTTGAGCGGCCCGGTTTTATGTTCCTTTCTTCTTCGCCCCCCAAGGACCATGTCCCAGTGGTGTTTGTTGCATTGGGAGTAAAGCCCGTTCTTCTTGGGAGGCCGGCCCTTTTCCCGTGCTTCCACTTGAATTTCATCTCCTTTATCCCCTCAGCCTTTCTTCTCCCTTCATTTCCATTGGTTTATTTTCTTACTTGTGTTTATTTCTTCTGCGGCTTTGAATCACACCTTTTGTGCTCCCCTAGTGGGCTTTGTCCCCTTTTTTGCCTAAAACCGCACGTGGTCGCCCGTTTTCTTGCACTGAGCGTGTTTTTTTTCTACTTTTTTCCGAGCTCCTTTAATACTTGCTTTAGCGATCTGTAAAAAGACTTCAGAATAGGCCCCTTTGACTCACCCGCGTTTGTTCCCGATCGCGGTCCCGCTTTTTTCCAAAACATCAAATTTTTGTTTCCCCCGTAGTCTCTTTCCCTCGAGCCTTTTCTTAGGGGAAATTGGTACTGATGTACCCCCCCCCAAACCCCCCCGTGGAAGGCACTAGTTGTCTGCTTCCGGTTCCCTCCATCTTCAATCTTTTTCCCCTCCTTTTACAGGACACTCCTGCGAGCGGGTTAACCACGTTTTTCGCCTGGCCATTGCATTTGGAAGGAAGGTTTCCTCAAATTTTCCCCAGACTTTTTAGCCACCCCCCCCGTCTCGTTTTGGAGTTCGAGTCCGTCCAGTGTGCTTGCCCGATTCCCGGTCAAAATCCCTTTCCTTTTTGGCCCTTTCCCGGAGCGGATTTCTTGCAGGGAGTTTTAACCCCCGGCGAGGAAAGAGCCGCTTGTTCTGTGCACACCCTTTTTGCAAAAAAGTACAGTTCCCTCGTCTTGGGAAGCCTTGGATTGTCGAGTCTTAGTTCCCCCAACCTCCGTTTTATCCTCTCCTTTGGCTTTTTTCTTGGGACCTAATCCACTAACCCCCCAACCCCCCAGCACCTTTCCCTTTTTCATGTCCCCGCGTCCTACGCTCCCCTGAAATTGCTGAACGCAAACAACATTCCCACTTTGTGAGGAGTCCCAAGAAACGTTGCCGCCCACCCCTTCCCCCCGTTTTCCACTTTCCTTTCCGGCGATGTTCTTTGTGTTTGCTCGACCTTTTGACTGGTCTCGTCCCTTCAAAAAACAGGTTTTCCCTCGACCCCCTCAGGATTTCGTGGTGAACGCCCAACCCTGTCTCTCAGACTGCAAATTTCTCTCTCCCCCTGAGAAGCCCCGCGGTGTCCCTAAAATTACAGGCCGGTCCTCCCCCCCTGAACCCCTATCTGTGGAGAGCCCTCCCCCAATGTCCACCTCCCCGCCCTCACTGGCGGGCCCTCTTCCCTTTTGCGGTCCTTTCCCCGCTCACCCAATTTAGTAGGGGCAATCCCCCAAAATAAATAGGCCACCAGATAACCCTGAATTTTTTAGAAAACGACTTTTTTATCTGTTTTGTTGGAGTGGCTGATCCCCGCACTCCCGCCTTTGCCTCACGTATTGGTTCAATCTTTCCCATTTGGAGTTTCACCCTTGTCGTCTCTGCCGTTTCACTTTTCAATGGCTTTCCACCTCCCGGACCTTGCCACCACCCCCCCTTTTTTCCTTCCCGCCAACGATTGGGGGGGTGGTCGGCACCACGTACACCCGAGCCACACGGTCCTTTTACCTGTTGTCTCGTTTGGTTTCACCAATATCCATTCCATATTTTTCTCATTTAGCGGTTTTTGGCGGAAGCGGGCTTGCTTTGCTGCCATGGGTTCGCCCCGATCAAACCCCTTTCCTCTTTCCCTAAAGCCTCCTTGGCCGCTCCTCCCAAGTTTGCCTAGGAGAGGGCTCTCCCCCAAAGTCCATAAAACGCCCTTTTCGGAGAAATGACGCGGCGTGGCCCCCCCAAACTCACTCCCCCACTTTTTCTTACGCTCCGCTTGGGTCGTCTTGTCGATCGAACTTTTTTTGTGACAAAATAATTTTTCCTTTATCTAGCCTCAGTTTCGTAGTTTGCTTTTTGGCCTTCACCCCCCCCCATATTGTTCTTTTCACCCCGACTGCGAGTTTTTCAAACTTCTGAAGAGTACCGTAATGCCTTGTGCGGTTTATCCGCTAGGCTGCCTTTGAGCCTCATTTTGTGCGCAACAGGACTGGGGGGACCCAACGACCGTTTCGTTGTCAGTAGTCATACCGATATCCTCGTTCTTTCCCTTACTTTGTTCCAAGAGTTTTTTGGCAATCGTCGGTCCTTGTTCCAACTGTCCTATAAGTTGACCGACCATCCGTTTTTTTTTTTTTTTTCCATTCCCACCGGATGCGTCTCCTACGTATTCGGGACCGGCGCCCAGTGCCTACGGATCATGTAACTGACCCAACCCGTTTTTGTAAAGGATTGCCGTTGACAATATTCCCCCCTCCCCCCAGACCCTGCTCCGCCACCGCCTGTGTTTTTTTTTTACCGAGGTTACCAGGGGTGTCATTTGCCCACGTTCTTTCGTAGGCGCCCGTGGCGTTTTTTTCGACCAAATAACCCACAGGATGCGTTGGTCCTCGCATGGTTTCTTGTTTCTTTACGCTTCTTCTGTT
>Ga0179593_1355383_pt1 | contig 10632 bp, 13 predicted proteins | sample CZODoug2_1_08_16_FD_185931 | JGI IMG/M metagenome (GOLD analysis project Ga0179593, IMG submission 185931) | Vadose zone soil fungal communities from Angelo Coast Range Reserve, California, USA - CZODoug2_1_08_16fungal (PacBio error correction) | ecosystem: Environmental > Terrestrial > Soil >... | reverse complement strand
TTACCTTCCCCCCCCCTTTTTCTTTTTCGGCTTTTCGGTAGCCACCGCCCTGCTTCCCCCCAATGCCCCTTTTTGGGGCGATAGAGCCGATTTTAAACGCTCTCCCCGGAGTAACTTTACGAGCATGCCCCTGTAGAAGCGCGTAAACTCCCCACGCCTCTTCACTTTTTTTTTTGGTACCTCCACCACGCTCCCCATTTCCCGTTTCGTCCACGGTTATAACCCATGGTTTTAGAAACGCCCTTCCCCCCTTTCCACCCTGCTTTTCCGAAAACGCGTTCAGATTTTACTGCCAAGTTTCATGACGACTTTCTGCGTCCGGAAAAAATCGTGCCGCACACGTAGGGCCTTTCCCCCCTCCTCGTTTGTCTTTCATTTTTTTTTTCGCTTGGTCCTTCTTCTACCACGGCTGCACCCCCCCCCACCCAGGACACTTGGTTCGCCCCAATGTTTCACCCTTTCCCGTTTTCTTTCCCCTTCAACCCGGCGGTCCCCAAAGTAGGGACGGTCCTCTATATCCGTCTTGTGAAACGGATCGAATTATGTGACCCCCGATTCTTTTTTATCCCTTTCTTGTGGGGTTCCTCGTGTTCCGTTGTTCCGTCGGTTGATGACCCAATCCTCTACAGAGCTCCCGGTTCCTTTTAGCCCCCCTCCCGCCCCCCCACACCGTAAGATTGAAACGCCTTCAAGCGTTTCCCCTGTTTTGTGGCATTTTTATCATACCTGCGATGGTGTGTTGTTTGTCCTCCTGCTTTTGCTCACGCCGTCGTCCTCAGTTCGTAGCCAAAGTGGACCCACCAAACGCACAATTTTTCGGCAACGGCGTTCTTTTTTTCGCGCCTAACACAAGTTCCATCTGTATGATTCCAGAATTCTTTGGCTCACTGACAGGTCAGTGACCCATCGGTGCCGCTTCTTTTTACGAACCCTCCCAGTCGAATGGGTTCACAAAGCCCTCCTTCTCGTTTTGTTGTTCCGTGGGGACTTCCCCCCCCGTGATCTACAGTCGAGTCGATGAGCGTCTTGCCTTGCCGGGCGTGCTCTGCCCAACGAAGGGATAACGTGTTGATAGATTCTTCCTTTTTAGATCAGAACCTCAGTACCTCGTTGCTGCCGACCAGAAAAACAAGTCAGGAAATCGTGACCGATGTTCGGCACCGTCGTTCTCTCTGCCCCTCTATTGTAGTACCGTGTTTTCTTTGCCCTATTTTGCCAGCCTCGTTTCCCCCCCCCTCTGCTTTGCATCCCCTGAATCCTGTCGCCCGTATCCCCTCCCGATTAGTGAAGGCCCCTTAAGACGCGCGTCTTGACCAGAGGCGGCTGGTCCCCCTCGTCTCCTTTTTTCTTCCCCTTTCCTTCATCCTCAGTTTTGGGGTTTTTTTTTGAAAGTTCAAGTCATACCGTATTGATAGAGGACCTGCCACCCTTTTTCGATGCTATCGGGGATCTACTCAACGCAGGCATGGATTCCCCCCCCTTCACCTGCCGACCTCTTTTTTATTTAACATGGCACTATCGCCCTCTCATTCGCCCCTTTCCCAGGGGCATTAGGAGCCCTCGCAGGCTGATTTCCTTGAGATCTTCCTGCAACCAGGTCCAACTCACAGCTGTCCCCCCGCCTCGTAGGGGGGATGGCGGAGACTTCAATTCCCCGTGCCACTCCACGATTCGTTTCCCTTTTTCTGCTGCGCTCACGGACGGATTTTTTTGACCCCCACTGTCGATTATCGAAAGTTGCATCTGCCCCGAGGCTATGTTTTCTGCACCCCGTCCGCTTTGGCTAACGTTCAAGTTTTTAAGATCCGACCGTTAAGGTCCTCCGAGGAAGTGTGCAGCTTGTCGTGACCTAACGTGACCTGTTGTTTTTTGTTTTTCCTTTACGGTTCTGCCCCGTGCCGCTTTTGTTCCTCTTCGTGGGAGTAGGTTCCGTGCGGCTGAAGGTCCTTTCCCCCCCCCTTTGTATGCCTTCAGGGTTTTTCAGTCACTTTGTCGCCTTTTTTTTTCCCCCGCCCCCTTACGGCGACCATTCTTGACAGATTAGGCGTCTGGCACGTGGTGAGAACCATTCGTTGTTTGGGAGGGTCTGTGTCTCCTCCACACACCATTTCGCTCGTATTCTAATTTCCGGTAGTTGTTCCTCGGGGATGAGACCTGCGATTGAGAGGCTGTTTCATCCGCTTTTCCCTCACCGATCGTCCGACTCCCCCATGCCTTTCCAAGGACGAATTGTGATTCGCCTGCCATGGCCCTTTCGGCGATCCTGCCCCCCATTTTTCTCTTTTTTAGGGCATTTCGTCTTTTAGTCCCCTTGGCCCCGGCGGAGTGGAGACCCAAATTTTTTGGGGTGGGGTTTTGGTTTTGATCAGCTTCTTGACGCGAGAAGACCCGGGTTGGTGACAAATTTCCCCCCCAGGACGCCCTTTCGTCGTTCCTCTTTCCTTCGTTTTCCCTTTCCTTCCCCCTTGCCTTTTGCTGCTTTTTCTTTTCCTCCCTTGTGGAGGTTGTTGTTGGTTTTTGGGTTGAGCTACCCAAAAGTCGTCGTCACTTTTAGAAAAGGTCAAATGTTCACTTCCTTTTGTCCGGATGCGTGTAGAAGGACGTAGTTTTGGTAGTTCTTCCCAGTTTTCCCTGGGTGCTTTTTCTGCCCTCTCTTTCCTTTGTGTCCCCGCCTTTTTGCCCCCCCCAAAGGGTTTCCTGCTTTTCGATTTTCACTGATTTCTCCCCCTGGTCTGGTTGTCGCACCTGATGGACCTTTATATCTTCGTCTTTTTTTTCTTCGTTTCCCCCTGCCCGGGGCGGGTGTGTGTCCTTCTGGATTCAGTTTAATTTCATCATTCGATTTCTCGTCAGCTTCGCCAACTGCTTGTCTAGACGGGACTGTTTTGAGTTTAGTGTTCCCCACACCACCCCTCTTTTCCACTGGATATTTTTTTTTTTTTTTTTTTTTTTTTTTTTTTTTTTTTTTTCTCTTCCATCCCGGATCCGACCATTTCGTTCGATGAGTAGGTTTGTATCCCCTCTTCTGACTGGTGGAGAGTCCGGTCTTTTTCCTTCTCCCTTCTTCTCCTCTTTATAACATCTATTGACCCCTGTGTTTCCCTTTGGTGCCCCCGATGCAGACTTTTTAGAATCCGATCTTACTCTCTGTCCGGGATTCCTTTGTTCATTATGAGACCGAATTCTTCTCTCTTTTCGTTATTCTTTCCTACGACTTTTCTCTTGCAGTTCCGATCTCTGGTGACCATAGTTCCCCATATCCTAGTTCATCTTTGCGCTTGATGCATCGTGACGGAGGAATTCTGCAATTCTGGCAAATCTCTGATTTTCTACGCTCGTTACCCCCCCCTCTGATTTACCCCCCTGGCGGTTTTTTCTTCTAGGGTATCTTCCTTGATGAGGTTGTTGTGTTCAGGCTGTTGGTCCTAGTTTTGTCCCGAGTCCGTCCTTTTTTTTTTTTCCAACACTTCCGGCCTGCTCCGGCGTCCCAATCTTTCTCTCCCCAATCCCCATCTTCGTGTCCCCTCCCCCCTCCGCCTAGGAGTCTCGATGACCAGCCGAGATTCCCGGGTTTCCTCGAGGGTTCTTTTTTTTCTATCTCTTAGCCGCCGTCATTCCCGAGTCTTGAAGTGGCGCGTAACTGGCCTCCTGCAAAGCCGTTCATGACCGTCCTTTCTTTTTTCCCCAGAAAACTTTTCCTTGTCGCGTCCTCAGCGATTTCGGTCTTTCCCGCCTGCATTTCGTCACCTTGTGAGAGAACCAAGGTCCTGTTTTCCGGGGTACCCGATCCTCTTATACGCAACTCTTCCCCCCTGGGTCTCGGTTCCCCCCGTTTATCGCGTTCTCTGGTCCCCCGGACGTGTCATCGCCGAAGGTCCCGCCGTACGTCGTACCCTTTCCTCGCACCTTGGTGCAACTACCCCCTCCTTTAGTGTTTTTTTTCGTTCTCTCCGCCCCCCCGTCTTATTACCCCCTGACGCGTTTTCTGGTAAATGGACTTCTCTCCCCCCCTGTACCCGGAACATTTGGTCCACTGGACTCCCGGCACTCCTTTTTTTGATTTTTCTTTCGGACGTACAACCCTCCCACGCGGGGTGGGATCTGGGACGTTGATAAATTTGTTTCTGCTCTTGGTGCGCCTCCCGCCCTGATGCTTCCCCTCCTGTTGCTTTTTTAGGAGCCTTTTCCTGTCTTGTTTGCGTTCCCGTTCGGGATATTGATCTGACGGATACGGTCTCTTGACAGGGACTCCTTGGGAACTCCCGTTGGTTCGGCGTTTGATCGTCGTGCTTTCCACCACCTTGTCTAAGGTAATTTTTCTTATTATGCCTCCTGTCGCCCTTTCGGACCCGGAAAGGCTTGTTTCGTACCGTCGGGCCCCCTTCCTGCTTCGGCTCCCGATGCACTTCCTTTCATTTTCGCGGTGTTTTGGTTCTGGTTCTTAGGCTTCCGAATCCCGATCTCTATTTTCACCTTGGTGGTCTAGATCCTCCGTCCCCTCGTTTTTTTTTTTTTTGGTCGCTCTATTTTTCCCCCCCCTTCTCCTTTTGTTGTTTTGTCATCTATTGGCTTTCCGAAATCTGCTGTAATTCCGTCTGACTGCTATTTGGTTTTGGAGACGATGATTTTGTCGGACCCTCAGCTCCCCCCCCCCCAGGTGACACCGGGTTAACTGCCAAGTTTTTTTGTGAGGCTCCGTTTTTTCCATTTTCCTCATTGCCGTTTTTCATGCAACACCCAGCCCTTCGATACCGTCTTGTCGACCACCCCATTTCTTACAATCGCCACGTGGTTGTGCATCGCCCCCACTTCAGTACGACTCCGGTTTTTCTCTTAACATTCCCATTTGCCCCCTGATAGTCCCTGCCCTTGGCTTGAGGGTTTGTCGTCCTTTAAAAGACCTTTCGTCCTCGAGTGCTCCCGAACCGGACATGTCGACGCTCTTTACAGGACCCCTTTGCCTAGCTTTCCTCAATAGTGCGTTTTTTTTTTTTTGTCAACCCCCCATGAGGCCCTTTTCTATGGACCGCCGGACCAGTTTGCCAAAACAGCGCTCGGCGTGGTTCTTCCGTTCTGAAAGTCATACCCCCTTAAAGATTAGTTTTTGCTTGGCTCTTCGGCACCTTTCGGGCCGGTTTTCTTCCCCGGTTACCCACGACCCCTATGTGATTTACAGTGCATTGGCTTCTGGATTGATAGCACTTTCCACAACGGTCTGGGTTATATTTCTTCGAAGTTGACAGTCGATTTTTTTTTTTCCAAGGTAGGGTTTTTCCAAGTTCTCTGAGGATTATATCGAAGTGACTGTCCGTTCTCGACGATAGTCCCTTTTGGTACGTCCGAGCTAATTTAAGGCTTGGTTTCGTTTTCGGGGCCGATTATAGGAAAACGTTTTCCGGGGTACGTTGGCTCCCCCCTGTAGGTGTTTCTTTTTTTTTTCCCACTTCCGCTACGTATCACGTTACCTGCCGTTTTTGGGCGGTGAGTCTGTTTTTGGTTTTTCTTGGACTGGTTCGTTGGTTCGAGGTAGCCCTTCTAGCACCCCTTTTCTCGGAACGTTCCCCGTGTCCGATGTCCCTCGTATTTTGTCCTCCGCCAGGACCAAACAGGGCTTGGCCTCGATTTTTTTTTCCCCCCCGTCGGGGCCTCGCTTTTTATCTTTTTTCATTCAACCTTTGGGATGCATTTTCCACTCTGTCGGAGTGTCTTTTGACCTCTCTGGTGTCCCTCCTCCTTTTTTGAATGTTCCTTTTGTTGTTTCCTTCCCTTGAACTTCTACCTTTTATAGGCCAGAGTTGATAGGCCCACCACAAACACCTCCGTCGCTTCTCTATTACTCACCTCAAATGGCTCCGCTTTGTCTTCTCAAGGTGCCATTCGGGGTTATGAGAGGCTAGCATGGAGTTTGATCTCTTTTGACCTTGGGCCGTTTATCACTGGGATGCTCAAGTTGACGGCATCGAGCTTTTCCCAAGGCTTGGTTCCTTTGTTTTCTACATGTACTTCGTTCGATCTTTTTAGTCCGATTACTCTCTGGGTGAGAGAAGATTGGATCGTGTTAATTCCTTGATCTTTGCCTTTTTCCGTGAAGTTTTCGTCGTCGTAGTTGCCCTCCCTTGAAGAGCCAGACGACACAATGTTCTAAGCTCCTTCCCCTCCGAGGGTCGCCTTCCCCCGGAAGGATTTTGCTTTTTTTGAAGTTGCCCCCCCCAGGACACACGTTCCCTCGCCTTCTCACCCACTGCAACTCTGACAACGCTTCCTTTCTGACCGGTTAGTGAGGCCCCCCCTGTCTTTTTAGGCGCTTAGCCTTCGCGGGACTTTTTGGAGGCAACTCCCCCTGCCTCACATGTCTTTTTCCCCTCTCCTTTTGCTTACATCTTTGCAGTTGTGTCCTTCAACAAATGACTATTGAGAAGCTTTCAGAGGGGGTTCGCCTGTTGCCCGATTGAGGACGTCTTTTCCCCTTCCAGTGGCGGTTGTACGGACCCGTTTGAGAGTTCTAGGATCCCCGCGAGCCAAGGATTTTGCCGGTTTGACGGATCCCCCCCTCTCGATAGCTTGTCCCTTCATCTGGAGTCCGTTTTCTTTTTTTTTATCTTTGACCGCACGTGCCCCCCCCCCCTGACTTTGGTCCTTCCTTCTTGCACGTCCCCTCACCCAGAGGACCAGCCCGTGTCCCCCTTTTTCCTGTGTCCCCCCGTTTACGGAAAGGCCTTTTCTGCTGCTTTTTTTTTCCATTTTCCCACAGATCTTCGAACCCCCCCGGAGGCCGTGAAGCGGAAGACCCTTCAACTTGGTCTTAAGGTTTTGAGTTTAAGTTTTTTTTTCCCCACTCGCGATTTTTTCTCTTCTTCTTGCCCTGTTTTCGTGGTTTTTGTTTCTGCGACAAAGGGGGGCGTTGTGCCCCCACGGCCCTTCTAGGAGCACCCCCCGGCATGGATTGACCATTTCGGCTTTTTTAGTTGCTGTTGCCCTTCTCCCCTTAAAAAAGGAGTACCTAGCGGGCCCGCTTTTTTCCTCAGTCCCGGTTTTTTTTTCAACTTCCGAGCTGAAGTTCCCTTTTGGCCCCCATTTCGGGCAGTTTGATGTGGTTTGGGATTCGTCCTCCCGCGTGCTCGGCTGTTCCCCCCACCCCCCCATTTTCCCTTCTACATTGGTAATCTTGGTACCAGTTATTCTAATCCCCCGCGTGCACCCCACACCGGACCAGTTACCCAACTCCCCTGGCATTTGTGGCCCCCCCTTCGTTCTTCCCTTCTCCTGGTGGGCTCCTTTTTCTTCAACCCCAGACCGTAGTACCTTTTGACTCTGGGGCTCACCACCACACCACCCCCGTTTTTTTCGTGGCGTTAAAGAAGAATCCCAAAAAATTGAATATGTTTCTCTTGATCACCCCTATTTCCCAGACTTTGTGTTTTTGGCATTCCTTGTCGCTGGAAAACAGCTACTTGGTGACACCTCAAGAAAGGACTCATCCCCCCCCGACGCCCAGATGCCCAGTTTCCGAGAGGATTCCCCTCCCTTAGACCGAAAGGCGGCGACCCCTGTCGAGGGCCGAGTTTTCGATGGGCGCGCTTCCCCCTTCCAAAGGCGAATCACGTCTCCCGGTATCCTCTCCCTCGTGCATGAACGTAATTTTTTTGCCTTGTTGTCGCCGTTTGCCTTCGCCGCCCCCACGTTTGGCCGTGGATCTGTTGATCCCGGCCCCTATGCCGCCGCGCCCCCACGCGTAGACCCTTGCGTAATCCTTCATCAGGTAGCCTTTTTACCGCGACCTTTTTTATTTTCGTTTCATATTTACCCCTTTCTCAAACGGGTTGTCCTTGACCCCTTGTTCCTGGCAGATCCCTGAGGGGACTGGAACCATAGTTGTTGTTGTGAGAGGCTCTTTTTCCCATCGAACCGGTTGATCGAAACTAACCAACCCCCCTTTCCCCGTTCTGATTTCCCCCCCCTTGGGGCAACGTTAGGCTTCTTGGACCCTGATTTGCGTAAATACTGACCCACCCAACCCCCCCCCCCCCCCCCTCCCTCCCTGTGAGTATGTGGTGCTAGTGTTTTCTGCCTTAATTTCATCCAAAGCCGGCACATCTTTTGACTGCGATGGATTTGACCCGTAGGTGCGACCCACCCATGCGCTTCCTGTTCTTGCCCTCCCCCACTTTTTTTTTTTTTTCTTTTTCTAGGGAACCGTCAGCTTTTTTTAAAATTTTGTTGTCCCGTGCTCGTCCGGATAGCCTCGCACGTGGGCCCCTGCCGTTTTCTTTGGTCGAAAGGGTACCGGCTCAGTCAACGTTTGTCAAGAGGCCTGTTGCGCTTAACAGGCCGGGCTGCCCGCCGTCTTAGGTAATGGTTTTTCAGCTTAGGACCGGCGTAACCAGTCCCATTACCTTCCCCATGATTTTTCGGAAACCCCCCTTTTGTGTGTTGCTTTGCGTTGACTGCCCCCCGCCCGGCTCACGCGTTGCTTGACCTTTGCAGGTGATCAAACGTCGCCAGCGTTTAACCCCACTTTCTTTTTTAGGAAGGTCTTATCTGTGCCAACACCAATTGGAATATTTGCCCAAGTGCATTTTTTTTTTTCCCCTGGCTGTTTTTTTTCGTCTTTCACGGACATGTGTTTTGTTTAGTGTTCATCGTTCTTTGGTTTACCCACCTAGATTGACCCCTCCCCGGCTGAGAAACTGTTAAACCTTCATGTTTTTCAGCTTTGCGGGGCTTGTTTTTTCCCCTGCGAATTTGGCGGCCCGTCCACTGTGTCTTGGTCCTCCTTTTTTCTTGGGAGGGCTCCTCAACTTCCCCCCAGTTTTTTCTTTTATGCCCGGGTTTTTTCTCTTTTGAGGAAGAAGGGGCCGCCACCCAGGTCGTCGACCACTTAAGCGTCCACGACTAGTTTTTCTTGCGATTTGTCCATGTCGTCCCTCTTCGATTTCGGGCCGCGGGTCGGTTTTTCTTTTTTCCAGGCCTGTGAGCTAACTGTCCCAACACGGTGGCCCCCCCTCCCAACGGCAATGGAATTCGGAGTGGTCGGGCTAGACCTGTTTTTCGTGCGAGTTCTTTTCTTTTCCCTTTTTTTCCATTTCTTTTTGCTTCTTGACCCGTCTTTGTTGATCGTTTGTGCCTGGTTCCCTATGCCAACCACTGCTTGCTTTCTCTTTTTTTTCCTTTTTCGAACGGCTCAAAAATTAGAGGTCTTTCCCCGCTGGATTGGTAGTTCCTTTCCTTTTTCTGACCTTTGCCCCCCCTTTCTGTTGGGACTTGCTGTGCTTTCCTTTTGTTCTTTTTTTCCCTTCCGGGTTTTGTATTTCTCTTCTTCGGCAACGATTCTTTTTTTCCCCCCCCCCCTTGAGGATCTGAGTCCTTTCGTTCCCCCTGTCTCCACCCGGAGAAGACCGTACCACGGCTCCCACCCCGGTTAGATTTCCGTCTCGATTTTTTGCTGTGCCCACCTCTTGTCATAGGGGAGTGTTTTTGCTGTTGTCCGTTTGCGCATTCCAGCTGGCACTGACCTTTTTTCCTTCGACGGAATCCATTTTTTTTTTTTTCTTTCTCCTGATAGGGAGTCCCTGGCTGCCGGGGTTAGGATTTGTTTAGTACAGGTCACCCCTTTTCGCGGCACTCATCTAGAGCCTTTTCCCCCGTCGACTTTTCTAAATTCTAGCCCCTGCTTATCCCGGGGGGGGCCCCGAAGAATGAGATCCCCCTGTTTGATTTCTTTTTTTTTTTTCACTCCGTTGCCGCTTTTTTTTTTATAGTTGCTCCTGGGAGCTTTAGTTTCCACCGCGTACGTCTCCCTTGCTTCAGGCGGCACCACTCCCCCTTGCGCTATCACCAACGAGCCCTCATTTGACAAGTCTTTTAGGGCACTGTCCTGTCTAAAGTTAATGATGCGACGTGGTTGGGTTTTTTTGGGAAATTCTGCTCGTCTTCGACCTCCCGCGTTCGAAGCCTTCCTTCCTTCACACCCCGCGCCGATCCCCAATCCCTACGCAAAGTCTTCTTTAAAACTTTTTGGTCTTCGCGGGCCCTTCCCCTTTACGACCTCTTTCTGGTGAGTTAAAAAAGTTTTTTCCGTTCTCGTGGGCCTTTTTTCGCTTCCGTTTGTGCCTGTGGTCTTGTCGCATACTTGCCGCGTCTGCCCTTTTTTTTTTCGACGTTGTTTTTCTGGCGACTGGGAGAGACAAGAAGTCCCGGTTGGACCTTGGCCCGCACCAGAATAAAGTTTGTTATCAGCAGGATTCGAATCCGCCGCCTACCTTGAGATTCCCCCTTTTTCCTTTTTTTTCCGGGGGATTCCTCGGCATACTGCCCCGCGTCAAACGGGATTCTCGGAGTTCCCTTTAAGTTTTCCACCCTTTGATTCCTCGATCTCCCCCTGCCTCCGACTGTTTCGCGTTTTGAAACAGTTATAATAGTGTGACCAAACTGGGGCCCTACCGTCAGTTATTTGTAGCGGTATTCGACCCGCCTGCCTTCGGTATCCACCTCCGTCGTTTTCGCGGTTTAGCTTTCCTTTCTTTTTTGATCACCTTACCCTGTGGCCCTCAGTTCCCCCCCCCCCCTTGTACGCAAAGTTACATTGCCTTTCTTTCGACGGGTGTCCCTCTGACGATGGGGGAGTGATCATTC
>Ga0179593_1723664_pt1 | contig 10633 bp, 11 predicted proteins | sample CZODoug2_1_08_16_FD_185931 | JGI IMG/M metagenome (GOLD analysis project Ga0179593, IMG submission 185931) | Vadose zone soil fungal communities from Angelo Coast Range Reserve, California, USA - CZODoug2_1_08_16fungal (PacBio error correction) | ecosystem: Environmental > Terrestrial > Soil >... | reverse complement strand
GTCCCCTCGGCCCGGCGTCTGTGTCTGTTGTCTAGCGGTTCGCCCCATCCGCGGTTTTTTGCCGGCACTTTGTGCGCCCCTCCCCCCCCCCCCCTCGTTTTTTTTCTTTCCGTTCCCCGAATCTCTCTTCGTTCTTCCGCTGGTCACAACCACCAGGTTTTTTCCTTATACTAACGTCGTGGCTGGCGATACTGCCTCCCGGCGTGGATTTCGACTTCTCGCGCAGAACTCGTCACGCTTTTTTCTTCGCCAGCTGACCCTGACTCGTTTCGAGTTTTACGGCAACTGAAGCCCTTGTCCGACTTCCCAGTGCGCCCCGGCCCCATCATTACCTCCCTTCCCGAGCGAGGGTTTCGTCCTCGCGCTGTTTGAGTTCGGCCTCCTGCGGGCCTCCGAGTTTCTTGTTTCCATTTTCCTTTTCGACCACCCCCCCCTTCAAATTATAGGACGTCTTGTTTCTCCCTTCGCTCGTTTCTGCAGCGCGGGTCTCTTCTCTAGGACGTTGTCGGACTTCTGCATCTTTCCTCGATAGCTGCCGGCCTCGCCATCGTTTTGATTTTTTATGTCGATGTTTTGGACAGGCCGTGGGGAGTGTGTTTTCTTTTTTTTTCTGGTCGATCTTCACCTCTGTTTTGCGCTGTGAGTTACGTCCCTCGTGTGTTGTTCCTTCCTAGCCTTCGGAAAAACATTTGTGCCATTTGCCTCTGCTCTGGTTGTGGTTGCCGTACCCATTTTTTCCTTTACTGACCTTTTGTATAGTGAACAAAACCGGAGTATAAGTTGCCGATCCCTCTCGTAAGCTCCTCCTCCTGTTCTGCGCCTCTATCTTAGGTTTTCGCCCTCTCAGCGTTCCATTAAGTTCATCTCTTGCTATAGGCTTTTTTTCCGTGTACTATACCCTCGGTGGTATACGTGCTTTGGGCACGACCAGCCCTGCCGAAATGGGGTTCTCTCTGCGATCGGATCGAAGTATTTTAACTCCGCGGCGCCCGGACTCCCTTTTCCATAACTTTTTCCTTCGTGGCACACCTCGAAGATTTGACCTTTTTCGATTTCTTCATAATGTAGCTCTCCGCGGGCGCGAGCTTCGCCGTGTCCCAGAGAGCGTTCACTGCCACGAGCGCTTTTTGCACCTCCGGACCCTTCGGAAAGGATCTACCTCAACGTAAAGCGCTTTTGAAGTTTTCTCTTTTTCAAACGGGGCTATGGGTTCCTTCTTACTTTGGTTTTCCCTGATAAGGTTTTCCCTTCGTCGGCCCCGAGTTTCTTTGAGATCCTTCCTTTCCCAGAAGCGGGCTCCGTCTCTTCCAGTGTCTCCTTCGGGTAGATGGGTTCGTCTCTCGTCGACGAGGCGAAGAAGTTTTCAGATCACGATGTTGCTCATAGCGGGAGTTTTTTGAGGTCAGTTTCGTGGGTCCGAACCGGCCCTCTCCTTTCCCTTTATTAAGGTTCTTGCAGTGAGGGAGAGGTCTGTGCGAGAGGTCCGCTATTACAGTATCGTCGAGATTTCTTGGTTTCCCCATGATCTCGTTTCGTTTTTCAGCCACCCCTGCTTGCTTTTTTCCGAGCGCTTTCCCCCCCCCCCCGGAGAACGCCTTCGTCCGAGATGAAGACGAGGTTTCGCGCCAAAGATTTTTTCGTTTTTTTTGCTCAGTCTTTTCTGGCAACATACGATTTCCTTTCTTTTTCCCTATTTTACTTCATAGGCGCCACAACCGGCTGCGGTTCTCACCCCTGTTACACGTGGACTCTCTTTGTCAGAGAATACGCCCTTTTTCTGATCTCGATACTTTTCCTTTTGTGCCAAGCCATCGATTTTCCCAATAAAACGCCGAAAGAACCTTCGTCCCCCTGCGAGTCAAGGCTCTGTCCCGCGGGTTTCTTTCTCCCATCTCACGCGGTTCTACTTTCCAGATTCGTCTCCCCCATTTTTTTGAGTAACGCGAGGCCGCCTCCGCATCGCGCCGCCGCTCAATCTGTTACTTTTGGTCCGGAATCAAGTTTTCTTGTCAGATTATCCTCCCCTCCTTGGTGCGGCGGCACCACCTACTTCTCTGATGTGTAGCGTTTTTCTTTGATTAGCATGCCAGCCGTTCTTGCTGTAGCTTCTTCCCTTTGCTTCTCTTCTCTTCCTCCTAATATTTTGAGATGAGAACGTTTTCCCCGATTCGAAGGTAGCGCTTTTCATCGATTCTCGGCACCCCCCCCCCCTTTTTTTTTGTCCTATTTTTCTTCTTCGGCGGAAAATTTTTTTTGCTCGAGAATCTTCAGGTGTTTGCTGGCCTTCCCCCCCCCCCCCTTTCTCGCGGCGCGCCTCGGGCGAGCGCCTCCCTTTTCCACAGTTTCACCTCAACGAATTTCGTATTCTCTCGGATTACCCCGAGTGGAGATTGGTCCGCCGCTGCTGCCCGAAGCCCGCCTGCGTCCCTTTTTTCCCTCGGCCCACTTTTTTTTTTTTTTTTGTCGTCGGTTCCCTTTCTCTTTTGCGAAAATCGACTTCCTCCTTCCCCGTCGAGCGGATCTCGGCGGCCGCTTCATTGATGATGTATTCCCGTTTTCCCTGGGGTGCCTCGCCTTTCTTTTCCCTTTCCCCCCCCCCAATAGACGGTCAGTTTTGCAGGGAATCCCCCGAGTTCCTGCTCACCTACTTTCTCCTCTACCGCGACGGCACCGCGCGCAACTTCTTTTAGCGCGGTCTCCTCCGATGCTTTAGGCGCTGGCTTCAGCGCTCGCCGCGATGCACTGATTCCCTCATGATCTTTTTTGCCCTTTTTTTTCTAGATACTTCTCTCTCCGATGACGTCCCTCCGACTCCGACGCCCTCAGGAAGACGCGCATCTTCTGCGTTTAGTGACACGCAGGGTCCTCTTCACGGTCTCTGGCACTCGAGAGCCACCTTCTTGTCGACGTGATCACCGCCAGAGACAAATTTCCCGGACCTTCTTCCTCGGCTTGTCTCCCCCTTCTCAACCGGGTTAGAATTGCCCGAGGCTATGACCGGCCTCGGAAAATCCCTCCGTCTCAGAGAGGAATTTTTTATCAGCTTTCCCCTTTTCGAGCGTCATCGACGCGCCTCTCTTCGTTCTTTTGGCGGGCGATGCAAACGCCTTTCGTCCCGCACTTGCAACGCTTCGAGGTCGCGGTGGGGCGGCGGGTTGGGAACGTTTTGACGCGTCCTCTCCCTCCTCTACACGATTGGTTAGACTCTTTTGTTCTATCCTTCCTTTTTCCAAGGAGTCGGCGCCTACCAGACACATTCTTTCCTTCTTGTTCTCTAGTGGGCGTTCCTCCCGCAGCCATTTTTTCTTTTTGGCCCCCCCCCTTCCCGCTTCCCCCCTCTGAAACGGGATCCCGGGATGCTCCGTCAGATAGGCGCGCTGACCGTCGTTTAATCTCTTTTTTTTGAGGGTTTTTCCCTTTTTTCTCGTTCACGCTCGTTTTCTCCGGTTGCGAGGAACTCCCTTAGAGCTCGGTCTCGAGCCGCATTGCTATACCTTAGCATTTTCCTTGAGAAAGAGGTACTTCAATTCACCGAAACATGGAATGAACAACGAGGTTGCGTGGGCCCCTTCTCGGCTCGGGAATTCTTTTTCTCAAAAAAGATTGACTCACTCAGACTTGAGGAGACTCTTTTTACAAAGACTCTTCCCGGACTTACGATTCCCCTCCCCCAAAGAGTCGGTCCTTGTGAGTCACCTAGGAGAGAAGGAAGGCCGAAGCGAAGCGTCGCGTCCCGCGGCCGACGAGAACCCGCAACACCCGAAAAACCCACGACCCCCCTAAACCCCAAACCCAAAAAAAACCCACAAAAACAACCTCCCCTGACAACGGAGAAGATTTGTCTTCTCAAATACCGAGTTAGAGCCTTTTCCCATAACGGCCGAGAAGTGAGGCAGCTTTTTAATCACTCTTCGGAACCACAGGCCCCGAGCCGCGGTCTTTCCCCCTCAGTCGACGCCCTTTCCAACCCCCCCTCCAAGCGTCGCCCATGTCTCCCCACTTATCACGGTTTTTCGAACGGGCCCGCGCTTAAAGTTGCTTCCATGCGACACTCCCCCGGAATTCCTTTTAGTAATGGTTCCTTTACGCGTACTTTGTTTTTTTCTCTCTTTAGTTAGTGACGCTGAAGTCGTAGAGACTTCTCCCCTACAGACGGCGTTCGCGAGAAATTCCCCCTTCCAAGTGAGGATACCAGTTGAGTTTAGTGAACCTCCCCCTTGAGCCGATCTTTAGAGGAGAACGCACCGCCCTTCTAGGCCCCCTTATCCCTTCCCAGTGAAGCAAGCGTCCCTTATAAACTTCACCTCGAGAGAGTTACCAATAAGGAGACGCGGTGACCCCTTTTCACTCGTTTTTCTAGAGATAACTCTTTTTAGTGGTACTTTCGGTGTCGTGCTTTTCTCCCTTGGAGATGGAGGCACTGGCCCTTGGTCGATTAGTTTCCCCGAAGTTGTTTCGCTCCTCGAGAAAGTCCCCTCCCCCCTGTTTTTGGCAGCACCGAATGGATAATTCAAGTTTTTTTCATATTGGCAATGGATAGAGGCTCTTCCGCGGACCTTGCGGGTTTTTCCGTTCTCGACGACTCTACTCCCTCTTCAGATAGTCGTCTCGCTCTATTTAGAGTTCTTCGCCAAGTTCCCCCCCTTACCTTCTTCTTCAGATTTTTTACGGAACGTTTCCGCCTTGGCAAGTTCCTCCCCTCTCGCGAAGAACGGTCTGGAGACGCTTGAGAGTTTTTTTTCTTGACTAGAGCTTCCCGAATGATGTCTCCGCGCTGCCTTCCTTGCCACTTTCAGTCTTTCTCTCCTTTCCAGTATTACCTCAACCTTCTCTTCACGTGATGTTAGCCATGTTGATCTCGTTCCTCTCTTATTTCTGCCTCGGCCTTCGATTTGCCCCCCCCCTGTTCCGATCAATTTTGAAGGAATGATCCTCTTTTTTTATAGGCTCTGGCCTCATCTTGGAACTGCTTGTTGTCGGAATTTTTTCCCGTATTGTCGCAGCGGTGGCTTGACCTCCCCCTTTTTTCATCACTTTTCCCGTCCGAAGGCCGCCTGCCCTTGCACTTCCGTGGTTCGCTTTTTTCTTTCCTGCATTTTTGAGTACCTCCCCCCCCCAGCCAAGTTTCCAGTGTCGAATTCTTCCACATTTAGTCCTCCCCCCCTTCCTGTCTAATACTCATGTTTTGACATTCTTTCGATAACGATAACAGGTCACCCGCGATGCTCTCTCTCTCAGCCCTCCTCAGATGCTTTCCTCTCATCCGGGAGCCGTTCTACATTCGGCTCTCGATGAGGGGGTTTTTATCCTTCTCTTTTGTCGTTTTGACCTCCACGGGTTCTCCTTCTGATTCCCTCCTTCTTCTTTTTTTTAGGTTACCCATCGGACGTCTCTCCTGAGTATGCCTTTTTAGCTTTTTCCCGCTGAACGTCGCCCCTTTTTTTTGATCGCAGTGCGGATCATCTGACGCGTGTGCGATCGGTGTTTTTCTCCCGTGTTTCTGACCCTCCTCCCTCCTTTCACGTGAGCATGGCAGACCTCTTGTTTCAAAGCCTATCCCCGTTGCGGATTATACCTCACCACCTCGATTCTCGAGCGCGTGTTTCTTTTTCCTCCCTCATACCAAAAGGTCTTTTAACGGATCTTTTTCCCCCTTTCTAGATACGTGTCCCGTTGTGCTTTGTTTTTGAGCATGGGAGCCCCCCCTCTTTTTTCAAGATCATGTTCCCTTTTCTCTTTTGGTCCCTTTTTGTTGGGCGGTGTTCCTGACTCACTTGAGTTTCTTCTTCCTACCCTCTCCTCAAAAGCACGTGGCTTTCCTTCCTTCCTCGTTCTCCTTCTCGAAGCTCTTGCGAGTATTTTCCAGGTTTCCTTCTGGTCTGGAGTTCTTCGGAGAGCTGTACGTCTCTACGGATCTCGCTTCCTTCCACATAGCTTTTCCTCCTCACCGACCCTCGTGAATACACCTCCTCCTGATTTTTCCCGCGACGCTACCCCCCGACTCCCCTATGAGACGTTTCGAACTCTGCGCCCTGCCGCGTAGCTGTTTTTCAGGTGTGGCCCACCCTGTCCCAAGAGTTCTTGTTGGAAGTCAGACTCTTCTCCCCTCTAGGATTCCGATCCCCCCTTGATTGACGAAGGGTTTTCCCTTGTCTCACCTCCCTTTTTTCTTTCTCCCACTCGCCGCAGGATTGGCTCCCTGCTCGACGTCCTAACAGTCTATTCTCTCCCGGCCTGACCTTCCGACCCCGGAGAACCAATTGCCTTTCACATTTTTTCTTTTCCCCCAGCAGGTGTGGCCCTTCCGCGTCTTACCCTCTCACTTCCTCCCCCCCCCCTACGTCTTTCATCGTAACAGCGCTGGACGCGCTTTTCCCCCCTGAATACCCCGACCATCCCCCACCCTTTTTCCCTGAGATTCTAGGATCACCCGTAGGTTGCGCCGACTCCCTTCTTTTCTTTAAGCGGATCTCGGCGTTTTTTTTCTCCCCCTCTCCCTGCTTCGCCTGCTTTTTTTTTCTCTATCTCTCTCTCAGAGATGAGCACGGGGCTCCCTTTTTGACGGCTAGGCTCTGCGAATCTAACGTCGGACCAGCTGTCTCGAAATGGCGTGTTCTTTTTTCTTTTTACGGGGTGATCAGAGAATTTTTTTTTTTCCTCTTTATGTGCGTCCTTCCCTCCAATATTTCTTTTTTTTTTTCGCGCGTCCTCGCTTTTCTTGATCACCTTGGCGATTCAACTTCTGGGTCTACTACCCCGCGTGTCGATTTAGGATGCCGAAGCCACCAGTCTCCGAAGGCGCTGACCGGGACCTTTCCATTTTTTTTCGTTCTTCTTTTCTTTGCACTCGATGGCTTTGAGATAAACTAGCCTTCTGGAACTCTTTCGCGGCTCTATGATTTTGATTCTTCTTCCCTCTTCAAGATGTAGATTCCGGTAAATGTCGGGTGTTCTCTCTATTTCACTCGACAGGTAGGTCCTATTCCCCGTGGTCGGTGTTGTAGTTCCCTACTTGAGCACGATGCACAGATCCTCCCCCCCCATATGGGAGCGCCTTTCTTCCCTAGGTCTAATCCTATTTGTAGAGAGCTGGACTCGCTTGATTTTTCCTGTGTGCTGGTGGTCTCCCTTCCTTCCGATGTGCTTTTCTTCCTCTCCAGTGGCCAAACGATTGAACTTCTGACACCTGGCCCGACGTTGCGCATAATTCGCAGTTTCGGACTCCGTATTTGATGGACCGGTCGAGCCCATTCTTCCGCCTCTCCTCCCTTATCACCAGCGACCCCTGCAGCCGCGGATTTTCTGTTTCGCCGCTCTCCCCCGTCCACTTTTCCTTCTTTTCACCGGAGATCGATTCCCCAAAATCTCCGGTCTCTGAGAGTACCCCTTTTGATGTCTTCCTCTCGTTCTTCTGATCGCGGGGGAGTTGCTTTTTTCTGGCATTTTTTTTTCGTCGCCATGCTCCCCCACACTCGTCCCCCCACCTCCCCCCACACCCCCCCCCCCCCCCCCCCCCCCCCCCCCCCCCCTCTTCGAGGTCGGCGGTGGCGAACCTCCCCTTTCTGAAGTCGTCCACGCTTTCTCTTCCGAAAGGAGAACTATCCATGCTTTTCCCTTTTCTCTTCTGGAAAACGTGGATACCTCATTTCTTCCCTCTGATGGCGCTTCCCCAAATGCGATCCGGATGCGCTTTTTTTTTTCTTAATTTTCTCCCCTTTTCCTCATTTCGGACACGTTTTTTTGCGTGCCAAAATATCAGTTTTTCGAACGGATCTCACTCTTGCGAGGAAGCTTACCTTATTCTTTGCGCAGCGCTGGTCTTTCTCGAGGATCTTTCGTCAGACTGTGTGCCCTTAGGACGTGGTTCGAGCCCTTCCTCCATCTACTTGCAGTTGCTCCCCACGGTGTACGGGTCTTGCTGGACTGCGACAGTTCTCCCAACCTTTACCACTGCCGAGGGGAGGGTTTGCCGGTTTGTCTTTCCTCTTCCGGACGGCCCCCCCTTTCTTGCGCGAGAGTCCGATCTTTCTGAAGGCCTGTCGTACCCCCTTCAAGCGATTCCCCACGTTCCGGCAGCGCATAGGCCTCTCCTTTGCGTCAGCAGTCTTTTTTTTCGTTCGCGTTTTTTTTTTTTTCTTCTAACAAACCCAAAAAACCCCAAAGTAAATTATTCTCGCCGAGCGAATCGAGAAACCCCGCCTTATCCACCTGAGCACCCGGAATTCTTTTCCTACTTTGGTGTTTTTCGAGCGCCAGCATTCCTTTTACCCCAGGGCGAGCGCGGCCTCCTTAGCCGAACGACAGCGCGCTGCCCAAAACCCCTTCGCAGCGTCTCTGGATCCTTTTTTTTGAGACGGTTTTTCAGCGAGTCACGTTTCTTCCCTTGCTGCTGAAGCTCGACCTCCCTTTTAAGTCCTGCGTCAGCTTGGCTACTTTAACGACTTCTCGAAGATCTTTTCTTCAGAGCGTTATGAAGTTTTTTTCGCCACCCGCCACGGCCGTTTTTCTTTTTGATAGAAAGTCCCAAATCCCCTCCTTTGAGATCAGGCGTGGGTCGGAGCGGAGACGCCTCTTCTTGGTCCTCTCTTCTTCCACACGGCGGACGGTAAGACAACCTTCAGGCCAGTGTTCAAACTTCACTCGGATGGGAGACCTTCCTGAAAAAGTTAGTACAAAGCTTTGCCTTATATGTTTAATAATCCTCCCCTCTTTTGTTTGTCTTTTTATGAAGATTAACCTCTTTCCTGAGTGGTTAATCTTTTGTTCTGTGAGTTTTTTTCCCCCCCCCCTGATGGCGATTGAGGAAACACACCCAATGTCTTCCTGGTGATCTGTTTCCGACGCCGTGCCGTATCTCCCGTCAGCCTCCCCCAGTAGTTCTTCCTCGGTCCCCCCCCCCCCACATCTTCGACTTCCGTTAGTGGTATTTTGCCCTCGCGGCGATCCTGCCGCCCTGTGCGTGACGACTCCCCTCTTTTTTTTCATAACCCGCGGTACGAAAACTTCTCCCCGTCTCGCTCTTTTCGTTAGAGTCATTCGACAATTTCCAGTACTTACTCAGGACCTATGAGCTTCTCCCCCATTTTACTTCCCCTGACGACGCTTTTTCCTTGCTCCCCCCCCGAAGGACCCCAGTGAGCGACTTGTTCAGAAGATTTTTTGAGCTCTTTTTTTGTTTGCGGCCCTGGCCGCGCATCGACGGGCTTTTTCCCTTCCTTTGTGCGAGATGCCACCAAGTTCAACTTCTCGGAAGTGACTCTGCCTGTTCATATCTTTTTGAGGGTCTCCCTTCCTTGTCGTCTGGGCCACTCTTGAGTTTCACGGGCTCGCCTGCCGGAATTTTCGCCCTCGTTTTGAGAGGCCGACGATTGGAGGGGCCTTTTCTTTTTGTACGAAGGACGTTTCGATTCTAGCGGTCTCTTTAGTACTACATCGTGTGGTGCTTTCATATCGTCCCGAGCCTCCCCCCGCAAGCCCCCCTTTTTTCTTGTTATGAACCCTCTGTCGCCGTACTCTTTCTTCAATTCCCGTAGCGTTAGACATGTTAGCAACCCTGCGGCTCGCTTTCCTCTCTTTAAACTTCTCTGACTGCTCTTTCTGCGCGATCGTTTACCTTCCTCGATACCCTGCTCGCGCTGCGCCCTCTGAGATACAGACGTCCCAGTTCCTTCTGATGATCTTTCGCTTCCCTTCCTTTGAGGACGGAGAGTTTTCCCGAAACCCGTGGCCCGAATTTCCCGGTTCCCTCCCAATCGCTCGTCTTCTTTTAAATCCTCCCCCCTCCTTCTCGAGGAAACTCCCCTTTTGATCTCCTTAGTGTCACCCGGCGGTTCCCCCGCAAGCCTGTTGCCAATCGTGGAGAGATCGTTCGTGCGTATTCATTTCCGCGCCCGCGTGCGCTCGTCTCCTTTTTCCCCCTCAGACCGAGAATGTTCAGTGCTTCCCGACGAGCGCGTGGCATCCCTCCCCCTCCCTAGGCTCCATCCCCCTTCTCGGCGCGGCCGATGACTCCTCTTTTCCTCTTCCACAAGTGCTCTTTCCTCCTGAGATCGATTGCGAGGCCTGTCCCTATCGGTGTCGCCTTCGTCTTCCCCCCCCCGCCCGGGGTGCTTGTCCGGGGCTCCTGGCAAAGCCGTGGCGCGCACGATCCGGGGCGGAGATTCCCTTTTTCTACGGTTTGACTAGGCGCCGCCGGTTTGTCTCGGGTCGTTACCGGGTTTTCATCAAAGCCGTTTTTTTGATCGCGGCCTTGCTGGCGCACGGCGACGCGTTTTTGATGCGCTTGCTTCTTCAGGTGGCGCTGGTAGGGCGAGGCCTTCCTTTCCGCGCTCTCTCTCGATCCCCCGTTCCGCACATCGTTTGATCATCGCGACCAGTCAAGCAGTGCCCCCCCTCGGCGGAGCGCCCTGCCCTCTCCTGCTACCAGAACTTTCTTGAGACGTTTTTCGCTCGACGACGCTTTTCTTCCCAGATGGGGAGCGGTCTCTTTTGCGCGCGGCCAGGTCTGGCTACACACGTCGGCACCCTTTTTCCTGCTCGGAGACTTTTCTTTCATCCCTAGAACACCGGCTGCCTTCCCCCTTGTACCGAGATGACGACGGTCCGCCTCGTTGCAGCAGATATGAAGAAGAGA
>Ga0179593_1614831_pt1 | contig 10633 bp, 9 predicted proteins | sample CZODoug2_1_08_16_FD_185931 | JGI IMG/M metagenome (GOLD analysis project Ga0179593, IMG submission 185931) | Vadose zone soil fungal communities from Angelo Coast Range Reserve, California, USA - CZODoug2_1_08_16fungal (PacBio error correction) | ecosystem: Environmental > Terrestrial > Soil >... | reverse complement strand
GTGCGATTCCGGCGCATGATAAAATAGGTGTGAAAGCCCCATAGAAGACATCATCCACCAGCCCCCCCTCCCCCCCTTGGGCCTCTTTCCCTCGTGCAGGTAACCCACAACGACGCGAACTGTTTTTTTGCCACCACCTCCAGTTTTTTTCAATGTAGCCCGAGGAGATACATGGCGCCATTTCTTTCCCAAGGGGTTTTCCCCTACGCCCCCTTCGTCAGATCCACCTTGGGGTGTAACCCCCTTTTGCGCCTGAGTTTCCGGTTTTTCCGGCCCCCCTCACTCACACTGATCCTGTGGGCGTTTCTGGATTTTCTGCCAGCTTTTCAGCCCCCCCATCCCTGGTTTCTCGCGTTTCCTAGGGACCCCGTAGCGCTGGTTTTTTTCTTTTTCCGATGGGCAACCTTTCCAGTCTTTCTTGGACAATTTCCCCCCCCTGACCAGCGACGAGCTTTCTCCGACTCGGGAAGCGGCCAACCCTGATGCATTCGAGACCCCCAAAGTAGCTTCCCTTTTTTTTTTTGGACGATTTTTTTGGCCTTGGAACGAAGACTTACTTGTTGGTCTTTATCCTTGGTTTTGCGTAGGCCCGTGAACCCGCACGAGGCGTAAACCCGGTTTCGACTTTTTTTGTAGCTCTGGATGCGGGGTGTGGGCGCTGTTTCGTTTCTCTTACCCCCATTTTTTGAAGTACCTTCGCCGCCGGACCGCACCCCCCTCTGTTTTCTTTTTTTCGTTCTCGTGTCGTACAACGACCACACCCTTCTCTTGGCACTTGGGACTTCCTCTTTTTTCTGACCGGCCGCGACGAAGAGGGGAACAGTTTACTTTTTTTCTTTTTATCTAAGTCCCCCGGAAGGAGCAGAAATATGATGGTAAGCATGATTTCCCTTTTTCTAGTTTCCTACCCCTTTCTCCTCCGGCTAGTTTGGAGAACACGCGGCCTCGCCAAGCTGAGCGCTCTCCAATATTGCCGGGCGATCGTTCCCACCCGCCCTATCGCGATAGGTCATAAGCGTGGAATTGGTTGATTATCCCCGAGGCGCGAATTCTTTTTCTTCCTCTTTTCTGGCCCCTCCCTTTTGTTTATGCCCTCTAGCGCAGCAGTTGCGCCCTTTGGCCTCTTTGGTTTTTATCGAGGCAGGTCTCTCATTTCGCCTTTAAGTGGGATTTCTGCTTTTTTCTTTTTCCCCATGCCTCTTTTCCTTTTCTTTTTGCGGCAGTGTCCCTTTCTTTCGCTGGTTGTCAGAATGGTTTTCTTTCTTTCCGTCTATCTGTATGGCTTTTAGACGTGTCGCTCATTTCGACTTCTTTTAGGTCTCTCTTGGGCCTTTCGAGAACGCCCACCTCGGTCTCGTCTGGGACTGGCGAAGGTGTCATCACTCTCCCTTGTTGTGTTTCGAGCTCTACACCTTCGCTCCCATCACCCCCTAGTGGCTTCTAATCGGTCCGATCATACCTGTGTGCGCTGAGCCGACATGATGATTGACCACCCTTCTTTTTTTTTTCACAACATTCCACGGGCTGTACTGCCGCAAGTTTTTCCGTCCATTTGGGCCCTCCCCCCTCTTTTTTTTCACGACCCTTCCCAACGCACCACTTCGATTTTTAACTTCTTTTTCCAGCTTCCCGACTGCGCGTGCGAAAACTGTGCCCGACGAGGCTCCTTTTTCCCCCCCCTTTTTACGGAGTCCGACGTTCACTTAGCCCTTAGATGGCCCACCCTTTTTTTTTCAAAGGCTCCGCTTTCCTTGTATGTGGTGGACCTCCCGGCGTTTTTTTGTACCATCGTTTTCTTTTTCTTTTCGCTTCCCCCTCCCTCCTCCTTCGTAGTTCTCTAGCCGGCGGCGCACAACAACCCGGGAAACGAAATTGCGCCCTGTCAGCCCTCCCCAATAGTTTGCTGGCGGCGGGGCGTCCGAGAAGTTTTCCCCCTCGTTCCCCCCCCCTTCTTTTTTATTTAGGCGGGTTTGACGCACCCTGACGATCGCCTACCGTTGTCTCTTTTTTTTGTCTTTTTTTTGGCCCCCTTGGCAATACCCACTCGGGTGCGGGTGCCTTTTCCCAACTTTTTCCTTGCCTCCCCTCTCCCCGACGTACACCGTCCTTGCCCTGGCGTCACCGCTTTCACCCCCGCTCCCCGCTTCCCCAAGGTCACCTTCCACACCTCTTCCAAGGGCCTTTCCGTGGACCTTTCGTCCCGCTTTTCCAGGTTTTTCCCGTTGAACCCGTCCTCTTCCGCCCCGTGGCGCAGGTTTCTATTTTTTTTTTTCCGGGGATTACGCTCGTTTTCCCCCACGTTCTTTGGTTTTTTCGTGGTGGCTTATCTCCCCGCCAGCCCCTTGATTTTCCCTTGTCCCCCCGCTTTTTCGCCCCAGAGGCGCCTGTCCACCGCCGGCTCTTTCCACACCCCCGGTGTAACTCTTCTTTTTCGGTGCATGCACCTGGTACTTATTTTTCATTCTTTCAACCCCTCTCGCCCCTCTAACATTCGTCGGTGCGCCGAAGCCACATCGTGCCTTTTTTTCTTTCTTCACCCCTCCAGACTTGAGGTCGTTTCCCCCGGAGTCGTTCCTCTTTGCGGTCCTGAGTTCGCCCCTCGGCCTCGTAACAAAAATCTTCTTTTCATCCTCCTCCTTTTTTTTCTCTGTGGGGGGGGCTTGGCTCCACCTGCTTCCTGAGTTCCCTTTCCCTTTTCTGACCCTTTCCCTAGCATCTTAAAGTATGGGCGGTGGCTTCCCTGGTTTCAGACGGTTACGGCCCGTTGCTTTTTTTTTCTTTTAAGTAGAGTGCTTTTTTTTGACCGATTTTCCCCACAGGTGCGGACGTCCTTTTCTTCTATCCGCCCTTCAGCTGTTAGACACTGGTTTCTTGGCGCCTGCTTGTTTTTTTTTTTTTTTGGTCCCTCCTTTTTTTGCCCCAAATCGAGCCTGTGGGCGGTGGCTTGGGCGTTCCAGCAAATTATTCTCCTCACCCTGGGGCGAGCGTTCGCAGGGGCCCCATCAGTCGTTTTTTTTTCTTGCCTCTCTCCGCGTCCATTCGTGGCGGAAGAGGATTCTCCCCTTTCGCCCGCCATCACGGAAAGTCCGTCTGTTCGGCCTACCAGTTTCCTTTGACTGGCTTCCGCTGGGTGGTGTTTACTTGGACTCATCCCTTTCCTTATTGGCGAGTATCGGGTGTTAAAAAGCCCCCGTGTCAGGTGTACGATGGGTTTTCTTGTTTCGTTTAATGAGGGTTGGGCGTTCTTCTTCCCGACAGAAACTGATTTTTGATTGCACAAGGGAGGGGAACTGTCCTCCTTTCCCGCATTTGACCTCGTTGGCTTGGGTTCTCCCTCCCTAATACACTGCTTTTGGATGAGTATTCGGGGACCATCTTTCAGAAGGCTCCTGGGAAAGAGCCACCTCCCAGTCGGACCCCCGTTTCGCCTCCCTTCCAAATTTTTTAGGTGAAGGCGTTCCCCCCCCCTTTTTTTTTCATCGATCCCCTTTGCGGTCCCCGCCAGTGAGCGGCGCCCTCCCCCGATGATTTTTTTTGCGATCACCTCCCACTCGCTTCTCTTTTTTGAAGAATCCCCTGCCTTGGTTGATTCCTCCCCCATTCGGGGCGAATCCCTTTCGTCTCTTTTTCAAACAGAGGTTTATGTGATGCAGATCATTTTTACCTGCATGTGGCCTCTTTTTTGGGTTTTCTGTTGGTTAGTAGAGAGGTATCGCTCGAAGTTTTTTTCTTAGGTTTTCTTTTCTTTGATTGTCTGGTCCATTCCGGTCGTTTCAGATTCCTTCCTTTTTCTTGAATTTGCCTTTCTGCAGAGGTTTTTGTCACGATGCTAAGCGTCCCCAGGGATCGTAGGGAAAGGATGGAAGGATCTCAACTTAGATTTTTTTTTTTTTTTTTTTTACCTCGACCAGGTGGGTGGTTGACCCCAGATCTGCACCTTTTTGCCTTCCCTCCAGCTTTTTTCCTATGCCCCCCTCTTCTCTCCGCTCCCCTGTTTTTTCCTTTGCGGCAAAGAAATGCGCCTTTCACCTTCCCCCCTCTGCTTCCCCACCAACAGCAAGCAGTGCGTCCCATCTATTTTTTTTCCCTTCCCCCTCTTCCTAATTAATCCCAAGTTCCCCCTTCTAGGGCGAAAGTTCAACGGATATTATCCCCCCCCACCCGCGAAATCTTCTCCGATGACCCTTTTTGGCTCTAGCGGGAATAACTAACCCTCTATTTGCTGGCCTTCCCTCTTCTGAGGTCAGACTTTCGAGACCCCCCCAACCCTGCCTCTTTCTTATCACGGCGGGCCGCGATTGATTCGGTATGTCGTCTTTGACTACATCTCCTCTAAACTTTACGCGGTTGAAGCTTCGCGGCGCTAGAAGAGTAGTTCTCTCCCCTCTGGCGCCCCCCCATGTCTCTCTGTAAAGCTCACAAAGTTGGCGTTTATTACCCCTCTTTTTTGGGGGTTGGTCCAAGATAGTCGGCAAGCCTTTGTGTCTCGTAATGCCCATTTGCTTTCGGCTTTTCCTCACAAGCCGTAAGAATAAAGGTCACCGGTGAGTTCTTCTTCTCCTTTTTAAACGAATGCCATCCCAAAAAGAGGGTATGGACCCTTCTCAGCGAAAGAACGTATTTTAACGTACTTGAATAACGTACTCCCCCCGCTACTTCCCCTCCCCCTGCTTTTTTCTTTTACTACCAAAGATTCCTGCCAATAGGTCTTGCTTTCCCCCTCAACTTTCTGCTTAGCCCAAATTTTGGGGTTCAGCCCGACTGCTCTTGCCGTCGATGGCGGTGTAACAAACATAACCGTCAACAGTAATACTTCTCTGATGGTTCCCAATATAGGAAGATCTTCTTTCCATCTCCTTTTCTGCTTCCGCCCACCCCCCTCCGGTCGTCTTTGACTTTTTTTCTACCCAGCACTGCCCACAGGCTCCAGGCTGGTGTTGTCAGAAAGAAGGGAGAGCCTGTAGCCGTTTCACTCTTCTTATTTTCCCCCCCCTTTTGGAGTAAAATTTTTTCCGCTTCCGTTTTTGCGTGGCGGTTCTCCGGTACCCCCTTTTAAATTGTTTTCCCCCACGATCGCCACGCTAAATCGTCGGAGCGCGCCGCCCCCCCTGTCGGTTTTTCCTATGTTTTCCGCACAACACCCTTTCCCCTCCTTTCTTGCCCCTTTTCTCTTCTTGGTTTCGGTTTTCCAACATTCGTGAAGGCTGTTCGCCCCCCCCTCTGGTTCTTCTGCTATATTTTTGCTTCCTCTCTTTTGGATAGGTCTTTCTAACCTCCCCATTCTTTACGACGGCCTTTCCACAGAGAACCTCCAGTCTGTCCCGTTTAAACCCATCGAAACCCAGAAGGTCAAACCGTCCCCCCAGTGGCTCTTTTCCTCCTCCTTTACTGTCTTTCATTTTTTTTCCCCCTTTTTCTTTCTTTTCCAAGTGCCTTCCAGCCACGCAAGACGGCTTTCTGCCAATGTTGCTTTTTGTTATGCCCCGGATACCCTTTTTTTTATTATCCCCTTCTTGTCCCCCCTTTTGGCGGCTGTCTTTTTTCTTTGCCCACCTGGAACGAAAGTATTCCTCCCAAAAAGAACGGGTTTTTTTTTTTTCGGCCCAGTAAGAGATTGCTTTTTTTCTCTCCTCCCTCTACGTCTCCTCCCTTCTTACTGAGGCTTCACTCGGTGTACCCCCGCCCCTGAATAGCCGTTCCTACCTTTCTTCTTTGATACAGCCTTTGGGAAGATTTTTGGGACTTGGACTACTTTCTGTCCCCCCCCGTCGCGTCGGACCCCCCGAGTTCGGGTACGAGGAGTCTGCGGTAGTTGCCTCCCTGGGTTTTCTTCGTTTCCCAGACCCCCGTGGGTGTACACCCAGGAGGGGGCCGAACTGCGCCGCCTCCCCTTCCTTTAGGCGATAGTATTTTCTTGACTTAGTCTTACCCTCCATAAAGCTCTTTTACGTATTCCACTGATTCGCTGGCTTCCCCTCCTTGGTTTCCCCTTTCCCAGGACCCCCTATGTGTTCGAAAAGGAGGTGACTGTGGCGCTGACCTTTGTTTTTTACTCGTTAGTCCGACCGCGGCGAGTCTCCAAGTCTCTCGCCTAGCGCGCCCGATGATCGTTTTCTTTTCTTCTTAACAAGTAAGACAGTAGTCTCTCGTGACCTCTTTCCTTGACGCTGCCCTTTGTTTCTCCTCCCATTTTTCCTCCCCCCCCCCTCCAGTCTCCCCTCCGTCTTTTTCAAACGGGCAAGCCTGATGTTGATGGGTGATCCTCCTTCAAGTTGTCGACTAGAGTTGGCCGAAGCGGTTTTTATCTTTTTTGTCTCCTTAGAGCCTTTTTCGCAGTTGCGGCTTCGGAGGTCTGTAAGTGACGATTGTTTTTGCGAAATTTAGGGTGAGTTGAGTCTGGATGTGGTGTTGTCTGGGTCTCTTCGCCGAGGTGCTCGTTCCGCACTTCCCCCTTGATCGTAGATTTTGGACGATTGGGAAGGTCGGCGCGCAAACCTCGGAGATGCTGACGGGGTTGCCCTCGTCTTTTCCCCTTTGTTGTTGAATGGCGATTGTCCTACACTTCGCCAGGCCAGACCTGAGGTGCGGCGCCCTCCAAGCCCCTTTCCCTCTTGGTGAGCTGAGATCGGGGGTGGAGACGACATGTGAACCCTCTCCGAGATCCCCTCTACCTCTCACCCCCCCCCCTCCCCCGGGCTTTTTGAACTCGCCCTTTTCAAGTTACTGGCAGCACCTTTACACGCCAATAGGCAGGTTTTACCTTCTTACACCTGCCCCCTGAGGCCTAAATGCTCTACCTGCTCTACCCGACCCGCGTTTCCCCGGCCCTCTTTCCTTCACCTGTGGCGCGCTTTGAATCCTAAAAAATATTATTGCTGGCTCTTCCCCAGACGGAGGAAGACGTTCGTCGCCCTTCCCCAACCATGGTAAGCTTTACCGGTTTGCCGCGAGCTCGATCTAATGTCCCATCCCTCCCCTTTAAAACAGTCATGTTTTGACGCGGTGACGCCCTCAGATTGTCGACTCGCGTTCTCCCTTCCTACTTCTTTCACCAAACTGTTTTTTTAACTTCCCGACGCCCCGTTTTCCGCCGTTTTTTTTACATCTTTTTTCTTTTTCGGGGTTTCTCTGACTTCGAAGACTGGTCGAACCCATTAGGCCAAGGCTTTTGCTTTCTTTAGCGATTTAGCATCCTTTTTTCAACTTCGGTGAGCGGCCGGCGTTTGAGGTTCGGCCCGTGTTTTGCCCCCCCCTTTCTGCTTCCTTCTCCCTAACGTCCCAACTCCACAGCAATCCGCTTCTACCGCTACTACACTATTTCGGTTTCAATTCCGAAACGACTGCGCCAAAGAGTTTTCGTCCAAGTCCACCCCTTTTTTTCTTGCCCACTTCCTCCTACCCAAAGTGTGGTCTTTACGCCGAACTGCTATTGTCCTTTTTGATGGCGGGGGTAACGTTCCAGTCCTCTTCCAGCGTTGAGCCTGTGAAATTCTAGGCAGGCATCCGGGCTCTTCCCGCATGAATGCCCCTCCCTTTGATAGTCCCCCCCCTTTTTGGTGCTGATTTTTCTTCGTGCAAGCACAAGACCGACGACCCCCTTCATGGCTGGTGGGCAGCTTCTAGACCCCCTTTTTTTCAGTGGTACCCGAGACCGGGACAAACCCAGTTTTTTCCAGCTCTTAGTATTTTTTCGTTTTTTCAGGCAACTTTGACACCACCATTGGGGGAACTGCGTCACCCCTCCTTTTATTCCGTCGGCGAGCCTCGACAACCTCTTGCGGTCGTGCCGTCTTGGGTTCGTTTGAAACTCCCACTCCCCTGTCTTCTTGTTGGACCTTCCTTTTCTTTCCTATTTTTGTCAACCAGGTGTCGCGTTGGCGCCACTTCCTCGCCTCTTTTCCTTCCTTACGTTTTGTTGTATTGATCCGTATGGCCTCTTTTTTTCCCCACGCCTCAACCTGGTTTTCCAGCCACCAACGTTACTTGAACGTGACCGCATCATCAAGTCTGCAGTGATGGCGGTTTCCCTCACCGTTTTTTCTCCCCCACTTTGGGGCTCGCATAAGAATGTAGAGGGGCGATTGTTTTTCGAACATTTTCCCCCATTAGCTGGTCAAGGTTGTGATCCCCTTTGACCTTCTCAGGTTTATCCTTGTGTTTTTGTTCGGCGCATTCTTGTGGAAAATTAAGTGAGGGATATAAAGGTTTCTGCCACCTTTGCGGGCGGCTGCTTTTTGGTTCCCAGCCATTCCCTGACTCCATCCAACAGATTTTGGTCGAGCGCGTTCCTCCGGACCAGGCAGCTATCCGATTCTTCTTACGTGGGGCACTTCCAGCGCTGGAAGAGATTTTTTCATTCCTTGATTTTTCCCCCCAGCACCTCTGGCAAGAGCAGTTCGGCGGAAGACCCACGTTTTTTCTGACGTGTGCTTGAAAGATTGTGGGATTGGACGTAAGCCTTGACCGTCGTGGTCCCCGCCATTTTTTTCGTCGGAAAGTCCCGCCAGGGCCCCAGTGTCGGTGTTACGTTTGAGTTAGTAAGGTAGGTCAGCTTTTTTATGCGGGATATTTCTTTTCTCCCGAGTCGTTGGTTGATTGTCAACCCCGGAGGGGACCGCCCACTCGTTCCCGCCAACGCCTCTGACTTCTTAATCTGGCTTGGTGTCTGTCTACCTCATACCAAGTTCCTGGCATGCCGCGATGATTCGATGCATTTTCCCTCGCGCCCGCGTCCCACACCACTATGTGGCGCGAACGGCTTTTCAACTTGACAATTTTTCCCAGGTTTGCCTCCTCCGGCTAGGATGTTAGCCTCTTGCCTGCAGGGCCCCGGCGCGGCCGTTTCACCTATGATATGTTTTTTCGCCGGTACTTCACCGACTACAGATATCTTAGGGCCCCTTGCCCTTCCCTCCCTCTCCATTTCTATATATAGCGCGAAGCGAACGTTCCCTTTTTTTCCCCTGGCAGCACCGAAGAGGTTGATCTTCCCCTCTTGTCGCGTTTCGCATTTTTTTGGTCGGTTTTCCTGAGCAAGGTAGAGTTCGACATAGACTTGCGGTGGTTTCGGTGAACTATGTCTCTTTGGCGTGTCCTGGGCCCAGGAACTTTCGGTAGTCTTCAATACTTTCTTCAGGACTTGGAGTCTGTTCGGGTCAGATAAGGGAGGAGCGAGCACCCCCGGGGCTTTGCCAGGATTGGTCATTCGCGCAGCCAACTCGCCCTGTGTCGTTGCCCTGTGTAGATTTGCTCCCTCCTGATTCTTTTCTTCTTTTCTAGACAACATTAGCCTTCCCCACCACATCTCCGCCCCGTGGCTCCCAACTTTTTCCGATCTCCTCTCCATGGGTGAGCTAAGAAATGATCCTCTCCCCTCTCCGTTTTTCTTCTTTTTCCTTCCCCCTTCACCAACATTAACGGGCTGCAACTAGCAAGGTGGGAAGTGTCATTTCTTTCTTCACCTCCCAATCCTTCATGATCATCACCCTGACCGCTGCCCACCCTCGCTTTTTTATGCTAGACTGCTTATACAACCTCCCGCGAACCGCTTCTGCTTAGCCTCTTCTTCCACTTTTTGCGCGCGTCTGATATCACCATCAACCTGCTGGCCATTTTTTCTCAGTTCGTTCTTCTATTGGGGACCCCACCAAGGGACGAGTCCTCACGGCGGTCTCTCTCTCTTTGTCTGTGGTCCTCCATCGCCCGGAAAAAAAGATCATTCGTTCGCGGGCCGCCCTTTTTAGTTTTTCCCTTCCTTTTTCCCACAACCTGTCTCCACGCCATGTAAAGAGCAAAGTTTTCCGTGCCCCCCTGTTGGGTTTGCGGCGTGCGTGAGAGCCTGTCTCGGCCAGACTGTTTCCCTCTTCGAGCTTGTTCTTCTTCGGGGAGAAGCAAAAGAAGCCTGATCGCATCCTTGTTCCGGTGCCATTCTTTCTCAGTTCGGCTTGTTGGCAATCACCGCGGGTTGAGTTTAGTTTCACCACTTTTCCCACCTTCCTTCCTCTCTTACCAGATCTTCCACGACAATTGGCTTCGTTTTTCATTTCGCCCTTTTTTGCCTCCGAAGGTCCAAGTTTCAAAGTCCCACACATCTCTTCACCCTCCCGCGGCTTTACACTTCCCTTTGTAGGTTTCTCCGTACGGCGGGGGTCCACACATTTAGCCATTTTGCGCTGGTTTCCCCCGTCTTCAGGCTCCGTTGCTCGGCCCGCGTCTTTACCCTTTTCTGTTTTCACGTCATTTCCGTTTGGTTTTGGCAAGCCCGCCGTCCCACTGGCTCAGGCTGGTGGGCCTTTCTTTCTGTAGGCTTGTCCACCCAGCAGGCGGCCTAACCCACCCTTCCTGACTTTGCAGCAGGACCTTGTATCTGTGGAGTTCCCTCCGACCAGCTTGGGTGGAAATGGCTCACACTATCGACCTATAAATTCGTCTGTCTCAGCCCCCCCTTTGCCCCTTCGATTTTTCCCCCGCAACCATACTATGGTTTACGGGGCCCGTGCGGTTCCTCTTGGGGCGTTTTTCCCCGGCTGTCTTTCCAAACTGGCCTCGGCACCTAGTCCCCTCTCCGTTTGTCTGTGTTTAGCGAGGTTGGCGAGGAAGGCTTGGCGCCACCTATCAACCTTCTCCGCCTAGG
>Ga0179593_1472718_pt1 | contig 10633 bp, 15 predicted proteins | sample CZODoug2_1_08_16_FD_185931 | JGI IMG/M metagenome (GOLD analysis project Ga0179593, IMG submission 185931) | Vadose zone soil fungal communities from Angelo Coast Range Reserve, California, USA - CZODoug2_1_08_16fungal (PacBio error correction) | ecosystem: Environmental > Terrestrial > Soil >... | reverse complement strand
CTCAACAGCAGAGCGAAACTTTTTGACGTTCGTGTTTGCCCACCCCCCCCTCTCCTGACGATTTGGATGTTTTTTTCTCCCTTTCCCTTTTTATTTCTTTGTGTTTCTTTTCCCTCCGTGTGGCTGACTTTTTGAGAAGGGGGTCCGCGGACTGCCCTTCTCCTCTCGCTTTTTTTATCTGATGACCGCCAGGACCCCTCCCCCTTCCTCGTGCTTTTTAACCTACTTCTTGGATTAATCCGTGCTCTTTCGCTTGCATTGCCGGTTTTTCGCTCGTGTTATTCGGTACCTGGCCCCAGTCGCTTGTTATTCCCCCCGTTTTCTCTCCACTCACTAACTTCACCTGGGCTTCTCTTTGACCGCTACTTCGTCCCTTATATCCCCTTGATAGAACCCTTTCCTTCCTTACCTTGTTACTTTTCCGCTTTCGCGGGTTCTATGGCCGTTTTTCCTCCGTCCCCCGGTCGATATCTCACAGACCCACTTTTTTCTCTACCCTGTGACATCGAAGTCCTGTGTCGCATTTTCCGTCCCCTGCTCTGGGAGTTTCTCCCTCTACTCTCTTAAGTGAGACTGTGCTTCCGTTATCATGAGGTTCGTTTCCCTTTCCGTTTACCTCTTTTCCTGATTTTCCCACCTTACTTTTACATGCAGAGGTCGTTCCCCCCCCGGCGAGAGCACGCTTTTGGACTCACCCCGCGACTACGGGAAATTTTTTTTTACAAAATCCGTCCACTTGATTTTTCCCCCCAGTTCTCCAATCCCTTCGTTGTCCCCCGAGTCTGCCCTCTTCCTTTTAGTAAGTGCACTCTTCCCTATCTTGGATTCATTTTTTTCGTGCGTCTCTCGTTCCCGCCAGGTTTTCTCCCCTCAGCAAAAGGGGACCCGAACGCAAATGCGACGATGTACATTCCCCCAGGTTTTCCCCCTCCCCATTGACGCGGGATGCGCCCCCGACCTTCCTTGAAACCGTCGACTTTGCACCCTCGCACTTTTTCCTTCTTTTTTTTTCAGGCCGTTCCCTTTCCTATTGCAGGCCTGGCATACACGCCTGCGTGGGGCCGAAGAATTTTTTATGGCACAGAATTCCCAGAGCTTTCTTCCGGGTGTTTCTTCCCTGTAATTTCTGCGTTCCCCCCAATCCGACTTGTTGCGCTTTCGGTTGGTTTGCTGGCCCCCCCCCCATCCCCATGACCAACCCTCCCTCCATCCAGTAGGTTTTTTTCTCGCTTTTCTGGTCCTATTGAGGTTGTTCCCGTTTGTTTTTTTTGCCCTTCCGCTACTTCCCCTGCTTTGCGCCGTGCTTGAATTTCTTTTCTGTTGCTTAAAGCGAAACGCTGGCGCCCCTGGAATAAATTTGGACCCAGGACGTGTCTTGTGCATCAAGCCTTTTCCTCTTGTCATTTCCATGGTTATCTCGATTTGTTCTATTTGCGTCTCTGAATATAGTCATCCCCCCCCCCCCAACCAACGAAAAATCCGTTTGTTACGGCCCCGCCGGTAAGATCTCCTCATCTTGTTGTTGTTTTTCTAGATCCGCACCATCGAGCTTCTTGGAATTGTCGCAGCCTTGACTTTCGTTGACTGTGGGGTCTTTGCTTCCCTATCGTTTCGACGCCCCAATTTTCGTTCTCTCCGTTCGATTTTGGCACTTTGCACTCTCCTATTACAGTGTCACTTTATGTATTTGCTGTGTCCTCCAAGAGTGTAGCTTTCCTATACATCATCCCCATCCCTTTTTCCTCTGAAGCCATGCCGGATTGCCATTTTCTCTCCCACTCCCTTCCATTCCTCTGAACTCGTTTCCCCACCTTTTTTTTTTTTTCCAAGCAGGCGGTCTCTCCCCTATGGTTCGATGCTTCATCTGGATCTTTTCTTTTTTTTTTGTTGTGCCAAGCATCCCCTCAAACCGTCAAGCTTTGGTTTCCCTTCAGGGCTTACCGTTTCTTCCCAACCCTCTCATACTGGCGTACTTCTCTGTGTGCAAAATTTCCCCTTTTCCTTTCTATACCGGTGTATGCCCTTTGTGTTTTGATATCTTTTTTTCTTTTCCTATTTCGACCCTCCCTACTTCGCAGCTATTCATGTCCGCTGTTTTCATCGGGCGCGCGCCATTTCTTTTTGGGTTGAGTCTCCTTTGGCTGTCGCATTTGGCGTTTCCCCCCCTCCTCTTCCTGTGGTGAGTGTATTCCTTTGTTCTTTTTGCCTCGATTTTCCTGATCATGCCCTCTCTTTTTTTCCACCCCACAGTTACGATTCTCGTTTCCCTCCCAGCGGTCAACGCCTTTTTTTTCCTGGCGGACCTTTTGGAACCGGGTAGCCCGTTTTTTTTTGGCGGATTTTCCCCCCGGACCTTCCCGTCTTCCTTTTGGAGTATCCGATCGCTTCCGCCCATTTTGCTCTTGTGCCTCTCGCTGGTGTCAAACTTTCTTTTTTACCTCCCCGAGGGTAATTTCCGCCTGCATACCCTCCTGATACTTCTCAGTCTCGCACGTTTCGAGCGACTCCTTTGTCTCTCTGTCTCGTATGCCGGTTTTGTTATTCCTTCTGATCTTATGAGTGTTTGATCTAACGGTGTTTTTTTTTCCTTGTTCCATTTACGTCCATCGCTCCTGTATGGTTCCAACTCCTTTGAGTTTAGGTCGGTCAACCTACGGGTTAGGATACGTTCCTTTTTCGTTGCAGCCTACCGCAAGGTCTTTTCTTTCTCTTGAGATCGCGCAAGTGGGTGAGGGCAGTCATGTTACTTCTGCGTCGGTACTTCTAGCACGAGCTATTCCCCTCTCCCTTCCCCAAGGTGCCTGGGTTTTGTTTTTTTTTTGGTTTTTGTGTGGGGGGGGTTGGTTTTTTTTTTTTTTTTCTCCTGTCGCCATGTTCTCCCCAGAAATTAATATCCTACCTCCTTTTACTTTTAGGATGCGTTGTTCCGTTGTGCTCGATATCAATCGATAGTTGCTATTTTTTCGGACCCTTGCTCCCACACGATGAACTCTATGCCTTCACCCCCACTTTCATCCCTCGTTCCAACATCCATCGGAGTCATCGGGGTGGGCAACCCCCGCCCTTCCTGCGTCTTGCTTTTTGATCTTCTTTTACCCTTCCTCCTTTTTTTTTTTGAGTGATCCAACGCACTCTCTTTTTTTTGCCGGGATCGTAGCCAGCGGTGTTTTCCTATGATTTCCGTAATTTTTCTTTTTTGGAACCATCGTGAAGGCGGCTCATTCTGTTACTGATTGAGCAAGGGGTCCGTTTTTTCCCCCCCTTCCCTTCTCCTTCGCGTATTTGCCTCCATGGAACAAACTCCTTACCTTTTCTTTTGGATAAAGCGTTTGCTCATCCCTTGGTCTGTGTCGAACACGTCTCTTTCTTAGATTGACTGCGGTACTTCGCGCTTGAGCCAGACGACTACCCCTCCCCTTCACCCTAATCACACTGCTCCCTGGCTGTAGTCGATTCCCTCCCTTCTTCCAGTATTTTGCCCCACGTTCAGATTGACTTCCCCTCAATCCTTTTTCTGGACACCCCGGTTTGTACGTAATGGTCGTGCTCCCCTTACATTCTATTACTACATCTCTTAGAAGACCTGCGCTCTCCTCTCTTAGCCCGGATCTTTCTCTGAGTAAGTCTCTCTTTTGTGCACCGATCGGATCATGATTATTTGCAGTTTCCTAAGTTCCCCCCCTCGTTAATAATACCTCCTTTCCTCGCAGGCTCGGCACCCCCGAAACCATTCTGCGCGGTTACCCACCGCTTTCTACGGAAAGTTCAGTGTGGTCCCCCTCCGGCAAGCCCGAATCCCATGGGTACGCCAATTACCCCCTGACCTGCGCTGATACGCAGCTTAAATTTGGTGGTCAAGTTGCCCTAATCAGTCACGTTTGATTGCTTGACCCATATTTGATTTCTCCCCCCCTCACCAAGACCCTCCACAGGGGACCAGGAGAACGCCCAAATGCGACTCTCCCACCCAGCCAATTTACGCCCCCAAGACCTTTTCCTTTTCTCCTATCTGTCAAACGGCGAGTCCCAGAGCTACTGACGCCCTATAGACAGAGTTTCTGCCGAGGTCCCTGGTTTTTAAGTGAAGGATATCCCTTTCACCCCCCTTATTGATTTTGTTGGAGGCCGCGGAATTTTGCCCCCCTCCTCCCTCGATTTTAGGCCAGATGCTCGTTTCCACTACCTGTACTCTTATCCCCGGCGCTTTGTGCGGTTTTGGTGGGTTCTTGCACAACCATACAAATAATGCTCCCCACATGAAATGACATCGCCACCTTAGCTTTTTTTTCCTCCCCGCCCACCGCCGTTTGGGCGATGATGCATTTGCGCAATTCCTTCCAGGCATCCGTCCTCCCGCGCTGTCATGGATGGCTGGTTTGGGCTTTTTTCCCCCCCAAAGCGGACACTCGTCCCCCCCTCTTTTGCCTAATTGATGACACTTTGACTCTTTGGTTTTTCTTACCCCGAACCGTGCTACCTCGTATGCCTGGTTATCTCGACGATGAGTCTTTGCCCCTTCTCTCGACTTTTTCCTCCCAATACCACCTCGAAAATCTTCAGGCGTGGCAGTGGACTCCGGGTTTAATTTTTTCCTCTCCTCATTTGTTTTTTTTTCTCTACACTCCGCTGATTGGCAATTGTCCCAGGCTTTTGGTGGTAGGTGGGTCCTTTGCTTTTCCCGCAACCCATGCTGCTAATCGTCGTCCCTTCATCGACATAGGTAGCACTTTTTCTAAACTTCAGTCCTTACCCGTCTTTCTTGATGCCTTTCTTTTTGCCCCCTCCTGTTTGAATCCAACACGCCAGGCCAAGATTTTCTTCGAAGCATCTTGTCCCCTAATCGGCATGATGCCCTTCCTTGCAACCCTCGGCCTTTCCTCTTTCTGGTCGAAATACCTCATGGTTCCCTCTCGTATTGTGGTCATGGAATCATGAGTTGATGTTGTGCACGCATCCCCAAAACAACGCGCACCGTCTTCCCCTGGTGCGCTACTCTCTTACTCTGCGTGCACGCTCACTTTAAGTCCTCCTTTCTTTGAACATTCTTAGGCTCCCACGTCTCCTGAGTTATTGCAGTGACTCTGGCACGTCTTGCTTTATGAGGGTTCTCCACATTATCGCTTCGTTTTGCAATGCCGCCTTTTTCTTTTTCTCTTCTAAGTTGCTTTTACTCATAGTTTTTTGGCTTCCCGCTTGGCGTTCATTTTAAAGTTTTTTGTGTATCCTGGAGTTCTCCTTCTTTTCCTGGTCACAATCTTTTGCGCGTGACGCTTTCTTGCGATCACTGATTACGCGGTTATCAGCGTTTAAACGCCCTTTAATTTTTTTTTTTTGGTACCCTGTTTTTTTGTGTTTAGCACTGTTAATGGTGGCGGATTCGTCCACGTCTTTCGGTGGAGTAGCCTGCTCGTTCCATACCCCATTTTGCTTGTTTGCCGCAGCCGGGTAAGGTTCTGTTCCTCTTAACCGAGGGAAACTGAAGCCCTCTGCATACTACAGTAATAATTCTTGAGTCTTTCCCTCTGGCATTATGTAGAGCGACTCCGGGTTCTTATCGGCTGTCTGCCTTCTTTCGATCTTCAGCTATTTTTATCATCTTCTCTGGTTTCTTGTAGCATCCCTCCTTACCCAGGTTTCCCCGCGTATGGTCCTTTTCCTGCACGGATGCTTTCGGTCCATCGATCACGCCTTATTCTATCCTGTAGCTTTCATCCCTACCGCCAGGTCTTCGGTGTTGGTGATTCTTTTTTTCCCAAAGAGCGGGATGGTCATCAGGCGGTTTCCTTACCTTTATTTTCCCCTATACGTTCCTCGTTTTCAGTCGCCACTGGATTAATAAATGCCTACTATATCTTTTAACTCCCAGCTGTCTTTTGTTCTGGCGGTCCCCCGCTACAATCGATAGGGGTCCTTCCTTTTCGGTTTGACATTTTCCCTCCCCACTTCGGTTTTAACTATATGACCTCTTTAGCGCTTCCTCCAAATCAATTTGCGCGGGCCAAACCCGCCATTTCCTATTCACTTTAGTCCCTGATGTTGATCACTTTTCCTTTTCCCTCCTCTTTGTTGTTTTTGAGAGCCTTCCTTTTCGGTATGCCGCAGACATTGTGTTTTTCCACCCCCCTCTTTCCTTTTTGCCTTTTTTGGTGGAACTCGCTTAAGTTCTAGAGTTCATCTACGTGTTTCTGAGTTTCTCACCTTGGGTCCGAGGCCCATTGTCCATTGCGATGCACCTGAAAGGACCAAACGGCCCCCCCTGCTCCTTGTGTTTTTAAAGTTCTTCGTCTGTTCTGGCTTACTACTGTCAGCACACGCTTCACTTGCAAGGAGATCACTCGTGTCTTCGGCATTTCCCGCCGCAGCGACCCCCTGACGCCCTAAGCCCCTCGCATACCATAACCGGTCACGGCTGTAGGCAGCGCTCTCGCTACGTTTCCTACTTCCGACTATTCCCTTCCCCCGACACCCTTGTTTTGGAGGTTCTTGAGGTCGCTGGGTTTACGTAATTTAACTTGCTCCCCTATTTCAGATTCCACAGAACCTCTATTCTCGACGGCCGGCTATCGTCTAACGTGTGGCTTTCCGCTTGATCTTCCGCCTACGTGCAAGTCTTTTCCGATCAGTTATGTGTACAGCGTGCTTCCACTAAGGTACTTCCACTACACCCCTCCGCTCGGCAAAGTAGCCCACAATGGCTGAGAGTAGCCACGATTCTGCTATCTCCGTGTCAAGTTCAGGGCAAAATCCTTGTCCGTCCGACTGACCCCCCCCTTGCCAATAAAAAATTTTCTTTCGCGTTGGGATACATCATTCCCTTCCTTGGGTCTGTATTTTTGCACTTCAGCGTGCCTTTATATGTGCCCGAGCTGCTCTCCATTACCTCTCCTCCTGGGGGACTTCTTTTTAATGCCGCGCTGAACACGCCCCAGCCAACGCTGCTAATAATTCCTTGGCCCCCCTTCTCCCTCTCGGGCAATGAGTTCTTTTTCTAGAGTTGGCAGCCGACAGGAGGCCGTGTCCCGGTTTTTTTTTTTTATCCCCTTTTCACACCCTTCAGTAGAGCGCTTGGTCCTTTTTTTGTGGCCCAGAGCCCAGAGAGGACGGCCCCCCTTCTTCCTGGCACGCACTCGTAATTCTTGACTTCCCCGCCTATTTGTGCCGTTTTTGTTGGGATGGTGGACCCCCCCCCCTTTCTTCCCTACCACAAATTTCAGACATCGACACAGTAGGTTAGCGACTCCATCCATTCCCTTTGAGAAAACCTTCTTTTTCTGATGTGTGGTAATTGATCTTTTTGTCCATTATTCCTTCTTTTTTGCTCCTCGTGCCCACTTTATGTTTTTGTGTTGTTGATCCTTTTTCTCGGCCTGCCCCCTTTTTTGTTAAATTGCCCCATGTTAATGACGGGAAGATTAACAGCAAGTGTCGCCCGATGCCGTTTCTTCTCTCTACGCATTTTGCGTCGCTCCCTGTACCGTCAAAGACAACCCCTCAACTTTTCCTTCGTTTTCCGCTTGACCCTATTCCGAGTGCTATTTCTTCCCTCATCCGTTGAGATCTATCCCGTTACCCCTTCTTCTTTTCCTTTCCCTTCCGTGGCCAAGCCTGATCTTTTCTTTTGTGGTGTCCTTTTTTCCCTATTCTATCGACGCCACTCTTCATTTGAGATCAACGGCATTCGAAATCCCATCACTTCCATCTTCCACTATTGTCCTCTTACCTAGTGTTTTCTCTTTTGTCCGCGTTTGAATATCCCCCCCCCGCCTTAATAATTAAGATGTTTCTCCCCTTTTGATGCAATGTTTCCTGGTCTTTTATGCCAATTGAAATCATCAATCCAGGCGTTTCTCCATATTCTTGTTCTTTTCCCCTGATGTTTTTTCATATTTTTTGTCATGGATCATTATTTTTTGATGTTTTCCCGTCATCCCCCCCGCCCCCGCGCAAAGTCCTTGTTAATTCATGCTTTCCCCTCCCTACTGGCTACTACTCCCCATTCTTTTTTTAACCGCTCTACTTCCTTTTTTTATCCGTGATATTTACTGTTATTCTCCCCCCCTCCTGAATCCTTGTGGGAGCAACTATCATCTTTTTTCGCTTTGTGCAGCCGTCTGCTCAGCTCCTTTTTTCTGAAGGCTGTTTTTTTTGTTTGCTTTTTTTTTTAGGTACCCTTTTTTTTCGCTTTCCCTTACTGGGGCTCCTTCTCCTCCTTGTCAGCACTCCTGCTAGGCTGATAGTGCCCCACTCCTACCCCCTATCGTTACGGGTATGCTGACTTTTCCCCTCCCTTTTTGTAATTGAGGACTTTTGTTCGTTCCCTTTTTGTTCCCCCTTCTAACACCCTGAACTTTACGTAGTAATTGAGATCCCCCTCTCTAATGATCGTGTGCGACATGTTCGGTTTCCCCCCCTTCCTCCGACCTATTAAACCTGGGTACCTCTTTGCGCTCCCCACTACTCTTTATTCGGTATGCTCCTCGTTCCCTTCTCCTCTGGAGCGTATTTCTTTCTTAGCAGGGACTATTTTTCTAGGTCTGCACACGATCCAGTTGTCTTTGTGTTCATAGTCAGATATTCTTTTTTTCCAAAATAAGCACTTTATTGGTATAATCTCCTATTCTGTAGTTATATCCGGCCTCGATTGCGCTTTCTTACAATTCCGGGTTCTTTTTCTTTGACGAGCCAAGCGTGGTCATGGTAATCATGGTGCTTCCCCCTTTACCGTCTTACCCTCCCGATTTTTCAGGCCAAGGTGTGGCTTCCGTTAGCCTTTTTTAGAAGACGTAGATCTTTCCCAGTCCTTGTCCCTTGCGGTTTTCCTCCTTGACGACTCAATATCTTTGACTCCTTCTGTCCGCGGACTTCCCTCATTCAATTTTTCTGAGATCTATCCCCCTCCCATGTCCTCCACATCTTCGGCGTCATCTGGTGGTAACCCTTCTCTCGTCACCCTCCTGTTGTTGTTCGCCCCAATCCCCTCCGTGTTTTCGAGTATGCTCCTGCCCAGCGACAAAGGTGACGCGACTCCTCTTTTCGTCCGCCGGACTTTGGCTGCGTAACAATCCCGTCCATGCGCCGGCATAGTTTCATCTATTGCGTTTTCCCTCATGGTGCAAGGGGTCGTTTCCGGCAGAGGCCTCGTCTTTGCCGCCTTTACAAGCCCCCCAATTGGAGTTTTATTACCCCCGATATTCTTTTGATAATAGATGTCCCCCTTGCACACGCTTGCACTTGCGCAATTACGATAGTTTCTCCCTATCACCCCGTTATATTAAAATTGAGCCCCTCCCCCCCCCTCTTTCTTCAACCATCCCCATATCACTTGATCACCTGGCTGTTCTTGGCCGCTCTCGTCTTTTGCACCGTCATCCCATCTAGACGATTGTACCTTCCCTAATTTCTGTTGGCCCATCGTGTCAGCGCTCTAATTTTCCAAACCTTGCGCACAAAAATCGACCAGACCCCTTCCTAACATCGAAAGCCCTGCTCCGCTCATCTACCGTTTTCCCCTCGGAGTCGATCTCATTTCCTACGAGCCTGCTCAGGATCATTCCTTTCTCTGCCCCTGCGTGCTTTCAATAATTTCCCGGATGGTTTCTAGTCCTTTTCCCTTTGACAGAGGCGGAAGTTTTCTTAACAATGGAGAGCACGCTCTTCTTGCACTACCGCCTGACTACGGAACTGAAGTGGTAAAAATCCGGCTTGCCCGATTCTCCTGCTCCCCCAAATGGGTCCCCCCATTTACCACCCTGGCTTTCCCTTGAAGAGAGTACTTTCGGTTGTTCCTTTCCCATTTCCCGGCTGCTCTGCATTTTACCATATTTCTGCTCGGTGCCCGCCGTGCTTCCAGACACAGGGGACCAGTCCTCCAACTGGCGCCCCACCTCAACGAGGGTACTAACCCCCCTCCCCTGCGGCGGCTTTTCCGATGAAACGGCGATGTGCCCCAGAGCTTACTGCGCCGTCGGGTGGCTTTTTTCTCTCTCCTCTGTGCCAATCTTGCGGAGCGGAGCTCTCCTCAAAAAAGTCCTGTGGCCCATCTTAAAGATCTGACGGGCTTCTTGGGCCTTCTTCCCCTAATCTTCTAAGCGCACCCCCTGCCTCCCTTTTCCTCTTTTTTTCTGTGGGTTTGCCACCAATGCAAAAATCCCTGTCCCCCCCCCTATGACTACCTTTCCCATGGTATTAGCGACATCCCCAATCTCAATTGCCTATGGCTTGGGCCGACATGATAGTTCCCTGTTCCGAATTGGCGACCTCCTTCCTCCGTCCTCCCCAGGCTTAATGAGGGCATGCGTTTGATATTCAAAGCGGTTTTTGACCGCTGCTTCCCCAGCACCGATGGCCATTGATACCCCTTTCAGTCAAGTTTGGACTATGGTTCAAGTTGCTACCGATTCGCTGCCATGTCCTCATCGAACACTTTCTTGCGATTCGTCCTTCTCCATCCCCCCACCTCCCTCTATCTTTTTTGCCGGACTTGAAAAGTCTAGGCCTTTTTCTTCTTTCCTCTGTTTTTATCTCGATTCGCAATCTCTTTCTTTGCAACTCGGCCTTTACCTTCTCTTTTTCTTTGGGTAGGTGGTTTTTGTCGTCCGAAATGCTGATTTCAATCTTCTCTTCTAACATGTTT
>Ga0179593_1365153_pt1 | contig 10633 bp, 12 predicted proteins | sample CZODoug2_1_08_16_FD_185931 | JGI IMG/M metagenome (GOLD analysis project Ga0179593, IMG submission 185931) | Vadose zone soil fungal communities from Angelo Coast Range Reserve, California, USA - CZODoug2_1_08_16fungal (PacBio error correction) | ecosystem: Environmental > Terrestrial > Soil >... | reverse complement strand
CTTTATTCCAGGCTCCCTTTAATTTGTCCCTATCATCTCCCGGTCCTTTCTCTTCTTTTGCTCGTGGCCGGTTATACGTAATAGGTGAGTTTTCCTTCCGACAGCGTTTCCCCTTCGCGGCGCTTTCCCTTCTTTCGTCCTTTCCAGGTCAGGAACGTGGACCCCCCCAGGCACCCCACGCACTGCTGTTCGCCGCCGTCCCCGCGCCTAACCCTCCCTTTGGGAAATTGCGTAACTCCTCACTTCCCCTTCTAGTCTGGTTTTTCCCCCGCTTCCTCCATGAGTTCACCCTAGTCACATGCTTTCCCTCTCTGCCCGTTTATTTGTTTCGCTGAGGTTTCCCCTTTTTCAGATACCCTTGGCTTTCTTATGCCGGGTACGGGAAATCTTGTTCTCTTCCTCTTTTAGAGTTGGCTCTCAAGCCCAACCCCTTTTATTGACAGGCTGCGTTTTCTTGACCCGAAGTGACTCCATTCCGTAATCCATTATATTCTTGTACATGAGATGCTCTGTTTCCTGTGGTGCCGGGGACGGAACTTAGTCCGGAGTCGGCAAAAAACACCCCTTTCGATTCCTCGGGGTTTTTGTCATGTTTCCGCCCTCAATGCTGAGTTAAGAGCCTTTGCCGCCCGGACGAAAGATTGATTCAAAAGAGATCCATATTCCCACCCTCGGGCCATCCGCGAACTCGTCGTCTTCTTTTTTTTTTTCTTGATCCGTTGTCTTTTTGAGATGAGCCTAGTCTTGTTTTCGTTGGATCCCTGAAGGGAAGTCTTCGTTTCAGGGATTGACGCGCCATCTTTCTAACTAATCTCTAGTAGCTTTTCACGTGAACTTTTTTTTTATGTAGGCCTGTGGATTTTCCTCGACTGATATTTTCCCTCGTCCTACGCTGAAGCTTTTTCATCTCTGGGGTTAGAGCTCCTTTATTTTAACCATTTCTTGATGTACCTTGCGTGGTCGATATTTGTTTTCTGCTTCTCTGACATTTGAAAATTGTTTTCCCCCGTTGCCCTTCTCATCGTGCTTCGCGGCCGGACTTCTGCTTTTCGCTTGGTTGGCATTGTAGGGGACCTGGTTTGATTTGGCTTCCTTGTGAAATCCCCCGACCGATTGATACTCCCCAATCTATCCGACCGTCCCCGCTGGACTTTCTCCCCCTTTTTCTTTATCAGCCCTCCACGGCCTGACAAGAAGTTTGCAGCTGCACCCCTGGTGATTTATCGAGATCATCGCTAAGAGTGTTTTTCTCACCTGGATCACTTCTCCTTACTCCGAGCGGGCGGTCTGTCCGACCGCAGACATCCCCTGAGCCCAGAAGATTGGTGACTTAGTGCCCAGCGACCTGAGATACCCCGGCCTGTGAGTGTTTTCTGCCCGGCGACTCAGTACTCCTTGTTCGCTTTTTCTTCGATCCTCCCCCGACCCAATTTTGTTCTCTAGGGATTTTTGGTCTCCGCCCCCGAAAAGTAGGTCTCGTATCCTCTTGTGGGATACTCGGCCTTCCTGATTCGAAGCTCCTGTCCTTCATTGTTCCTTTCCCCCACGTTAATTCGGTCACCCGGTTTGACCACCTGAGAGATTTCCCCCGCTCGATTCCCAGCCAGATCTTCTCTCTTCAAGGACTAGTCGGCCTGATTTTCTACCCGGTTTAGAGTGCCAATCTGAGCTTTCAGTTTTTGTTGGCCTCCCCTTTTGCGCTTTTTTGGTACCTCTTGCAGTTTCCATTTTAGATTTCCCGGTCTTGTTTAGCTTCCCCGTAACAGTCACCTGTTAGCATGTGTTCTTCGCCCCCTATCTTTATCTCAGCTGAGTTGTCCCCTTTTTCTAGCATAAGGGTTCCCCATTGCGTTACCTACCCCCTCGCGTTAAGGGAATTTCCCAGGAGTACCACGGTGTGCACTCAGAATTCGTCATTTCACCACACATTACCTCTTCCCTCCCTGCTAAATCTTATGGCCCTTGTTAGAACTGTCTGTGAGCCTAAAGGTCATTGTCCCTATTTTAGTTTCTGGCCCGACCCCAGTATGACGTCTTTTCCCTCGTTCGCCATTTGTTCAAGCAGAGAGTTATATCATTTTAATCCTTTTTCCCCGTTTTAGATACGACTTCGCTTTTCTTCTTTTAAAGCTCCTTCTCATCCTGTTTGGTTCCCCGCAATGTATTTACCCCCCACCCCCCCCCCCCCCCCCCTGAGCTGAAGATTAGACTTTTCCTAGTTCAGCCACCTACACCCACTTCCCCCTCTCCTCTAGTTTTTGTCGCTTTGGACCTTCTGGCTGCTCCCGGGCGATATGAGGGCAAACCCGTTCGGACCATCCGTAACGCTTTTTTTTTTGTTTTTCAGGACCCACTGGGGTAATCCTTCACTCTCTAATTTCGCGCTGACGTAGTCCTCCTTATGGTCCGCGAGGAAGCACAGGGTTCACCCGTCCCCTTGTGAAGGGACCTTCGTTTTTACGCCCTTACCGGAACCCCTCTCTCCGCGAAGTCCGTACCCACAAGCCAGAGTCCCGATCCCCTCTCCCCCCAACCAACCTGAACGTTTTTTCAAGCGATCTCTTTCTGCCGGCAACCGCCCCGCCATAGAGTCCGTTTCCTATAAGCCTTCCGTCTTTTTTAGCGTGATTCAAATCTCTAGTAGTCCTTGAGCAATTTTCGATTTCTTTCCCCTTGAAGCCAGTTTTCTTTCTTCCTTGCCGCGTACTTTTCTCCCCCCTCCCCTGCGTTTCTTCCTCCTGAACTCTTTCCCCCCTCAGCACACTGGTCTGATCGGCAGGCCGCCTCGCGAACCACCTTTCCGTATTCCCCTGCACCCGTTCCCTTTCCCAGAAAACGATGCACCCTTTCCGTCGCTCAATTCGTTTGTTCTCTCCACGATTCCCACCCTCGTCGGTGCTTCCCTGTTTTAGGTTGACCGCTCGCTCGTGTCCTTTTCGAATTCTTGCCCTACTGTGACTCTCCGTCTCGATGCTCGCGCTCCCCTAGCCTCGGCGGCTGTCCGTTCTTATCCTTCCCTTTTCCTCGATTCCCCCACCCTCTCCGTTCCTATCTCGTGGCATCGTTTTTCTTTTTCCCATGGCACCGGTCCGAAAAGGCTTACCCGCTGCCAATTTGACTTTTTTTCGCGCCGCCCTGCGACTATCTCCCCAGTTTAACTTCTCTTTCCCTTTGTTCACTTTTCCGCTCGTCTGCCCCCCCCCAATCTGCCCCTTGCCGAAAGGACATTGCCTTGCCCCGCAGGAGGAGTTGATACCAAAGTTCCATGTCACATTCTTGCCCTCGCCGTTTTTAGGACTATTTGCGCCTTCTTTTGCTCCAACCCCCCCACCAGAGTGATACCGTCGCGCGAGTTGTTTATCAAGTGGACTGTTTTTTTTCCCCTCCGCATACCAAACCCCGTCCAGACAGAAGTTGCATACTCAAGCCTCCGCGGAGAGAAATCTACCGCTAACAGATTCCTTCGAGTGATAGTGGACCCTTGGCGTCTGTGATTTTACTCCAAGGTATCCGCTAGGTCCACCCTTTTCTGCTGCGGGCTTATTCTTCTGCGCGGAGGTACCCTTGGGGTCCTTTTTACACCGGACCTCATTTCCCCTCGGGCCATAAGACATTTGTAGGATTTCCTTCTTTTCTACAGCCACTCTTTTTATTTTCCTTTCATGACGTAGTGGTAATCACGGTTCCCATCAACCCTAGTAAGCAGGAGTTCCGCTCTGCACGCGCCACCGTCATCTTTTAATTGGAATAGGTTTCCCCACCGTGTCACGTAGTGCTGTGTTGATTTCTCAGTCGTTAATCGAGCTCGAGTCACCCTCAGGACCCTTTCTAGGACCATGGAATATATTTCCATTTCCCCCTTTTTAGATGTGCCAGGTGCGCTGTTGAGTTTTCTGCATGTCCCCCCCCCCGATTCTCTGCCCGACGGTTTCCCTCCCAGTCCTCTCCTGGGATCTTCGGACCCGCTCCCTTTCATGCTTTCACTCTCGGAAAGTCTGACCGCTTTTTTAGACTCGACTGCCAGTGCCCACCCGACCTTACTTCCACTGATCCGATCTGCTTTCTAATTCTCTGAACACGATCACCGCTTAATTCTCCCCCCTCGCCCAGCAGGAGAGACGGCTCCCCCCTAGAGTCTTTGATGATTCTCCTCGTTGAACATTTTCTTGTCTCTGTCCTTAGATATATCCTCTTTTTCTACTACTAATCCTGTTTTTTCTCTCTCTCTATCCTAGGAGGTTGATCATTCTCCCCCCTCCTTCCGGTCTTCCTCTAGCCGTAAAAGGCCTCCCCTTTATTTTCCTCCAATTGCTCTCGATGGCGATTCTTGAGATATAGGTGGAGCTTCTGCAAGTCTGAAACCTTGATTCCTCCCCCCCCCCGCGGTTCTCTGTGGCCTGTCACTTTAGTCGCTGCACTGTAATTGAACTTTCCCCCCGAAGCAAGCCTAGGGCGGATATAGCCTCCGCGCCTGAAGACGGACCCCCCCCTCTCCTTCCCCTGAAGTTTTTACGTTGTTTAGTCTCCCTCTCTCCCCAGCAACCCATTCCCTAACCACGTAAACTTTCCCTACGACCGTTTTTCGCCGTTTCGTTTGTTGCTGGAAGATTTCAAGGCTCCCCCCAGAGTCTTTTGCCTTGCCTGGGCATCTCTCCCCCTATTTTCTCACTTCATTTCTTTAGTGGCAGTATGGCAAAACCCCCTTTCTAGGACTTTGTCCCGTAACCGAGTGTCCTTCCTTTGAACCTCGTTTTCTCCATTGCCCATTTGTCGAGGCCTTCGTTCACTTTTCGTGATGGAAAGGCCGTTTTTCCTGCACGTCGTTAATGGAAATTCGGCCAAACACCACCAGATCCCCCGCATTGGACCAGGCCACCTGCCCCTCCCGAACCCCTGAGTGGCCCTCCATAGGGCATCTGTCAGTACCGAGGGCACTGCTCTCCCTACCATTAACCACGACGACGAGATAAGTCACTTCCGGATCCTATTTAGCATATGGAGCGTCCCGCGGGCTTTTTGGTTATTCCTGCATCGCGCCTTTTCCCCTCTTCCCGTCTCCTCCCCGATTGATAATAGCGCGTTTAGCTCCTTTTCTTCTCATGGCGGCTGATGTAGGGTGTGGTGGCTCCTTCCAGTTCTGAGTATTCCAAGTTTTTTAGAATGATGCCACGGTGTTCTCGCTAATCCAATTTTAAGATATTGCCTTTCCTTTACCTAGTGCTCACGTTGGGAGTCCGTTTTTCCCCAGTTTCGCCACAATTATTGTCCCTCTCGTTAGCACTGCTCTCCCCTTTTAAGAGGGGCTCTTTGAGTGAGATGCCATTGGGACTTCTTTAGGCCCCTCTTCGTATTTAAATTTTGACCTTCGCACCTTAACTTCGACTCGGTCGATCATCCCCACTGCATCTTTTGTACCCTTCTATGGAGGCAATATTTTTCTCTCCCGGATAAATCGTGACCGTCAAGCCGAGTCTTTTTCTTTGATGCAGAAGAGAGAACACCCGATTATGTTACCCCCTCCCAAGCCTCTTCATTATCGAGCTTTTTCTTTGTCACCCTTCCTAAAATTCCTTACTCACGTTTTTTTCTTGTTTTGAAAGCCCCCTATATTACCAGACTGGATGAAGAGTCAACGGCTCACGGAGTTACAGCCTATATGTTCTCTTCGGGTTTAGGTTGCTTCCCTGCCCATCAGACTTTTTTTTATTGCTTCTCCTCCGAAGACGAACTTTCCCCCTTTCCTTGGTGCACTACCTCGTTTACGCTCGTCGCAGTCTAATTGTTCCTTCTTTTCCTTTCCACAGGAAACCAAAGCTTTCTTCATCACCCCGGGAGTTTTCTTCTTTGACTCGATTGTTCCTAGAGCTGCGGTAACTCTTCGATTGCAACGGACCTCTTCTGGAGTCTTTTTTCTCCCCCCTGCCCCGGAAGAATATACCACTTTTTTCATGGTGTTTTACCGCCTGCGCTTTGATGGGGTTTCCGTTTCTTTCCAAGTGCCGTTTCCTCTCGTTTTTCTTTCCTCTTTTTTCAAGTAAGAGACCCCGTCAACGTCACTGCCCCCTTTTTTGTGACTGCCTCTCTTAAACCTTATGGCCCTTTCCACCGTCGGGGCTTTATTTAGTGAGGATTTCCCCATTTTTTTCTTCTCTTCTCTGGAAAATCGCTTCCGGTGACGTACCCCCTTCCCTCTTTCCTACACCTCCACGATTCGTCTCACTTCCCTCCCAGGGCTCCCCTCTCCTCTCTGGCCGTGTGAGCAGGTCTTTATTGGACATAGAAGGTTGTTTTTCTAGTATTTTTGACCCATTTCTTAAGACACAAACCCCCCCCAACTGAAGTGCGAGTCCCCCTTTTATTTCCACCGCAGGCTTTCCTATATTTCTTTTTTCCCTTTTTATAATAGTTTTTTTTCCTAGATACGAACTCGCTCAAACACCTGTCCTCCTTTTTCGACCCAGTAATAAGTGTGTTCCGTTTTAAAAATAGATCTTTCAGTTCACCGTTCTTCTGCATCCACAAAGACATTTCCCCCTTCCCCCTCCCTCTCTTTTCTTGAGGAATAGTGATGGATGTGACTTGAATGCCTATTAGTGCGGCGTTTCACCCTTTAGAAATAGTACCTCCGTCCTTCTTTCATTAAAATAGCCCTTACCTATCTCATCCCCCTAAGGTCCCTCTCTTAACTAGGGACATAAGGATTCCCCCGGTCCGTACTTCATCCGAAATGGACGTTTCCTTTCCTCACTTCCCCTCGAAAGGAAAGCTCTTCCGCCTGACGGCCCAGCACTTCCCCAAAAGAAAGCCCTCCCTAAAAAACCAACCACAGGAACGTTTGAATCTCATGCCCTTTTGCCGCGGGAATAAAACTCCTCTTCCGACGTGTATACGAGTAGTAAAGGCTCTCCTCTCTCAATCGTTTCTTCCACTTTGTATTCCCTCTCCCTTTGCCCGGAAACTTCCTTACCTTCGCTTGAATGAAGACTTGAGCCCCCACCAGGAACTTTTTCCTTATACTCAGATGACAGAAGCCCCCTCGGTTAGATCGAGCGCGAACCCATCTTTCTTTCCTACTTGAAGGGATCAACCGTTTCACCCGGTTGTTACCCTCCTCTTAGAGGGACCCTCCTCGTCATATCCTGGGTAGTCGTAGGAACAGTTAACATCGCAAAAATACAGTCCCCTCCCCCTTCCAAGTCCCCGGAGAGGAAGATATTCGCTATCTTAGAGCATCACCGGAAAGAGACTCTTGGACGTTTCTTTTATTCCCGAATAGAGGAATCCCAATGCCCGTAGGACTCTTGTGTATGATCTCCCACCCTAGAGGGGCTACAAATTCCGAGGTTAAGCAAATCTCCTAAAGACCACCTAATGACAAATCAAGTCGCGCCTCCTTAGGCGATCCTTTGTTAATTCCTAACGTACTGGTCCGCCGATGTGACCCCTGTAAGATGCGTTATGACAACTTCGACCCTCCTGAAATTATAGCTGAATTACATGGTATATCAACCCATTGATGCAATGCCCATTATCTCATAAACTGTCTGACCTCCGGCGACCTTCTTTTTTCTCTATACAGAAGAGATTTCACCGACCTACCTCCTCTTCGTCTCCCAGGAGGCTCTCTTTCTGAATTATCGCAGACCCCGCGCGCTTTCCTCTTAAGTAGACCCTCCGAGTCCTACCTGACCTCCTTCTTCCTGCGCCGTTCGGGTAGGTCCGTAGAGGTTGAATTCCAGCCCCCCCGGCCCCCTCCCATAGAATCATCATCTTAGTGGAGGGTGATCCCGCCCTTCGGATCGCCTTGGGTTTTGGTTTGTCTCGTGCAATGACCCTGAAAGACTGGTTCATCACCAGTCGTCCGACGACCCGCATCTCTGGCAGGTAGAGTTCCCCCTTTTCTCCTTCCCCGGCCCACTTGAGTCGGTTGAACCTTCTAGTCCTTCTAGAATGTTAGTGGGCCGCGGGGAAACAACCCTTCCTTTTCAATGCGTTTAGTGAGATTGACGAAGTCTGGACCTCGCACAAAAACTACAACGGCCGTGAGTTGGGTTTTAACCCCATTCCCATTTCAGCAATCTATTCCTACTCATTCCTTTCCTCTCCTGTCTTCGTTTTCTTTCTTCCACCCATCTGAGGGCTTATCTTCTTGTCGACTGGCCCTCCGGACTATAGTGACGGGCCAGTCCGCTAGACATTTAATAAGTTAACTGCATCTTATTGTTCTTCGCTGGGCGGCAAGCCCCCCCCCTCTATAGTCCTTCTTTTTGCGGTTGCCATAATGGATTTTTCCCCCGAAGTCAAAGGCCCGTGCAAAAATCCTCCCTTAGACCCCTTCTCCGCCCATGGCTTACGCTCTCCACACACACTGGATCACCGCTTACATCTTCCCCCGCCTCCTCGCTTTGACAAGCTCACCGAGCTTTCACGGGAGATTAGAGCCTTACCTCCTCGGTCGATCGCCCGTTGACCAAGCTTATTTTCTTTCCTCATTCTTTTGTTTTGTTGATCTAAGGATACGGATCGTGGTCCAACTGTCGCATCTCACATGGCCCACCCCGGAGTTTATTGCGCTCCTGCCTTTCTGGTCCGATTAATGAGTCCGCTCTTCGAACCCGCCAGGCGTCTTTTCGTTTTAGCCCCCGCCCCTTTTTGTCTGAAATTCTGGCTCAACCAGCCCCCGTCGGAAGGGTCCCCAAGAAAACCTCTTTCTTCTTATAGTGTCCGCGCGTACCCCCCAGACGAGCACGGCGTAACCTAGTACAGGCGCTTTTGATCGCCTGGTCGTCTCAGAAGCGTCCTACACGAAACGTTGCCTTTCCGCCTCAGGAAAGTTTCTTTCGTGACGCTTGGCCGATGGTTGGGATCTACAGATTGAAGCCCTCTCTCGTGACAAGTGGCCGAGTTTCCACCCCCTTGTGCTTGGATGTCTCTCGGAGTTCGACCGTCAGGGCTGTCTTCCGGTGGCCGTCTAGGTCCAGGTGGCCCGGGTTGACTTTTGGTACGCCAGAGATGCTGGTTTCCTTTCTTCTTCCGCCCTCGCTTTTTAGGGATGAACGTCGGGCACCGTCGCCTCCCTTTCCCCCCCACCCCCACCCTTAGTCTAGTCAGTTTTACGATCCTGCTGCACGCCCGTCAAGCTCCCTCTCTTGCAAGACCGACGCCGCTGAGTAAATCTGACAGACGACATTCAACCCTCGGCTCCCTTCGCCGTGGACGACGGAGCCTAGTTAGCGAGAATTTGGCCCGCCTGGAGGTTTGGAGGGTAGCCTCTTGTCCTAGTCCCCCCCCCCTCGTTTCTGCGAGACGGCAGCCGCCAGCTGATCTCCGCTACCCCCTGGTAATCCTGTACCTCACTGGGTCTTGTCTTCTGTTCGGGGTTTGTCTTTGATTCGAGCCGCAGTGGCCCAATTTAGCCGTGTATTCAAGAGTTGCCGTTGTCCCTCTCTTTTTACCGCGTTTTAGCCTTCTTTTTCCCAGGAGTTCGGCTCAAGTTTGGTGAGCGCGACTGACCATTGGGCCACAGCTGTGGAACTTTCTTTTTCTTAACTGCTAATAGTTTCCTTAGAGGATGGCGCGTCGTGGCGCGCCCCTCATCTGCTTTTTTGGTCCCTATCGGACCGCTTCTGTCCCTGTGTGGCCCGAGTCTGGTCGTTAAATCATCAAAACGATATATGAAAGTAGTAGGGACCCCTCTGACCTATAATTGGATTTCAAAAGCCTGACACTCTTTGTCCCCCCGTTCTTTTTCGACGGTTTCTTCGACTCCTGTTTATAGCACTCAGGGGCATGTTTTTCTTTCGCTTTATGTCTGCTTTCCGACTCATCCCCAGCAGATTTGCGAATCGGGGTCGGGATCGGGCCCGCGACTTTCTCTCTCCCAAAGTTGCAGAGGGTTTTTTTGTCCTTCCCCCCCGTCCTTTAGCCTATATTTGACTCTTCTCCTTTGCAATTCGCCTCTCATCCATTTTATGCGGTCTCTTAGCTCTATGTTCCTCCTCCCGTCTTTTCCCCCCCGTTGTAGGTTACCTTCTTTCTCCCTGAGCTTTCTGTCCTTGTTCGGGTCAAAACGGCCACCCCAACCTCCGGTCTGGTGATCCCAAGTGCAAATTGACCCCTGAGAGATTCCCATAGCGCGTCTCCCAACAGGTACTTAGAGATTCCCCCGGACTCGTGTCTCGGGGTCTTGATCCCCTAAGATCTTTACCAAGTTAATGGTGTTGGTGGTCGTTGACGCGGCTGTTTTCTTCTTTTGGTCATTTGATGAGACCGGTAAGGAGTACTAGAGTTCCGTCTGCTTTCTTCGGTACGGCCCCCTTCTGTCCATGTCCCTCCTGTTCGCCCTCTATCCCTTAGTGACTATTCAGCGGGGCGAACCGCGGGTGCTCGCTTTCTTCTTTCACACGTGGTTCCTTCTCCTCCTTCCGTGATGCTCCAAAGAGTGACACCCCCCCGTGTCCCACGACTTATCCCCCTTGCCTCCCCTCCCTTTCCTGCACTTTCAAAGATCCCCGTGGGACTTTTCCAGCGTTTGTTCATTCCAACGCTACGCGAGTTCCCTTTCACCTTGCGACGACCAACAACAGCTGACGTCTCTCCCCGCCGTGCGAGCCCCCCCTTGCTCCCAGCGATG
>Ga0179593_1363745_pt1 | contig 10633 bp, 14 predicted proteins | sample CZODoug2_1_08_16_FD_185931 | JGI IMG/M metagenome (GOLD analysis project Ga0179593, IMG submission 185931) | Vadose zone soil fungal communities from Angelo Coast Range Reserve, California, USA - CZODoug2_1_08_16fungal (PacBio error correction) | ecosystem: Environmental > Terrestrial > Soil >... | reverse complement strand
TTACTCGATTGTCAATCATCCTTTTCCCTTCTGCACCCGGATACTCACTCTTCTTCCCCCCCCCCGTGCTACTCCCTGTTGCCGGTGGGGGGTCAGTAAGCCTCAGAGTTTCTTCCCCCTTAAAACCCTCCTCTTTTCTTCCCATATTGTGTAGTGTCGTTTGACTCCCGTAGGTTGGGAGCAGCTTGCCCTCCCCCTCGTGCAGACCTCTCATTCCTCCTTACCTCACGGAAAGTCTTTGAATGATTCCCCCCCTTTTTTCAGCCGTAAAGACAGTCCTCCGGTTTTTTTTTCACATTTCTGTGTTTCTAGTTTCCCTCCCTCTTCAAACCTTTCACTGAGAAACCAATCATTTCCTACGAACGAAATGCTCTCTAGTGACCAACAAACCCCCTCTTTTGATTCTCCCGTTTCCTGACTTTTTTCATTCTGTTCCCCGTATCTCTCCAGAGACGATTGTCTTGCCGACCTTATTATACAAAGGTACTCCGGCTGCGATTTTCTTTCTCTGATCAGCGATTTGTTTTTCCTTTTTTTCCTACGTGTTTTTCCTCCCCGACCGAGACGCTCGACAAGTCGTGATCTCCTTTTTCTGTTCGTCCTGTCAATCCTTCGTTACAGTGACCTTATCGTTTTTTCCTGCTTTAACCTCTCCCTCTTTTGAGGGCCTATTGCGAGTGTGGAGTTTCGAAAAGTTTTTTTTTCCCGCTTTTCGGACCACACCAGTCGATGAATTTTCACCCAAAGATGCACCACCCCCCCCAATTTCTTCTGTCCTTCATTTACACAGGAACGCGTGCCTTTTTCCCATTGTTTACGTTTTCAACACGTTTTTTTTTTTTACATTCCACTTCCCCCTTCTTCTGACCTTCCCATCGGCACATCAGGGAATCAACTTTTCCCTCTTCGCAGTTCCCGTCCCCGTTACTGATGTCCTAAGCACAGTAAGGGCTTCCCCCCCCCCCCACAAAAGGTGTGAATCACCCGTCCCAATATGCCCCCAATGAGAGATTACGTTTTTTTGTTGAATCCCGCTGGTTTTTTTTGTTTTTCATTGCACTTCGTGATCTTCCCTTTCAACTTCTTTCTTCCCAAGGTCACCCCTTTCACAAGATCCCTCAATTCTACCCTCCCCTCACCTCCTTTTCCCTCTTCGCCGAGTGAGGTAAGCAGACGTTACTGTATATTTCCCCCCTTTTTCCCTGTTTAGTACTATCCAGTTCTGTCCGGACTTTCTTGCACTCCTTTCGTCCTTTCTATGCTGCGCCCAACCTATAATTTCTTTTTCGCCGTGATTTTGGGTTTTAGCTCCGGTTCAGCTTACCGACGTATTCATTTCCTCCCTTTCGTGCCCCTGTTTTCATTTGCAGATGCCGGCGGTCCCCTGGCCCCCACTTTTCTCGTGAAGCGCGACGTTCCCCCAAGTCTACCAAAAAAGCCCCCCCTCTCCCGCAGTCACGATTTATACCTTTTCACCATTTTTTCTCAGGGCCACTGACCGCAGGTCTGACGCTCTCCTTTTTTTTCCCTTCGGGTTACCCTCCAACATGAATCTTTTTTTCAGATCTCCCCACCCCCTCACAATAACACGAGATGGCGATAGACAGAGTTACCGCTGTCCCCTATTTCCCGCGCCCTAAGCTCGGAGCAAACATTTTTCTCCCTTATACACCCCTCCTCAAGCCCTTTTAGGCGAGATTCCCATATGTCCCCCCTGAACTCTTATTGGGTCTCCGATACGGTGGAGTTCTTCCCCCCTATTGTAATCTTTTTAATGCTTTCTTTTCCCAAGTCTTTTGGCCTCTTTTTGCTGCCCTTTTTTCACTGTCTTGAATACACAGGTCTCATAACATCGGTCTCTAAGCCCCGTTCTTCTTTTCGCTTTTCCTCCTTTTCCCCCTCTTCCGGTTGTAGCTTGCGATACAGCGCATCAGGTTGCGGGTTTCCGTTATTTGCTCTTCATCCCGTTTTTTTTTCATCCTAGGATTTGGTGCTGTTTGACCTTTTTTTTTTTTGTCACCATGAATTTTTCCTCTTCTTTATGATATTTCTCGACTCTTTACTTTTGGGTTTTCTTCTTTCTGTCTCTCCCCTCTCTCCGTCCGCTTCAACGGGGTTGGAAACGCATGGTACATCCCCCCCCCCCTTCCTTTGCTTTTCAATTTTATCCTATCCTGCTCTGTCCACACTTCAACAAGTGCAGTCGACCCCTTTCCCGGTCTTCCCATTATATCGAATGACCACGTTCTCGACCCCCCCGAATTTTTTTGATGAATCCTGTATTACCGATAGTGATCGTTTCCCCTCGTAGTCCTCAACGATTACATAGGGGGCATACAGTAGTCATCCCCCCCCCCCTACCGAAATCTCTTCTTTCCCACTTTGATCATGTTCCTACCGCTACTAATTTTCCAGTTTTCTTCTTTTGGATCGAGCTTACTGTTGAGCTGATAATCGGTACCCTTTTCTGAGTTCCCTTTATATTCCGCCTCTGTGGTCTTTCTTTTTTCTCTCGTCCAACGATATGTTTCTTTTTCGCCGCTGGTTAGGCCTAGTATCATTGGGTCCTTCCTTTCCCTTTTCTTGCTCCCCCCCTTTAATTCCGCTTACTATTAGCATTTGCTTTTTAAGATTTTATGGTGACCGTTCATCTCTTCTTCCTAGATTGCGTGTTCCCTTCCTCTTTCGCTCAGTCCTGCGACATTTCATCCTTGAACTATGCTGGCATGATGGTCGTCTGAACTTTTCTTAGGCGCCCCCCCCACCCTCCCTGCGCCTGATTCCTTATGATTCTTTTTTTTTTTGCCCTGGTTCTTTAGCGTGCCTAAATAAAGATGTCCCTGGATATTTTTGTGGGGTTCCCTTTTTTTTTTTTTTTTTTTTTTTTGTCAAACCAGTCCCGTTCTCCTGGACTAAACCTTTCCACTCTTCCCGGCACTGCGTCCCTTCGGCGACTTAGAGGTTGGAGTACCCGTTTAGTGTTCTGACTGTTCCTTCCCCGGCCATTCGTGCCTTTTCATCCGCGCCGTCCCCTTGCCCCACGCCTACAGATTTAGTTCCCCCCAGTTCCACTCGTATACTGCTAGATGTTTCATATGTTCCCATTGTTTATAGTAATTTCTTAGGGCGATCACTTTACACACCCACCTCCACATTTAAGTTCCCTTTTTTGACTCCCTAATCCGCTGAGTTTTTGCCGATTTGTTTAATCGAATAAATTTGCTCTCCACTTCTTCGTGTCTACTTTCCCGGTGCTTTTCCCCTGCAAAATCCCTGCTCAGGACCCCTGAGCCCTTGGTGGGCAGACGATGTATTTCCCCTTGTAACCCTTGTTTTTTTTTTCCAACCTCCTTCGACCCCTCCTGCCCAACCTTGTTTACCCACATGTGTTTTGCTTTTGGTTTTTGATTTTTTATGTTGGGGGGTGGTTGTTTTTTTTTTTTGGGGGGTGGGGTGGGGAGGGGGGCTTCTTCGGGGGGGGGGGTCTCGTGGTGGGTTGGGGTTTTTTTTGGGGGGGGGTGGTTTGGGGTGTGTTAGGGGGGTGGGGGGTGTTTTTTTTTCTTGGGGTGCGGGGTTTTTTTTGTTTTGGGGTTTTGGTTGGGGGGGGGAGGGCGGGGGGGTTTTGGGGGGGGGGGGTGTCTTGTTTTGGTGGGGGGGTTTTTTGGGGGTTTTTAGGGTTGGGTGGTTTGGGGGGGAGGGGGGGGTGGGGGGTTTTTTGTTTGGGGGGGGGGGTTTGTTGGGGGGGGGGTTGCGGGGTGGGGGGGGGGGGGGGGGGGGGGGGGGGGTGGGGGGTGGGAGGGGGGGGGGGGGGTGGTTTCTGTTGGGGGGGGGGGGGGGGGGGGGGGGGGGGTTTTTTGGGGGGGGGGTTTTTGTTCTGGTGGGTTTTTTGGGGGGGGGGGGGGGGGGGGGTTTTGGGGTGGGGTGGTGTGGGGTTTTTTTTTGGGTTTTGGATGGGTGCCGGTGGGGGGGGGGGGGTGGGGGGGTTGGGGGGGGGGTTTTTTTTTTTGTTGGTTTGGGTTTTGGGGGTGGGGGGGGGGAGGGGGGGGGGGGGGGGGGGTTTGGGGGGTTGGGGGGTTTGGGGTTGGGGTTGGGGCCCTGTAATTAGCCATCTCTGATCGGGATTCTCTTCATTGATAGAATATTCTTTTCCTCTTCCGTCATTCCCTGGGGACGCAGAACCTCTCTATTTTTCCGCCCACCCGTCCCCCTTGTATAGGTCTGTCTGGCCCACGTTCCCAAATTCTGGCCTCCACACCCACGTTCTTTTTTTTAACGCCAGATTCCCCTCCGTGATTTCTATTTTTTTTCCTAATTCTCTGACGGACAGTTTATTTTTTATTAGCGTCACGCTTCCCCCTGTGTGGGTTCTTTTTTTCCCGCCTGATATCTGATTTCGTTCGCTTCCCCAGATAGTTTTATATAACGTGTTTTCGGCCCCCCCGACGTACTCAACCAATTTGTTTCCCCTTTTCCTTTTTTCGTGGTACGGCTGACTTTCTTTCCTACTAGGCCCCCCGGTGTGACTTTTTTTTTTTCCCTTCCATACTTCTTGTCGTCGGCCTCTGAATCGATTTTTCCCTTTGATCCCCTTCTGCGGTCCCCTCCTCTTGATGCCACGGTTTCGTTGACGACCAGATAGATGATTTGTCGTGTTTTCCCATAAATGTACTCTTCGACCCCCCCCCCCAACGGCACCCCTGATGTTCCGTTCAAATAAGGCGACCTCTAAGGAATTTTTTGTGACGGACCTTTCCCATGGTAGGCCTCCCTTCACTTTCCTCCTTTTTTTGTTTGGCTTTTTGATTCCTACCTTTCATGATGCTTCAATTTCATCCCCCCCCAATTCCGTTCCTTTTTGCAGGTTCCCCAGTTTGAACCCAAATAACCCCCTTCCCCGTCAATTTGAATGTTCTTTTTTTTTCTCCTTTGCCTTTTTATGGACTGAATTCACTGGAAGTCAGGCATCCTTCCCTCTTTTTTTTGTGGCCCGGTCCCACCTTGAGGCGTTCCCGCGGATGGTAATTCAACTTGGCAAGATCGACTTTCCGTCCCTTCCCTTCAAAGTATCCTTGGACAAGCTTCATATCCTGTGTGCCTATTATCTTTGTTTCTTCGGCGCTAAGAGCGGTTTTTTTTTTTCAACGTCCCGCCCCCCAATTTTTCTTCCGATTCTTTTCCGTCCGAATTTTACTGATAACCCTCTTATTTCATTAGAAATCTCGGAAGCACAACAAATTCCCCCACAAACCCCAGAGTTGATTCCTATTCGCTCTTTTTCGTTCCGTATCTCGACCGTCTGTATTTCTCTTCCCACGGGCACTCTCTGTTGCCGATCGCTTGTAGTCTGATCCCGCTTTGTGGAATTTTTTTTGATTTAATTTCGCTCGACAGATGTAGTTATTTCGGGTTAGCGTGTTTGCGTCAAAGTCGGATCGTCCAGTCCCTTCATCGTTTTTTTTTTGAAATATTGCTGCTCTCTGTCTTGTCCTCCCCCTCTCCCCCCTCTTTTACGGCTATCTGGCTAATTCTCGCAATGTGCGCGGTATTTTGAGTATTTCTTTTGATTTCCCCCGCCCCTGGTGAATACCCCCTCCCCTCATTGCACCCCCAATGCGGCATGATTTTGAAGGGTCCACGGATAGTACGTCTCTCCCCCCCTTTTTTCCCGTTTCCTTCACACCCGCTCAGTTTTTTATTTCCCCCCATTCCTGGTCCTTGATTGATTACACCTTCGGCCACATTCAGGATTCCTGTCCCCCCCCCCCCTTGTCCGTCCCTGTGGTTCTATTTTTTATTTATGACTCCAAGTTTTCCTAACAACTTTGGAGCCCTTGACTTCCCTATGTTCCTTCTTATTCTCCCTTTTTAACTTAATCTGATGGTCCCCGGCGTGTTTTTCCCTTTGAATAAGGCCGTAATGGACAATTCTTGTTTGTCCAGCTTCCAGCTCTCCCAGTTTTACAGCCATCCCCTCTGCTTTCCCCGACGGATTTCTTTCCTAGTTGTCTGCTGGCTTTCTTAATTTCGTGTTTTCGTTGGTCCTTTCACTTCCATGAACCAAACTTGTATCGCCCGCTCAAACCTATCTTGAATCAGGGCAATTGTCTTTGGTTATCCTACTTTTAATTTCCAGCATGTTCTATTGACCTTCCATTCCTCTTCGTTTTACATGTGATCATCTGACCCGATGCTCGGACCCCCCTTTCAATATCGTCCCTCTTCCTTGCGTTCTTGTAACCAGCCCTGTAAACGGATTTCCTTTTTCACTCTTAGCAAGGGCCCAAAATGACCTGTCTACTCTCGCTCTCTGAGCTTTATCAGGCACTTCCCTTCCTTTATCCCCCAGAATTTTTCTCTCTCCCCCACCCCCTAAAACCCCCCGCATTTCCTTCTCTACCTTTTTAGATGTCTCCTCCTTGTCGAGATCCGGCGAAGCACGTTCTTTGCCAATTTCTCTTTATAAAGTACCTTAGCGCCGCTCACTCTGGCCCGCGGATTGCGATTTCCCCCCCCTCTCCCTTGGGATATTTCCCTTCCCCCCCCTTCTTTTGTCCCCTTTTCTGGTCTGCTGTTCGCGGCTAGCTTCGAAACCACCCCATTCGTTTAGCCCCGCCGTCTTCGTACCGTGCTGCGTTTGATACCCCGGGACCTCCTTTTCTGTTTTCCGTTTTCTCCTCCTAGCACATTTTTGACCCCCCCTCAGATTTGCTTTACTTGAAGCGTGAGCCTTCCGTTATCGCATTTCCTCTTTTCTCCTCAGTTGTTTTTCTCTCGATGCGATCCACATAGTCTCCGACGCTTCACAACCTTCGGGGCTTAAGGCCAGCCCCCCTCCATGATTTCCACAGTGATATGGCATCACCAGAAGGCAGATAGTACCTTCTTCCCCAATCACCGCCTTTTGCGACTATTCTCCTGAACGGGCCCTACCGTAATTCTCTCATTTTTTATCTGCCCCTTCCCCGGTCCAGCTATCTTTTGCCGTTTCGCTCAGCATATGAGAATCTGGGGAATACTCCCCGGTCTTCGTTAATCTACCCTCCAAATTTCGTTCCAATCGTACCGGCTTAACTTCCCTCCTCTTGCTTTTGCTGCCTGAGCCCCTATGCTTATGTCATCTCCAATGGAGTATTTTCCTTTCACTCTCTTTTTTGATTTTTTTCTTTTTTGTCCTTCTGCAAACTCCTTTCATCTTCCGAAGTGGTACTTCCTGTTAAATTCCCTCTTACTCGCTTTCCGGCCAGGTCATCCCTTGAATGAACTGGGATTTTCTTCTAGAACTCTTTTTTTCCAGACCCGTTTGCTGTTCCTCTTTTTCTTCGCCGTTTTTCCCATGTTTCTCTTTCTTCGCTCCTCCCTTTTTTCTTTCACTTTTCCAAAAAACGATTAATTAAGAGTTCCTGGGCGGAAAGTGCACCTTCTCCCCTAACCCTCCACTTTCTGATTTCCCCCTCTTCCGCATCGTTGGCTGGACGTTTCGATGATTAAACCCTTCCTCCCTGGAAGGTCTTCTTTTTTCAACATTCAAATTAACGAGCCCTCAGTTCAGACATACTTTTTATACAGCTTTCGCGCTGTCTTTGTTACAAAACTGGGTGGAGATTCTTTGGTAAAGGTCAAGGTCCCCCCAGTTAATTGTCGGCCCCCTCTTTCCCTGATCCCAATGTTCCCCCCACACGCTTTTACTAAACATTCCAATGTCCCTGATTTTCATATTTCAGCTGGCTCCCTTTTTTTTTTAACCAGATTGCTTAGACACTCCCCTTCCCCCGGACGCTGCGCCCTATTTTTTCCTACACCGATTTTTTGGCAGTCTGTTTAAATCCGAATGCCTGAAGTCTCCCGTCTGAGGTTTCTGCGTCTTCCGGGAAACCACGTTCCTTTGCCCCCTTTGTGTCCCCTAGAACTTTCTTTCCTAGTGTCTACCTTTTTGGTATTCCTCCCGAATGGTTCGTTAATCGCTCCCTCTTTCGAAAAACGTCCTTTTCAACCCCCCCTTGGCGATATTCTCCTCTACTCCCCTCTTTTATCTGTCTTTCCTGGACTCCCCTATTTTCACCAGCACGTCCGATTATGTCGTTTCCCTCTCCAACTATGCGCGATTTAACCCCCCCTTGTCGCGTTTTCTTTTCCAACGTCTTGTATCACTCCCATCCCTGCTGCTCCTTACCAGCCGCGCCGCCCCCTTGGATCCTCCTCGGCTACCCCCCTTCCCCTGCCCCGACTTGAACTTATGCGAAGGCTTCCTTGTAGTTTTAAATGTGTTTGGTGTCTCCTTTTTAGAGGCGCGGAACTTTCTCTTTTTTCTCCCTCCCGTTTTGACGCGCGGCACTGAACCTTTTTTCCCCTGTGTTGACCATCTTTTCTGGCGTTGTATTTATTTTCAGAATTTCTCTTTCTGAATCGTTTCCCTGTAACCCCTTTTTCGTCTGTTCTGGCCGCAGGTTTGTCTATCTTCCCCCTTTCCCCCCCCTATTTTTCTTCCACGGGTTCGTCCCAGATGTTCAGTTTTATTGCTTTTCGATGACGGTTTCCCTCCCCCTGGTCTTCCCCACCAACCGGCAACATTCTCTTCTGTCCTGTCTTTGTTCCAAGTTTCTTCATATCGCTGCCAGAAGGAATCGTAACTTTTGGGCTACCCTTCCTTCGTAGCTTTTCCTTTTTTCCTTTTGTTGTTTTCTAGCTCTTTGAAAAGCTGCTCTATGATTCCCCTCGATTCCTGGCACCTCCTTTTTCCCCCCCAAAACCGTTGGAAATTACTTTTTCCTTTCGGCCTTGGGGACTGTCAAGATTCTGACACACTGCCCAACGTCTCTCATCTGATCTTTTTCGCGTCCGTAATCAAGGTTTTTTTTTGGCCCTTTCTTTGCCAAATTTGATCTATTGCGCCCCTCCCCCTTTTCCAAAGTTCTTCAGATCCTGGGTGCGTGACCCCCAAGGGTTCCTTTTACCATCTCAAGCGCGGTCGACCCCGGTATTCAAACTTTTTTTCGATTTTCAGTCGTCAACTTTGAACCCCTCTCGTCTTTCTGCGCCCCGCCTCTTCATCCCTACCACCAACTCCCCCCCCACCCCGAGTTGCTCCCCGTTCCGCTCTCGTCCGTATAGTTTCGTTTTTTTTTTTACGCTGATCTTTTATCACTCTATCCCCTACGCTCGTTATCCCTTGTTTTTTTGTTCTCGTACTCTTCTCCGAGATTTTTAGGTCGTCCCAGCGTGTTGTCCTTTCCATCCCTCTCCGCTTTCGGACGTTTAGTTCGGGTTCATTCTCTTTTCGTTCGCGTCCCTTTTTTCTTGACTTTGTCCTGTTCTCTCCTCCCCTGATTCCCAAGATTTGGGCCCTAATGATCGCAGTCAATTTTTTTTCCGAGACTTTTTATAGTTTTACTCCTTTTTTATTTACAATCCCCCCATTTTCGCCATCCACTACCCTCCCCTTGACATTTCTTCTCCTGGATTTTTTCATTTCCTTCCCTTTTTCCCTGTTCTCCGTTCCCACGCCACTGGTGAACTTCAAGACAGGATGGCCTTCCCGCCCCCTCCCTCCGGCTATATTTTCACAAATCTTGTTACCTTTTTTCTTTATTTCTACCGTCACCCCGTCGGGACTTCCCCCCCCCAAGGACTCTTTTCCTTTTCTTACCCCTTATGAAGGTATCTTTTCTACTATTTTCCCCCCCACCTCTATGGTAGCGTGACAGGCCTGCGAACCCAGGACCTTATTGTTTCCGTTCCTTTACCCTAAATCCCCACTCAGTGTACGCCATCCCAGAACCTTCCCTCTCTCCTACCCCTGTAAGCCTGCGGTAAGATTTTACTTTTTTGGCGTTCTCGGTAACTTTTTTTTTTCAGGAACCCTTTGTCAGTGCCTATTTCCTTCATCATCTCCCAGCGTCCCAACCATTATTTATCCCCTATGAAATGCGCATGATGTTAGGGTTTCTCTTCCGGTTGCTCTCCGAAGGGGACCATCTGAATTCCGCCTCTCTTTTTTTGAAGGTGGAGTGCAGAGCAACGAGCTCTGGCGCTTTGCTTTCTTTTTCCCCTCTTCATTGCCCCAAAGTTTAATTTAGCCTTTTTCACCGACTTTCCTCTTTTTTTCTTTCATGGAAATGCCCCTCCTTTCCTAGTCCTATGTTTTATCAGGCGGTTCCCCCCCCATCCTTCTTTTCCCCCAACCAAAAATCAACTCCCTTTTTCGCGGACACCCTCCCCCTTCCCCCACCATTAGTGCGGAGATATAGAGCTCCACGCTGTTTGTATTTTTTCTGAGAGATCCTTCCCTTTCAAACAAGAGAACCTGAGAAACTTGCTTCTCTCTTTTCATTATGCTTGACCTCTCTTCTTTATATTTGGGCGGCTTGACGATACGTGTTTTTCGTATGCTTTTGTATGATACTGAACTGCTTGCGCAGTTCCTTTTCCCCCCCCCTGTGTAGTGCCAAGAACAGGTCTTTTTTAACCCCCTTTTTTCTGCCATTTTATCTCATAGTCGCTCCCGGTGTAGTCCAGGTAGTACGCCTTTTCGACACTGGTTCCGTTTTTGGCGTGCATCGTTTTAACCTCCGTTTTCTTTTTTGGCTACAGTTCTTTTCAACCACCCTTCCCTGAGTTGAGATACTCCTTTTATTTC
>Ga0179593_1809934_pt1 | contig 10634 bp, 13 predicted proteins | sample CZODoug2_1_08_16_FD_185931 | JGI IMG/M metagenome (GOLD analysis project Ga0179593, IMG submission 185931) | Vadose zone soil fungal communities from Angelo Coast Range Reserve, California, USA - CZODoug2_1_08_16fungal (PacBio error correction) | ecosystem: Environmental > Terrestrial > Soil >... | reverse complement strand
CTCACTCGTACTTCACCTTCTCTGCGTTTTAAGTCCCGTCTGCCAACCCCGGAGAAAATATAGCGTTATCCCCCTCCCCCCTTCCGCGTGCGGTGCTTACTCTGGGATAGTCTTTGTCTCTTTCTTTTTTCTCAGGTTCTCCTCCCGCGTCTTGAGGTGACGCTTTCATGCCCTTCCCCACGCTCGATCCTCTTCTGACAGGTTTTTTCTTTTATTCCCCTCGTGGTCGATGTTTGCGCGACCGGCTCGAGACCGCTCCTCGTGTTACCCTGCAACATAGGACCCGCTTCGGCGCCGGCCAAGTCGCGGTAAACCGTAGGTCAGTGCTTTCCACTGCGTTGCCCTTCTCCCGCGAGCTTTCCGCCGGCGTCTAGCAAATGACGTTTCCAAAGCCTTTGTTTCTTCCCATTTCCTCGCGGTTGCCTCACGTCTGTCCTTGCGCTGGCTCCATGTGAAAACTTTACGTCCTTCGTCCCTCGCGTGAATTCATCTGGGCCTTCCTTTCAGGCCTGCCGCGCGGGCACTGTTGTTGTTGCCGCCCGAGACTTACTGGGACGGTTTTTCTTGACTTTTCCCCGGACCCCCACCCGCCGATTCAAAGGACAAACCAGTTTCCCCCCCGATCGTCCATGAATGCGGACGTAAAACAAGGCGTAAACGTTCTTTTCCCCCCCCCCAGCGTTTTTCTTACCTCCTTTCCGTGGCCTTGTGTTTCTTCCCTCAATGAAGGTTTTCGAAGACGAGCCCGCCCCCCCTTTTGGCCCGCCTTTTTCTCCCGAGCGTGCCAATCCCAGATCATCATAGCGACGGTGACTGGTTCACGTGTAATGTCTTACTCCGATAATGCGTTCGCTCTACAGACCTGGCGGTCTCCGCCAATTCGTTCTGTAGAGGTAACAACGCGCCTTTTACTCTCCCGGATAAAAATATCCGTAAACCAGAAGAGTGTTCTTTTATACTCCCTACGACTGGGAAGTTTCCGAGAAAACGAAGCACTTTGGGTCATCTGAGGACTAGGAGCAATCGTCTCTGAACTTTCTCAAAGTCTGACGCTCTGGACAATCAGGATGACCGGTAGTGTTTTCAGATTGGGTCGTCTCAGAACCACTTTATAAATCTCATAATAAAAGGCTGGCTCATTTTTATCAGAGCGAATGTGCTGCCGATAAGATCGGCCCTTCAGGGAGTAGTCTCCTTTTGGTCTGCGCCAGAACCTTGCCCCGTTGTTCTTGCAGATTCGAAGACCTCCAAATTCCTCCCCTGTGTCCCCGCGAGTCTAGGATATGCTCTTCTGGTTTTGAACCCTCTCCCAGCTTTCCCGGCCCCCCCATCGCGAGCTGTTTCTTCTTCCTCGGTTGTCCCACTGAGCGAAGAGGCATGTGTTGAATTTTTGACCGTCAATCGCGAATCATATTTCGAGGGTACCTTCGCCGCACCCCCTTCTCCCCCGGTCTTTCAAACATCAGGCCTCACGAGAATTTTGGTCGACTCGGGTTCTCGTTCGCGATGTGCGACATGCTTCAAACCCCTACGATCTGGTTTTTCTGGTCCAGGCCCCCCACGAGGTTGAGAATTAGAGAAGCTGTTCCTAGCGTATGTTCCTGGCGCTCATCCGGTTCAACCTAGTTAGCAAGTTTCTTGGGGTGTGTAGAGGCGGGATATAATCTTGACCCCTCTGCACTATGCTTAGAGAACATCGCGCCGCAGGAATCATTGCTTGATTGGCGCTCTTCACTTTATTCATATTTTTCCGTTGGGTTGGAAGTCAATCACCCACACTTTAGCGCTTCCAATCACCCCAAGAGGATGACGCGGCTCCTGCGCCTCCCCCCCTCCCGTTCGAGAGATCCCTACTGAGACACAATAACAGGAGCCCTATTTGCCTTTTTTGCCACCCCCCTTGGAACCGGTGTAGAGTCGGAAGAAAACCCCTCGGCCCTTCCTTTTCCCTTTTTCTCCCCGGTTCACGCATTGCCCGACCACAAGATGTCGGGGTTTTCCTCACCAGCGCGACGGATTTCCCGTAGCAACCCTCCCGCTCGGCCAGAAAGTTGTTCTAGAGATGTGTGTTTGCCCTGCTTCTCTAGCCCTTCACCGTGACCCTTGGACCCCTCTTCAGGGATGATTTCGGACTTGCGGGCGGAGATCCCTTTTTCTCCACCTCTCCAATCGGATCCCTTATGCCGCACCCCCCCGTCCTGAGGCTCTCTTTTTTGTGACGGCCCCCCCTCTGGCAGGGAGTGAAAACAGCCTCCTTCCCCCATAAGAATTCCTCATGGCAGTAAACTTACCTTCGTGCTTCTTTCGCCCGCTCGGCCCCGCCCATGCGCTTCCCTTGAGAAGACCCCTCCGAGTCTAGCCCCCCCAAGGGCAGACAGGGGTTTCTCAGGACCTAAAATCATTTTGCTGATCGATACCTGGTGCCGAAGAACCTCAAGGAATTTGGAAACAACCTCCCCACGTTCTTGCGGTGCATCTTTCTTCCAGGCCCGAAGGGCGAGTAAGTTGCGACGAAAGCGACTCCTTCTGTCGCCGCGGCTCTGTTTTGTCATTCGTCTTTTAAAAGGGAGTTTGGCCTATTTTAAGGGCCGCACCGATGTGGATAACGATGCGTACTCCCCCTTCTAAAGGATAGTGTTTTTACTCTCCCTTTTCTTTCGATTAGGACCGCTCTTCTCTCCCCTAAATCCGGATAACGGCGTCCCTCTTGCCATGGAGCTCCCCCCTTCTCGTCTTGAGCTGGGGACTTGGGCGACCGTAAAAGCGAGTCGCCGCCTTGCGCCGCGTCTCCTGCGTCTTCTTTAGACATTCAGAGAGGGTTTGAAAACAACTTGCCGCTGATTCTGGGGGGGGCCAAGGATTTGGGTTTCCGGATCTTCTTGTGGCTCCGCAGGATGGATAGTTGGCTTTGATGTACGACGGGTTTTCTTGTGAAGTAGGTTCTTTTTGGGTTAAGGGGCGGCGATTTCTTTTTCCGGGGTCCTCAGTCAGTCTGGTTAGCCCACCAAACAGTCCCTCTTTGGCCGATTGCATTCCATGACTCCGGTACACTTCCCCCTCTTTGGGCATCGTTCAGCCTAAGGAAGCGCGGTGGTAACTTCCAATGGGAGTCCAATCCTAGAACGCTGCAGGACAAGGCTCCTTCCCTTGGAGTAGACCGCTTCCGGGGCCCACTCTGAGAAACTGGTCACCTCCCCTCTTTCGGAACCCCCACTGACGAAGAAGTCGGTTTCTTCCCGGCGCCCCTGTTCTCCGTGCGGTTTTAAAAAGCGGATGTGGAGAGCTTTTCAGAAGAAGGTAGCTGACCTCACACTCTCCGGCTTTTAAGCCCTTGCGTTCATCCGCGCACTTTGCCCAGATGTTTCTACTATTGGTTCTTCATGATTCTGTAAAGTTCCCCTATTAGGATTAGACCGGCTTTACACCCTGGCCAAGCACGCCCAGAGTTCGCTCCCGCACGCTGAGAGGACTTATTGTTCCCCTTTCCCGATTCAGGGAATGGTGTACGTTTACTCTCGCTTTTCGCCGGTTTCTAGGGTTGACGACTCCCCCAATCTACCGTGTTGTTTTCTTCTCTTCTCTCGTACCTCGTCCTTTTTTCGAAGTTCCGCATTCAGGCGAAATCGTTTGATTCCGTTCCTCTTTTGCGCTTGGGTGCTTGGTTCGGTTTTATCCTTAGCCTTTTTCAGGGTATAGATAGCCGCGATGTCTTTCCAGTTTTGGCTCCGCTTCGAACTCTTGGGCAGCTTGCGAGTGTGACCCTCGCTTTTCTTCAAGCACGTTGGCTTCCCCCCCAAGAGAAAGTGGTCTGGTTCGCCCAGGCCCCCCTACCCACAAAGCCACTCCCCTGTCCAGTTCGACTTCGCGGTCAAAGTACTCCTTCCGTTTCCTCCCCACCTGCGGTGACCTTTTATATCTTGGAGTGACCTGCTGGGGCCTTCAGGAGGTCGCAATCTGAATTTGCAAGTCTTCCCTTGCATCCCAGAAGGAGCTGTCCTTCTTCCCCACCTCCCCCTTCGGCTTTTCCGTTTCTTTCTGCCCAACAGTTGGCTTAAAATTTCCTGTTCTCGTTTCCACGCCTTTTCAGGTGTGAGAACGTCGCCTCGCCTCTTGACGTTCTTGGTGTGGCCTCCCCACCCTCCGACTCAAAGGGTCCCACAAACCCTTTCGCCCACCCCTTTTTTAGCCTGCCCTGTCCACAAACCAGGAGACGTCGGCCAACCACACTTCCTGGCGGTCCAACCCAGTTCTTGGCCCCTTCACTGAAGGTTCGCCTGCGCGTCAGCCCAATAGGTGTCGCTTTTCTGCGTTGACCATCGCCCACTTCCACAGCCTTTCCAAAGGGGTGTTTGCCACAATTCCCGGTGCAGCCACGGTTCCCCAACTGGACGACCGGGATCCTGTGATCTCCGCCCTTTGGCCCTATTGGCCGCTTCTTTTCCGTTGAGGAAACAACAGAGCCTTTTGATTTCATACCCACACGGTGCAAGTACCCCCCAGCATCGTGGCCACGGAGTTTACGGAAGCCCCCGGACGTTTTCGTCGATTCCTTCTACGCGTCCCGTCTTTGCTGATGTCCTTTCCCATCAGACGTAGCTACCCCCCATGGACACAGCTCTTCCTTGGGTCTTCCGAGTGGCTGAGTACCCCTGGCACCACCGGCACTCCCCTCCCCCCAGTTGGTAGGACCCGTGTCTGCCATGTGTGACAGACTGATCGGCCTTTTGTTGTGGCTCGTGGATGTTTTCTCCTAAATTTTCTTAGGCTTTTCGCCGCGCGTTCATCAGCCTTCCGTGTTACCGAACGCGAGAAGTTATGTGCCTTTGGGCTTGTCCCTTCGAATGAATCTAAAAGGCACCCCGCCTCCCTCTCCTTCTCGTTTTTCTTGCGGATCTTTATTCCCTTTTAGCTAAGTTGTTTGCCGCCCTCAAGGGAGCATAATCAGAGGGTTTCGGTTCGTCCCTTCCTTGCCCTTCAACAGAGGATCGGCCTGCTTCGGAGGGAGCGTGTGCTGGTAAGCCTTCCGCGTTTTGTGCGAGACTTTGATCAAACCCTCCCTATGGGGTCGGAGGCCAGAGTTAACCTTCGCAACTCAATCTTTTCTTGCAGCTCGAGAGAGTTCTTCGGATCTTTCGTCTCACATCCTTTTCACCGCTTAGGAAAAGAGGTGCCAGTCTGGCCCGAGCTTCTAACTTTGACACCCCTAGGGTCTCTTCGCGCAGGCCGTTCAGTGAAGAATTGCTATTGGCATGATAGGGAGTCCCTTTGATGGAACTCGGTCCTCTCTTTCCCCCCCTCGTTGTTTAGATAACCTTCCCCAATCACCAAAGGGTTTTCGAGGAGCCAATCCCCCTAGATTCGGACTTTGAGGTCTGTGCGAAGAAAGTTCTTCAGCCCAAGATATGGCAAGCGAAGCAGACCCCATCAACCGGAAAAGATTAATGAACCCTTCGAATTTTCCCTTCAACGGTGTCTCGCTCGAGGACCAAAGAAAGGCTCGTCTCCCACCAATCTTTCCCCTCCGAATTGCCCCCACTTCCAAAAAGATAGCTTCTTGATCTTTCAGTAAAAATCTCAGCTGGCTAAACACTGATCCAACGCGACGTATGCTTTAGTGAGCTCCTTCTTTCTTTTTTGCCTGCCGTTCCGATCGAAGCACGGCCGCACCGTCGTTGGCGCCGTTTTCGGCGTCTTCAGAAACGCCTCCAACGATCAGCTTTTTGGAAGATTCCCGCCCCATCTTCCGCATTGATCGTTCCCTCCTATTTTCGCTGGTTATTGCACCCCGCCCGTTCCGCTTCTACATACGTTGCCGGTATGAGGACAACGTACAGGATTCCGAAGAGTGAGTCTTCTCCAGCCAGTTTGGCCCTTTCCATCGAGTCGACTGAGATCCCTTTTGACACGGCAGTGAGCGTCAGGCACTTCAGGGTTTTTTACTTACCAGCCAAGAATGGGAGATCGATTCTGGTCGTCGACCTACCCACGCGAAACACCCTTCCCCACAGTTTCCCCCCCCCTGGTTTCAAGTAGTATAAGGTAGTAGAAGGGCTCTGCCAGCCTTGGGTTAAAGATCAGAGGCTGAGGAAAAGAGTTACCCCCGTCGGGGCAGACCCTCTTCTCACACAGGTATTTGTCAACATCGCTGGTGTTTGCTTCTGGGACCGATGCGTCAGGTTTTGAAAGGACCCATTTGGTTGACCCAACTTCCCTCCTCTCCCTTAGATGGCGATTTTCAAGCAATGTCGCGTGCCGGATCCGGCGTAGTAGCTCCTTAAATGGCGCCCCCCCCCCTCCCTCTTCGTTGTTACTTTTTATATGAAGTAACGCTCACGGGCCGCTCGGCGCTCGGCCGAATACAAAAGAGGAGGCTGTGTCTTTCTGTTCCACCGTTTTTCTACGTGGTACCGGCGGGGCCACCGCCCCTTTTGGTTGTTGCCTCGGAAGCCGTTTTTTTCGCAGCAGTGCCTTTCCGCACGGGTTTCCTTTTTCCGGTTCGTCGGTGTGGGGCAAAACTTGCGATTCGAAACCCCCCTTCCAGTCCCTTCTGCGAAGTTTGGCGCACCCCCCCAAAGTGAAGCCTTCGATTCCTCTACTCCACCTTTTTTTTCGCCAATACCTTTTTTCCTATTACTCCTTTCAGCATCGGACGTGTCGGTTCCCTGTCTTTTCCGCATACTTGTTGTCCAACCGCGATAACTCTCCGGGACCCTCTGTATTCTCCCGATCCGCGAACTACCAACGATTGTCCACCGAATAGTGGCCTTGACCCTTCCCTTCTAGGCTTTGAACGAGCCTTTTAGGAGAAATGGACTGGTCTCTTCCGTTGAAAAATTCTTTGCGTTCTCCGGTCGCCCTCCTGTTCCCCCCACCCGACACTGGAAGAGGAGTTGTAATATTTTCTTGCCCTTTTTAGTTTCCCCGCGCACTGTGTACCCAGATGATCGACTTAGGGGGACGGACTGCTCCGGTCACCGCCAAAATTCCTTTGATCCCCCCGAAAAAGGATTTCCCCGCACATTCTCTCAAACGCCCTTCGGCGAGCCGGTTTTTCCCCGATTGCGGAATGGTGCCTTTTCTCTTCTCCGGTTCTCTTACGAGGAAAATCTCCTTCCTCTCCAGATTTCTCACCGGACGCTCTCCCTTTCCGTACCATTCCCTGCAATATGCGGTGTTGACCGGTTTATACCACATTTCGTCGGTCCCTCACTCTGTGAGTTGATGGCAGTTGTTGTAGAAAGGAGCCGGTCTTAGTCTCCTCTTCCCGTGCCTCCCGAGTCGATTCTTTCTCCCTTTCGGTGATGACTCCAGGCGTGCCAGCAGTTGCTTCCCACACCAGTTGTCGTTTCTGCTCGGCGGTTTTTTTCTTTCATCTCGCCCCCCGTCGTTCCCCCCTGACATTCTCAAAGGTAAGGGCGCCGTCCAGCGCCTTTCACCTTTGATTCAGGACCCCTATTGCGGTGCACGAATCTCGTTAGCGTCCCACTTCCGGGCTACTTTGTCCTTTGAACATCCCTTGTTTCCTGCAAGAGTAGAGGTTGCCTCCCGGCGCTGGCGCCGGCCACCTTGCTGCTGTTTTTTCTTCTGCCAAACTTTGTTGGAGTGATAACTTTGGCCTGATAAGTCTGAAGTAGTGGCACTGTGGTTTTTCGCACTTCTGCCGAGTTTACCGGACGTTAACGTCCTTCAGGTGTGCCCTTCCCCCCTTTTCCTTCACCCACCACCCGCTTTTCTCCTGCGAGTCACAAGGAGTCACGATCGGGCACACCCGAGCTCTTCGTGTTCGGGGTACCCCAGGCGCGGCACCGGTTGTTTCCGGCGTGCCCTGCCTCGGTGTTCGTGTCCGCGCGCTGCGCGGCCCTATCTCTCGTTCACGCCCAAGTCCCCCTCATTCTCTCGGTGAATCAAAGGTAGGAGAGAATGGACGGCCCTTTCGTTCTCTCGCCTTGGAGTATAGCTCCCCTCGTGACCCCCCCGTAGAGGTTCCCCAAATCTAAGTTCCTGTCCTTAGCGGTCCCTTTTCACCAGCATCTTTTCCCCCTAACTGTCCGCAGCAAGCTGGATTCTTTACCTACACGCGGGTTTTCGGCGCTTGCCCTTTTTCCTTCAGCGCCCGTCTACATGAGAATCTTTCCGGCGCCCTTTTGTTTTGCTCTTAGAATTCAACACAAAGTATCATCTAACCCCCGGTCTTTTTGGTCCGGTAGACCCCGGTAGGCCCGGTCCTTTCATTTTTGATTCTCTTCTCACGACCTTTGAGCGGGATCAGAATGTGGCTTCTAGCAGAGCGCCGACCCGTCCTGTCGCCCCCATGTAAGTGTAAGCCCAGCTCCCTTCTTACTTTTCCCCCCCCTTGGGGGTTCACTCTCCTGCCAGATTCCCGGAATCAGCTTGCGCCCGAGCCATTCTGGTCACTGGGTCGGCAGCGGTTCGAGGGAGTAACACGGTGAGCCTGAGTTTTTCTCTCCCGGCGTCTCCTTCCATGCCGAGGGTCCGTAGGGTACCGCCTTTCTTGAGGCCTTCAGGGAAACCAGCAGTCGCGACTTTTTTCGAGCGTTTGCCCGTTAAGCCTTTTCAGCGCGATTCCAAAACAAAAAAAACAAAAAACCCTCTTGTCCTCGGCCCGGCGTTCCCCGAGTACCCCGAGTTTCTGAATATAGTTAGTCCCGCGTCTGAGCCCTTGTCCTTCCGCTCGACCCGGGTCACGCTTTTTTCCCCTGAACTAGCCCTTAAGATCCCTTGGATTGTTTGCTCGGAGGGCTCTACTGACCCGATTTCTTTTTTGAGTGCGCGCACCCATCTCCCCCGGAATTTTCGCTCGTTTCTTTTTTGTTGATTACGCTCGGGATCTCTTTCCTACTCCTGTTGTTTTTTAGAGATCCTTCTTCCAATCCACACAGGCTTTTCTCACGAGAGGCCCATCGCATATTTCCTTTTGGATACGCATTCTTTCTCCCCCTTCTGGATTGAGTAGATCCCGAGCTTTCCACAATTTCCCGGCCCTCCCGTTCCTGCCCCTCGGTTGTCCCAGAACGCTGCCCCCCGTTCGCGCTTAACAGACATAGGCGTACGTCCGGCCCCACGACCGATTCCTCCTTTTTTCCTCGGTGCCTTCCTCAGCCCCCTCAGTGTTTTGCATCGTCGAACCTCGCGACGGCATGCCCCCCAGCACCGTTCCCCCCTGCCCTCTTCTTTTAGCTTTTTTTGCCTCGGGCCGATAGCTGTCCCCCGTCGAAACGGGACACGAAGGGAGGATGCCCGGTTCTCCCCGCTTTCTCGTATAACTGGACTCAAAGCTGGCTCTTTCACAGCAGTCCTCTTTTCTTTTTTTCAGCGTCCCGTCGATTTCGTTTTGGGGAGGGCCCCTCCTTGAAGTCGCACCCCCCGTCTTCAGTCCTTTATAGAGGTACACGGGACAGGCTTGGCCTTGCTCGGGAGGCTTTTTCAACCACCGACAGCCCTGTAGGAGCAAGCCCTATTTCTTCTCCACAACGCTTTTCTCCTGAGTTTATACCAGCACAGGGAAGACTTCGCCAGAAGTCGCTCCGGTATCCGGTGGTGATTGTCCTCGAGAAAAAGCGGCCCCGGCAAAAAAGACACCAAATTTTCGCCGGCTTTCGCAGCGCTAGGTTGGAGTCCTTTACTTCCCTCATGGCATTCTTCGGCGTATTTGTCTCGACGAATCTCCAGCTTGTTTTAAGGTGTTTTCACGAACTCTGTGCGGTGGTCCGTTCCACCTCTTTCTACCCCTGAAACTTTTTTTTTTGAATTTCTGGAGGTTTTTTCTTTGCCCGGGAACGCAATCTCCACGAGACGACTCACGCCCATTCTCTTTCTCCTTTCCATGGCGATTCACATTAGCAGATGCCTTGAGGGTCATGGGCGATTGAAGTCAAGTTCTGATAGGGACGCGCAGGCGCGCCGGCCCCCTGCTTCTTCTCCTGCTCTTTTTTTTTCTCCCCCGGTTCAGACGTTGTTCGCGGGGCCCATCCCCGCATTGGTGTGGTTTTTGATCGTCCTTGTCTATCTGCCGGCCCTTTTTGTTGGATCCCGCCACGGGGTTGTCTTTTTGTGGCGGGCCCTGGGGCGTTCAGCAGTGGAAAAGTCCTTCAGTCAGGTCTCCTTTCGCCCCAAAAAAAAGTGAGTGGCGACGCGTAAACATATTCCTTGCACGCCATAAAGTTGGGGAGATGTGACGACCTTTTCCACTCTTCCCTTGGTCCGGCTTTTTTGCGGACCTAGAAAACGCTTTGCCCCTTTTTTCTTTCATGTATTGTGTAGTCCTCCTTTAGTTCCCCGATACTCTTCCACTCGCGACGAGATCGGGAAACTCCCTTTGGCGGCTTTTCTTTTTTAGGCTTCTCGCTGCCTTTTTACTTTATGGGACACACTGGGTGCGCGAGGATCGAGCCCCCCTCGACCCCCCTGCTGTCTCAACGGTTTCCCCTCTTCAGTCATCGCACTGCTGCCCAAGCGGATCGATTGGCAATCTTAAACTTCACCTCAATCGCTTTCGAGACCACGACAAAGGCTCCTTCACACTCGGACCATCCTCAGAGTGCGCTCTTTTTGCGGTCTTTTTGCGTTTCTTCGCCTGGTTCTCCGGACTTTATCGTTGCTTCTTTTCCGAGGAA
>Ga0179593_1710834_pt1 | contig 10634 bp, 17 predicted proteins | sample CZODoug2_1_08_16_FD_185931 | JGI IMG/M metagenome (GOLD analysis project Ga0179593, IMG submission 185931) | Vadose zone soil fungal communities from Angelo Coast Range Reserve, California, USA - CZODoug2_1_08_16fungal (PacBio error correction) | ecosystem: Environmental > Terrestrial > Soil >... | reverse complement strand
AGTAAAGATGTTTTCGGAGGATTTGACCCCGTGCTGTGTGAGATATTTTGGTCTCTCTTACTTTTTCTTTTTCTTTGGGATTTTTAGCATGTTGCAGGTTACCCCCTCGTGACGGGCATGGAATCTCCTCCCTTTCGCTCAAGCGAACTTGCGGAGTTTGTCGTGCGCATCGAGTGGCGGGGGCCTGCGTGCCGATTCTTCCCTATTACGGCCCGACTCCACAAGCTGCCACAGGGCACCGAATCTTCTTCTGCCCCCACAGCGCGATAATCCTCGAAAGTCTCAGTTTTCCCCGCGTCGGTATTGTTTTTACCGCTTACGCCCTGACGCCCGTCCCCCGAGATGAAGCGAGCGCGTCACTTTGCTTTTTCCCTCTTCTTAAACTTTTTTGCACCCCTTCTTTTCTTCCTAAGGGCAAACAGCAAGGCCCACTTTTTTCCCCTGTGGGGCTGTTAATTCGCAGGCCTGTAACATGACCGCGTTTCTTTTTTTTCCCTCCCCTCAGGGGTTTCTATACTATTTTTGTCTATTCCTGCCGCTGTTTCCCAAGGCTCCCCCTACATCTTGCGGACGCGCCCCCTTCAGCGCGAACTTGCGGACCAACTTTTTTTTCCTTCAGTTGAGTTCTCTCGTTCCCCTCTTTGAATTGGAACGCCATTGGCCCCCTGAAGTAAAGGCTGCAGATTTTCGCCCCCCCCTTTCCCCAGTCCCGCTGTCTCCCTCTGTCCCAGCTTTAAGGCCCACACTCTTTTTCCAGTTTTTCCCGAGGCTGTAGCCGAAGCACCCCCTATACTCAACTCTGATCGTTCGCCTCCTTCTCACTCCTTTTTTTATGGTTTTTTTTTTCCCCTGACACGGCTTTCGTTTTCCTTTCTATGCAGAGCAGCATATTGTTCCTCGAACCTTATAGTTTCAGTCCCTTCCTCTAAGGACGTTGCTGGGGCGCCCCTTTTGTGTAGTCAGCTAGTCTTCCTGCTATGTTGTAATTGAATCTTTTGCCTTTCCGTTCGTCGGACCACAGACCTGTTTTCCCTCTCGCGAAGCCTCCTAGGTACACGGTTTGCGAAAGGAAGACCTCCCTAAGATTCTTGAAAGCGACCCCCGTCTTTTTTGGGTTGCTGTTGGGCGGGAGCCCGTCCCAGGCGGTTGTTGATATGCTCCCCCCACCTTGCCTTTGTTTCTCACCCTTGGATTAAGAATTTACATCTCTTATCAGCGCTGACGCGGGGCTCGGGCCATGGTCCTGTGGTCTTTAACCAAACGTATCTATTTTTTTCCCTCAATCTGCAGCTCACTTTGATTGCAGTTGGCCCTCTCCTTTCCTAAGGGGAACTACGGGTATAACCCCAATGCGGTTTTTCGAGGTTACGAGAAATTCTTTTTGAGCTCTACGAGAGTCGCCTTTTGAGATCCGCTGCGCACCATTATGAAGAAGGACGCCCTAGCCCTCCTAACCAGTCTCGAGAGCCGGGGCGTTGCTTGGCTTCTTTGCTCCTGATGAACCGGACTTTTTTTACCCTGCTTCTGAGCCTGTAGTATTTGCCCCTGCCTCATGCTTTATCAAACACTTTCACATTCACGACTCGTTGCCTCCATGGAAACCCTTCCTCCCTTCAGATGCGGCATCCTTCTCCTTTTCTCCTTGTTGTTGATGAGCTTGATCTCTCAAAGCGTCTTTTTTTTTATGAGGAGATCCACCACGGCGAGTTCTTATAGGACAACTTTTCCCTACCTGGTTTGATAGAAAGCCTTCTGGCCCCGGTTTTGCACTGATTCCTCCTCCTTTTCCTTGCCTCCCCCGTCCGGTGCACTATTTTCCCCTCCGGAAAAGCAACAGGAGGGGCTCGTCTTTATCCAATCGTGGGTTTTTTCTGCTTTTTCGTAGTTCTTTCGAATGGATCTCCCCCGCTTCTGTCCAAACGGCTTTACTACACACCTTTTCATTTCCGCTCCCTCCGAACCCTCTTGCTTTACCCCGTAGGATTCCTATCTTTTTGGACCTGCTGAAGCCAATTTTGCGTCCCCTTCAAAGTTTCTCCTTCCTTTCTTATGACTATATGTTATCCCCCGGTACACTCGAGTCCGCAGAGAATTCCCGTCTCCGGATAATGGATTCGGCCTTCCCAGTCTTGTTTCCCCTTGCCAGAGGTTGGGCACAGGTCTCACACGTTTTGATCGGAGCATCGACACCTTGCCCCCCCCCTTCGCTGGCATTGGCGTTGGCCTCCTTTAAGGTCTTTATTCTTTTTCCCCGTGGCCCGGATCGACTTTCACGCTATCCCCCCCAATTTGCCCGTGAGTCCGAACTTATGAACTCGTTTACTGCAGCCAAGATTCAATTCCACCCTTCTTATCCCGCCTATTTTCAACCACCGTGTCTCCAGTCGGATGATCCCCCTCCTAAGGGACTGACCCACCTCTTGCGTAGCCCACCCTGAATTCTTCCCTTCTTAACAAACACAGGTGCCCTGCCCCTGACCATGTTTGCCCCCGGCTCTAAAAACCCCCTGTCCGATTCGCCGAAGGCCCGCGCCCCTTATAAGGGGTGGTAATCGTTGTGCCCGTTTTGGCCCTCCGCCAGGCTCCCTTGGCTTTTTTTCCCTTACGCGGTATTGGGGACTTGTTCTCTTGCACGGGAAGTTTCTCATTTGTCGAAAATGCTCCTGTCCTCATTTTTGGCGTCATTCTTTCCCAATTACAGCGAGTGAAATGATACGAGATTTCTCCGCCTAAAGCCTTTTTTTTCTGGCCAGGCATTTTTCCGTCCGTCCTTCCACTTTCATGTTTTATGATCTTTTTTCACGCCACTCTAGGCCTTCCCCCGATGTTTTCGCCTTGGGTCAATCTTCCCCCCCTTCAGGTAAGGTACCTTTCTACAACACAGCAGTTGATAGTGTGTTCATAAAAGTCGTACTTCCTCCTAGAGATTACTGCCTTTTTTTTCCCTTTTGATATGTTTGCCTGCGGCCGCATTTTTTTTTTTGTGCTATCGTTCAGGCTGGTCTTTACGCTCCCCATTATTTTCTTGAATGACCATCGCAGTATGATGGTCCAACCAGTTCACTAGTGTCCCGTAACCTTCGAGGATTTCCCGCTTATTTTGGATTCAGAATTCGCTTCTCCGGCTTGCCATCACACCATCCTCATTTCGGGAAGAGTATAGTTATTTTCTGACATCGCGGACGAAGGCAACCCCCCCAAATTCGCTTTGCTGCGCCCAAGGTTTTTCCTACTTTTACGCCGGAAAGCTTTGATCCCCCCGTCCAAGTTTTTCTCCCCCCTTCTCATTTCTCCCCCCCCGCGGAACCCTTTTTCGAGACTATAACATTTCTCGTCAAAGCAACGCGGTCGTTTCCCTCCTCGCAAACACTTTCCCCTTATCTCTCTTTTCTCCCCTTCTTTGAAAAGGACATTTTGTTCTTCTCGTTTTTTAATCCGTACCAGCCTTTGATTGTCTCTCTTATCTGGTCTCGGCTCTTTTTTCTACGCGGGGTTTCGTGGAGCATTTGGTTTTCTACCAACGGCGCTTCTTCCTTTTTGGAAGAAAGATACTTCCGACTTTAATTCCTCCCGACGCGAGTTAGAGCATAATAAATTTGGCTTCCTGCTTCCCGATTCTCCCGAGCCCCTGGCCGTACTTTTTCCCTTCATTCGAGGGCTTTTATTTTAGTACTTCCGAGCGGTCCTTCCAACCTCAACGCGCGATTTCCTTTCGAGGAAAGCGCGTTTTTCAGTTTAGGGGACCCGCTTCATGCTGCGATTTCCTCCCTTAGTTCCACTGACGCGGCGCCTGCAAGAAATTTCCTGCTGACCCTCTCTCATTTTGAACCGCCTGCGGCACTGCCCCCGCAATTGGCCAGCCACGTGAGGGATTTTTGATAGCGAGAGGCTCATTTTTTCATTTTTAGGTCCCCAACTCAAAGAGGGGGGCTATACCTGTATTGTGGTTTTTTCTCCGATTCTGAACAGCATTTACCCTTCTTTCAAACTTGACCCTTGGACCCCCCAAAGTTCTTTTTTTCTCCCTCTTTAGGGCGCTTCCCCCTTTTTTCAGCGAGCACTTTCGGGACCACCCTTCTTTCCACTTCCTTTTTTTCGAAATCGGAAGCATTGACCCCTTGCTTTAATTTCCCTCCCATCTTGGCATTTTTGTTCTTCCCCTCCAGGCAGGATTTTCGACACCCATCCAACTTCCGTTCTGTCGGCGGCCGTCCGTCTTCGGGAGGATCCGCCCCCAACCCCCCCTTCCCTTTCGACAGAAGCGGTTTCCCCCTAAGTATCCCCCAGATACCACTGCCCTGGTCCTCGGTAGTCTTCTCGGCTTACGTCTTTTATTCGCTTTAGGCACGTCGTTTCCTGGGCTTTTCCCCTGTGTCAGCAGAGAGGTTTCGGGCTTCTAGACAGAGTTGTCTTTTGGTCCGGTCGTTAAGGCTCAGGCAGTGCTGGCTCTGGCGTATGGAATGCTTAGTCCCTTCCGAGGTGAATCTCTGGGCGTCCAGCGAAGGTCCCGTCGGTTTCCCCCCTCCGGGGTGGTGTCTATTCAACTCGGAATTACCCGGTCCAGTTTTTACTGAAACCCTCCCTACATCTTAGTTTCCGCGCATTTGCGCCCTTTTTTGTGTGAGTTGGCTTCTCCTTCCCTCAAACCGGCCCCGTAGCGGTTTTTATACCTTCCCACCTTCTGCCTTGTTGCCCGCACACATCCCCCCTTTGCCTTTTATGGTTCCTTAGAAGCGGATCCGCTTCTCGCTGGGCGGCGTTTCTCAACAGCCCATTTTCAGAATCAACGGTCTCTGTGCATCCCTAAAAGCGCGTCTTCTTCCTTCAGGTCGTCTTGGTCTCCCCCATCCCCCCGTTCCCCCGCCCCTCCTAGAACCATGGCATTCACACTCTTGTGTCGAGGTAATCGGTCCAATTCTCTCTTTTGATCTAGCCTTCGATGCCCTTTGGTCCTTTGTAGCTACCATCTCCAGCCCGACCACCACGCTTCACCAGGTTTTTGAACAAGATCCCTCGTCATACCTGGGTGGAGTTGCCTTTTTTCTTGTCCAGGCGTTCGCCGGCGGCACGTCCTAGTAAAGTCAGCTGGTTTTCTGGATGCGAAATTGCCCCTCATTGCGCCTCCCCCCGGTCCTTCAAGTTTCTAGCCTCCCAGTTCTTTCTCATGGCAGCCCAAGCGAAGATTTTTGATGCTCCCTATTCGTTTCCTCCCCCCTTTGTTGTTGCGATACTTCCTTAAAGCGTCTAGGGTTTTTTCGAGAAGAAACCCTCTGTTTTTTCTCACACTTGTTCCCCCTTGTTTTCTTATTTCCCAGCCTTCTTTTTCGCTCCTGCGCGCTTTACCGCGAGAGGGACGAATTTATAGGTGCACCGAGCCCTTTCTCCCTGCACCTCCGCAGTCAAGCCCAGGCTTCCGAAACGATTGCCTTTTTCAACGCTGTGTTTTTCTGGCTCAGAATGGTATCTCCCCCTTAGACATGAACGACTCTTCCCTTTTATTACAACTACTTTAACTTACTTCCTGCTGTGACAATATGTTCTAATCTTTCTCTGTGTTTTTTGACCTGCTTTTTTTCCCCCCCCCTCCGAACCCGACGAATCAATTTTTTGTTTTTCCTTTCGGACTTCATCGTTACGTTGATAACAACCCTTTACCTTTTTGACCGGGCCGCCCCGCGCAGCCGGGATTTTTCCTTCCCAATTTTTTCTTTCCTTTTGTCAGGAAAGTTAATGGTTGGGGCCCCCCAGGCCGAAGGTGTTTACGCGTTTTCACCCACCGTGGGCAGGTTAATTCCTCAATCGCCCCCAAGACCCAAAAAAAGGCGATTTTTCTTGCCCCTTGGCATCGGCGCGGCGTTTTGTTTTTTCTTTCCCTTTCGGTATGCTCACCTCCGAGAAAGCAGAGCTTTCCTTTCCACCATGGACGTGGTCATCGAAGTGTACCTCTTCCTCTTTACGCCGCCAGCCCTTCCCCCTTTGGACCCTTTCAGCCCTCTCCCCCCCCACCGCTCCTCCCCTCCATGAGCCTTACATTCTTTCCTGATTACCCCCCCGGTGTTTTTTCTATAGTTCAGAGTAGCGAGCCTGCGGCTTCTATGTGACCCATGTTCTGGCCCCAATTACGACGCCGTGCTAAAACCTCATAAAAAGTGTTTATCCCTTCCTGCGTGGTATCGTGGTGGTTTGCGGCTTTTACTGCCTTCTTCCCTTTTGCGGGGCGGCTCCCCTGAATGCGGCTTTGGGATGTAATGAGACCCCCTTTCGTGGAGTATTTTGCTGCCCAATCTTCCAAGTTACGGGGCACAGGTGGCGCCATGGGTTAAATCCCGTAGTTGTTGGTTCTCATGCCCCCTCAGACCTAACTGTGGAGAAAGGGCATTCTTCACCGTTTCGCCTTCTTCTTTTCCCCTGAGCGCGTCCGCCCTCGATCCCCCTATTTTTTTTTTCTCCTTGGGAACACCCACCAAAGCAGGTAGAACCAATCTTTGGCGGTCCCCTTTCCATGATTCAATTTCATCTCTTCTCCAACCCCCCCACGGTGGCTGGCCCATCCGCGGGTTTCAGGTCTGCCTCATGGTACAAAGGTAGCGATTGCCCCTTCTTTGGCGAGCCGCTCAGTCGGCGGTCCCCTTACTTGACTACTTTTTTCCTCGTGTCCCCTCCCCCCGTTTTTCGTTAACCCTTCGCGGATGCGCCCCACCAGTGCTTTCTTTTTAGTCTTTTTTCAGATACGCTGTGTAAGCCCTGTGGACATCCACATTCCCCTTGGGGTCGGCCTAGTCCTCCTTCTCGGTTTGAGAATAGGGCAGCAGGCACGACCACCCCTTCTCTGCTGTCACTTAAAGGCTCTCCATTTCTATTGGAGCCGGTAATGGATTTTTTCTCAAGTCTTCACGCGTTTTGTCCCCCTACCTCACGTGATCCGCGACCCCTTCTAAAACGTTGACGATGAGACACCAAGCTCTTCTGGTCACACATAACCGTTGCCTTTTTTCCCAATTCAAGTCCATTATCCCCGGTTTCGAGACTTTTTCCTCCTCTCGTGTTGTTGTTTTTTTCTCCTAAAGGACTATTGTTTCTTCTGAGAGCTGATGATTTTTACCTTCTCACGTGCTGTGGCTACCTCTTCTCTTTCTTCTGACATTCATGGCTGTTTGCGATTGTCGCGGGGGCGACTGACATGCTTTTTCCCCAAAACGCGTGCTTTTCTTTAATCGAAGATATACTCCGTTTGGCCATCGAACTGCTCCTGCGCCATTTCCGCTCAGCACTAAATTTGGAGGACTGTGCGGCCCGTCCCTTCCCCCTTCTTGATCCTCGGCCCGACCTATCGTCTTCTTTTTGATTTCAACGGCACGTCCGCCCTCTCTTAAAAACCCATCACCGCTTCCAATGGATACGGAACATAGTGTTACGTTCTTTTTGCCAGTATTGCTTCCTTCCCTCCAGAAGCCTGGACTGACTCGTAATCCCTCCCCTTGCACCTCTTATAATTGGTCCCCCTTAAGGAATCCCCGCACTTTGACATGTGCTGTGATAATGGCTTCACCACTTTCCCCCCTCCCCTTTTTATGGAAACGCCCCCCCTTTTTTTTCTTTAGCTTCCTTTGTGGAGGAGATTCCTTCCGCAGCTCCCCCCCTTGGTGAACCCTCGAAGTGCCACCTAATATGCGGACTCGCTAAACTGTCCCCTGCAACTTCCCCCAGAGAGAACTGTTCCCCCCCCTTTGTATTCCACACGCAGTGCGTTCGTTTCCATTCGGAATCTCTCGCGGACTGCCCGCCATCTTTTAGCCCCCCCCCCCCTCAAGAGGCGTCCTGATTTGTACGCCCCCTCTTTTCTCAAACGTTCCCCCCCCCGTTTTCTTTTTTTCTACGTCCCCCCAGCCTCTTCCGGAAAACTTTAAGAAGAATGCCATTGGGGCCAGAGTCAAGCCACACATACGTCGGTTCGTATCAGGCCTAATTCCATTTTTTATGAGTTTCCCTTAAGGCTTTTTAATTTTTTCAATGGACAACAGTTGTCATCCTTTTTCCCAGAGTCTGTCTATTTTCGCTACTCGAACGGTTGCTCGTGATCAGTCATTTTATCCGGACCAGGCGTTGTGGCTCCTTGGTATTGCCATACTTCTCCCTCTCTCGAGGATTGTTGAAATTTGTATTTTTTCTATCTTCAACGAGGCACGTCTGGAGCCGCTCGGAAGTTCTATTCCCTTTTACTGTGAGCCCCGGTCCTTTGCCAGGAACCTCGACGACGCTCATCCTTTCCCCCCCTACCGCCTTTGGGGAGTTGTTTTCTATTCTCCTACTCAGCCCAGTAGCGGTGTTGCCCCCTGAACTTTCCCACTTATGGCCTCTTTTTGACTCCCCTCCATGGTTCTCTTGCCGCCGGCACTTCCTCAGCATCGTTTGGGTCCCCATCTTCCAACTTTCAACTTGGAAGGATCAATATCTCGTGCTTCCTAGAAATTCGCGCCTTATGTCCTGGCGCTTTGTCCCTCCTTTTCCCAGCGATCTCCAAGACGGGATCCCCCTGATCCAGGTACTCCCTAGGTATTTCTACCGGCGCATTGTTTTTGAGATCTTTTTTTTAGATACCATGTCTTTTTTTTTCCCGGACGAAACCCCCCGCGTCCTATTAAACCCCGAAGTTCTCAGCTCAGCCTTTTTCCGTTGCGGGGGAGGTTTTTCCGCCAACTGCTTCTTTTCACTTTTTTTCACGAGGGTTCTCCGATTAGGACTCCGCAGAATGCCTTCTCTTTTTTCTCACACAGGTCTTGACATAAATTTGTGCCGAAGCCTCTTTTTCTAAGGCAGCCTCCAGCTTTCTTCCGCCTCTCTTCCCCTCACCCCGTTGTTGTTTTTTTCTCGATATGTGCCATAGCATCACCGCTCCCTCGGAGTTTTTATGCGAGAGCCACTTCGCGGGCTGGTCAAAATTGTGTCTCCCCCTTTTCGAGACATTCCAAATGTTTCGCTCATGCGAGGATTCGCCGTGACGGCAGCCCTTAGGGCAAATTGGCTGCACCTCCTCCAGCAACTCACCTTCTGGCTCCCTGACCTCCTTTCCGGGGTTCCTTAGGGACCGTTTTCTTTCTTTTTCACTGGTTTCCACGTCGCGACCCTCGCGGAATCCTCTTTTTTCTTTCTCCTCCCATGAACAACCTCTGTTCTTCCCCCCCTTTAGGTTACGACCCCGCCCTTTCCTGGAGCCAAGCGAATAGACCCTTTTTCTCCCTTAGATGATCCTACCTCCCCCTTATTTCCCTCCAAGGACAAGGTTTTTTTTCCCTCGGGAAGACCCCCCCCCCCTTCCTTGAATGCCGACATCTACCTCTAGGAGGCAAAGTACTGTTTCGGCTTCTTCCCCAAAGCACGGAGAAGGTTTACTGTTTCTCCCAAACCGCACCGGGTTTTGTTGCAACGACCGCACCCCCCCCAATGCGCGGTCCTTTTCGTTTTTATCGGTTCCCTTTGCCTTCGTTCTGCCTTTTTGCTCCCCTTTCCTGAAGGAGACTTTCCGGAGGTATTCACTGGACCTTTTTCCCTCTTTAACCTATCGCTTGTTACATTCTTATTTAAATGACAATTCGGACACGCTATCCAATAATCAATGCGCCTCCAACGTCCCTTAGCTTACCTCCCTTTTTTTTCCTTTCGCGCTCTTTCGAGGAGCCAAAAGAGATGTTTCACACAGTTCTGCTGCCTTTTGCCATTGCTCCTTCCCCAACGCATAAACCGAGCCGTTAGACCTGACGCGGAACGATCTGATTGGGTAATCTTTTTCAGGTGGCAGCCGCTTCTTCTTTTTTTTTATTTACCCCCTCTTTTGGGGCCTTCTAATGAGGACAGACTGGCGTTTTTTTCGCTTTTATTTTTCGGCGCCTTTACCTTTTTCAACCTTGGCTACGCGTTCCAATTTCCCAGCGTTTCTCTTTCCGCTCGAAGACCTCACGAACTTTCTTTCTTTCCTTTACTGTTTCGCGCTGGTCACCATTTTGAGCTGTCCGAACTCTTATTGGACCCTTTCTCTTTTTTTCGACCTTGTCCCTTTTTTTTTTTTAGACTTCCTCAACAAAGCAGGTCTAGTCCTTTTTTTCTCCCCTTCGTACTTTATGCCTCGATTCCTCTTTTTTCAATCATGAGGGGTTTAATTTCCTCCTCTCCTTCCAATTTAATCTACGGCCCGGGTGAAGACCGCGCCTGAGGTTGACTGAAACTCCGCCTCGGTTTCGGACAATCCACGTTCATTCAAGCCCCCCCCCCCTCGCTGTTTATTCCCTTTCTTGTTAGCATGATTACTTTAGGACAGTGCCCTTCCCCCCCATTTCCCCCTTTCGGGCCTTTGGCCTTTTTTTCTTTTCATTTGTTCCGAAGCCCGCCAAGTTTCTTCGTTTCTTCTAACGCACTAGCGGACTCGTCTTCCTGCGAGGCCAGTATATTTTCTCCCCCCTCTTAAACCCCGCCGTAACCTTAGTCGACCCGACTTCTCCCAAGACTTCAATTCGCTAGTGCGAGACCAGATAATTTTTATTCCCCCCCCCTTCTTCAATCCTTTAGCGATATCCCCCCCATCTTCCTTTATATCCTCCCCTCTCCTGCAGTGTTTTTTTCGATCTTTAAAGGACATATGG
>Ga0179593_1510452_pt1 | contig 10634 bp, 9 predicted proteins | sample CZODoug2_1_08_16_FD_185931 | JGI IMG/M metagenome (GOLD analysis project Ga0179593, IMG submission 185931) | Vadose zone soil fungal communities from Angelo Coast Range Reserve, California, USA - CZODoug2_1_08_16fungal (PacBio error correction) | ecosystem: Environmental > Terrestrial > Soil >... | reverse complement strand
CCCTATATTCTCCCCACCAACAACTGACAGTTTAAAGAGTATACCCCCAGTGAACATCTTCATATCAGATTACAAACCCTTTCATCCATCTGTAGCGAGTCATCACTTCAATGATTCACTTCCCTCCCTTTTCCGGTGCCCCTCCCACTGATTCTCTGATTTCCCCCTTTTCCTACTCCCATTGGCTTAAGACAACGGCAACCACCCTTCCCCACCCCCACCTTCTCTCTGATGGTATGATTCGCACACCCCGAAGAGCGTAAGCTACTCCTCTCTCAAGAGCAAGATGAATTCAACCAGGAGCCAGCTGACCACCTTCATCTACCAGATGTAAACACTTTTTCGCACTAGGCCCCCCTCGCTCCCTTTCACTCATGCTGGATCCCGATGTTCTCACCCCCCTACAGAGTCGCGATGACCCCCAACTAGGACATCGTAGCCCCAAAGTGATGTCGATCCTGAATCACCAACCTTCCTCTTTCTACCCCCTTTAAAGCCCTATTTTTTAGGTAGGTACCTCTCGTGTCGGAAAAACAAGTTTTCTCGGGAAGTTTCATTCTTAACACACGATCGCCTTTCATCCCTGACAACCCCAAGAGAGAGAACGGACGTCGTTCCGGATTCGCGGTATTCCTAGTCAGATCGATCCCCTTCCCACTCTGATTTCCCCTTTTGCAGTTGCTTTTCCTCCCGCGGAAATAACCCATACGGAGGAGACACCTCAAGTAGTTTTTCCCAGGTTACTTGACGTCACATTCCCTGAAAATCTAATGTCCATACCCTGTACTCTTCACTTATTGTCCGAGTTTTTCCAAGGACTAGACCCCAATCTCTTGTCAGCACCAGTATTGAAAGCGACCCTCTTTTCCAACGTATTCTCGTACCTGGTCTGAGTGAGTTGAAATGGACTTTCCTGGCATACTATCATTTTAAGAATACCCCGTTGTTGTTTGATTTTAGAGATCCAGGAAACTTGGTCACAGAACCAAGCAGAAGCAATATCGACCAATTGCCGTCTTGAAAGTCCTCTAAGTTGATTTCAGATTTTCCCCTAGTGTGCAACGTATACAATCTCAGCAGAGATACCTTACGAAGTTTGCCCCTTGACGATTCCATTCAGCTTCCCCAATACGGTGCTGTGGATGCCCTCGTACGGTTTTTTTCAGCCCTTTTTCTCCATGCAACCTTCCCCAGCTTCGAGAAAAGTATGACTTTTACGCGATATTTCTTGACCTTCAGGACTCATCTTTTAAAACCGCCTTTTCCTATATATGTGGTCCTTGGGATGTCCCTGATATTAATTTTTGTTCCTCTCCCCCCACTGGACTAGTTTTTCTCAGTTATTCCGACCAACGAGAGATTCCCCGAACTTTCGTCCTAACTTTTGCCATTTTACTTTCTTTCTAGTCCTCCCTCCTTTTCCCATTATTTCCTTTTTTCCGAGGTTTCCCCTTTTTTTGGTCGTCGACGAAGAGGTCTTGTTCTTGCTATTTTTCTTTCTTTCCTGAATTTCCCTTGCGCGCTTCCTCCCTCCCCGAGTGACTTTCCTTTTTCCCCTGCTCGGAAATTGGTTTTTCCAGCTCGTTCTATTTCCTTTTTACGCTGTTCGCGTTTTCATTCCCCGTTCTTATTCTCCCGCCGTCTCCCCCCGTGAATTTGCTCTCACTATCGTCGTCATTTTGGTTTCAGGGTTTGTTTCTTAAGTCTTACGCCAAGTTCACTTTCTCTGCCAGCCTTGGTCACTTATATGGTTTGAGGTCGGGAGGGGTCCCACCGTGCACGTGATTGCAGGGAAACTCTTTTGGCGCCCCTTCCAACATGGGTCCTGGTTTGCCTGAGAGCGGCTTTTTTGGCTGGTTGTCGTTTTCTATCGGGTTTACCCCTTCCGTTTGGTTTGGCTTCATCGCGGTTTTGCTTTACAATCGTGCGGTTTTGGTGCTGGTTTCTGGTTCAGATGACATATCAATTATCCTCCTTTCTTCCATACCTCGATACCCTCCCCCCCTATTTGTCGGAAAGGCCTCTTCCGAATTGCCTTTCTTCCTTGAAATGGCCTGCTCTTCGATCGTCGCTTTATTCTCCCCGAATCCCCCAAGTGCTCCTATCCCTTCTGGTACTTTTCTTGTATGAGATGCCGCACCTCCGGTCAACATTCTGCATTTATACTCCTTTGAAGCTCCCCACATTTTTGCTGTTGCCGAGAAGACTGAACTCAGGTACGAAGCTTTGCAAGAGGCTTCCGGGTACTTCTAATAGACTTGCAGAAACCCTAATACGCGGGGGCTTTAGGTGTTTCAGTACCCCATTAGTCAGCTGATTTTCCGGCGGGGTTTCAGGAGGCCGTATAACCACCCGCCAAACGAGGGTGTATAATGTTGCTGAGCGTTCTTATAGACGCACCCTCAGACATCACCCCCCCCTACTCCCCCAGCTCGACTTTTATTATAGATCCTCTAAACGGCGAGGGAAGTCCCGGGTCACCGAAGTCCCTCCCCCCTGCGGCCCCTCGCTTAATGATCTCTTACTGCTGCCAATATCCCTCTCTGCGACCCGAACGCTTCCCAGTATAATGGCAGTTACCCCTTAGCCAACCCCATTACCTGAATGGGAATAAATTCCCCCACGTACGACCACCCCCTTTTTCAGAGTTTCACGACGTTTCGCAGTGGCCTGGCGCGCCAAGTTCACATTCTAAGAATTCTCCCTCAACTCAACGTGTTTTTTGTTCGCCTATCCCGGGCAACAACACAAGTGCTCCATTGGCCATCCGACTTTTGGTCGACTGTTAAGCGCATTTGGCTTCTCTCTGAGCCATATGCGACGATTCATCTGCGCCATTGGTGTCTCGTTTGTTCTGCCACGATAAAGCGCTTCCAAAATATATTCCCGGAAAGACCCACCCACAGCTAACGGGACCGCCAAACTTCATCGTGCCCCCCCATGTTCTGATCCCTGTAGAGGTTCTGTTTCTATCTTTTTTTTTGTTGATTTTTTCTAGTATTCCCATTCATCCTTTTTTCAACCTCTTTATTGGATGCTGTTTCCCCGGAGCTCTTGGACGTTATGTGTTTGGATCGGAGCTGGATTTGTTTTTCCTCTTTAGTGTTTCTTCAATTCTGATCGGTCCAATATACAAACGATCTCGACTTGCCATGCAGTCTCAGCGCTTTTTTCCGGAGTTAATGGCCCGCTTCATTTCTCTGATATTTAAGGCTTGGATCCCCCCCCGACCATGATTTTTCCTCTCCCTCCTCTGGCACCGCCTCTTCATGGGTCTTCCCCCCGCGTTCTTTGTTGGGGGGCTTCGCGTCGTGTCATGCATTGCAGTTGGGCGGCCCCACCCTGGTTTCGAGTTTTTTGACGCATCTGACCCATGGTTCTATCGTCCCTTAGAGCACTGCAGGTTAATGGTTTTCAGCCGCACTCCCCCGGAAATGTTCCGTAACTCCTCCCCGTCCGTAATGAAGTTTTTTTCGTGTGTTTTTTCCAATAGCCCGATTGTGTGACTGTAGGGGTAGTTCCACTGAGAGGGCCAACGTCATTCACAATAATGTTACACTTCCCCCACTGACCCATTCTTCCTTTCAGATTTTCAATTGAAGCCAACCAACAACATTCGCCCCGAGAATTCTGCATCTTCAGCTTTATCTTTAACACCGACAGTGGGTGATTGGGAATCTTTCTGTTTCGGTTATTCTTCCCTTTTTATGGTCCTATTGAAGAAAGTCAAACCCTCTCTACCCCTAAAAATAAAACCCTCTTTTTGATGGGGCTACTCGAAACCTCGATTTCTCTTTTTTCCTTTCTGATTCGTGTTTTCTTCTTTCTCTCCCGGAAAGGCGTCAGTTGATAGTGGGTCCTTAGAAGGTCGTCCTGATCCCCTTGAAACTCCTCTAAACGATCCCCCCCTTTTTTTTTTTTTTTTTTTGTGGTTTTTCTTCTTGGTTCGCACCAGAAACTTTTCGCCCCCAGCGTTCCCCGTTGATCGGACTTTTCCTTTTTAAGAGTTCCTAATCCTCTTCAGCTGTTGGTTTTGAGTCTTCAAAGTTCGCTTCCCGTCCTATGGTGGAATTAGTGTCTTGCAAAAGGAGCGCCTCCCGCTTCTCCTTCCCCTCCTCCTCCTTCTCGTCCCCACCTCTCTCTCCTCCCACTCTCTTTTTCTCTCTTCCTCCTTTCTCTCCTCGCTCCCCTCTTCTCCCTCCCTCACCTCCGGCACCTCGTTATCTGTTTCCTCCCCTTCTTCGCCCTCTCCGGCACCTCCTACTTCCCCCCCCAGACCTCTTCCCGTCTGACCTTTTTTTGTCTTCATCATCCAACGCTTCCACCCCCTTCCCTTATCCGACCCTTTATTACTACCAGTCCCTCACTCCTCCCGCGTTCCTTGCTCTGTCTTTTACCATTTCTTTCATTCTTCTTGCTTCAATCTTCATTCCCTCTCCCTACTCCCCCTTCCCCCTTTACCTTCCGACTGCTACCCCCCTCCCCCCCCCTTTTTCGCCCCCCTACCCTCCCTCCTCCTCCCCCTTCCTCCCTCTCGCTCCCCCTTTCTCCCGGTGTATCCTCCCTTCTCCTCATCTTGCCCTTTCTCCGCCGCTCCGCCCGCCACCGCTCCCCCCCCCATCCAATCTTTCACCGCCCTCTTCCTTTCCTCTCTCGTTTCCCCGTTTTTTGCTCTTTTCTCTCCCCACCCCCCTCTTCTCCCCCTCCTCATCTCTACCAACTCATTCCCCTCTCTTCTCCTTCTTATTTCCCAGTCTCCCCCCTTTGTTTCGCCTCCCTATCCCTTCTTCTCAACCTCTTCATCCTCCTCCCCCTCTACTTTTTCGTCAACTTTTCCATCATTCTCCTTACCCCCCCTCTCTCCTTCTCTCACTCAAATCTTTTGCCCGTGTTCCCTTTCCCCTCCCCCCTTTCACCGCCCCCTTTTCCCTCCTACAACTTTCAGTGCTTCTAGCTCCCCCCCTGCCTTTTAGCCCTTTCACCCCCCCGTATCTTTTTTTTCTTATTCCCCTTCGTTGTTCTCATCCTCCCCCACTCAACTGCGCGACTCTCCTCTCCCCTTATTCTCTCTTTCCCCTCGCTTCCCCCCCTCCCGCTCCCCCCCTTTCCTCCTTTCCATTCTTCAACTTCTCCCCCACCCTCTTCTCTTCCACCCCTTCCCTATCCTTTCCTCCTTGGTTACCGCCATCTCCGTTTCCCCCCCCGACACGAAACACCCCCCCCCCCTCCTCCCCCCGATATTTTTTTCCCACACCACAGACCCCCTTCCCACGCGCTTCTGCTTCCCATTCGGGCTTGTATTATGCCTTTTTCCCTGAAGGTCCCGCCACTCCAGATAGGCCCCATTGTGTCATCTACAGCGCACCCTTCCTGTCGCGCCCAAAGCCAAGGCCCAGGACTCATCGAATCTGGCCTTCGCCTCTTGGCAGCGTCCCCCTTTCCCTCCCTTTCCCCCCCACACGAGTTCTTCCTTTAATTCCTCCGAGCCATCGTGATCAGCACGTGAAGCCGCTCCCTCCTGCGGTCTCTGCTGATGAGCTAGGGCAAAGTCGATACACCTTCTTTTTCTTCGACGCACGAGCTTTCTAATCCCCCCACGAAAGCGTAACCATAAGCTCGGCCAACCCCCGAAAGTAACCCACTTCCTTTATTCCCGCGAAGGCCCCCCCCGTACTCCAGGAATCGGAACGATTTGACTCCTCCCCCTCAACTTCCCCCCACACCAGATAACTCCCGCATTAACCACTCAGCTTTTCAGGTTTGCCATCTACTTCAAGATTTCGCCGGTGTGACTGTGTTCTCGTACGTTGGCAGGTTGTGTTTTTTTCCCCTCTCCTTGACCTTGATCCGTTCGCGTTCCCAAGAGCATGCCACGAAATCGTCGTTCCCCTTCCTATTGCTACGGGATTACCCCGATCCATGGGCAATGCTGCGTCTACATGTCTCAACGGACCTTTACCCTTCTTTTCTTGGCGAGTGGTCCTTCGCGGCACCCACCACCCACCTTTGATTTATGAAGTCTTCTTGGGTGGTACTCCACAACTCGTCTGCACCTGTGCTTCCTTATGCACCAGGTTTTGGTCGCGTCGTGACCTGTATAGTTTTACCCAAGGAGTAGAATCGTATTTACTACTTTTCACTTCCATTATACTGGCCCGGGTCGATTGATCGTCCCTTTTCCCCCCCTCCGCTACCGTCCAGTCTGACTTACCCCCCCCCTTCCTGCTGCGACGGTGACCCAGCTTAAGCTCTTTTTCTCATATCGAAAGTCCTTCTTGTTTGCTTCTTGTCCGCTGGTGACGAGCGTCCATGAGGAAGACAAGTCCCTCCTCACAAATCTTTTTTTTTCCTCAAGTCTTCTAGACGTAATCAGCGTCTTGATAAGTCTCCTTGTGACTAACCCCCCTCCTGCTTTACCAGTCGTCTTTGGCTGTATTGATTCGCAATTAGATGCCGACATCCCCAGTGTCCCACGCTTCAGCTTTCCTAAAGTTCCTCGATGAGTTTTTTTTGTGTATACCCTCCTGGGTTCTGGACCGGCTTCAGACATCTGTTCGATTGTACGATCCATAGCTTCGTTCCTTCTTTCCCGACGACGTTTGATTCTGACGTCCTTCTCTCCTCCGAACTCTTTCCCTCTTCCTTTTTCCCTCACTGAAAATTCTTCGGCAGTGTAGAACTACAATTGGCCTGCGCCCCCCCCCCCCCCCCCCCCCACCTTCCCCCCCCCCCCCCCCACTTCCTTTTTCTCCTCACTTTAATATGTAGAAGATGTTTGTATCTTACAACACCGCCAACCAGTCTTCACCGCGATTTCCCAAAGCACCTGAAGGGTTCCAGCGTCATCCCCCGTCCTAGTTTTCTCTCGCGCCTCCGGTGGCCCCCCCCCCCCCCCCCAGAAATTTTCTCCTGCCCAGGTCCTCCCTTCTGCGGTTCCTCTCCGGTGCCCTCTTATGCTTATATGTTTTCCAACTGATTTCATCATACTACTGCAAAGTGTCGTAGATTAACCGAAACAAACCCTTCCACCCCCCCCTTCGACCTTGTGACCCTCCCCTTCCGTCCTTCGACAGGACGATGACTTGCTTAGTCCCCGCCACCGGAAATAAACACCCTCCCCGAAACTGTAATCGACACGTTTGTCGTGAACCCCAATTTCTTGCGGAACCTTTTCCTCGCAGTCTTTTACATTCGCGCCTCGCCATCTTCCCTTCTTTCCGATGTCACCTTTTTTTTTTTACAGTCCCTCACGACCTCCGTCGTCTACCAAACCGTGACAAGCGTCCCCAGTGCAAGATTGTCTCTGACTGAATCCCCCCAGTTACATTATTATCCCGGTGAAGACGATCTGTCTTTATCTCTCTTGTCGGCCTCCAGTTCGGGTTGCGCGGACCAAAAAGAGAGTCTTCACCACTCCCACTTCCCCCGATAGAACTGAAGTCTTGACCTTCTTCTCCCTGCTTCGATTTCATGACGATCGTAAGCACTTCGCGCTTGAGACGGGGTCATTTGATGGCGTCACCTTCTTTGCTGTCACCCTTCTTCTTGGCCGACGGACCCCGTATTGTTCCTCTGACGTTTGACACTTAACGGTCACGACCTGTGTTATTATCTTGCTGGGGATTGATTGCTTGTTTCTCGTCCCTCTTGTCCCCACGTCCCTCTTCGCTCATGACACCGGAGTACCCCCCCTCCCTCGTTATTCATTTGCTCTCTTTTTAGTCGTTGGTGAGTTGACTTCCAATGATCTCGTTTCCTACTCTCCGTTTTGTTTTGTTCCTCTCTCCTTCAAGTTTTTCTCACTCCCCCCGCCGAAGATATCCCCTCTAGTTCTCTTATCTCACTTTGCGCGCGGTTTAGTCTGCGCGATTTCGCCTTCGTGGACAGTCTTCACTGCCGACAATCTCCTAGCCCTCGCCTAATGAACTCCTTTTTGAGCCGATTCCTCGACTTGAGGGACCACCAAGTAGAGTGTTCTCTTGACATTCCCAGTAGTTGTTAGTCGAGCCTTTTTTTTTCAACCTGCCAGCTTTCCTACACAGCGAAGTTGCGAATTATGAATTCTCGAAATATTTACGAAATTTCCAGGTTCTCTCTCTTTTCAATTGCGCTATGATACTTTCCTTTTTAGCTGAACCCCGTTCCTGTGCAGTACTTTTTTCTTCCGACCTCGATTTTAAGGACCCTTCTCTCTATTCCAACTGTTTGCCTTACTTTCCCTTGTAAGTATCCCTACCCCTTCAAGGATGGACGTGAAGCTGTCTGTCGGTTGTTGTGCCTTTCTCTCATGCTTTCGCGCGAACTCGTGCGCCGCCTTTCTGTGTTCTTGACAGGCTCCTCTCTCAGCCGCGACCCGGTCCTCTCCCACATTGTTTCCGATCTTTTCTCTCCCCGTTTCGTGTCGCGTTTATTCATCTTTTCTTTTCCTCGGATATCTTCCCGTCTCTTCCGTGAATGTGCACCCCCCCAGGTCGCACTTTTTTTCAGTTTTTGTTTCGTTAAGTCTTACCCAATAGTACTTTGCTTTTCCATCTTTGGACATCCATGGGTTTAGAGGGCCCCGGCACGTCATGCCGTTCCGTCTTCCGTGCATGCCTGCGCCTCTCCCACAGTTTTGCTGTTGCCACCGATTCTGAGGCTTGTATTCTGGTCCGGGGGTCTTTTCCCAGGCAGGTTGATTGGCTGACCTTTCCTTTTTTTCCCCGCTGCCCCTTTTTGTGCTGTTTTTTTTCCCCTTTTTACGTCTTCCCTTATTCCCCATTATTACTCAGGCTCCTCCCCAATGTTAATGATAACATCCCAATTGTATGGCACCTTCCTCTTTGCCGCACGGCAAATTTTTTTCTGAACTGTCGCCCGGCCTCAGGTGCGCAGATCGTTCCAGATTCTTCAGTCTTGACTCCCCCCTTCGTTGATTTTTGTTTGCTAAGACCTTCTCCCCCTTTAAAGAGCGATTTCCTTTGAGGACCCCCCCATGAACCTCCGGCCACATTTTTATGAAACAAATTTTCGGTCCATCAGCGACACAATTGTTTTCTTTTTGACGTCTTCACTCTTCCCTGGCTGGCCCACCGACTGCTGCTCCTTTAATGGGACTCAATCGTCCTCCTTTCCCTGCCGCTGTAGTTGCACGGTAAAAAGAGTTCTTATCCGTTTGACTCTGCCCTTTTCAGTATCTCGCTGGACCTCGACAACGAGTTGTCTTCAAGCTCCTCTTTCCAAGAGTTGCTAGGTCCCTCCCAGGCCGACATTTCCCCCCCCACAAAAGTCATAACCCCTTCTATCCGTTTGTCTTTTTTTCCATCAAGGCTCGCAGTTGGTTGCACCTCTAGAAACAGGGACGTTGCTTACTTTTTCTCGGTCCTGGGCATGGCAATCTAAAGATCTCTCTCCACTCGAACTCATCTGTTTTTTTCTACCTGTAAGTGACGTTTCCCTTGAAAGGAAGAGCCATTCCTCATCGTTTCCCCCCAACTTAAATTCAATCAGAAGCCAAACCCTTGTCGCGTCCATGTAGCGCAGGTAGACATTATTTTGAGGAAACGTTCCCAGGCGTCTTATACTGAATTCTCAAGCACTCCTCCCCGTGGGCTTTTTTTTTTCCCCAGCTTTGTCAACCAACCCCCACCTTCATCCTTGGAATTTTGAGTCACGTTTCAGACATTATTTGCACTCTTGGGCCACATTTTCCATGAAGAAAGATTCCCCGTTACAGCGACGATTTCTTTTCTCCATCTCTCCTGGGTTTATAGCGCGTCCCCCGGGTTGTCAGCTTTTAAACCCCCTCTCTTTCGGGCACTACGATCCCCACCACCAGCTTCCAGTTCCAGCGTCCCCTCTTTCACATATCTAAACAAAAGCGCTTTTTCTTCTTTCTCCGGGGGCTGGAGTGATTGGGTTTTTACGTCTCGACCCTTTCTAAGTTAAATCTTTATGGGCTTCCTTCCGTGTGCCTCGGATCTTTTCTTTGATTGTTTGGGGGCATGGATTACCCTCATTTCGTTGTTTTCTTAGATGATAGTTGCCTAGTCCTAGAGACAAAACTCCCATATGATGCTCGAAGTACCTGACCGTCTACTCTCTAATTCTTTTAAGAAGATTTTCCTCTTTAGGCGTTTCCTTCATCGATTTCTACATCTAATTTTGGCTCCTCCGCGTCTTTTACTGCTGAGGATTTTGTCTCCTGCTTTTATGTTAGGAATGTTGGTATGGCAGTTTTTGGGCTCTGCTAGGTTTCTGGATTTTTCTCGGCGGTTACTTCTTGCTTCTTCTGGAATGGTTTCCTTTTTTTGCACCGAAGGTCCAGGTGAAGTGTAGAACGTATGGTTTCCTCCTTTTTTTCTTTTTTGTATCCTTCGTTATTCTGTTTCCACTTTTTCGATTAGTCAACCCCTCCTTTCCCCCTACTGTTTCAAAGCGAACTCCCCCCGCCCCGAGAGTGATGAGAACCTCTTTTCATCCCCCCCCACCACTGGAAGCCTTTACCCTTTATAACTCTCATTTCATCTTCCTATCAAAAGGGACGCTGGTTTGGGTTGGGATTTCTTTTCTTCCCTTCTTTTCTGATCCGAGACTTGAGCTTTCCTCTCCCCCCCCCCGATAATACAACGCGAGATTGTCCGGAGAATGAACCG
>Ga0179593_1467813_pt1 | contig 10634 bp, 16 predicted proteins | sample CZODoug2_1_08_16_FD_185931 | JGI IMG/M metagenome (GOLD analysis project Ga0179593, IMG submission 185931) | Vadose zone soil fungal communities from Angelo Coast Range Reserve, California, USA - CZODoug2_1_08_16fungal (PacBio error correction) | ecosystem: Environmental > Terrestrial > Soil >... | reverse complement strand
ATCTTGCTTCCCCTCCTTCCCCCCTCTTAGGTCTTTTTTTGTCGTGGGCTTTTCATGGGCTATGGCAGGGTTTTCTGCGCGTCCCCCCCCCCCCCCCACTGTTGCTCCCCCCTGATCACTTTCCAATTAAGCGTTTGTCCCTGATTCCTTTTTTTCTTCCCCCCCTCCCCTGGTGCCATCCTGTCGGATCCCCCCTGTGGACAAACGTCGATGTACCACACCCGAACACCCAGGGGGTGAAACATTCGTTACTCCCCTCCCCCTGAACCCCTCCCCCTCTTCTGCAAATTTACGATTGTTCCCCCCCACTGATGCGCGTCATCGTTGTTCGCCGGACCTTTTCCACCCGGTTTCCCGACATCCTGACAACGGCGGTTGTCAGCCCCGTTTTTCCCCTATTTATGTCCCGAGAACCAGTTACTCCTCCGTCCACCATCTGTGCCCCCTGCCGAAAAAGCGGCGACACTTTGGCCATTCTCGCGCAGCATGTCAGTCCCTTTTTGAGACCCCCGCCCCCCCTGCGGCTTGACCGCCCCTTCGAGATACCCTGATGGTTCACAGATTTCGTGCTTTGTAGTGACCCACCCCCGGGTTAGATCCGGGTCATCCTGGGTTACTTTCGGTCATCACTTCCCCCCTTTGCCATCCCCGATCCCCAACCGCGAGGATGCGGTTTACTTTCGATTCTCCCTGGGATTACCGTACCCAACCCCGATCTCACCACGTCACATTTGTTGTCGATGTTTTAGTCAGTTTCAAAGAGTTGCCCTCCCCCCCTTTCTTCGGCGCCTGCCTTCTCTTCTCTTTTTCCTCTGAGAGCACACCAGCCTCGAAGGCTTTTGCAGGATTAAGTTAGTGTTGTAGGAGTTTCCACCCTGCTTTCTATTTCCGCCGATTCCCCATCCCCCTTCAAGTCAGTCTGCGCTTTGAGGACTTGACCCCTGGCCCCCAGGCATTTTTAAAGGTCCGTTTCGTGCCTTCTCGATGTTTCCTCTCAACGCCCCCCTTTCTCCCCTGGCCGGGACGATCCAGTTGGTGTGCTTGCCCTTTGTCGCTGAGCGCGATGTGGAATCTGGTTTAAGTCCAGCGTAGCGCCATGCACAGTTAGGCCCTTTTGCTCCCCTCCTGGCTTTCTTTACCCTCGGGAACGTGTCTTCCCCCTTTTCCAGCACCCCTTCACATTACTCTGACTCCATCATCTCCTCCTTCCGTTGGTGAAAACCATTTTTCCTCTCACCGAGATCCTTACTGTCCACCACTCCGTAAAACCAAACAGCGTAGTGTTCCCCCCTCTCCTGCCCCTATCTCGGCCGGTGAGACCAGTGTTGTTGACCCCCCTGGGCTACTGCCATCAGGACCGTTCTTTTTCTCCGCGGGCGCCCCCCGGGCGTTTCCCCCTCCTGTACTCCTTTTTTTTTCCCTCCTCCGCGCCCTGCTCCTCCTGGCTCACTGGCCTCCGTTCGAAGTTCTCGGCTGCGCCCGTTTCAAGCTGTACGATTCATTCCCCTCCAGTTAGCCCCCCCCCCCCCCTTTACCAAGTTAACCACCCGAGTACCACTTTGTCTGCTGTCTCCTCCCCCGTTTCTTGCGCCCAGTGGCCACCCCCACCCCACATAAGTCGCGCATCGGATGCCTCATTTCTCCGCATTTAAGCCATACTTCTGTTTTTCCCCTCCCCTGCGACATATTTGCCCCCCCTATTTTTGAATAAAGCGTTTTTAGATCACCTCTCATCACACTTCAATCCCCCCGCTTTTTTTAGTTCCCTCGTTCGAGTCTTCCCCTACTTATCACCTCGACCCGTTTTTTTTTTGTTGATTCAGTATTCTCTCCATCGGATTCCGCCCTTTCATTTCGATTTCTAGTCGTGCCCATCCCATTAGGTACGCCCACAATGTCATCGTCTCTTTGATCTTTTAAATTCTCATTCGTTTCTCTTTTTATTTTATCACCATTTCCTCAAGACGATCTCTTTCTTTTTTGTCTTTTGGACACCGCTGTCCCCCACCCGAGCTCCATCTCTAACTTAACTTTTTTCCCCCTTCGTTGGTCCCTTGTTTTCTTCCCCTGAGGTTTTTTTTTCCTTGTGATAATTTTCTTCTCTGGCGTAGGTGCGACCACCCCTGAACGCCCCCCCCCTTTTGTTCCTTTCTTTCGCGTTCTAGGGATTCAGTTCCATTTTGTGACCCCTTCTTTTCCAACTCTTTCTGAGCATGCCTTTTATTAGATTTGAGGGTCCAATCGTTTGTCACCCCCCCCCCGGCTGGTGGCTTCGTGCCCCGAGATTTCTCGTGCTCTTTTTCCATCCCTTCTGTTTTTCTTTTCCCGGTTTGGTCGCGGCTCAGAGGTTCTCGTGGATGTTGACGAACCTCGTAGATTGCTGAGCTTCCCCCATCCCCCCCCCGTTTTTATGTCCGGGGTGGCAATAGTCCGTCCATTGTTTAATGCCCTTTGCTTTCCTCCATTCCACCCCTTTTGTTGGGCGCTCTATTTTATTTGTGTCAATGGCCAGTTTCCCCTCTCTTCCTGCAGCAACCTGGCCCCCAGCCCCCCCTTTGAACCTCCTTGTAACGCATTTGCCGCACCACGAGCCACTGCCCGAAAGGCTTGACGGCAGCGTTTCTTTTTCCCCAGTTTCCTTTCACCCTCCCCCATTCTCCGTGAAGTGAGTTTTTTGATCGTGTTTCCCCCTGGTCGGAGCACGTGGGTGACTCTTTCAAGCGATTACTGAAGTCCTCCCCCCTTACCCTTCGTGCCGGGGTTAGTAGAGTGCATCTCGACTTGGTCTTGCAGTGTCATCCCCCTTGGCAACCCTTGGGCTTCTCTTTTGTGAACGTGCTCCTCCCTCCCCCCATGTTTACCGGGTCACTTTCCTACGGTGTTTTCATTCCCTATAGCTAGGACCCAGAGTCTTTTTCTTTAAAGCCGTACTGCTCGACTGTCTTCTCTAGAGGATGCACTGGTGCGAGATTAAACTAAATTCTCACCTTTATTCGTTTTTTTCCCCCCCCGTTGCCCAGTGTGGGACTCTGAAGCCCCCATTTTGAACATACGGTTACCGATACCCCGGTCCTCATTCACTTTTTATTATGGGTATAGGTCATGTTTTCTCCCCTCTTTGACCTGATGTGTTCCCCTTTTTTTAGCACAGCCGGCTCTTTTTTCTTACCCACCTTGGAAATCCATCTGTTTTCTGTGGAGTCTGAAAGGGGTCGCTTTTTTTTCTCCTTCCAGACTTCAATCCCGTTGCTCTTCCCCAGGCTGTTCTTCTGTGTTTTGCGTTTTATAACCCCGTCATTCACTTCCGAACCCCCCCACCTGCCCATCGAATGGTATGCGACCTCCACCTTTCATCCTGTGTTCTCCTGTTTACCTGTTCGTTGATCATTCATGTTCCTTGTGTGCCTTTTTGATTTTGCTGTTGACTATTGTTTACTTTAATTGTCGACCGGATTTTTCACCCTTCTGAGGCCTCCCGAGTATAAACCCTTAGTTACTTTTGCTTGTCTTTCCTCATCCGGTCTGTTTTCCTGCCCTACCATTCTCCAACTGCATGCGGCCCCGTGAGACCACCCAGGACCCCCTATATAGGCATTATTTTCAGTTATCCTTTTTTCCTTTTTGTTTTTAACCCCTTTTAACCCCTCTGTTGCCGATGGTCAACTTTGAGCTGATACCGCAGGTGTCTTTTTCACCTCAGCTCAGCCTTAGACCAGTCGGAAGGCAAAACAGCTGGTTGCTGCGTGACCTACACACAACCCCCGTTCACCCTCGCTCTTCCGAGCTAGTTTTGACGGTTTAGCCGGTTGAAAATCTCTTTTTATACCCTTCCCTCCTCGCCTTTTGACCCCACCCCCTGAACTCGAACACCGTGCCCATAGTTTGTACATGTTTTTGCGTTCACCATAAAGTCCATTTTTCCTTCTCCCGACCCACCCCGTTTGCGACTGGACTCTTTTTCCCCCCGAAGTGTCTCGAGCCAGTTCGGACTTTGCTTTACCGCACGGTTTCAGAGAGCGTTTCGAGTGTTTCTTCTACTCACTGCCTTTTCCCGCTCCTTCTGTCCAGTTTTAAGGGTGAATCTTCCCCAGTACCTTCCCTCTGCCTCCTAAGCCTGGCGACCCTGCCGTGGATGTATTTTTCGGGACTTCACCTCCTAACAGACCTACGCCAATTTTTTCCGCACTGCCCCCCTCTTTCCGAATTTTTCATCCACGTTGCACCCACCCGAGCCGTGACGAGGTCCCGATTTGGTTTTGTATTTCCAAAAAACGTGGTGCACTCCCTTTTTTTTCTTTTTTACGTTCTTTTTTTTTTTTTTTTGCGGCTTTGAATTCCAAGGGCCTTCGTTTTGCGTCATGGGCCCCTGGGTCGGTCATTGCAGGTTTTTGTTGACCAGCCTTCGAACCCCACTTTTCCCTTGTCATTTAGTTTTCTTTGACTCCCATGAAGGTACCGTTCTTCCCGCCCCACTCAGCCTGCTCCCATTTCCAGAGAGCGGCCTGTTTTTTAACGCCGTTTTTAGGTTTTCCCCTCTTCCATGTTACCCCTTCGTTCGTTCCCGCACGTATAAAGTTGATTGTTTTCCTTCTCATTTTGTGTCCGGACTATGCACACCTCCCTAGTTGCGCAGACCCCTCATTGGATTGACTCTTTCTGTGCTGTCCCGCCCTTATTAGTGTCCGCTCGCCGTGGTCGGATCGGAGGGGGGAACCTTTCAGCAACCTCTTTTTTTGTTTTTTTGATTCCCCCAGACTTCGCGTGAGATACCAGGACAAAGGGAGCTTTTCAATACGTCCCTCCTTTTTGCACCGTTTTGATTGTGATCGTATGCTTGTTCATTATATCCCGCCAGTTTCTGATAGTACCCTGCCGGGACAGTGGCCCCCATTTTTACCTTTTTTTTTTCTCTCCCCCCTTCGTACCTGGAATTTTGACCTGTTCTCTCTCTTACTATTTCCAGTTAAGACCTTATCTGATTTCCCCTCCCCCTGATTTTTTCTTCTCAAGATGTGTGTTTTACTCAGGTCAATTGTACTTGGTGCCATTTCTCTCGGCCACTATCTTTCTACGTGTCTCCTTCCCTCCTTTTTTCCAACGTACTTTTTGTTTCCTCCAACATACCCCACACTCCGACCAACCCACCCTTTTTGAACTTCGGATATCCCATTGCTGCCAGCTGACTGCTCGACGGTTTTTTTTACCCTTCTTCCGGGTGGCCTTAGAGTTGTTTTTCTGTCCGGCGTTTTTCCAGACACCCGTGTCCCCCCTTTTTGCTACCCCCCTTAAAGGATCCCTGCAGTTCCATTATCACCCCCCCGTTGACTTCTGAAATTTTCTTCACAACCCAACGTCCTTCATGTTTTTTTTGACCTTCCTTTCCGCGGGCTTCCCTTCGTTTCTCAGCCTTGTCGGCGTGCAGTTCTTTTTTTCATCCCTCGTGCAGAAGGAGCTCTCGGTACTTTTGCTCCCCCCCTTTTCGCGGCGTGCAAATTTTTCCCCCATTTTTCTTTCCTCCCTGCTTTTTGGAACGGCCTCCTTTCCCCTTGACGCCCCCCTATCGGGTCCACAAGGTTCCCCCCCTGTCCCTCACTGCCCCCCACCTCATCCCCTTGAGCACGATCCCAACGTCCCCCCCTAGCTGTTTCCCCCCTATGACCTCCCCGCCCCCACCGGCTTTCCCAAGTATCTGCTCCGCGGCTTTGTCCTCTTTCCCCCCCCCTCTATGCATATTTCTCCCGTTCTTTTCCCCCACGGACTTTTCCTAGAGATCCCATTGCCCACCCCCAGACCCTAGGTGTTCTCCCCCCCCAGCCCTTTGATTTCGCCTTTTTCCCGAGTTTCAAAAACCCCCACGACCGGAATGAGACATGTCCCGCTGTTGCCCCCACACCCCCCCCTCGGTTGGTTTCCCTCCCCTCCCCGGCGCGCCCACGAGCCCACAACTTTTTCGATTGTTCTTCCCCTTTGATTTTTTTCCCCCTTCGTGTCAGCATTTGGGTCTTTGCACCCCCATTACCAAGGCTTTCAAACGCGCGGCTTTGCTCCCTCGCGACTCTCGACTTTCTGCTCCCCTCCCGCGTTGCTTCCCCACAAGAACCTTGGCACTGACCGGGTCAATTCCTCCTCCTGTCATCCTGCCTCTCGCCCTTTTTCCATGCTCAAACGCTTCCCTATAACCAAACGTCTGTGGTGGTTTGCAGCACGTTCTTTCCCCGACCAGGCTTTTGTCCCTCCTGTTTTTTTTGTCCCATTATATATTCCTTTTGCTACCTTTCCCTTCCTCCCCCCTTTTTTGGGTGAGATTTTTATCCTTTTCCCCCCTGCGTCTGCGAATCCCTTTCCTTTTAGCACCTCTCTTTATCAACCCCCTTTGTTGATCTGCTCTTACGTTTTCTCTTGCTGGCCCATGTCAAGAAGAGATTCTTCTGCGTCTGCCCGCTCAGTGTTTTTCTTTGTTTTTTTTCCGACCCCTTAGTTTTCTTTGCTTAGCGTTTGCCCCCCCATTTTTTTAGTCTTTCGTCCCTATCGTTTGACCTAGTCGCGTTGTTGAAGCAGGTTTTGTCTGCCCTCCCCCCCCCCCCTTGCGTTTCAAAGTGTCCCTCGTAAGTCCCCCCCCCCCACACATTTTTTTTCTTTTTGTAGCAGCCTGTTGGTGTAGTGCTTGTCGGGAGAACCCCTAGGGCCTTTTTTCTGCCCGTTTGAAACTCATTAGGAGGTTTCGGACGACTTTGTGGGAACGACCAGGAGGTTCTCAACCAGTTTTATTTTTTCAGTGACTTGCTTCGATTGACCTTAAGTGGTTAACCCCTCTGTCCATCCTCCCCCCTGGACCCTCCTCGCGAATTGGTTCAGGGTGTCTGCCTGGGTTATGCTCTAATATTCCTCTCCCGGGTTTTTTTCTTTTGTCTCCCCCTTTCAGTCATTTTTTTTTTTCCTTCCAGGTTTTTTTTCGTTCTTGTCTCCTTTGGGTCAATTGTCTGCCTCTGCTTCATTCCCCCCTAGCTTAGTCTCTTCTTTTTTCCGTTGCCTTTCCCACGTTTTTGATAAGGGAGACCTACACTCCTGCTGCGTCGAATAACAATCTCTCCCCATCTGAGCTTTTTTCAAGCTCTCTCCCTTTAACACTTACTTCCGTTGCACGTCCCCGTTCTTGCCCCCACCGTTCAACAAGTCAAAACCCACTGCTCTGTTTGTTTTTTTGTTTTTTTCCTCCCCTTTTTTTCTGTCAACGCTGCGGCTCTGTACTGAGGCCTTTGCCGTTTGCCCGTAGGTGTCTTCGTACAACGGCCGTGAATCCCCCTATTTTTGGACCTGTCTAAGTGTAGGCGTTTGACATCACCTGATCTCGTTCCTTCAATGCTCAGTGGATTCTCCTCCTTTACCTCTTCTTTGAACCTTTTGTTTTCCCCCCCACTGATTTGACCATTTACGTGTAGTCTTTGTAGTTTTGACGTGCCCTGATTCATCTCCCGTCTGAGTGACTAGTGGTGAACGGTGGTTTTTTCTCTGGCACCCAAGTTGTCCTTGTCCTTTTCGATCCTCTGAATCCCCCGAAACTGAGCTTCTTTTACCTTTTAGTTCTCACGCAAGTCCTCCTTTCCAGATGCGCCCAACTCATGTCCCCCCCCCCCCCATGTGACCCGTCTTCGTTCCGATCAGTGGCCTGGCTGACGATCATTCCCCGAGCCTTCCCCTCATTACAAGTGGCTCTGCGCCCCCGTGATGTGAAGAGACCCCCTTTTGTGTTTTGCTCTTTCTTCTTCGCCTAGGTCGGACGTACCCCCGTCTCTTGGCAGTTCTCTGTTTAGAAGGTCGTTCAGTTCTTTTTCAACACTTTCCACAATTGTTTCTTTCTCATCCCTTAAACTCTCCTTATGCGTCCCATTGCGTGGTCCACCATGATTATTCGTTTGACGACTCTTACCGGAAAAATGATAGGATGTGGTGTTTTTGTCTCACCCGTTTGTTTTCTTTTTCTTTGCGGTCTTTTTACAGTCCCTCTTAGTTTTGTAACGAGCGCTCCTTATTGCTCCTTTTCTCCTATTCGATGTTTTCCTCAGTCATCATTTCTGTAGTACTCCCCCCTTTGCGGAGTGCATTTTTTCTTCCGACCTTCTTTGCTCCACCGACCCCCCCCAATGATGGGAGCCCTTTCTTCTCCTTCTTCCCCCACCCAAACTCTCGTCAACCTGATGCTCTTTTGATTGCCTCCTGACCTTCACCCCCATCTTTTCGCGCACGAGATGTTCGGTTCCTATGACAGGCGTAAGCTGTCTCTTCCTTTTTTTTCTCATTCGTTCGCTTGTTCATACAGACCCGGGGTTGCCGGTCCTGCATCCCTTAGCGCCAATTCCTCTTCCCCGTTCATGTCTGCCTCTCTCCAGTTTCTTTTTTCTTTTTTTTTGATCCCTGTCCGGTTCAATGCGGTAGCTCCCCGTTTGATGTCACGCGCGCTGACCACTTGTTTCGCGGTCTCCCCCTTTTTTTCTCGCCGTCGTCTCCCCGGTCCGTGGCGCCCACGAATACAGTGTTTTGATATATTTTCCCTTCGGTTTTTTTTTGTTTTGTCTCCTTTGTCTGTCGTTTCCACCCCACCTCTTCTCTTGGCCATTGTTGGGCCCCCCCACAACTCCTTTTTTCCCCTTCCCCCCTGCTCGTTTCTTTCCCCCTTGTTCTGGGTTTTGGTACCGGTTCTTTTTCCCCCAGCCCCTCCCCCTCCTGTGGTTGGGTCTTTCTTTAAATCGCTCGCGATCCCTACTGCGCCCCATAGCTCCTTTGCCACCCCGCAGTGTGCCACCCCTAACCCATCCCCTTCTTCCTCAGTCCCCTTCTAATTGACTTGTGTCATTTTTGATTGAAGGCGTTTTGAGACGTGTTTTCTCGCTCTGCTTTCCCTCTCTCCCTTTCACGTCATTTTCGATAACTGGTTCTTCCTCACATGCCTTGTATCCATGTCGACTCACCACCTTCCACCTCCTCTCAAACCCCCTGTCCACTCCCCAGGAAATCCCTTTTTGATCACGTTTTGTTTACGTTCCACCTCACCCACCACCCCCCCCCCCTGATGACCCTGTAGAGGAACGTATGTATTCGTCCCCGGTGTTTCTTGGATTCTTTTTCTTCGAGTTCATTTTTTTCACGTTGATCCATGTGACACGAAACCAAACAGCCTGCCGCTTTTTTCAGCATCTCCGATATTCAGCCAATCGACACGCAAGTGGGACTCCCCCCCTCACCCTCATTCTTTTCTTCCCCCGAAACCGCTTTAGCGAGCCCCCCCCCGTATATTTTTTCCTTTCTTTTTCTCGTTCCCGCATGTTTTTTTTTTGCTCATATTGAACCTCCCCACTTTCCGATTTTAGAGTGTAGTTTCGCATCTTTTCCGTTGTTCCCCCCCCCCCTAATTTCTTGCCCTCTCAATACCCCAGTTTCATCTTTCCCCCTTATTCAGGTGGATGCCTTCCCTTGTCATCATCCCTTCCCTCCCCCCCGTCCCCCTTGCAGTCTCATTCCGGCTTTCCCCAGATAGTTCCACGCCTGAGCCTGAGGAACACACCAAACGTTTTTGTATGACCCCCCTCCCCAATTCCCCCCCAGTTTTTTTCGATTGTCTTCCACCTTTCAACACGGACGACAAGTTTCTTGTTGCGCGCCGGGCCGCTTCGTCTTCGCGCGTCGAGCAGCGCAGATCGTCCTTTTTTTTTCCCCTTGACGCGTCCCCCAGATATCTTCAGTCCTCTAAGCACCAAACTCACTCTGATTTTAGTTTTGGGCCTTCCCTTTTTGACCGTTTTTTTTACACAGCTTCCCCGGCCCTGGGAGGACCTTTTGTCGAGATGTTCCCCCCGGAACCCCCTTTCTCCCCTGTCCGTGCTTAGGGTGCGGTGCCAGGTGGCCTCTTCGAGCTAGGAATCTCTTTCCCCCCCCCCACTAAAGCGCGCCGTCAGACCGTGATTTACCTTGGCTTTTCCCCCCCAGGTTTTTCCGGAGTGTCATTCGTTGTCCCCGTGATCTTTTCACCTTTTCCCCCACGCACGCTCTAGTCATTTCCCCCGCGCGACGTCGGTCCCCCCCCCCTTCCCTCTCCCCATATGAGACTTCGGCTTCACCACCTGACACGTGAACCCCCTCGTGCTTTTTTTTTACCCCTCTCCCGCTCATAGTGGAAGGCACTTTACTGTGTTTGTTTCCCCCCCCCTAAGGTGCCCCTTTCTGTCACGATCAACCCGTTTTTCCCCTACGGCGAAAACTTATTGGCACCGCCTTTTAGCATCTCCAGTTACTCCCCCTCCCCACTCCCTGACCGCCCTCTCCCAAGGAAACAGAAGGTTTTAGATTGACTGTCCCTCCCTGCGTCTTTTCCCATTCCCCCTCCCCAGTAACTCACAAGCCGGCACCGGGTGCCCAGGTTTTCTTCCTCTGTACTTTCTTTTTATCCCCTTTTTGCAGAGTCCCCCCCTTTGACCACCCACAACGACCCGCATTCTAGGAGCTCCCCTTCTATCCTCCCAGTCCCCTTTTTTCACGACCTCTTACATGTTTGTCCGATCTCCCCTCTTTCTTCGATTTTACCCTCAGAGTCTTCCACTCGTCGTCAACAGCCAATTCTAGATAGTTCACCCCATTTCTCT
>Ga0179593_1426486_pt1 | contig 10634 bp, 10 predicted proteins | sample CZODoug2_1_08_16_FD_185931 | JGI IMG/M metagenome (GOLD analysis project Ga0179593, IMG submission 185931) | Vadose zone soil fungal communities from Angelo Coast Range Reserve, California, USA - CZODoug2_1_08_16fungal (PacBio error correction) | ecosystem: Environmental > Terrestrial > Soil >... | reverse complement strand
CGCCGCCACAACATGAACACCATCTCCCAAACTGATCGTCACCCCCCCCGTTTTTGTGGTCTCCCCTTGTCGTAATGTTTGTGCCCGTAATGATTTTTCCATTATCTACCCACATAGGATGCCAGCATTTTACCCCAGCGGCCCCCTTCTCTGTGTCAACCAGGAACTGATTTCCCCCCCTTCCCCCTTGTGAAAGAGCCGACCCAACATCTCCCTTCCTATACCCATCCTGTCTATGCACATTAGGAAGCATGGCCGCGCTCCCTCTTTCTCTTTTCCCCCAAATTCTTGCAGTTTCCCCTCAGTACACGTACGAGCTCTGGCAAGCTCATGCTGTTTCCTCCTTCCAGCACTCTATCGGGAACGACACCCCACCCTTCAATCAAAAAATCTATAGGTGGTTTTGGTCGCGTGCCGTTTTTTTTTCCACAATTTTGAATGATTTCATTAGTTCTGCCCCCCCCCCTCCCACCGGATTGTTCGATGAGGTTTTTCCGCTCATTCCTTGAGAGACACCTCTTTGTACTTGGTCGATGTTGTTTGCCTTTCGCCCCATGTTGCGATTTATTACGATACCCCCTTGTTTTTAACATAAACTGAGGGCGACATGAGACGTGGTGGGTCGAACTTGTACGTGTACCGCAAGTCCGTTTCCTTTTTTTTTTTCGATCTTTTCCGGTTTTTATTACCTTTTTTTTTACTGGTTTTCTTTCCCCCCGTCAAAATTTTTCACCCCCAATTTTCCGTTCGTCTTGCACACGGGCTCTTTTCCTCTCCATGGTTTCCCCCCCTTTAAACCGACATACATTTGTTTCTTTTTCTTTTATGCCAGATACTCTGACTTTCATCATATTATTCAGTTTCCATATCTTTGCCCCCACCTCCGACATTGTAAATCTCCCGCCCCTTGCCCCCCAATCATCCCTTTATAACTTTTTTATCCCCCTTAAAAGAACGGGAGTTGCTTTTCCGTGCATTCGTTCACAATGTTCCTCGTGCGGAATTGCTCAGAAGGCCCCCCAGGCAACCCATTTCTAGTCCAACCTCTCCTCTTTCACGTCCCGTCTCTCTAACGCTTTCTCCCTTACGAACGCCGCTAAAAATTTTTTCCTTCGAGACTTGTTTAGAAGTATTGCGTCTGAATCCTCCCTCGTGCCGCTTCTTGGATCCCCCTTGGGCCCAGTGTTTGCTGGACTTTAGTTCTCTTTTTTGTCGAAGATTAGTAACGTGTTCTGTTTCTTTCTTCCACTTTCCATTTCTTGGTCCCATGCCTGTTCATGTTGACCGAGTGTATTCTGCGTTCAGCCCATCGCCCTTTCCAGTTTTTAGACCACGCCCTTTCCTCTAAGTCGGTATTCTTTATTTCCAATATTCCAGGCTTCGTCTCTTCGTTTGTTGTGTAGGCCTCCTCTGTCTCAACTTCATCCTTTTCGCTTTATTCTCGGCTCCTTTTGTGCTGCGGCCCTTGAAATGCCTCGCTCACTGGTTTGCCCTTCCCGTTCACCTCCCCTTCAATGTCTAATATTTCCTTCGAGCTGGTTGTATTGTTTCTCCCTTCTTAGGAAGTTGGCGAGTTTCTTCGTTTCCCGGGCCCGCGGTGTTAGACATCCCCTGTCTTTGCTTCTGCAGCCTCTCGTTTGACAACTTTGTGCTTCCCGCCTGCTTCACTGGCTCAGACTTCCCCCAGTTGCCCGTTTACCATCGAGCGAGTGCATCGCCTCCGGGGTTTTTGTTGCGCGCGCTTTCTTATACCCTTTTTGAATTGGATAATGATAAAGTGACCCGAAACAATTTGAACTTATGGCCTTGCGCATAGTTTCCCCCCTCTATACACGACTTGGTCTGCAGACCCTCCTCCCCCTTTTCCCTCCCTTAGTGGTAAAACGAGTGAGCGAAGCCCAGAGTTACCAGCCAGCGCGCACATTCCACTAGATTCCCCCTTTCCGGCTTTTTCGTTGGTCAAACCGTTTTTTGTTTTTTGAGAGATTCAGTAGGGCCCTGCCCATTCCTCCCGCTCCGCATCGCGAAACTAACTATCCTTCGACCCTTCCTGTTCCTAATTAATCCCCTCCTATAGTGGCCAACTCCGATTTATCTGCTTTTTTCCCCCCCCCTTTTTCGGTAAAGTGCGTTGATTTGTACCCTTCCTGTGCATACCCCTTTTTCCCCAACTAATGGTCAGCCAATGAAGTTTGCGCAGCCCCCACCCTTTGCCCCCTTTCCGTCTTAGACACACCACACTCCTTTCTGCCCCCATGCGTCCCTTTTCTGTTCCCTTCGATGGCGCGCCATGCTTCGGACTCGCCCTAACAATCTTTGTTCAGTTGCTACCCTTCCCCTTTCTGTCTTTGAGTTTCCGGGGAGCTCTACTTGTCGTCTACATTCACAAGAGTTCCCGTCCCAGTTGGTCTTTCATCGCTGAACACGATTTTTTTATTTTTAACAAGTCAGTTCGAAATGAGTTACTTCCACGCCCGGCTTCCTTTTGTGTGCCCTACTTTAGAGTTTGATTATTTTTTCCACTTTTGAGACGTGCTACCCCATGGCTTTTTTGTCCACGATACACCCCCCGCCATACAAGGAGTTGATAACTTATTTTTTAGTACCCCTTCTCCCTACTTTAAACCCCACCCTTTCCTCGATGTTCCGGTTAACCCACTTGCCCTCGTTTCCTCTGACGCCCTTATACTATTTCCCTCCGCCTGCTTGTCCCTCCCCTTTGACTTCCTATGTATTTGTATACCAACCAATACCATGGAGGACAACATGTGCTACCCCCCCCCCCCCCCCCCAATCCCCCCTCAGATTCCAGTTCTTCTTCGTTCCCCATACTTTCTTTTCGAACTGGGTTCCTCCGTTGACTCTTGGTACCAACTTGGCCACCTCCCCTGCGACGCCCTAAAAATAGACCGTCCGCCCTTTCTCCCTTCTCTTTCGCGCTTAAGCGCGGTTCAACCCAAAACCCCCTTTTTTGTGGTTGTTGCGGATCTTGCCCCTATCGCTAAGGAGGTTCCCCAGAGTCCCCCTCCCTTTGCTTTTTGGTTAGTTTGAGTTCGCTCCCTCTAGCGTGGCTTTTGTCTCCCTCCGCAATCCCGTCTTGCCCTCTGTACTTTTGCCGTCAGTGTCGCCTTATCGATCTCTTTTTTGAAAGCCTCCTGCGTTTGGTTTTGCCGCTGGTCCCCTTTTATTCCTCATTCCCTAGTCAAGGATTTTTGTCTCTACGCCTATTTTTTTGAGTCTTCTATGAAATAGGGGGAGTTTTGTACCGATTCCGTGGCTTTTTTTAACGCCTTTTTTGTTTTTTTTTTTTTTTTTTTTAGTGGTCCTTGCTTCATGGCTATGATTCACCTTTGGTAGATCTTTCAAATCCCCCCTTTCCAAATACTGCAGCCATCGCTCATATTCTTCTGCTGAATAAGGGGGCTCTGGTTTTTCGGTTATTCCTTTTCCCTGGGCCCCCAAGCCAAAGCCATCTCAGGCTCCAGCTCATTTCCTCTTTTGGTTATGACCCGTTGTGAGTTCTTGCACTTACTTTTTTGCTGTTCTCAGAACTCAATTCGTGGAGGGTAGGATCCGCTCTTTTATTGTTCTTTCCCCTCTCCCCTAGGCAATCTTTTTCGGCACGCTTTCCCCAAGAGTGGTAGAGGAAGTGTCTCTATCTTCTTCCCTATAAAGGAAGCGCCTAGGATCGCGCCAGCGCTGCCCAGTGGTTTTAATCAGAAACCTTGGCCCCTTTCTTCTGAAGCGTCTTCTGATGTCCTTTCTTTGCGCGACATCCCCCCCCAATCTTTCGTTATCCCGATGGAAAGCACTTTCCTTTGTTAGCGCGATTGCCCTCCCTCGGAGTGAAGTTGGGGTGACTCAAGCAAGTTTTTTTTGTTTCACTTCCACTGATCTGCTATTTCTACCTTTTTTTGTGTACAATTCCAGACTGAGTCCTTTGTTCCTCTCTTTTTCCCCAATCCATTTTTCCCGTTGGTTGGTTTCTCTCGACTCCCCTCCCCTCAGTCTGCATGACTTTCCCACGCCAATCATATTTTTGTCAAGTACGACCCCAAACACGGTATGGGTCCCCCAACAACTGCAATCCGCGTTCTTGGAAAAAAGCTCGGGACCACAGAGGCTCTGCCAAGATCCTATGTTTCTAGGAATAGTGGCTTTTTCGCCCACCCGCAAAACCTTCCTGACTGACGCCGCCTCCCATTTTGCACCAATTTGCTATTCCCCCTCTGCACTGCGTCCGATGGGCGCTCAGTTACCCTACTTCCTTATCTGGAACTTTCTCTCCCTTATTGCTCCCCCTACTTTGTTTCATCATCCACGCGCGGGTGATCTATCTTCCATCATGATGGCCGACCCCCCCTCCCCTACTGACTGATCCAGCCCCGTCCCTGCCTATGTCCCGCAAAAGTGTTGTTTGCAACCAAAGTCTGACTCAGGAGTCTGTTTTCCCCTCCGCTTCGTTTGTTTTTCCCTTTCATCCGAACCCCCCAAACATTTTCCCCCAGTCCCACCCCTGAGATTCAACCCATGTTCTACCTAGGCGTCTTTCCTTTGGCCCAGGAATTTTGTAGGAGATCTCCCCCCTTTGCAGACTCTCCCTCGCCCATCAGACCTTACGGATAGTTCGAACCAATCCAGAGTCGCGCCAATAACCGATTTGTTGGACAGCAGCCACACCGCCCCAAAACCATACGTCCCAAGTGACTATCCCAATCTTATTTTTCACCCGCATGCCCGACCCTCTGCTTTTTCTGCTTTCAACATATGGATAGGAACCCCTACCTCTTCCAATTATCGAGGGCCCCGCGATTTCTTTTCTTCAATAATTTCCAGCATCGGGACCCTCCCCCCCCACCCCTCAATCCCAACATTAAGTCGATTTCTGTGTTCTTTTACCCCCCTTTCTCCTGCTTCCCCGATGTAAACCATAAAAAGTCTTTTGTGCTCTTATGTTTACGCGATAGGCCCCCTGCGACTCTCTTTTCTTCGGAGGCCGCATGTTCTGTTCTTGGTCCGTCGCTTTTTCTTTTTTTGTCTCTCACAATCCTTCCCACCCCCCTAGAAGGCGGTTTTTTCCCCTCGTACCTACCGCCTCCTCCCTGCACTTGCCTTTTTTTGAGAGTCCTCCTTTTTGTACTCACTTTGTCGGTTATTCCTGCGCCCTTTTCGGCCCCTTTTCCAAGTCCGAGTTTCAAAGGCTTCTCGGGGAGCACCCCCGTGTGGTCTTTTCCTTCCCGAAATGCACCGCCAAGTTGTTTAACCCTCCTCTTCAGTTTCTTGGGTGTTTTTCCCTCTTTCTTACCTGCGTCCTCGGATTATCCACTATTAGTTAATGTGCTCTAAATTCCCCACAGCCGTTCCATTTAAGCCTGCCCCCACGGAATTACCCACTCGAATTTTTCCTCCTCTGGACCGCTTGCCTGGACCATTCCGCCGTTACACATTGTTCCTTTCGGTCTATGAAGATCATCCCCCTTCCATGAAATCTTGCCTTCTTTGTACCTTAGAGTCTACTCTTTCAACTTGCAAGCCGCCTGTACACTGAAGAGTATGCTTGACGAGGACTTTTTACTTAGGCCCTTCCCCTGCCTCCGCTTCCGGGCCGCCACTTGTGCATTTTTCCGGCTAAGCGACGTTTTTTGTTCTGACGGTCTCAACCCCTTTTTCCAAGGTGGCGCGCCACTCTGAAAATTGGCATGAGTTTTTTTCCTTCCGACTCCCCTTCCCAACCCTTCCCTCCCGCTGTACACAAAGTTTGCTTCCTAAGCCCCTCACTCGGTATCTTTTTCTTGTCCTCTAAGTAGATTAGGTTACTTTGGTGAGGCCGCGAGTTTCTAAATGAATCTTCGCGCGTGATCGATTTATGATGGCAGGGCAAACCGGCCTCTGCTACGGCGTTGAACTTAGTTCCGCCTTCCAATGTAGTTTAATATTTGATGTTCGCGCTGGCTGTTCCGTCCCTTTCTTTTTAGCTCAAGACGGTTCGCGAGGAATGTGGCCGATGTCTCCTTTGCCTCCCCACTTAGAGGTAGACCGATTAATGCTCGAGTCCCGATCGGCGTCCTCCCCCCCCTGGTTTGAGTTAAATGACTTTAGTCGACCGACCTCACGGTTCTGATTGAAATCTCTCTTCCCCCCGAATAAGTTGTTTGTGTTTGATTTGACCTCTCCCACTGTTTTGACTTCTTTTTTTTTCTTCGGAGAGGATTTGGAGCTCCTTGCGTCCTCGCCTACAGCTGCTACCGAAGGGCAGTGCTCATGAAATTTTCCCCAACTCGCTCCTTTTGAGTCCCCTATGTGGAACTCCCCAGTCATGACACCAGCGCGCCCCTTCCACAATTCCGACCCATTCCTTAGTGAAAGTGAATGTTCCACCCCCTTATCTGAGTTTCCCTTTTTATGGCCTGCCCACTTATTCATAGCTCCCCCTCAGAACTGGCCAGATGAAGTTCTGGAAATCCCCTTTCGCGCCCCCAACATAATCTTGCCAGGCTTCCCATACGATACTTCATTGCCTATCCGCGTGCTGAACCCCCCCCGTGGTGACCCCGGAATTTTTCTTCCCGGGTGGCCTCTCAACCCCCCCCGGTTCCTCCAATGAAATTGTTTTTTTCCTTGGCCCTTACGCCCCTTCTACCCCCAAACAAGCTTTAGTCCGGCAACCCTGGCCCCCCTTTTGCGGCCCTTTTTTCGGTCTTCTGAGAGCTTTCTATGTTCTTCGACCTCTCTTCGCCGAACAGCGTTTTGCCCATTTTGTCCCCCCCCTGTTTGATTGCCGGTGAAGAAACTTGGTCTGCCCGTACGTCGTGCCCCGAAGTTAACAGCGTTTTTCAGTCACCTTGTGGGTCTCTGCCTCGTCCCGCCCCCCGATGTTGACCCTTTTACGCCTTCATGGTCGGCAGCGTTCCCTTTTTGAATTATTCGTATTTATAGAGGTTTTTCCGTGGCTCCCTGGAAAATTCTGCGGGCTTCCCCACTTTTCGCTCCACCGTAACTTCTAGCTGGGATCCCTCCCTCGGAAGCGTATACTACTGGAACACCCAACAGAACTGCATAGCTTTCTGTGATTTTTCCACCCCCACCTTGTTCCCATGTCGTATGAAGTACTTGTGCTCAACTAGCCGCTTCTTTGCGAACCCTTTTGACTGCTTCCCTCGTATTCTTCATTTCAACCCTCCAAGCGTCTCAAAAACATGAGCCCCCACATTCCCCAGTCCAGCCTTATTTTTTCTCCGTATAGTCCCCCCCAACAGTCGCTTCGGCCCTCTGTAGTTTTCCCCGCCCCCCCCGTTGATAGTGTTTACAGAAACTCACCTCAACTCCCCCCCCTCAACATGAAGCAATATATCCTCTATTTAGCGAAGAACTCGCGTGGACCCTAACTCTCCCCCCCCCCACCCCCCCCTTTTATGTGGTGCTGGATGTACTTTTTTTTCCTGACAGTTCCACATCTGGACAGCATCGATTATTTTTTTTTTCTTTTTTGCGATCAAGCAAGTTGGCGAATGTTGATGTCCCTCCCCTCCCTTCCACTCGTCCCCCAGACGTGATTCTATTCTATCCCTATTTGCACAGCCCCCCGATTTCTTTTAGAAGCAATGCTGTTCCCTCACCATTGGACTCACTTCTTTTAATCGCCCCCGAACACTTTTTGGTTCTTTGGTTTTCTTTCCACCTCGGTTTTGACTTGTTTTAATGCATAGGGCTTTTTCACTCCTTCCTGTTGGGTGCTGATGGAAGCCTCCCCTATTTTTTCTTGTCTCATTACATTACTCCAGCCGAAGCAAATTAGTCTCAAGTTTCTTCCGCTAAGGTTTTGTTCTCTTTTGTTATGTTTTGGCCTTGATTCATGTCGCCACCCCCCCCAGCACCCCAAAGGCCATTATCCTTGGATACAGCTCATCCCCCCCCCTGACCCTGGGTTTTTTAGGCACCTGATTTTTTCGTTTCCATCTCTCCCACCAGTTATGGATAACATCCCGGTAGATTCCCTGCATCCGGATGTACTTTCCTCTTCCTCTTCCCGAGGAAGAGTTTGGCTGTCAATTTCCTCCACAGACCTTGGGCGAACCCCAGTATTACCAGCTTCTCCCAAGATACCTTCCCTGGATGCATTTCTCACGCCCAGGCGCTTTGCCCCTTGGTTTTTTTTTTGATCCTCCGCCAATTGCCACTATTTCTGTTTCTTTCCATGTTCCCGAAGGTCCTTTTTTCGGAGCCCCAGTCACCCCCGTGCCTTTCTTGACTAATTTCTTGCGCAGCCTTATTCACCCCCCCCCTGTCCTTTGCCTTTTGCTGTTTTCCCTCCCGACCCGGGTTTTTTTTCTCCTTTGACCCTTATTCTTTCCCCCGACCGCTTTTCAAAGTCATTCCCTGAGCTGAGCCGTTTACTCTTTACTTCCCATTTTTTTTTTTTGAGTTCGATCATCCCGCACGACGATCAATAAACGCCGTCGGCATCTTGAGCCCTCATTGTAAACCGACACAACACTGGTCTGTGGTCACCCCCCCTTGCAATTTTAGGTTAGTTCTTTGTAATCTTATGTCATAACATCAGTTGCCAACTTTTATTCTCCCCTATTTTCTGGTGCCAACATCCCCCAACCTTCTCCACTCCTCCTTTTCAGACAGTACCCCTCATGGCAACTTCTGTTCTTGAAAGGAAAGAGATGCTTGCTTCCCGTCCCTCAGAGACCATCTCTTTTTCTCTCACTCTTTCCTCCCTCCCAGGCTTGGCAGATCCTCCCAACGTGTGGCGGGGCCCCCTCCCTCTTCTTACTGACCATCCCCACTATACCGTACCCCCCTTCCCCCAAGTGATCGACAGACACTCTCCTGGCCACTCCCCAAGTGGCAACCCACCGCTGGCCGTCGGTTCTTCCTTGCTTGCTTAATGTTGTCCCTTTGAGCCAATTACATCACCTCCCCCCACATCGCACACAGACCCTTTATGCTTCATCACCATCGGTTAGCAGACTTCTTTCTCCCCTTTGGACAACACTACTGATGTAGTGCCTCTTCTACCACCTAGGGTAAGCCTTCCCCCCCCCCTTTTCTGAACCCCCCTTTTTCCTTATGAGGTTGAAAAACTCAGCCCGGTAACCAATCAAACCGAGGGGGCAACAGAGCACCCCAAACCCCCCCCCTCCTTTCCCTCCGTCTAACCAATAAGATGATCTTCAAATTTTAGGAACCTACCTTGAAGTTCGCTATCTTTTTCCCACCTTGTAGGATCCTACTTCCCCCCGTACGAGTACGATGGCCCGCCCCCTATTTTGCGTTACTCTTCCCAGCATGGACTTATGACACCAACCCCCAATACGCGCTTGCCGCTTGCCCCCTTTTCGAAGATAGATACAGTTTTTGACCTTTTTACCCACTAAACTTCTTTATTTTGATGAGTTTACATCCCCGATTTCATTCTGCCGAACCTTTGAGATGTCCAGTTTACTGCAGCGCCTGTGCTGGTACTATTTTCGCGTCACGATCCCTTGATGGTTTTAGACCATACAATCCCTGTGCTCCGTTTCCGTGTGAGACTGCGACGCCCCTATTTTACGAATCTTCCCTTTCGTTCTGAGTGGGCTTTTTTCCATGTGTTCCCTCCCTGTTCTGATTTTCTCCTCTAGCCTTGGGTTGTCACCCACTTTTCCCCATCCCAAAGGCGGTGGGCGTTTTCCACGCTTTCTCCCCTGTTCATCATACATTTTTTTCCCCCCTTTAACCGCCATCTATGCCGGGTTGTTTTGGTTCCCTGTCGTATTACGCCTCGTGATTCCCGTCAAGTTATCCCCCTAAATGAGTTCCGTGTGTTTCTAACTTGACCCCCTCCGAATTGGAATGAGAACCTCCACCCGTCCCCTCTATAATACGAAGAATTCCTTTCCAGCTTTTCCACGGCTTGCCGGAACCAATTTTTCAGCTACATTGTTCGATTTTCCGCCATCTGCAAGTCCTCACCCGGCCCCGCTTTCACTCTTTACTTGTCGTTTTGGATTTACCTTGCCACTTTCCTTCTTTTCCCACTTTTTTTGGAACGCCGCCCCTTGTCAAACTTTTCCGCTTGTTTCTTCGAGTATAGTTCGAAGCATGCCTCTCATCCTCCTCCCCGTCCCTGGCGCACAGGGCAGATTTTCGAGGAACAAGTAGCTTTTTTTTTTTTCCTCCTTTTCCCCCTTCCACTTGGACAATGTTTTTCGACCCTTCAGTGCCAGTCCCGTTGATGTTACTTTTTTTCTTTGACCGCGCGATCCTCGAGTTTTTTACACCCCCGTTTTTTTTTCCCCCAGCCACGCGGACCCCGGGTGTCTGGCCCCTATCCTTTTCACTCTATTCGTGTTTGATTTCCGCGATTTTTAGACCCTTCATCGAATTTCTCGGTCTAGGGTGCTTTGGCGTTTGAACTCATCGCTCACTTGGTTTTGAATCCTCACTCCTTCATTGTCCCCTGCTTACTTCCAATGTTCGACGGGTTTTCCTTCTTGGCTTAGACTCAATAGTTTTTAAAACGTCTCGAGTTTGAGCTCATTTCCCGGCCCTTCCCCTTTGGTCGACCCCGTTAATGGGCGAGGCGAACGGTTGCAGTCTTTTTTCCCCGCGCCTCCCTTTAGAAAGCCCTTAACAAGGTATGT
>Ga0179593_1412330_pt1 | contig 10634 bp, 13 predicted proteins | sample CZODoug2_1_08_16_FD_185931 | JGI IMG/M metagenome (GOLD analysis project Ga0179593, IMG submission 185931) | Vadose zone soil fungal communities from Angelo Coast Range Reserve, California, USA - CZODoug2_1_08_16fungal (PacBio error correction) | ecosystem: Environmental > Terrestrial > Soil >... | reverse complement strand
CTCTTTCTTTTGCAATTCCATCGCTGTTTTTTCTCCCACGCGCCCGGAGAAAGTCCGGTGCGCCGCTGCCCTTGACCACCCGGCTGTCACCCCCCTACCCCCGAGTCCGGTTTTCGTCACCTCGGTTCACCCTTTGGCAGTTCTACCCCGCTCCCTTTCCGATACACTTTTCCTCCTGCAGTCCCCCCCGTTCCTTTATATTTGGGTTTGAATCTCAACATGGACTTCCCAGTTTAAGGCCCCATCATGGACCACTTCTAACTCCGCGTACCACGCGATGCTTTTCGCTTCTCCGCCCCCCACCGGAACGGAGTTTTTTTGATGCTTCCATTCTGCTTTCCAGGAAGGTGTTGAAGTTCTCTTTTTGGTGCCCTTCCCCCCCCCTGACCACGGTAACCTCCATGGCGGAAGACGGGACGAACCCGCCTCTCATCATCTCCTGCCCCCTCACCCAAACTTTACTTTTCGATGAGATGCGTCTCCGGTTCCCGCATTTGGAACCCCACTTTTTTTTTACATCTATTGGTATTTCTGCCATTCCTTCTAACTCCCGCTTGGCGCCAGCCGTGAATGTAAGGCTAGACCTTTCCCCCCCCTGTTTTTTCAAAACCCGACCCCTTCTTCTCTGTGCCTCTCCCCCGCCCATTCCTGATAAAACCCCCTCCTCGCAGCTGTGGACCGTCGCGGACTTTCCCGATCGTTCACACTTCGGTTTGTCAAGTCGTCTTTCGGTGAATTCTTTTTCTCTGGATTGGTTTCTGTTCGCACGGTGTGCTATCGGCCTTTTTGCTTTCCAACTCGCTGGCACACCCGCCTCATCCTCTCCTTCCCCTAGAACTGTCCTTGAAAGATGACCTTTTTTTCTCCCCCCCCATGACCGGAACTGCCCCCTCTTTTATCAGAGTATCCGTCACGTTTTCCCCCCCCCCTTTTTGGCAAGAACAAGTGACCATTACTATAGAACGCCTCTTTACTAATGTACATCTTTTTTTTAAATCCCCTTCTTTGAGTCCCCCCCCTAGTTCTCAGCCCCCCCTGATCACCGCAGTGACTGGGATATAGAGTCCCGGGCCAACCCTTTTGTCAAATGGTGCATGGACCCCACCGATTAAATGGACTCTTCTCCCCTCTTTCTAAGAAAATTAAATCCTTTCCCCGAGGTGAGGCAAATCTCACTTGGGTCTACTCTGTTCTAGCGACGGCTTTACACCCCCGAGGACGCTGGCTACGGCTGCCCTTTATGATACGCACCTATTCGATGGTTGCAATCCTCGGCGGCTTTTTATGCCCCACCGCCTGTTCCCCTCCAAGGGCCCTTTTTCATGATGAACTTCATCACCGTTATCTTTAAAGCCCCAGCGACGAACCTCCACGTGTTTGCTTTCACCCCCCCCACCACTCCTGAGATCTGAGTTTATATCTTCCCCCCCCCCCCCCCCAGGCGAGTCGATCCTGCCTCGCCAGAGACTTACGCTCGAGCTTTCGCCCGGACACTTGGTTCGCCAAGCAGACCCCCCTTGATAGCCCTGACGATTCTCCTTATCGGACAACATTCTTCCCTTAGGCGCATCGCCGATACTTTGCCCGTGTCCTTCTTCCAGGTTCAGTGGGTCCCTTCCTCGCCTTTACTTTTCTTTCCCAACCTGCTCCCCGACGCGTTCCGGAATACACACCCCAGCATGTGGTTCCTGTGAGTTTTCTGCGTGGTCGCTTTCTCCTTCTTTCTCCTCCTCCGTTTTGTTGTTCTCGCCCCTCTCTTCACTCGAAATCCTGAAATCGCAGGAAACCAGTGATTGTTCGTCTGCGCATGCGGCCGTGTTGGCAGGCTTCCCCCCTTAGGATTTATGATTCGAACCTTTTCCGCCACCTTCACCTGTAATGATCTCTCCCTCCGCCGAAGGGGTTTCTTCAGCTGTTCGTTGCAAGCTCAGCGTTTTCCCTTAACTGGTCCGCGCGGGCCCCACCCCTCCCCCCCCCTTCCGTTCGACTCGCTTCGTTCCGGTCGTAAGCGCGGTTTTCAGTCTCACCCCCCATTCCCGTATTGACCGTGGATAACTTCCCCCCTTGAAAGATCTAGCTTGGGTTCTGCACAAACGGACGGTCCCCCGCCTACTGTGGCTATTGCGGCTTTGAGTAAGTGGTAACCTCCCTAACTTGATTTACGTAGGTTCCTGCTTCGAGGATGGTCCGATTTCCACAGCCAGGTCCCGTTTTTTCGTCGTCGCCCTTATCCTGTTAGCCAGATTTTTTCCTTTGCCTCCGTCCTTAAAGCTCCAGATGATTTGAGACGCATCCAACATAATTGTTCTTTTCCTCGATATCCGAGCTCCCTACAGAAAGACAGTTCGCCTTCCTTTGATATTGTTTTTCACATCGGTTGGGTCTTTCTACACCTTTTAGTCTCTTTGCGTCAGGTGGTGGCTTTCCCGATTTGTCTCCCCCCTCCTAGATATTTCTTACCGGTAGTAACCCTGAGTTTTTTCACCCTTTTGGAGGTATGTGACTGGAGCCCTTTTGCCCCTTTTCTTTTTTTTTTTTTTTAGCCGATTTTTGCTTTCTGGGACCCTCCTTTGGCCGTTTGCCCGGTAAGGAGTCGTCCTTACGAGTGGAGTCGCCATGCTTTTGCAGCGTTCCCGATCAAACCATCCACGTCCTTTCCCAGGTACGTCCCTCCCTCACTGAATTCCTTACAACCTGATGATCCCCCGCTTGAAATTTGTCACCCCACCCTCTTGTCCCCGATATTAGCTTTCCTTTTGCCTGAATTTGGTCCGGCGATTAACAACCATTTCCGGTATTGTTACGGGTGTTACAACCCTTCTTCTTCCTGTAATGGGGCCTCCCATTTTAGTTTTTTCTTTTTGTTTTCGAAAATCCGGCATCCCAAAACTCTGTTTTTCCATCCTCCTTATAGAGATTACCCTTTAAGATAGAGTGTACGATGCTTCTCTTTTGTTTATTTTTGAGTCGGAGTTTTAATTCTCCTTCTTCTGTGTTCTAAAGTGGAGGGCTGTTCCACCCCCGTCGGATTTCTTCCCACACCCTTCCATTGACGAGCTGCATTGCCCTTGTAGATAACTTTCTTGTTGAGAGTTTCGACCCAGCCTCGCGTATGGATCTTTCTTTGATCGCAATTGTATGGAGCCGATGTTACCTTTTCCTTAAATTAGGTTTTTGACTGGACCCTTCTTCCAGGTGCCCTCCCCCATTCCATTTCTCTCTGATTGTCGTCCTGATCGCTTTATCGGGTCGACTTAACAAGTTCAAACGTTGAATGGGGCCGACGCTTGGAATCTTACTTCACGTGTGGTTTTTGCCCTCGGCTTTCAAGGAGGAGAAATTGCGTTTTCTCTCTCCAGCGTGCGCGCTCCCCTTCTTAAGGCATGGCGAGATTTTCTTTCCCCCCTTCCCCATACCTTGTTTTTTGTTGAGTTGCGTATAGTTAATCGATGTTTTTTTATTGCCGCACCAACCCACTTTATTTTGGTAATCGTGGGCGTTTCAGAGCATGTTCTCTCCACAAGACGCTGACCAAAATTATTGCCTCCGCCTCGACCCGTTAGTGTCACTTCCCTTTGGAAGTTTTGATTCCGATTTTCCATTACCCCCTGGATAAGCCACATACTACCTTCCTTTTTTTTAAGTTCTTGGAGTACCCTGTAGAAAAGGACCGTAAACCCTTCTCTTACCGCTGAAAAGTCATATATACTACCAAACGTCCATAAGAGACATCGCAAGCGAACGCCGCCCAGCTTCCGTCGTGTGATTTTAGCCTTTTCCAGCCCGAAATATGTTCCTTTCCTCGATCCGTTCTCCCTGAAGTTGGGCAATTCTTTTTGTTGCCCCCTGTCCCAGTTAACACGCTTTTTTTTGTTTGCCGGAAGACGGATGAAACCCCTCTTCTAAATCCCACAATCTTCCAATGTTCGGCTCTCTGCTGTACTATATAGAATTATGTTACCATAAATGACAGAGATGTTCCCGTGTCTTTCCTCGAACTACCTTCTCCCTTTTGATTCCATCCCCCTTTGGTCGCTCTCTGTTAAACCCCCGGCCCCCAAGACTACTTTTGATACTCGACCCGCCCCTTACCATCTTATAGATGCCCTAACTCTGAGATTAGTTCCCAATCTTGAATCCTGACCTTTTTTTCGGATGGAAAATGATATGTTCTTCGTAATTCCCCCTGTTTTTTTCTTTCCAGAGTGATGGAACTTGTTGTGTATGCGCAAATCCACACCAATATTCTAGGTTAATCCCTCTTCTCCTGACCGCCGGACAAGGATTGCTACCCCGATCGTTTTACCGCCCCCTCTCTTCCCAGATCTTTCCCTTGGCTGCCTTTTCCCCCTTCTTTCCTCTCACGCTGGGACTTGATACTGCCCCCTCTTTTTGACCTCATCGCTTTTTTTTTCTTCTTTCAAGACGGTGTCACCAGGTCACCATTTTAGATTCCCTCCTTCTATTGAATTCCCTTTCCAGGCAAGTGTTTACCTTTTGGGTGCGTCGTGGCACCTTATTACCTTTCTTTTACTTTCACTCTTGCATCTCGGGTAAAGCTGGCTTCTCCACCGTTTGGCTGGTTGTTATGAAGGAGATTCATTTTTTTCCACAGCTGAAATCTTTTTCTCCTGTCCGGAAGAAGTCCGACGTGTTTCCTTCATCCCCCTCGATGGTTTCAATTGAGGCCTTCTTTCTCAAGACTTGGGTCCCTCTGGAATTTAGAAAGCTTTCGGTGACTCTAAACTTCCTAGTCCCGATCCTGTTTCCCCGCGGCGGCACCATTCCACTGCACCACCTTCCCTTCTCCTTTTTTTGATACCATTTATTATCTAAACACTCCCTTCCTCTTTCTACGACTGAGCCTGACGCCCTGGTACTTCACGGTGGCTTGCTTATTTTCCCGACCGTTTTTGTTTATCGCCATTTCCTTCCGTGTTCCTCACAATCGTCGGGAGCGGGAAACTCCCGTCGTAACGTTTCTCTCGCCCCGCTCCCTAGGAAGGTTTCCGTTTTGTGTTGGATCCAGTTTTTTAGATTAGTGTTCTCGCATCGCCTTTCTCGCTCCTCACCCCGATACTACGCGGGCTTTGACGGAACCGGCATACCCCCAGCCGTTTCTTTCCCCCTGGCTCCTTTTCCGCGGGTACGACTTCTACATAGATATATCTTTTTACCCCCCCTTTTTTTCTTTTTCCCCGAGTCGTTCTGTCGTACCGCTAACACGGGACTTCCTTCCATCCCTAAGAAAAGGCTGACCCTTTCCGGCTATTTTTCCTGGTTTCCTGGGGTCCTTTCTCCCAGTCCCACTTCCCCGATCTTTCACTGCTCGACCCTTCATCTTTTGCTTCCCCAGAGAAAGCGTCATATAGTCTATTCCCTCGCACGTGGTTTCCCTCTGCGAGGGTCCCTTTCTCGTTTCCTTTCCCAGTAAGGGCTACTAGCTTGATACCTTTCAAAGTTGACGCATCTCCAGTCTTCAAGTTCCGGTCTTCGGATTTTCGCTAGAGTGTGCCCTAAACATTTCCACGGTATTGTAACTGGTCTTCTCTGATCTACGTGGTGTTCAGCACACGTGCTCCAGGTTCTTCTTTTTTTTGGCTCTTGTGTCCCTCTCGCGTGATAGGGATTTAGGATAATTCTTTAATCACTTACTTCGGCGTGAATCCATTCTGTCTTCTGCTCGCCTGCCGTTTACCCCCAAGCGATTGATGCACACGATCATCTCTTTATTTATCCCATAGCTCAATTTTCTATAAATTTTTTCTCTGGGTTCCCAGTCGAACCTGGCGAGTTTTTTTGCAAGCCCGACTTCTCAGTCCCAGTCGTTTTGGATGGCCTCCTGGTGCCCACTGTACCCGAGTCTCTTAGAGAGAGTCGATTCTTAGTGTCCCCCTTACACCACGGTTTGCATTTTTTCCTCTCTTGCACGCTGCCCCGTCCCGATGTTGAGCTTTGTGCCTCTGCTTCTGCCAAGATCTTTCTTCCCCCGTCCTCAGGTACTTTCCCCCTAGTGTGAGACCTCTCTGGCATGGCTCTCTTACAATTTTCATTCTAGCTAGTTGTCCGCGTGGTCTTTATCCCCTCCTGTGAGGTTATCGTGATTAAGGTGGGGTTCTTTTCGGATGCCCCGTGAGAGGAGCTGTCCCATCTTTTCTTACACACTGCGTCTCCCCACATTAGTTCCCCCGCGACCCCCCCTCCCTCCCACCCCTCGCCGGGTAGAAGACCCCACTTTCTGGAGCAGGACTTCGTTTTTTTTTCCAGGTCCGTGCTTTAAACGCGGCCTCCTTATGGATCCGGGTCCTGTCTTTCCCCCCAGTCTCTGGTCTTTTTTTGCCCCTGTTCGTCCATGGCACTTTTCCCCCCCTCTGGGCAGGTCTGTCGAAGGAAAAGGCCCAGTCCCCCTCCCACTCTTAGTTCTAGAGCTATCTTGCAGCTCGAATCTGCGCTTTCCCCTAGTTGACTTTTTCGTCCGTTCCGGTGAGAGGGGTGTCGCCTTCTTAACGGCGCACTGCTCGGTTTCAAATTGTTTTTTTTCCGGGGACCCCGATGATCCCTTTCCCACAAACTCCTGACCTAGCTTTCTTTCTCAGTTGAGTGGAACTCCCGATTCCCCAGTTTTTCGGGCGTTCTTCTTTTCCTCTGCGCTTGAGAAGATTGGTTGGAGATCTGTACCTTCCCGTTTTTATTCCATTTTGTTCTGGAAGAGCCCATTGTCCCTCAGGCACCGCCCCCCTGGAGGAGTACCTTTCGGAGCGTTTTCTCGGCCCTTGGTTCCACACATCCTTGCCGATGTGATACACGGATGGGTTACGGCGTCTGCAGGCTTTTGGTTACCCCTTCGTGGCACTTGTTCCCTTCGTGTTCCAGAGCCTTTTTGGCCTTGAAAAGCTAGGGAAATAGCCATACTAATCTTCCCCCTATCCTTGTTTTTCTGAGATGATGAGAGGAACGCCTCCGCGGTCGTCGAGCCTTGACAAAAACCCCCCAGGCGTTTGTGACGGCTATGAACCTTTGTTGCACTCCTTTCTGGCCAAGAGCTAACCCCCACGGCTGCCCCCGAAGCCGCAGCTGCACCCCATCTTGTGTTTAGGGCAACTTTCACCGGTTGTGGAAGGTGTTCACTGTCTTGATCAACCCAATTGCTACGGCGTCTACCTCCCCGAGGGCATCTTTTTTTCGGCATTGCCATGACTCCCCACATGTGACTAAACGATAAGGACAACGCCCCCCTTCTCCCCCCAAAGTGTATAGCTCCGAACGCCATGACCAGACGGCGGTTGCCCTGCGGCCCTAACACCATTCCCCCTGATGTCCAGAATTGCAGCGTCCGTGTGTTGGGATTCCTCCTTTGTGCCCCGGTCCCTCACCCCTTTCTAACCGATTTTTCATGCCCCGAGAGACGCCCGCCATCCAGCGACGCCTGAACCAATCCCCTTCCATCCCCCCCTCGTCAGAGCGTGCTTCCTCTTTTGCTCGCGCTTATTCTCCGACTTCGTGGGAGGACCTTGTTCGCGCAGGCTCCCCGTTGCTGGCGCCTCTTTCCCCTCCCCTTGAGGCGAGCCTCTCCCTGGTCCCGTTCCAGACATCTTTCCTTCTCTGCATCCCCATTGATCCCCCCCATCATGCTAGTCTCCCCTCTTTGACAGCTGGGCCCTGGGTAGCTCGTCTCTTTTTTTTCTCAGCCAAGTGGTTAGCTTTGGGACCTTTCTAGTTTTTCGTGCCTCTCGTACTCTTCTCATATAAAGAGTTGGATGGGTGCCCTGTAGTTTTTCTCGTCCGCTACCGAAACTTAACCAAATCTTTCCACAACTTGAATCGATCTCCCGCCGGCCCCCCCCAGGAGACTCCCCCTCCCCCGCCATACCGTTCTAAAGTTGGACCAGTCCACATTGGGGCTGCCCTCCCAGTCTCCTCTACTTTTCTCTCCTCCTCAACTCGTGGCCTACACTTAAACTCCTTTCGTTCTTCTAGAATGACGTCCCAAGCGGGTTGTTTGAGTTAAAGCCATGCTTTTCGAGGATCCCTCACTTTCTCTAGATTCTTTCGGAACCTTGCTTTCTGGCCAACACATGTTCCGCGACGTTCCCCCCTATCATGGCATCTCTGGAACTCCCTTGTAACCTATTATTCCCCATTCCCAAGTAAGGGGATGGTGACCGTCTTCCTCTATTCCGTGTCTCCGGTCTCCCCGTTGAAACTCTTGGCTCCTCCTTTTTTTAGTGTTGACGCTTTTATCTTCCTTTTCCCCCTCCTGGTCCCCCCTCACGGACATTCGTCTTTCTTTCCCCGCATGAAATTAAGGGAGACCTTTCGCAGTCCTTCCTTTTGCCTTTGCACCGTTCCAGTAATAAAAGCATTCTCTGACTCTCCAAACGCCCCGGAACCTCAGGCCGTTTTTTGTTGCGTCACCCCACCAAGCAACGCATTTTTCGATCATGGGATTACTCTACTCCATACTTCCGACTGTTCCGAGAGATGACAGCCCGCGTTGATTTTCCTTAGACGACGATTGCTCCCAGAACTGCCACCTTTTCCGGGGTAGAACCGAGCTCTTCCCCTTCAGGTCTTCACTCTCGCCCCCTGAGTCCACGCTGGCCGCCCTTTCGCTCCTTCTCACCTGAGATACACTTCCCTCGTGGTTCGGTCCCTCACCCCTCCTTTTGCCTTCTGCGTCGTTACCTTCGCTCGCATGGCCTTTTGCCCTCAATATCTCCCTCGCGGAACCGGTCCATACCTCCCCTTTTTTTCTGCGTCCTGTTAAGGATTCAGGTGCCCCGCGGTGACCCCTTTCCTTCCTTTCCCTCTAAGTTGTTGATAGATCGTTCCAACCTGGGTTACCTACAGGAACCACAGGCTGTTGATTCCTTTTTCCCGGGACCCCTCTTAGCTCCTTTTTTCCGTTGAAGTCGCTTATGCGATTCTGGAACTCTCGAGCTGACCCGGAGACAGAGTTCCCTATATCGCGACTTCCTATTTACTTGTGTTTGGCTTTCAGCGTTGAGGGAAGATCCCCCTTTCCGCGATCATTCTTCGCCCTTTTGCGTTCCCCCTTGATGGGCCCCAAATCGCAGAGAAGCTCTTCCCCGTCTTTGCTTCTTCGCTTTTGTTTTTACGTCCGCCCCCTCTTTGAAGTCCTTCCCCTGTATACAGGATACGTGCGTTTTATGTTTCCCCCACAAACGCTGGTTCCCGAGATGGGACTGGGCCCGGCGCGTTCGAAGGGTGTTGACCTTTCACTCCCTCTTTCCCCCCCCTTTAAATTAAGACATTGATTCAAGTAGGTCCTTTGGCGCTGTCCTCGCTCAAAAGATTGTTAGGAGAGCCTGATTCGTAGACAACGTTCCTACTCATGGGCCCTCGCCATCGTAACTTCTTCCATAGGGGTCATACCGTTTTTCCCCCAGGTCTCATCACCGGAATGCCCCCCAACCACGTCCCCGGTTTCTTTTTTCAATTCAGTTGCCCCCTTATTTTTTTCCAGATTCATATATCCCTCAGCGGGAAAGGTCACTCCTTTTTTTGGTTGACCCCCCCTTCCCCTTTCCCCACATAGGCCCAGGAGTTCCCTTCTGATTTTCCCTCTGACTGTGCCCATCCCTTCATGACTAGACCTTTTGCCTGATTCACACGATTTTATAGTCACACTCGTTTGCTCGTGGAGAAGTAGTCTGATTTTGCAGTTCCTTTCCTCCGGATGTGTGCGATCTAGAACTGGCTTCCCGTTGTGTGTTCATGGCTACCTCGTTTCCTGTGACGGTGGTGGTGTTTCCCCTTAGCGCTCAGGGGAGTTATGACCGCTGTCGGTACTTTCCGGGGCCCCCAAGCCACCCATTGAAAGAACTGAGTATGCGCCAAACCCTCCTTCGCCCGCCTTTTTGCGTTTTTTTCTTTTTTTTTTCCAGGCGCCAGCCTAACCCCTTTTTAGACACGCGGAACTTCCGGAACAGGTCCTCCCGATTGGAAGTCTCCTTAGGTGGTCATCCTGCCGCTTTTCACACGATTTTTCGGTCTTCCTGGTTTGAACCTCTGGGAGATCGAATAATTTTTTTTCCCCTGTGAACTTTGAACAGCGTTGAGGTTGGCGCTTCCCCTGAGATTCTGTCCAGCCCCACCCGAGGTTGAGCCATCGCGATCTTCCAGCCGTTGACTTAAGAGATGAGATTACTGATGTGTTGGAGTTGTCTTTTTAGGTCGCTGTTAGGTCGTGGGGTCTCCGGCATGACGTTTTCTCCCACCTTGCCATTCCGGTGTCCACCATACTCAATTCACGCGACGCTCCTCCCCCCTTATCATGTCATGGGTTTCGGAAGTGGCCCCCTTGTCCGGCGTTCATTTCTTTTCCCCAGTCTTTTCAGCTTGGTGTCGAGCTTATTTTGTCCTTATTTTCCAGTCCTGTGAGCTGAAGCTTGCCCCCAGGTTTGACACCTCATTTTGCAATTACCTCGTCCCGTCTTTTCACTGCATCTTTGAGATGGTCCCTTCCTTCCAAAGTCCCATACTAGGTGCACGCTCGGTCATGCTCTTCTTCGGACAGCCGTTGTTGGTTTTGCGGGGTCATTTCCCCTGGCTCACCGTCTGTACGAGACTGTTTTTCTCAATACCCCCTCCCTTGTGTCCTAGTTCTCTGC
>Ga0179593_1325704_pt1 | contig 10634 bp, 11 predicted proteins | sample CZODoug2_1_08_16_FD_185931 | JGI IMG/M metagenome (GOLD analysis project Ga0179593, IMG submission 185931) | Vadose zone soil fungal communities from Angelo Coast Range Reserve, California, USA - CZODoug2_1_08_16fungal (PacBio error correction) | ecosystem: Environmental > Terrestrial > Soil >... | reverse complement strand
TTCGTGCCGTTTATGGAAGCTGCCTTTTTTCATTCTTTTCTTCTAAGCGTTTTCTCCTTGCAGTATCATTATGCCGCCCCCGGATTACTCTTCCCAGATTACGACCTGCCCTTTTGGTACTTTTTTCCTCTCATTGCGACGGGGCCACCAACCCCTCTACTGATCCCCTTTTCCCCCTTCCCATAGGTTTAGTGTTTTACCCGCCTTGTTTCCCCAATCCCCTTGTACATTGGATTCGCTTTTCAGCTTTTTGCCTTTAGGTCTCAATTTCTCGGCGTTGCTCTTTTTTCATCCTGTGGCTCCCCTCTCTTCGATCGCCTCAATCCTCGCCAGACCTTTATGACTCCTTAAGTTTCTAACCCTATTTTCAGGATCCTTGACTAAAAAAAAATTAGCCTCTTCTCTTGTGCGACCCTTCCTTTTCACTATAATCTCCCAAAGCACTCCGACTCTCACCCTCCCTTCTCCCCTTTCTCAACTTTAGAATTCCCCCTTTAGGGTTGATCTTCCATAAGGGCAACTCCATCGTAACGGCAAACCCCCCAACCAGAAACCCTGGTCATAGCTACTTTTTGACCAGTAACAATCTTACGCAGTCCCGATTATTTTTTTCCTTCACCCCTCCGGAAAAGTTTCCCCTTTTTTCAATCTGCTTCAGTTTACGCCCTTCTTTACCCACGACCTTTTCTACGAAGTGCGTCTACCGACGGCCCTCTTGATAGCCTCCATATCTCCTAGTCCATTCCTCCCACGGATACAGGGATCTATTTAAGACTCCTATTCCCCACTCCCTGAAAGCACCCCCTGCCTTTCTATCCCATATAGAAAAATGGTGGTTTTCCTTTCCCCCTTAACTTACTTCCTTGAGAATAATACTCCACAATCTCCTTGTCCGCCTCCTTGCAGCGCATACCCCAACAGTCAGCAAATTGACAAGTTTCCTTTTCAATTTCCGGTACAAGAAAAAGTTTTCTTTGGGCATTTCTCGCCACTCCTATCTGCTCCCCATCTCCCCCCTTCCTCGAACCCTTGACATTTCCCTTCTCTGAAGATTATTTTACAGACACCAACCTCCGACCAATGACAAGCATCTCTATCCCCTTCCTCATCATATCTCCCTCCGGTTCCCCCCTTTTGCACGATAGCAACCCCCCACTTCTCGAGTGGAGGTTCTTATCCACAGTCGCCCGATTGGACACCTCTCATTTTGATCCAACGCCATTCACCGCCTCCATTCCCCAGACTTCCTCCTCAGGCCCTCACCCCGTAGCGACATGCCGCCTGTGGAACCGCACCGTTTCGTTTTACTTTCTTCCCGACTGACGCTTTCCGGTCCCCGTCAAAATTTCCTCCTCTCCTCACACCGCCCGACCCCAAACCCCCCCTCCGAAAAAACCACATTTGGGACCGACCCTTCGCCACAGTTTTTGCGTTCGAAGTCTTAGACGTCTCGGCCCCCTCCCTCTATTCCCGCCCCTCCCTGGGTCGTTCCTAGCCGGTCAACATCCCAAATTTTTGCCCAAGGATTTTCTAGGCCACCCTTTCGCACTACCGTTTTCACCGATCTTGCTAAAGATGACGCCTTACGTTTCTCTCATCTGGCAACCTGATGTCCCAGTTCGATCTCTAAATAACTTTCCGATCGCTGCACCTCGAGCTCCTGCCCTGCCCCCCCTCCCCTCTTCCGTTGAAGCACCACTTACAAACTTTCTTAGATTCAGAATCGTTCCGGACAGACTTACACCTGTCCTTATTTATTTTCTTAGAGCACGCGCACTCTATCAAGAACCTTTCCAATTCAATCTTCACCCCCTCTTTTCTTCTCCTGAGGAGTTCTGAGTAACACTTGGTCACTCCTTCTAGTTGTCAGTCCCGCGACTCTCCCCCCGACCCTGACTTTCTGTTTCATCTATCCCTTCAAACTTCGCGTTCATTTCAGATGCACCTTTCACAATAATTTTAACGGAGGCCCTAGTTTTCCTCCTCTTCAAATTCTATTCCTAATGGTATTCACGGTCCTCCCTGGCTGCGACTTATTCTTTCCCGTCTCTTCTCCCCCACCCTTCCCGGGCTTTCACCGTGATCCTTATTCAACTTTTGATGACGCTTATGCCGCAACTGGCTCGCGTCCCGTGCCAGGACATTCTCGCCTTGCGTCGTCCCGCCCCCGTGTGTGAATTGCCATCCGTCCCTCGCCGACTCGACCCCTCACACTAGGCCTGCTCCTCTTGTAGACATCCCCCCTGGATAACCCCCCCTAAAAAGAGATTCACCTGTTTTGCTGCGCCGAGTCGTTTTGGCGTGAACCACCTCCCGGGCAAATGGGTCACCCTCCGTCCCCCCCCCAATACTGACGGACGCCATCCCTAAGGTGTAGTAAAGTGGCCATTCACTCTTTTCCCGATTACTTCACGACGAAGAAGCCTCTTCACAATCTGGACCCACTTCCTACCCAACCCCAATTGTACGCTCCTCACTCCCTGATTGATGCCGGGACTTTGGCCCTGCTATATAATGATCACTCGATGAGTCACAAAAAGGCCTGACTTTCCCCCACCGTCCTAAGGCCACGTCGCTCCCGCCCACTTGCACGGCAAAAATCACAGATTCCCTCAAGAGGTTTCAGGCCTGTCTCCGGCTGGCCTTGGTCGGCATGAACTTGCCCTTGTTCCCTCTTATAGCAGCCCTTTCGGCTCGCGAAGAGATCCTAACTGTTTCGCCGAGAATGAACAGACTTTCCCACCTCTACCTCAAACCTTTGCCCTCAATCTCCACAGCAACTCCCCTCTCCCCAAATCCTCACCATCCCCCTTTCTGACTTAGTACTTTTTCAGACTGGCACTCCGACAGGAAAAAGTGCCGGATTCATGTTCACCTCCACAAGTTTTTCTAGCATATTCACCCTTCTTTTTTTCAACGCCCTTACGGACTTATTTGCCTCTTCTTCTTCATCCCTCCTACGAAACAAGGTCCCCTTTCCATGAGTAACCCCACCCACTGACAGTTTCTTTTTTAGCCAGGAAAAATCAATTTCGCTCCCTCCAATCCCGCACTTTGGAACCCTTCCCTTTTCATTCCCCCCTCTTTGTTGTGTTTCTCGTGAGAGATCTCACTTTCTTTCTTTCGCTCTCACCATGTTTTCTTTTTTGCGCTCCTCCCTTTTCCGTTTGTTTTCCTGCGGGCCTTGTATGTTTCCTTTGTTTCGTTATCTCGTAGGAAAGCCCTACTTCTCGTCTGTCGTCCTTTTGTGATGTCCTTATTTTTCATGTAAGAAAAGTCTTTGGAGTCTTGCACCTACACTTAATATTCGGTTCTTGACCCTCTTTTATACGCCCCCCTCTCTTCCAACTGGGGTTCTCTTGGGTTTACTTTCTGCTTCTAGTTTTCTGAGGTGTTTTTATGTTCTGCCCCTGTTTTTTAGAGTTTCTTTTAATTTTGGACGGGGTCTTTTGATGCTTCGACTCTCATTTCTGATCAGATTTCTACGCTTCCTCACTGCTGCGCTCCTCCCCTCCAATGGTCCGTTTCTGCCTTCCAATCAATCCTTAAAGAAAAAAAGTCCACTTCTATCTTTGATTTTTCCTTTCCGGATTCTTGCCTGACTCCTTTCCGTTCGCACTTGTAATCCTTCTCTTTTGTGATGTCCCTATCGTTGTTCCCTTCTCTTTCAAGTAGTCCTCATCCTTACTCTATTTTCAGTAGGATCCGGTTTACCCTTGGGTGGGTGGGCGAGAATTTGTCGATTTCAGATTGGAGGCTTTTGTGATAACCTGTTTTTTCACATGGAATCGCGAGGAAGTGTTGTCGTTCGTCTTTAGGTTTAGTGTCTTTCTTCCCGTTTCACATTTTTTGACCCAGATGAAAGATTCTGGGGAAGAGGATTGCCTCGCGTGTATTTTCTTTGACCCAGTTTACTGTCTCCCGTTTTGTAGACTCCGTCTGTTGAGGTTTTCTTGGCTAGTCGATTCCGCTTTCCGAGGCTTTCTCCCTTCTCCTTATTCTGCCGGGACGATCTACCCCCTGTTGATTCCCCCCCCCCTATGAATCCTCTAACCTTGTACTTTATGATCTCGGTAGTTGGTGCTCGAAAGACGAGCCCTCACTCAGTCCGCTGCCTGCTTCCAATTGACTCCCCGTGTCCCTAGACGGGTTTAAGTAGTTTGGATGCCTCGTGAAGAAGGTAAGCATGGGCAGATGATTCTTGCTCCTATTTTTCCTGAGGCCTATCCGCTTCCTCTTTTCTCTTCGATCCTTCTCCCTTATCAGTCTTTCCTTAATCTCTCCTTTTCAGTGCTAGCTGGTTGAAGATTACGTTATTGGATGGGCTTGCGTTAGCTGCTTTCCTTTTTCTCGATACTTTAGACTTATCTGGACCTATATACTATAGTAACGCCTCCTCCTTGGAATTCCCCCGCTTACTGAACTTGTTTACGGTTGAATGTCCCCTCTTGCCGGCTTTTTTTCGGACGAGTACCTTTTTTTTTTTTGGAATAATCTTGTGTTCCATCGGTGACGAGTCCTTTTGACTTCATTAATTCCTTCCCCTTTTTCTCCTCTCCCCCTTTTTGTCCCCAAGGAGTAGTTCTTAAGGGGAACATGTAACTAAGCTCCATTGAGAGTTTGACGTTAGGGCTGTACGCCCATTCTGGGGGTCCTTTGTTTGTGTGAAGGGGTTTGGTTTGGTTTTTTTTTCTTGAGGGTTTTGTTTTTTTGGGTTAGTGTGGGCCTTTTTTGGTTTTGTTTTTTTTTTTTTTTTTTTTTTTTTGAGTTGGGTTGTGGGTGTCTTCTCGCTTTCTTTGCTTGAACCGTCTCCTAAGTAGCCGCTGTCCTTTCAAACATTTTCACCTTTTCTGTGGTTCAGTGGGTTTTGTTCTTTATGTTTTTTGGTGATGCGGCGGGGTCTGCGGGATTTTATTTGCTTTTTTGATCCAGCTTTTGTTTCTGAGGACTCTTCCCCCATCTTGTCAAAAATTAGCTCTACCTTTGAGGTATGATCTTGTCATTTTCTTTTCGCGGCGTTGATGGCGTTGATAACTCCTTCGATTTTTCGGCACCTTTCGACCTTTATATCACCTCCCTTCTTTCTTTCGTTTTTCGATCGAGTCTGGGTACTGTATTGAGATCTGCTGCGTGTTCTTCCTCTCGAATTGGGGTATTGGACATGTTTCGTTTCTCCACCTGTCCCTTCCGTAGAGCGAAGCTGGTTGTCTCACTGAGACCGGTTTTTAGAACTGAAACCCTCCTCCAGTTCTTGTAACTGTCTTCTGCGTTCTTGTAAATTCTTTCTTGTTGCTCCAGTCAATCTTCTGGGATTGTTCCCTTTTCTCGTTTGGCTCTTCTTCTCCCCTTCGTTCCTTGTCCTTCTTTCTCACCGTTGTCCGAGATTGATGTAGACCTGGGTCTTTTGCTTTTCTTATGTGGATCTTTGAAGAGGAGATCAGAATCTCCTTTTTTTTGTTTTTACGGAGGATTGCCCCCGCGATCAGGGGCTTCGGAGTACCCCTTTCGTCTTTGGAGTCTTCCCTGACGCGAAACTGTCATCATGATTGTCCCAAAGACTTCCCCCTAAGGTGCGTCTTCGTGATAGTCGCATTTTTTCGCTGCGTTAAGATTGATTTTCCCGTTGCTCGTCCCCTTTCTGCGATCCGATGGAGTTGTCGTCGTGGCTCCCTTGCCTTGTCCCCGTCATGAATTCGCGTCTTTTCATAACTTTCTTGAGATTCTTCTTGTCTTTTTGCATTATCGTTTCCACCGCGCAGTTTTCCGCTGCCCCCCCCCCCGCTGGCATTCCAGTTGTGGATCGCTCGGTTTCCCGTTGGCCTTCCTAAGGGGCACTTCCAAATGTCGGTTCGTTCTCTCCTGTCTGTTTCGTCTTTCTCGTCTTCGCTCCAAGGCGCCCAGGACTAACTCGCAGCTATTCCTTGACAGCCATTGCACTGAGTCCCCGCTCTCCCCCATTTACCGAGCCTTTCCCTCACTGACTGTCCTGATGTACCACAATAACGAGTGGCAGGGAGTTTAAGGATGCTGCGCGTTGGTTGCTGGCCAGTCCGCCATTCTCCCGACCTTCCTCACCCCGCCTTAGCGGTTCGTATCTGTATATTTTTTTTTTCTTGACCCCTTTTCATTTGCCGACTTAGCTCAGACTCTTCATCGCATCGGATCCTCTCCTTCCCCTCTTCCTCCCCTTCCCCTGCTTAACAAGTCTTGCTCTACTACAGAATATATCCTTCGCCCATTTGCTCGGCCTGGGACTAATTCTCCCCCTCTTTTCCTTTAGTGCATTTTTCTGTCTTTGTCGATTAACTCAGTTGTACTGCTTTCTTTTGAAGGTCTGGGTATCTCTATACTGGGTCATTCCTTCTTTCCACCAGACTCCCCCCCCGTTAATCCATCCTTTGCGGCTCCTATTCAAGGAAAGGACATCCCCCCCCCTCTGAAAATAAACTGCTGCGACCCAAAGCAGAACCCAAGTATTTTCTCTCCCCGAACTTTCTTTTTTCCCCCGAGTGTAAAGCTTTCCTCCTTGAGTCACATCACGTTCTTTCTGGGAATGCTGGACGCTCCCGTTTTAGCCAGTCCCTCATAAGAGGAGTTTTTCTCCTCACAAAAAATGCTTCGTTTAGGCCCGTCGGTCTCCAGACCGACTATGCGACGTAACCGCTCAGCCAGCCTTCGCCTTCCCCTCCGATAGTCAGCACCCTCCTAAATTTACAGGCTTGATATATTTTGAAAAAGATGGAGGGAGAGGGACCTGGTTCCCTAGAGAACTTTTTTTTTGTTAAAATCAGGGAACTTGCGGCCATTCAACCCCTGCTGGCGAAAACCCACACTCTTGTATCCTTCCAACCATGGTCTTCGTAATACCCTTCTCCATCAATCCTTTGTTTCGATTTACGTCTTTTGTTCTTTTCCCAAGTGTAGCGCAAGTATTTTATGGGCCTCCGTTTCATGCCGTTTACCCGCTCCTAGGCTTTCTCTCTTCCTCATTTCCAGGCTATCCCCTTCTCTTCTCCGGTTCGATCTTTATGGTAATGAATGCTTGGATTTGAGCGGGATCCGTTATTAGAGGTCTGACGCCGCAGCCTTAACGTTGCGCTTTTTTTCCTTTCTTTTGTGCTTTCCCAGTCTCAGATTCTGGCGGATTCTTAATTTTGATTGTTTTGCAATTGTGCAGCCTTTTGGATCACGGCCTGCCCTGTGTTCCTAGTCTTTCAACCCTCCCTTTCTTTGCCGCCTTATCCTTTTTTTTCTTGCAGTTTGGATCAGGATGTCGGTCTTTGATTTCTTGTTAGTGGAAGTTTGTTTTTACGTCCTATGGCTTAAAGGGACCTATTTTTTGGCCATCATTGATCTACACCGTATATTCTAAACTCTAACTCCGATGGTTTGCCACTCCTGAACATGATTTCTCGCCAATCCAGCTTCCCCTCTTCTCCACCTTTTTCTTTTGGCCATTACCGTTTCCTCGCGTTGATGGGGAGATACTTTTTAGGTAGATTAGCCCTTGTATCATGGCGCGGGTTTAGTCTCTTCTACGGGCTGCTTCTCCCTTTGCTTCTATTCTTTCGCCCTTTCCTTTTCAATCCGCATCCTCCCGATAATTCTTTGTTGGTTAAGGATCATTGTCTTAGGTTCCTTTCCTACCCCCGCGCATCATCTTCCTCCTGCCCATCGGATCTTTTGTTCCCTTTTCTCTTTTCTTTGCCCCTTTCTTTCAGGGCTCGCTGCCTCACTTTAAGAGGTAGGTTCCCCGGAAATAGATGCGTCTTCTCCTTGTCGCTTTAGCTCCAGCGCACTAAAGCCTGCTCAATCCCCTGACTCACCTACCCCTACTTTTTTCTAACCCCCCTTTTTTCCCATGGCTAACCTATTCGATCCACCCCCAACTTCCTCTTAGTTTTGGATGGTACGCGACTTTTCGGTTCCCCCCTTCTCATCGCCCAAAGCAAGCCGTCCTCAACCCCTACTCTTCCCCACCTCTTTACTTCAGATCGGTCAGATTTCCTACGGCCCACCCCACCTTCCGGAAAACTTGTCTAGGTTACTTGACCCTGTCAACCTTCACGCCTTCCTTCTTCTTCTTTTTCACCTCCTACTTTAAGGGGTTTTCTGGTTTCACAAGATGCCTCACGTTGTCTTTTTTGACACGAACTCCGCACGCCAGAATTTTTATCCGTACGGCCTTTTCTAGTCTTAGCGAAGATAACGAAGTTCCTTTAGTCTTCGACCATCCTGCCAGAGCCGATTCCAAATCCGAATCCCCCGCCCCCTTGTCGATCGACCGCATTGTCTCAGCATTCCCCGTCACTCATTTCTAATCCTACTCCCCCCCCACCTTTCTCCTGGGTCTCTACGATGGCCAGGACGATTTCACTCGCACCACTCCGCCTCCTGCCGACCATATCCTCCAGAACTCGGGTCCCTGACACACCGTTGTTAAGGATTTTTCACTATCGCACCGCGAGAGAGCGAACCCCCCCCCTTAGATATTTGACGTAACCTCGCCCGAAGCATGTTCCCCCCGCCAAACCCCGAAAGACCTCACTTGATTCCCGACCAGCAGCATCTTTTTCTTCCGTCCGGGAAAGTCTCGCCCTCCACCCACTCTTGCGCTTGTTTTCTTGATCCTTCCCCTCCCCGATGGACCGCAAACTGCTGCATTTGGTCTACCTGCCACAAATATCCAGGTAACCTTCCTCTGAGACCCCTACCCTTTCGATTCGACGCATTGTTTACACTGCAATTGGCGTTTCGTCCTCCGCCGCTCCGTTTTATCCAGCCGAACAATCCCCCCCCCGCCCTCATCACCCCCCAACCAAAGACCCCAGTTGACCCCAAACAACATTTTGCAACGGACATCGACCCCTTTTACTTCCATCGCTACCGTTCCTGTAGTCCGTCTCGTGGTACTCCCTCCTCCGTACCTGCACCCTCACCCCCCTTTTTTATTCCTAAGAAGGAGTTCACTTCCCCATCGAACATGTTAATTCTTTTTCATTTTTCTTTACTCTTTAAGCCCGTTACCCCACCTCAGTCCCCAAGGACGTCCTTCCTCATTACGTCCTCCCTGCAGATGCCCAAGATCCCGTCCCCTCCCTTCCGGAATCCGTTTTGTCACCCCTTGTCTCTTGCGGCACTCTCCCCCCCCGTCCTTTCCTTTCGCCTCCCCACCTCAACAAAGAGTCTCCACCTAGTTCTTAATCCATTTTCTCCTTCATCGACCTTTCTCGCACCTCTATTCCAGCCCATCCCCCTCCACTCGTTCAAACCATCTCTTCCCTCTGCTCTCCCCCCCCCTTTGCAAGCCTTATCTTGGAAGGCCCTCCCGACGGCCCAAAAGTCGCCCTTTTTTATGAACCATGATGATAACCTTTTTTGGTCCCCCCCCTCTCGCAGACGAATTTCCCCCTTTTCGAACTTCATCCCCCTTCTTCCCTTGTCTCGCCGACTGCACCCCCCCCTTCTCTGACTGGTATCATTTTCCTTCCCCTGCGCTTCTTCCGATGTGATGGATAGTATCGAAACTACTTTGCACGTTCCCTTCGACAATCTCTCCTCTTTCCATCAACTTTCCTTTCCCCCGGCCAAGACACCTCCCCTCAGGAGTCGACGCGATTTGAAAGAGGCATAGAAGTTCCCCCTACCCCTTTCTCGGCCCTTCTCCAGACCTTCATCCTACATGTCCCCACTTTCTTAACACCCCCCCCGACCCCGATCCCCTTTTTTTTCTTTTTTTTCTGTAAAAGGTCGCTGGTGTTGATTTTTTTTTTGCTTTTTTTGTTGGGTTTTTTCTTTTTTTTTTGTTTTCTTTCTAACCCATAGGCAACTGGTGGCATAAGCCCCCCACTACTCCTGATCCCACTTCCTCCGTGCTGGTTTGATTTTTTGTAAGAAATGTAGATTTTTCTTCTCCCCTCCCCCTCTTGCAAATAGTCCACAAAAGTCCGCAAACCCCACCCCCTTTTCTCTTGCCGCGACCTTCCCCCTGAGTCGCCGTCCTCTTTACTATTTCTAGCAAGAAAGATCCCACTCTTAGTACCCCCCCCACGCTTCCTGCCCCGCCCCTTTACCCGTCCTCCTGCACATCCTCCGACGGCCAAACATAACAATTGTTTCTGAGAATTCTATTTTAAGTGGTTTTCAACTTCCCGGGCTGTGTTCCTAAGGAAAATGGACCCCATGTAAAGGTCTCCTGTCTCAGTTATTCTCGCGCCTCGCCACTCCACGGCGGGTCTCCGCATCCCCTTCACCCCCTTGCCCCACAAATCAGTGTCCGCTCAACAAATTATTTGATCCCCGTGTCTACCAAAGTACCCGATGGGAGGCCCCCCCAACTTTCAGCAATCCCATAACCCATGCGCGACCCCCGTTATATTCTTGTCGAGCATCATTTGCCCAGTACTGACCCCCTTCTCCCGTTCTTCATCGGATGTAAGTGGCCCCACCCCCTCTTTTCTCAAGAATAATATCACCCTCAATTCAGCCCGCTAACTCCTTATTTTCGATGCAACCTCCCGACTCCCTTACCCTGACGACTTCCCCCGGCCATTTTTCCGGCACAAAACCTTTAACGGGATTCCTGCTGCCATTGAACATCACCTGTTCTCGGACCCTCCATCCGCATTGTTAAG
>Ga0179593_1309091_pt1 | contig 10634 bp, 6 predicted proteins | sample CZODoug2_1_08_16_FD_185931 | JGI IMG/M metagenome (GOLD analysis project Ga0179593, IMG submission 185931) | Vadose zone soil fungal communities from Angelo Coast Range Reserve, California, USA - CZODoug2_1_08_16fungal (PacBio error correction) | ecosystem: Environmental > Terrestrial > Soil >... | reverse complement strand
TCTACGTCGTTCGTTCTGGTGCTTTCTTTTTTTTTAAGGAAAACACGGATATACTCCCCCTGCATCGCTCCCCTTTCTCGTCGTCCAGTGTTGCGGCCATTCCGGCTTTCTTCCGCCGAAATGCTCTCCCGTCCCCCCCATGCTAACCCTCCAAGGTGCATTAAGCCACTTAACTACTGGGAAGACCAGTATTGAAGGCTTGGCGCCGCCTTTTTCGTCTTGGTCCTTTGCGCTCCTCCCTGGATTTCCTGGCTACCGTTCTTTTAAAGTCAGATCGAAGAATTAAGCTTTTCTTTCCAACTGGCCCCTATTACCGCAGCGGTTTTCATGAGAACTAACTCACAATTTCCCCATCGTAAGGGTGTGGCGGAATCTCCGAATCAGCGCTTTTCGGCTTTTCAAGAGACTTTATTCATCTCTTTTGAATTATACCCGTCACTTGCACCTCCAGCCTAGGCCCCTTCCCCCTTGTTTGCTGAAACGCAGGTAAATGCATACTGCCCCCCTCGTTCCTTTAAATTAACTCTCACTACTGTTCCCTGAGAACCTTGCTCTATTGGACGCTTATTATTGTCCCCCGGGCATTTCCTCGCGATAAACAGAGTTTTCCCCTTTGGTTTTCTCTTCATACTCCGCTGGACAGGAGGCCATCAAGATTTTTCCTCCACCCAGTACGCGAACAATTTCATCTTACTTTGAATTTGCTCCTCTTTGTTATTCTTTATCCTTTTTATTGGATTCCACTTTTCTACGCACATTCTTTTTTTCTTTAGTCCCCCCCGGTTTCTATTTCATGCGAAAGTACACTCCGCGCTGACGATTACAGGCTCAATACAGCTCCACCTCCGTCCCCCTTTGGAAGGATCCTAAGATTAACAAAGGGCCCGCTCACCTGTTTTTTGAAGCAAACGGTGTCCACTCCGGCCCAGTCATTTTTTTTCGGAAAACATCAGAACAGTGCTCCCCCTCCTTTTCACGCAGAAACGGCCGCCGTTTCTTCGCCTGGACGGTTAGTCACCCGAGTTCCCGCTTCCGCTGTACCACTTTATCTTATTTCCTTCTGTCCCTTTTCTACCCTTTTTTTGTTCCTCCACCTGGCTGCCACTCACTCTCTATCGCCCCTCTTTCCCCCCCCTTCTGACGAAAATTCCTGGCCTGTCTTCCTCGATTCGCCCCCACCGACTACCCCCCTACGCATGCCACCATGAGCCTGCCTGCACGCCGGGGACCGTACCGTTGTGTTTTCTGGTGGCTCTCGTGCCTGACCCAAAACCGCCCAGCTCTTCTCGATCGAATCTTTCTATGGAGCTCCTTTTCCGCACCTCCAGAAGTCCTCCCGAGTTTCGCCCCTGTTGGCCGTCTCCGTCATCGACATATGCGTTCCTCTGACTCCTGTCTTTCTTTCTCTGCTAACGCAGGATCCTGTTACCGCTCAATGACCGAATCATTCTCCCCCCACTTAGTACGCGGCATCTCTTTATTTTTTTCTCTCCGAACAATACCACTGAAGCCGCTCAACTTATTGAGCGTTCTACAAGGATGGGTTAGCCTCGAAATCACTACTCCTTCCCTCCAGCAAATCTTTCCCTTCTGAGGCAGACAACTCCACCCCCTGTGCAGGAACGGTGTACAGTGATCATCATGAATTATGCCCAATTCCATGCCATCCCATTCTTAGATGTAACCGATGTGCCCTTGAAGCGACCAAGGAGTTTTTGGAACGATTTTTTTCTTCCTCACCCCTTCTTTTTCTCTCCCCCCCGGTGTTTCTCTTGCTTTGCGGGCTTTTTCAAACTTCCTCCCGATATCTGGGGCGACAATCAGATCCTTTCCCCTTCTATCTAACTGTAGATGGATTGGCCAGCCGACATTTGCCTTTCCATGGGAGCTCTTGAACTGGTGTTTCCGAGTGTATGCCTTAAATACACTGACCTTTTGTCTTTCTGTCTCTTTCGATTCCTACTTTGAGGAACCCTTTTGATTTGATTTGAAGTTGGGTATCCACTCAACCTTTCTCTTCTTGCCTGAGAGCGTGAGGTTTTCGAAGGGATTCGGTCTTGGGCCCTCCATACCGATGATCTTTAGCAATGTGACTTTTCAGCGACCAGTTTGACATTCTCCACTTTCGCACATTCCACATCTGGGAAAAGAAGGGAGTGGGAACGAGTGCCATTCACCAAGGTTGAGAGAGCTTTCCACCCTGTGTTGTGTCTTGTGACTGACTTGTAGTGAGCCCCAGCACATACCTTTAGAGTGAGAAAGCTGCGGTTTTTGAGAGGGTGCGCACCCTCGGCGAGCGCACGTTCCCCTTTCCATAAGGACTGTCCCCCCGTGTCTCAAGGATCGGTGTGCATTGAGTCGAAGGACGTCTTTTTCTCCTTCAGTCCCCCCCTTGTCCCAGCTTTTTTTTGGGCTTTTCTCTCCGTAGTGATTGTGGAAAGTGGGAGTATCCCCCTCGCGGCTTCTCGGCCCCTTTCCGGAGAGTAGCTTTTTTGGGCGCGTCAAAGACGTAAATAGATTGAACGGTTCGCCTACTAATCCTCTTTAGAAGTCGTAGGTTGCGTGATGCCGTTGCGACCATGTTTTTCCCGAAGCGTTTTTTCGGAGGGGTGTGATCCCTCTGACTTCCTGTTCTTTCTGGTTTTTTTTCCCATCTTCGGGTTGCCCCGTAAGGATGCTGCCCACTGTTAGTGTGATTGCGCGTGCGGCCGTACTGTCCGAAAGGCTGTCATGTACCAGTTTCAGCCGGGGCCACCGTTTTTTGACTCACTGTTTCGCGCCAAAACTCTCCTTGTCTTCCTTCTCTTCTGCGTGACCACTTCTTCGGACCGGTGAATGACCGATCTTGGCTCCCTTCCCCTGAAATTCTCGCCGCTGCGTGGCCCCGCGGTCTTTTGGATGAGTAATCGTGGCTAGTCTTGCCTCCTTCCCCTGCCCTTCTCTGACCGGGCCCCTCATGGGGTGCACACGCCCTAGGTAGAGCTCTTCCCATTACAGTTTTTCCAGACTCCCAATATTAATTGTATTTTTCGGCTTTAGTTCCGGGACAGGATGGAATTTTCTTTTCCCAAGTGACTTCTGTTTCGCCAAGTTTTGCGCTTTCTTTTCCTTTCATTTCCTTTAGTCCCCCCTTGTGACCGGTCCGCCTTGGATCGCCATTCTGGATCGGCGCCCCCACCCCATTACGATCTTTTGGGGGTTTTTGGTGGTTTTTTGTTGTGTGTTTTGTGTGGGGGTTTTTGGTTTGGTGTTTTTTTTTTTTGGGGGTTGGTGTGGGGGTTTGGGTTTTTTTTTTTTGCTTTTCTTTTTCGTGCGCTCGCCACCGGATTTTTCCGAGGGGCTTTCCCTGCAGGACCGTTGACGAACTCTTTCTGCTCTTTCTTTTCTTTTTAGGCGAATCCTCCCCCGAACTACAAGGCCCTCTTCAAATGGCGGAGGCAATCCTGTGACTTATGTCCTTCAAGTCGGTAGTCTTTCTTCCAAGCACTTGCTTTGTTTTTGAATTGTTTATCCCTGGCCACCAGCCAGGCGGCCCCTGTCAAAACTCTCCGTAGTCGGCACCAATGAAGAACCCTCACTTCCTTCCTGGTAGCAGCAGGTGGAGTATATCTTGTTTTCGCGACCATTAAGCCCCAGACGAAAGAGTTTGGGCTTAATTCTTCTCCTCCTCCTCCTTTTGTTGTGTTTCTGATTGATTATACGTCCGTTTCCTGACTTTTTCTTTATTTTATGGCAGACCCACGGATATCACTCCAATTTCTTTTTCCATGCTGTTGAGTTTGTCCCCTTTTCCCGTCCTTAGAGTTCATTTTCAGCGGACCATTTGAGCAGACAAAGATCCCCCTTCCCTCCTCACCTGCCAGGTGCTTAATGCGAACTTTTCCGGACATCACTCCTTGCTGGCCCTTCTCCCGTTCCTTTCCTTTTTTTGGTAGACTCGCGTCTTCTCTTGGTAATGAAAGAAAGACTCGTTCGTTCCCTTGTATTCCGCCACACTCGGGCATCTCCTGCGATCCGAAGGGCCCGGTGTCCCGCCGCGAACCCTAAAAAATAACCTTCGTTTGTGGGTGGCCCCAGTCCTTTTTTCTATCAGCGCGCCGAGATTTCCCTCTCGGTCGTCACTGATTTGTCTTCTCCTTGACTGAATAGCCGGCTAACTCTTTTGTCGCCAAACGAAGTCCCCCCCTCCTTGTTTGTTTCCCCCTCCGTTTCCTTTCCTTCATACTTCTTGAACTTTTCATTTTCTTTTCTTTAAAACCCCGGTTCATTTGAGAGCGCTACCCCTAGGTCTGGCCTCTTCTTCCCCCCTTTTAGGAGGAATTTCTCCCGCCTTCTTCTCAAAGACCCGTCCCAACTAACTTCCCCGTTCCTTCTCCTAGCCCTCCAAAATCTCTCGAATTGGGTCTTCCGGATTTATACCTCTCTTTTTAGTTGATTCTCCCCCAAACCCTGTTTTCCTTCTTTCTGTCTTTTCCCTTTAAGCGCTCCTTTGACCGCATCGACCAAGTTGGAGGCCATCAATTTTATTTTTTGTTCCGCGAATTCCGATTATTTTCGACTTCAATTCTTACACCGCTGCTACTCTAACTCTCCCCCTTCCACCGAACCAGCCCTATTTGTTTTCGTAAAAAGAACGTAAGAGGAGAATTTATTCTACAAGAGTTGAGTTCAAGCCGAGGTTTGTCACCTAAACTGAAAATTTTCCGCGCCCCCCGATTTGTATCCACCCGCCTTCCAATTCCCTCATTCTTCGTCTTCCTCTCCCTACCCTTCCCTTCCTGGACAATTATTAATAGTGTTGGTTTTCCCCCATGGTTCTTCGACGCCACTGCAAAGTTGTTCACGCATGACCGTTTACCGTTTCATTTTATGCGATATCGAACTCCTGCGCCAACCCTCTCACACCTCCTTGCTTCTTCGAAAGATTGGGTTCTGGAAAGAAGCCATCTGTGGAGCTCCCCCGGTTTTTTCTTTTCCTCACCATCTTTTCCTTGCCCCACGCCCTGATACGCCAACTCCTCTTTCTGATTCCCCTTTAACTTCTGCTCCTTCCCCATTTGACCCTGAATTCCTTCGCCCCCTCGATAGAAGAGGAAATTTTTGCTCCTCCCAATCCCCCTGGACTCCTCCCCCAATTCTTTTAGATTTTCTTTCGACGCCCCTCCTTCACTAACACTTTCTTCCCCTTTCCCTTGCTTGCCTGGCCCCACTCTTTCCATACCATGGCAGAATGCGGGCCTGCCAGCTCCCGGCATAATGATCAGTCTTTTCAATTCCCTCCTCCCCCCTTTATCTAGATGATATGACTTGTGAGCCGAAGCGCACAGGTTAGCGATTCCCTTTTCCGCAAAGCCACTTTTCTCTTCCGTTTTTTGTTTCGAGATCTTTTTTCGGCTCCCCCCCCCCTTTCCTCTCTTTTCTCTTTGGCGTTCGTTTTGCTTTTCAACATTTCCCTCCTTAAGCTATCTCCTTTCTTATGTACTTTTGTACAGCCAATCTCTTTCCTGTCTTTCCGTCCTCTTTCTGAAATGGTTAGTGGTCTTTTCCTGTCCGCAGCCCCAGTCTGGTTTTCAAGGTTCTTTGCTTTCGAGGCCGTGTTCCTAATATTTTCCTACTTTTTGACTATTCTTATAAGACGTGGTATTGGTCCGTAGTCCATTCTATGTCGCTCGTAGTTGAGAAGAGGATTCATTGTCTTTACCGTCTCAGAAGTTTCGGAGACCATCGAACCCTGCTTCGGGGCGCTTGGCGTTTGCCCCCTTTGCTTTTTTTCTGTCTATTCGGGCTAAGCATTACCCCTTTCTGATTTCCTCTTCTGATTGAGAAGGCTTCTTCCAACTGCCAAAGATCCTCCTCTTGTTTTTTGAGACTGGCGCCCTTTCGCTAGAGGCCCCCAAAAAGGACACGTTTTCACCTCGTGCGCCGGTCTGTTTCCTTTTTTTTGTCGTTTCCGTCACCTAGTTGGGCCCCATTCGGGAACCATTGTCCCAGGAAGGTTAGCCTTTTTTCTTTTTTGATAGGAGAGCTTAGGTTGGCAGTGTTCTGCCAGTTTTAGTTTTTTTTTTGCGCGGCTCCAGAAGATAAGGCTTCTAGGGCGGAAACCTGTCCTTTCCCTTCTTCTTGAAACTCTTTTACCGTTTTGAATCTGCGGTTCTGCGTGCTAGGCGACAGCTGATGTTTTTTCCTCCCCTCCTCCGTTCTCTTAGAGGACTTGTATCCCGTTTCCTCGGGCCAGGTGTTTGATCTGGGGAAGAAAAAATTTTATGCGGCCAAGGATTCTTTTTTTCTCTTTCTCTCTCTCGTCGTGACCGGCGTCTTCATTACCCAGTTCAGATTCCATAACCCGTTTTGTCCTCCCCCTCGAAAGAGTGCCCGGTCGAGATTTGACATACGAGGAGAGACCCCTCCGATTCCCCCCGGTTGAATGAACCTTCTTCTCCCTTTTTTTCATCTTTTCGCTGCTTCCCGGTCCTCCTGTCTTTTGAGTTGCGTGCTTGTGCCCTCCAATGCAGACAGTAGAGACCGATCGCTCTTGTTTTTTTTTAAAAAGCTCTGTCCGCTCTTCCCATTTTCCGTTTTAATTTTTTTCTTTCTTCAGTTCGCGGACGTATTGGTAGGCGGGTTCCCTTTCCCCGTATTTTGTCCCTCACCACTGTCGTTGACCTCCCCTCGGGCGTTGTTTCATTAAGGCCCCCACCTCGTTGCAGACGCTTCGTCCTCTCGGCGGCGCTTTTTTTCTTCTTTCCCCAAAACCCCGACGGGTATTTTAGGTGCGTCTCGCCAAGGAAAAGATCCTTCTCTCCTGCTCCATTTTCCGATTCTCACTCTCCTTCCTATCTTTTATTGCCCTCTGAAGACCTAAGACTCGCTTCCTCGTTTTTCCCAAATGAGGAACTGCGGCTTTTCGCTTAAATTCTTTTTTTCTGCCTACAGTCGTTCTCGTAGGTGCGGTGACCCACGATTGAGCTGATTTTTCTTCCTGGGGAGCGTCCCATTTCCATTCTTAAAACGCTCCGGCCACGGCCGGCAACCGAAACGCCCTCCTTAGTTGATCTCCTTTTGAGTCTATCCGTTTTGGTTGTCCTTCCCCCCCTTTTTCTCACCGAGTGGGCAGTCATCCTCTCTTTTTTCTTTTTTTTCCTCCCAGTTTTGTCTGAGATTCCTATTACCCTGTTCGACTGTTTTTTTCTTATGGACGGACCCACGGATCACTGATCGCTCCCTGCGGATGGCTTTCGTCGTGTGACTCCCTTTTCCCGGCGCCCTTTTTTCCGTCCGGACCTGCTCCCTCCCTCACCATGCCATGTGATTGTCAGCAACTACTCGCACTTCGTTCCAGGACATCAGCATTGGCCTCTTTTCCCTCCATTCTCGGTAGTGGTTCTCTTCTCCTTCTCTCTTCCAACTCCAGATCTAATGATTCGTTAGTCAATATTCCCTTTCCAAACTTCACTCTCCTTCTGAGACACTGATGGGGTTCGTCGAGAGCACCGAAAAAATAAAAGTAGATCCTTGTTTTTTCTTCGTCCTCTCGGTTCCTTTCGCCTGGCGCATTCCGCAAGCGCGCTTCACCTCGGTGGGGATTATGAACAAACTTTTTTTCCCATGCCCCCCTTTGGTGGGTCCTTTAACCTCATGTCCCTTGACTATAGTTTTCTTCGTCCCGTCCTCCAAGAAGAATCGTGAACTTTTCGCCCGATTAGACTTTTTTTGAAAAAACGGAAATGGGAAGCTGCGAGCTTCACCCAGTGGTGTTCTCTACGTTTGACGTTTGGCGTATTTCTCTTCCTCATTTATTCTTCCCTCCCCCATACCCATTTAAGGAGTTTCTCGCCACAGATTAAGAATTCAATCTTTTCCCTTTAACCTTTTACTCTCGCCTGGGTCTCTCCTCCTTGACTTTCATTTATATCTTTTTCGCCAGTTTCTTCGCCAAACGGTTTTTGCTTCCATCCGATTCCCCTTCCCTGGAACCTTCCTCCTTTCCTCGCTCCCGCTCCAACCTCAGCCTGCCGGAATTCATTATTTTTTTCCCGCCTCTCTCTTCACCGCCGCTCACTGGCCCTTCCTAACCTTTTTTTCCCGCCCTCGAACGCGTTCCCCGGCATTTCCTAACATCTCTCCTCCGTCCCCCTCCGCTCTCGTACTTCGCGGCCTTTTCAACAGAGTAGATTGTTCATTTTTGCCCGCTCAAAACTTCGTCCCTTCTGGTCAAAATTCGATCTTTTGTACCCCTTGGCTCTCCCCTCACTCTCTATCCTTCACGAATCCTGTGCTAACTTATTGTAACCTGTTCATATTCGCCCACGTCTCCCCTTTCGCTTGCACCAGGCCTTCTCCACTTTGCGATATGGACTTTTCTTTCTCTCTCCTTGCTGCACTTCTCCCCCCCCCCGTCCAGCTTCTTCTAGAGACATTTGACTTTCCCTCTCCCCATTTCTACAAGCGAGGCGCGTCCCCTCCGACGTTTCCATTGAGTATTTCCTTTCTATGCGCATGGGCCTCATGATCCGCCCCTCCTGTCTTTCTATTTATACGAATGACCCTTTTCTCCTTCCTCCTTCCCTCCCCGCTTCCGCCATCTTTTAAGCGGATATATATTTGCGAGCCCAATCCCCTCAAACTTCTGAAGTTTAAACCTCTTTCCCTTTTTCTCACCGGTATTCACCTCCCCAACTCTTTTCAAGGACAACAATTTCCTTGAACTTTTCTGCTTCCAGACCTCTGTGCAGGAATCCGGTTTCCTCTTGAATGATAAGTCCTTTCCCCTTCCTCCTCCCCAATGGATATCTCCGTAAATATGATTGTGAAGCTTTTCCTGCAGGATTTAATTTTTGCTTGCAAGCCCTCTCTCTTCCTCTCTTTGTGTGGAGAGAGTGGCTTTTTTTTTCTTCCTCCTTTCCTTCCCTCTTCTCCTTTTTGAGCTTGCGTCACAAATATTACGTACATATATCTAATTTTCTGAGGTCCTTGGCAGACATTCCATCCTTTCCGGTTGATCGTACAGGATCTTTTTCACTGGTTAGTCTGGTTTGCCGCAGAACATCGGGAACTGCTGTCATTGAAGTGAGTATTTTTTCGTTTCACCGTGTCTCTCTTCAATACGTTTTGAGGCTTTGCGGCCCGTGTTGATTAGAAAATAGAGTCTTCCCATGAGTCCTCTCGGTATTCGGTCCTTGACAGTCCTTCCTTCGATTTTTTTTTCCCCCATCCAACCGACTTCGTTTTCAGTTGTTCCCTTTCCTTTTCTTCCTATTCGTTCTGGCCTCCCTTCGACAGTTTCGGAGGTTCTTCCGCTTGAGATGGATTATTTCCATACTCTTTTTCCACAGCGAAGGCTGGCGGTTTGAGGTGCTTCTTTTCTTTTTTTCAGTAAATTTTCCCTCTTTTTACGTTCCAAGTTCGTGCGAAGGCTCTTTTGTCTGGCTGTCCCTAGCGTTTTGCGAATAGAGGAAGACTTGAGTCTTTTTCTCTTGTGTTCTCTGGGATCGCGAGAGTATGTTGGCAGTGAGTGCCAGGTGATCAGACACCCTTGAGGTTCTTAAAATACAGAAGATAAGGGAGGAGGGCAAGTGGGGCTTCACCCCTTACCCCCCTTCTTTCCTTTTCTCCCGACTTACGCTTTTCCCTGAGGCGGTTATGCGTTTCTGTGGCGCCCCCCCCCCTTCTTGCTGGTGCGGATGTTTTTCACGCGTTCTCTTAGGCGGCTCGGGATGCTTGCCTTCGGGCCAGGTGTTAGTTCCCCTTTTTTTTTTTTTTTATTGTCAAGAAAATAGCTCCGCCGGATGGTGTCGATTGATCTCCCCTTTCCTTTCCTCTACAGTCGAGCCTCACAGCCTTCTGTTCTTCCTGAAACGTTTTGGTCTGAAGCCCCTGCACCTAGTCTCCCTTCTCTCTCCAATGAACTTCCGAGGATTTTGCCCAATAAGATCCTTTTCCTAACGCTCTTTTCGAAATTCCCTTACTCTTTTTTTTTCAGCTACCTCATTGCCCTTGTCGCGTCTTTTTGGATGATGTACTCCTCTCATCCTGCCAGCGGCCTGAGAGCCTCTGGGACGTAGGTAAGCTCCATTTCTTTCCGTTTTTCAAGAATCCGATCCGAAATTTTTCTTCTTTAGGCTTTAGGCGGGGACCTGACCTTAGGGAAGCCCCAGGATCGTCCTTGTACAATCGTGCCTTTTGCCTTGAGGATGGGCGTTCATTTCCTCGTTCAGTCAAATCTTGTGCAGCCGCGTCTGCTCCTGCGCCAGGCGCTCTTTTTGCGCTTACGCCACCTTTTTTTGGTCTTTTTGGTCTATCGACCCTTGGCCCCCCTCCTTCTAGCAGGATATGGTCTTCAGGAAGTTTGACGACTCCCTTCGATCTTTTTCTTTTTTCGGCTGCCAGCCGCCGAGCGCCGTCAAGTCCTCTTTCCCCCGGGCCCCTTCATGCCACTGTGTTCCCTTCTTTCCTCTTTTTCCCCCCCTGGTCTGTTGCTTTGATGCTGCTGGTTCGCGGATGCCCCATGTCCTTCCTAAAATTGACCAAAGCTTAATGGCCGGCCCCCCCCTCTGCCTCCGCAGTTGAGCGATGCATTGGTGTTTTGTCTTTTGGTATTCTGAAAAAGAAGCCCCTTTCGTCCTAACGGGGATTTC
>Ga0179593_1708982_pt1 | contig 10635 bp, 16 predicted proteins | sample CZODoug2_1_08_16_FD_185931 | JGI IMG/M metagenome (GOLD analysis project Ga0179593, IMG submission 185931) | Vadose zone soil fungal communities from Angelo Coast Range Reserve, California, USA - CZODoug2_1_08_16fungal (PacBio error correction) | ecosystem: Environmental > Terrestrial > Soil >... | reverse complement strand
TGCGACGTTTTCCTTTCCTTCCCTCCGAAGTTTTCGGTTTCTTCTCTTTTTCTTTGTTCCACGAACGCTGCCTTGTTATGGTCCAGCGGCCCTTTTTTTTTTTTTTCCTTCCCTTCTTTCCTCCTTTTGACGGATGCGTTCTGAATGGAGAGTTTTTCCTTCCTCCCCTTCCTCTTTTTTTTTTCTCTTTTCCCCCCTTTTTCCCCCCAAGACCCAAATTTCCAGGTCTTCCTTTTCTTCCCATCAACGGATGATCACCAGCCACCCCGCCTTTTCTTTTTTTTTTTCTCCCCCCCCCGTTCATCTTCAATCCTTCAACGCCAAGATAAAACCTTTTTTCTTTTTCTTCCCCTCGCAAAAACTTGGGCCGCTCCACCCCCCCCTTCCCCCCCCCCGCATTCCTCTTTTTTTTGCGTTTTTTTTGCAGGTGATTAGAATTGGGCCCTTTTCCCTTCCCCCCTCCCCTTTTTTTCCCCGTAACCTTAACACAATATCTTGTTTTTTTTTTTTCCTTACTCCCTTCATCCTCCTTTTTTTCCTTTCTCCCTTCTTTTTTCTCGCAGTCTTGGAAAGCGGTTTTAAGTTAGGTTGGAGGCTTTTCTCTTTCTTTTTTCCTTTCCCCCACCTTTTCCGACGAAACGATCGAAGGTTTTTCTTCTTTTCTTTCCTTTCCCAATTCCCTCCTGTTCCCCCCCTCTCCCTCCGCAATGCGAAGACAGCGGAAAAGGCTCAGCTCCTTTCCCCCTTTTTTTTTTTCCGGAGATTTAATCCGCAACGTTCCACCGCCGCTAGGCCCGTCTCTTCCTGCATCTTTCCCCCTTTTTTTTGTTTCTCTTCTTTTTTTTAGGGTTGTTTTTTTCTCTTTGGGGAACGTTGGAGGAAATATACGCAACAGGGCTTTTTCTTCCCTTTTTTTTTTCTTTTTCTCCAGTGGCCGCGGGCTTCGCATTGCGGATTGATGCCCCCCTCCCTTTCCTTTTTCTCTTTCCTCAAAGATCAGGCCGATTAATGTGCGCTCCCCCCCCTCCCTTTCTTTTCCCCCCCCCCCCTTTCTGAGCTCACCCTGCCGGACAATCTCCTCGTTCCCCCTCCCTCCTTCTTCTCCTCCTTGCCTCCCCCCCTCCTCTTTCCCCTTTCTTTCTTTGCGCGGATTCGGACGTTAAATTAATGTGGTTCACTTACCCTTTCCCTTTTTTTTTCTTGAATGGTTACTGTGGAAGTTTAGGCCCCTCTCCTTTCTTTTTTTTTTTTTTTTTTTTCCTTCCCTCTGCTCTTATTCTTTTTTAAGGACGTTTCCCCTTGCTGCGGATGAGCTGAAAGACGAGGGGGAAATGCCCCCTTTCCCCTCCTTTCTTTTTTTCTTCTTTTTTTCCCTTTTGGCGCCGAAGAGAATATTGCAGCTGCCATTCTTTTGCTGGTTTTATCCTCTTTTCCCCTCCTTTTCCCCTTTTCTCCGGGTCCCTTTTTTGTTGTTCCTTTGAACGGAGAAACGCTGCAGGAGGGAATGTCACCTTTCCTTCCTTCCCCTTCCGCAATCAGTCAAAGAGAGCGCCACCTTTTCTTCCTTTTTCCTTTTTTTTTTCCCTTTTTTGGCCCTCCCCCCCTTTTTTTTTTTCGTTACCTTTTTTTTTTTTTTCCCCTCTGAGAGATAGTGGAGAGAAAATTAGCGGCGGGCCCTCTTCTCTTCTCCCCTTTCTTTTCCCTTTTCTTCCCCACATGGAGAGAGAGCGGGTATGAGAACAGATTCTTCTCCTCCCCCCTTTTTTTTTTTCTTTTAACACCGTCTTTTCGTGTGCATTTTTTCCTTCTCGATCCTCTTTTCCCCCTTTTCTCTCTCTCTGCGGATGAGATTATCCTGCAACATTCCCCCCCCTTTTTCCTTTCCCCCCTCCTCTTTCCCCCTTCTTATTCCTCTTCCTTCCGACTGCACTTTCCTCGAATGGAGGGAATTGATCTCTTTTTTTCTCTCTTCCTCCGGTGGGGATTATCGGGAATCCCACCCAATCCCTTTCTTTTTCAATAATTTCCTTCTCTTATAAGAAGGCAGTCTCGAACCCATTCTCTTTTTTTCTTTTCCTCCTACGAAGATTTTCGTTGACAATACGAAGCCTCTTCCTCATCCCTCCCCCCCCCCTCACCCTTTTTTCTTCCCCCCTTTTCGTCTATGGGAGAGAGGGAATTAAACGTAAGATCTATCCCCCCCCCCTCCCTTTTTTTCTCGATTGAGATCTCTCGGGACAGTGGAAGGCCCTTCCTCCCCTTTCCTCCCTTTTCTCTTCAGTCCTCTTTTCTTTTTTTCTGCATTTTTTTTTCCTCTGAGCTAGTATTGTCAACGAAAATCTTCGTAGTCCCCTCCTCCCTCCCTTTTTTTTTTTTGCGAGGAGACACCTTCTTTTCTCTTTCTCTTTTTCCTTCGGGTTTCCTCGGCTCAGTTCTCCCACCATTGGCATTAGAGATTTCCCTTTTATAAATGAAATTAAATCTCGCCTTTTTTTTTTTTACCATCTCTCATGATTCTTCTTCATGTTTTAATTTTGAAGGATGAAGACAAATCCTCCTCTCCCTTTTCTTTTTTTTTCTTTCGCATTAGCAGAGGAAATTGCAAATCGCTCCTCCATCCCCTTTTTTTTTTTCTCGTTCCTTTTATTCCGTTTCCCCCCTGCTCGAGAGAAGTGGGTAGATCTCCTTCTCCTTTTTTCTTCTTCTCCGTGTCGCGCTACAAGATCTTCTCCGCTATTGTCGCCCCCCTTTTCTTTCCCTTTCTTTCTCTCCTTCTTTTCTGTGTTCCCTCTCTTTTTCCCTTCCCGTCTTCCTCCTTTCTTTGAAGGATTGAGTATGAATGGATCTTTTTTCTTTTTTTCTCCTCTGTGAATTCCCTCCGGCACGTTTCTCTTTCCCCCTCCCTTCCCTTTTTGACTTTTCTCCTTTCGCACCCACATCCCCCCCTATGGAGAGATGCAATATTCTTCTTTTCCCCTTTTTTCTTCCCCCTACTTCACCGCACACAGATTACAAAACCTGTCGTATTTTTCCTTCCCCTCTCCCAACTTTTTTCCACCTTCCTCTCTCCTCGCGATTACATGGCGAAAAGCGCCTCTTCTTTCTCCCCCGTCACCCGTCACGATTCACATCACTGCTTCCCCCCCCTCCCCCCCCTCCCCCCCCTTTCCTTAACTTCGCGCAATTCCCCTTTTTTTCCTCTGTTACCGCGCGTCCCGATGCTTTTTTTTCTTCCTCCCCCTTTTTTTCTTTTTGAGCGCGGCAGAGGAGATTGGCCGGAAGGGGGAGCTCCTCCCTTTTTCTTTCCTCCCCCCCTTCCTTTTGGCCTTTTCCCTTGCCTTTTTTTTTTTTTTTTTTCTTCCTGAGAACAATGCAATACTGCCCTTTTTCCCCCCTTTTTTTTTCTCGCGGAACAATGGCTCGCGAGATGCCCCCTTTCCCTCTTTTTTTTCTCCTTTTCTTCCCGTCCCCTTTCCTTCGGCCCTTTCCATCTTTTTCCTCCCTCCTCTTATATCTTTTCCCTCTTTTTTTTCTTTTTTTTTTTTCTTTCTGGGGACGCAGGAGGACTTTTTTCTGTTTTTTTCTTTTTTTCTCCCCCCCCCTGGTCCTTTTCTTTTCGCGCCCGGTTTTTTCTCCAGTGGGCAGAGGATTAGACATTGAGGATTGATGCATCCTTTTCTCCTTTTCCCCTTTTTGGCCGCCAAAGCTTAAGGCCGCTCTTTCCTTTTTTTCTTCTTTGAAACCCATTTTCTTCTTCCGGTATCCTCCCCCCCCTCAAACCGGTGCGAGAATCGGCTAAAACCACTCCTTTCCTTCCTCTCTTTTTTCCTTCCCCTTTAAATGCCTGTGGTGTCAAGAGAAAAGGGTACAATGCTCTTTTTTTTTCCTTTCCTTTTCCCCTTTTTTTTTCTTTCTTTCTTCCCCCTTTCTCCCGGCGTCCTTTCTTTCTCTCTTCTGCTGGTGAGTATTAAAGGATTGAGGTGGTGCGGCCCACTTTTTCTCCTTCTTTTCTCCCCCTCTTTTTCCCCCTTCCCCTCTCCAAGGTTTGATCTGGGGGTGAAGGATTGCCTCTTCTTCCCTTTTTTTTTTTTCTCCTTTTTTTCCTTTTTTGGTGTTTTTTTTCTGGCGAGCAACGACGTCGATGCCAGAAGGGACCTTTTTTTTTTTTTTTCCTTTTTTTTTTTTTTTTTTTCTTTTCCTCCCCCTGCGCGAGGGAATTCACCTGTCAAGCCGTTTTCCCTCCCCCCCTTCCTTCCCCTTCCTCCTCTCCGTTCATTCCTGGTGAAGTCGAATGAAGGGATGACTTCTCTTCCCCTTTTTTTTACAAGAACAAGAGCAGCGTTCGTTTACCGCTTTTTTGCTCCCCTTCTTTTTTCTTTCCTTTCCCCTTCGTTCTTTTTCTAACTTGTTTCCTTCCCCCCCCCTTCTCGTAAAAAAAGGCGCGCGTCTCTTTTCCCCCTCCCTTTCCTCCCTCGCAACTCGCAACCTTCTTTTTCCTTTTCCCGTTCTTTCGTTCTTTTCCCCTTTCCCTTCCCCTCTGCTCAAAGGATCGATAGAGCGAAGTCCTCCCTTTTTTTTTTTCTTCTCTTGCTTCATCCGCAAAAGGAAAACCCCTTCCTTTTTTTTTTTTACGCTCCTCCCTTCTTTCTTTTTCCTTCTCAGTCCGCAACTGCGCGAATGGAGTTCTTCTTTCTCTTTTTCCCTTTTTTTTTTCGCAGGAATCAAAGAAAGGACTGCCTCTTGTTCTCCCTCCCCCTTCTTCTTTCCTCCTTTCCTCCTCCCCATCGTCCCCTTTTTTTTTTTTGTAGGAGCGAATACGAAGATTCTTTCCCCCCCTCCTTTTTTTTTTTTTTTGCATCAAAGAACCCCTCCAAAAGCCACATTCGTCTTCTCTTTTTTTTTTTTTTTTTTTCCCCTTCCACCCTTTCCCTCTCCCTCTCTATTTTTTCTTTGTTTTTAGAGAGAGGATATATCGGACCTTTTCCTTCCTTTTTTTTTTTTTTTCTTCAGAACGCCGTTGGATTTTGGAGGGGTTCTTTCCCCCCCCCTCTTTTCCTTTTTTTTTGGGTTTTTTTTTTTCCTAGTTCTTTTCAAAGAAAATATTAGTCTTCCCTCCTCCCTCTTTAATGGGTGCGAGTCTCCTTTTTTTCTTCCCCCTCTTCATCGGTTCCCCCAAGCTGTTCCTTTCCTTTTCCCCACCTTGGAAATGTAGAGATGTGTAGCAGCTTTCTCCCTTTCCCCCCTTTTTTTTTTTTTCTTTCTTGCACGTCGAAACGATACTCTGAAAATCCTCCCCCCATCCTTCTCTTCTTTTTTTCCTTTTTTCCTTTCTATTGCCTTTTTCTTAGCTTAGATAGAGATTTTTCCCCCCTTCCCTTCTTTCGCAGAGACAAGTTTTTACCCGCCCCCCCTCCTTTTCTTTTCGCTTCCTTTTTGACTTTTTCCCGGCTAGAGAGAATTTGGTAATTCCCCCTCGTCCTTTTTCCTCTCTTTTCCTCTCCGCAAAGAAGTGGTCGGCTCCACTCTCTTTTCCCCTTTTAACCTCACTTTTCCAGCTTTTTGCTTTCTTTACCAGAGAAAGAGATAAGAACTTCCTTTCTCGGCCCTTTTTTTTTTTTTTGAATGAGAGAGTTTTTGCACGGCCTTTCACCCTTTCCTTCTCCTTCAGCTGTTTCTCCTTCCGACTTTCCCCCCTTTCCCGTCAGGAATCGACGTGAGTGATCGCCATCAACTTCTTTTATCCCTTTTTTTCCTTCTCTTCCCCTTCTCCCATTTAAGTTCCCCCCTCTCAACTGGTCGTAGTGGAATTTAACCCTCCGTCTTTTATTTGGAAGAAAAAAAGAATCATGTATACTCCCCCCCTTTTTCCCTCTGCCCGCAGGCTTGATCGATTGTCCCCTCCCTCCCCATTTTCCCCTGCCCCCTCCAATACCCCATGAGTTAAACGGCAGAATCAGAGCCATCCCGCCTTTTTTCTTCCCCTCCTTTTTTCTTTTTTCTTAGGTTGGAGCGCGGGCGAGAGATTGGCTTCCTTTTTCTTCCATCCTTCCTTTTTCCCCCCTCCTTGTTTTCTTTTTTTTTTCCTTTGCGGCCACTAAGGGAGAACAAGGAATAATTGCCCTTTTTCCCCCGTTCTCCTTTTTCCCCCCCTTCTTTCCCTTCCTTCCTTTTGCGGTCTTATTTCCCCTCCCGCTCGGAAAGAGATTAAGAGCGTCACCGTACCTCCCCCTCCCCCTCTTTTCTTTCTGGCGGGAGGTGAGGGAGCGGGGACGCATGCGGAAGGCTTGCCCTCCCCCTACACCTTTTCCGTCCCGTCTCTGAGAGAGAAAGTGGAAGAGGGAGAATCTCCTTCCCCCCTCTCATGTTCTAATTAGTTTTCGAGTTTTTTTTGGTTGTCTTGGTTTTTTTTTTTGTTTTTTTTTTTTTTTTTTTTTTTGTTTTTTGGGTTGTTTGTTCGGGTTTTTGGGGGGGGGGGTTTTTTTTTTATTTGGTTTGTGTGGGGGGGGAGGTTTTTGGGGGTTTTGGTTTTTTTGGCTTTTTTTTTTGGGGGGGGCGGTTTTTTTTTTTTTTTTTTTTTTTTTTTTTTTCTTTTTGGGGAGGGGGGGGGGGTTTTTTTTTTTTTTTTTTTTTTTTTTTTTTTTTTTTGGTTTTTTTTTTGTGGGTTTTTTGGGCGGTTTTTTTTTTTTTTTTTTTTTTTTTTTGCTTTTGTGGTTTTTTCTTTTTTTTTTCTTTTTTTTTTTTTTTTTTTTTTTTTTTTTTTTTTTGTGTTTTTTTTTTTTTTTTTTTTTTTTTTGGGGCGGGGTTTTCTTTTTTTTTTTTTTTTTTTTTTTTTTTTTTTTTGTGGGGGGGGAGGGGTTTTTTTTTTTTTTTTTTTTTTTTGTTTTTTTTGGTTGGGGTTTTTTTTTTGCGGGGGGGTTTTTTTTTTTTTTTTTTTTTTTTTTTTTTGGAGGGGGGGTGTTTTTTTTTTTTTTTTTTTTTTTTTTTTTTTTTTTTTGTGTTTTTTTTTTTTTTTTTTGGGGGGCGGGGTTTTTTTTTTTTTTTTTTTTTTCTTTCAATGCTCAGGCAGATTACTGTGCGACCTCCCCACCTTCCTCTCCTTTTTTTTTTTTTTTTTTTCTTCCCCCCTTTCCTTTCTCCAATTCCTGACTGCGGTACCACAATCATTCGGGAGAGCGTCCCTCTCCTTCTTTTTTCCCTTTTTTCCCTTGGCCAAGATATTGTTGGTAGGTTACGGGCAGCATTCCTTTCCCTTTGATTTTTCCCCCCCTCACTCCTCCTTCTTGGTCGGCCATTTTCTTCTTCTGGGATTGAGATATTTAAGGATGAGGGTTTTTCTTCCCCTTTTTTTCTCTTCCTCTTCCCCCTCGACAAGGTTTGATCTGGGCGGTGAAGGATTGTCTTCCCTTTTTTTTTTCCTTCTTTTTCTTTTTTTGATGTGACCCTTTCGCGGCGAAATGTGGGCGTGAGACGATGTGCTGTCTTTTTCCTTCTCTTTTTTTTTTCCCCCACCTTGAAGTCCGTGCAAAAACTCTCCATCATCCTCCCCCTCCTCCCTCTCTTCCCCTTTCCCCCTTCCCTTCCTTTTTTGACCGTTCCCCCCCCCGCCCGGTGGGAGACAATTAGAAGGAGAAGACGTTCTCCTCCCCTTTTTTTTTTTCCCCTCGGCGCACACGGCAAGGGCGATCTACACAAATTCCTCTCCCCCCTCTTTTCTTTTCTCCTGACCCTCGCCCCTTTTCTTGGTGAGTTCCTTCTGCTGCAATTGCCGGCGATGAATCAAAGGCTCGCTTTTCCTTCCTCTCCTTTTTCCCCTTCTCCTGCAAAGGAAAAAACAGGAAAGCGTCTCTTCCTTCCTCCCTCCCTTCTTTCTTATTTTTTTCTTTTCAGCCCCTCCCGAATGGAAGGGACATTGAGGAGGAAGGCTCCTCTTTTCCCCCCTTCCTTTGATTATCGGGAATCCAAAGAAGGCTGCCCTCTTTTTCCCTTCTTAAGTCCTTCCCTCCCCCCCCCTTCCCTCTTTTTTCTGGTTGTCGGAGCGACTAGAAGATTTCGTGACTCTCTTTTTTCTACTAAAGAACCCCTCCAAAAGCCACCTTCTTTCTTCTCTCTCCCCTCCCTCTCCCCCCCCCCTTTTCTTCCTCTTCTTTTCCTTCTTCACGTGGAAGGCCCGCGCTACAAGATTTTCCTCGCCCCTTCTTTTCCTTTTGGAGGGTTCTTGATTCCTTTCTTTCTCTTCTCCCCCTTCCCCTTCTTTTCTCTTCTTTTTCCACCTCCCTCTGACTGACCTTATTAGAATGAGTCCTTCCTTCCTCTTTTTCTTTCCCCTTTCCGCAGAAGCCAGTTCTTTGGATTACCGATCCTCCCCCCCCTTTTCCTTCTCCCCCTGCCTTTTGCGGAATGATGAAAGTAGCCCTCTCCCTCTTTTTTCCCCTCCTCTCTCCCGATTCCGCTCGGATTAAGGGTTGTCCTTTTCAGGGCTTCTTTCTCTCCCTTTTTTTCTTCCCGATTCCTCTCTGCTCCATCGCGGCAATCTCCCCCTTTTGGCCAAGAGAAAAAAGAGAGGTGCTCCTTTTCTTTTCTTTTTTCTGAATCTGTTGATGCAAAAGCTTCGCTCTGCCTTTTCCTCTTCCTTTCCTCCGCGCCCTTTTTTTCTCTCCTCCTTCCAAGATTATTTTCTCCCACAGGTATGATGTAACCTCCCCCCTCTGCTTTTTTTTTTCTTTCCCCGGTGTCAGCGCCAGGATCAGCCATTCATTCGGACGGCCCCATTTGGGCCTCTCCTCCTCTTTCCTTTTTTTTTTGCACGTTCTTTGAATTACCTCGGCAGAGTTTCTCCCTTTTCCCCTTCACAGCGTCAACAAGCCCACATCCCGTCGGAATCCTTCCTTTTTCCCTTATCCCCCTTTTTTTCCAAGACATCCTCTTTCTATTCGGAGAAAAACCCTTCATTCCTCCCCCTTCCCTCCCCCCCCTTGTCGTAGATTGTCATTCCCCTTCTTCCCCCCCTTTTTTTTTCCGCCCACTCACCAGCATAATATAGATTTCTGACGCCCTCTCCTCCGTCTCTTCTCTCCTAACTTCAACAGTCACCCTTCCCGTTCACCCCCCTTCCCCCCCCTCTTTTCCTCCCACAGGAAGTGATTCCGTAAGCTGTTAAGAGAGAGACGAAGGAGTGTTGTAGCCGCCCCCTGTCTTCTCCCCCCCCACACCCCTCTGATCTTCCCGCCTTTTTTTCTCCACTTTTCATCGATTCCGAAGGTTGTGCGGTCCCCTCCCCTGTAGAAAAGCAATAATTGACGGTTTCACCGTTATGCCTCCCTTTTCCCTTCTTTCCACTTCTTCCCCCTTTCTGACTGCTTCCCTACGGGCCACTGAAAAGGGTGGAGGAGATTAATCCGCCACTTTCCCCCTCCTCTTTCTCCCACTCCCCTCCCCCTCCTCCGTTTCTTTTGAGGGGAGCGGGGACGAATTGCGGAAGCGAGGGCCGAGCGCGGTTTTCCCTTTTCCTCCCCTTTTTCCCTCGAGCGGAGATGTGGCATCGGCGCCTTCTCCCAGTTTTCCCTCCGTTTTTTTCTTTTCCAACTTTCCCTATTGCTTTCCCCCTTCAGGCCGATTTCCGGTGCGACGCCAACCGGATTCGTTTCTTGCCTCCTTCCCCCCCCTTTTCGCCGCGCCCAAAATAAAGAAAACGCGTGCGCCTTCTTCTTCCTTCCCCCTTTTTCGTTTCTTCCCCGTCCCCTCCAAGGGTACAAGAATTGTGGTACGGTTATGTTCTTTTACTGGTGACTTGGGCGAAGTTAGGCCACAATCGCCTTCCTGCCGGTCTCTTTTTTTTCCTTTTCATCCCTTTTTTTTGGTGGGTCCCCTTGTTGGCCCTTGCCAACTACGACAAGGTTTCCTTGGCGGTTTTCATTCTTCCCTTCAACGAGAATATTGCAGCTCGCCATTTGGATGGTTATCCTCCTTTTTCTTTCTATCCCCTTTTTTTCCCTTTTTTCTTCCCGGTTGAATTTTTCCCCCCCTAGTCAATCCGTTGAAGTTCAGTGAAAAACACTCTCCCTTCCTCCCTCGAGCGAAACATGTAGGACGTCGAATGAGGGCTGGATCTTTTTTTGTCCCCTTCCGGCTTGGTTTCTACAATACAGGAGAAGATACGTGGAGCCGACCTTTTCGGTCCTTTCTTTTTTTTTGTTTTTTTTTTTTTTTTTCTTTTCTTTGTTTCCCCCCCCCCCCCCTTTTTGGAGTATCCCCCTTCGCGCGAGCTGCAGTGCCAGCAAAAGATTCAGTACGAATTCCCTTCTTTTAAACGTGCTGCTGCGCGAGATGACAATTTCCTCCCGGCTTCTTCCCCTTTCTCCTGTTCCTTTGCTTACTCCCTCCCAAAGGAAGACGAGAGGAGCGCATCGACTTCATTTTTTTTCGACGGGCATCAGTAGCAAATGCCCTCCTTTCTGCTTTCCCTCCAATGTGGTGATTATAGGGAATCCACTAATTTTCTGGAAAACGAAGTAGAAAATCTTTATTTAGGCCTTTTCCTTTTCCCCCCCTATTTGGAGGGATGGAAGGCGCGACTAACTCAGCTTCTTCTACGACAATGAATCAAGAACCCTCCCACAATCCCCCCCCCCCTTTTCG
>Ga0179593_1611276_pt1 | contig 10635 bp, 9 predicted proteins | sample CZODoug2_1_08_16_FD_185931 | JGI IMG/M metagenome (GOLD analysis project Ga0179593, IMG submission 185931) | Vadose zone soil fungal communities from Angelo Coast Range Reserve, California, USA - CZODoug2_1_08_16fungal (PacBio error correction) | ecosystem: Environmental > Terrestrial > Soil >... | reverse complement strand
CAACGCAATTTTTAGCAGCTTCGCTGCCTGCGATTGGCGTCCAACGTCTTACCGAGATACCCTTACCCCTCCCCCGATCACTAAAGGCATCAGTTCAAAGACGGCCTTAAGGTCATTTTTTTCCTGCCTACCGGTTCCTTTTCCTCGCCCAAAGATGTTCCCATGAAACCGCTACCCCTACAAGCAAAGGGGAGTCAGGAGCGTGTCCGTTTCTCCATTCTTCTTCTAATTTTCTGTTTGGGGCTGGTATGAAAGGTCGTCCCCATGATGCTTAGGCTTGTTTCTACTGTTCGCATTTTCGGTCCAAAAAACCCGGTTATCACCCTGTCTTACGAACTCCCGGCCGGACCCCGCCTTTATCCCTTCTTTAAGTTGAAGCGCCTAATAAATTATTAAGACAGGTCCGGCCTTCCCTTAAAGAACTTCACGAACCGCTTTTGCCCAGCATGCTTGCGTGGACCTAGAGGCAAGACTACTTTCTTAATGAAGAGGTGCCCTGGAAAATTCTAGTCTTCACCGCTGTAAAAAAAGCTGCGTTGCCAGGCAAAGGGGCACGAACTGAAGTACAAGACTGATTCCCACTAGCGCCGCCTGATTCCCGAAACTCCAAATCCCCGGGACCGGAGGCCCGATTTGTTTGACGGTTATAACTTCCTTTACGGTGCAATTGCTAGAGGCAGTGGTTCTTTGGCCTGATGGTTCCCAGACGCGGCCTTCCCCGAACTTTTTGTGTTTGCCTGCCCCCGCCCTTCCGTGCAACAGTCAAAAACTCAACGAGTCTTTTTCTTCTCTTCTCTGGCCCTTCTTTCCTAAACGTTCAGGCCAAGTAGGACCCATCTCGCCGGCTTTTAGGTTTCCAGGATCCAGACCAAGCGAAGCCCCCCTTCTGGGGCACCGGATCACTGACAAAGTCCCCAATTGTCCCCCGAAACCGAGGGTTCTGGTTAGTTGGGGTTTTCCAGCAATGACTCGAGCCCCCCCAGAACAGTGACCCATCGATGCATCCCAAAGATTTCCTTTATGCCCTTGAGCTTCTTCGCTTTTTTTAAAGCTTATTTCCCCTTACAACCTCTGCGACTTCTATGATCGAAGTAAACACCTTGATAGTGGAATAGAAGACTTTGGCTAATTAAAGGCACATGCATGATTTAATTGGATCTGCGGACTAAAGTAGATAGATTAGAGCCATGTAGCCGATTTCATGTGGCATCGCGCAAGGATACGTGTTTTTGGGTTTTGCTGTCCTAACCCTTCGTGTATGTACTGCCCCCCGGACGATTTCGAGTCACCCAAGTTACTTAACTCATTTCAGGTAGCTTTGGTTACTTCTCATTCCACGAGGGTCTTCATCGATCCGTTAAGTTCAGGACTTGCTGGAGACGCCCTAACTTGAACGGCACAACCTACCCGGTGAACTTGGGTTTTTTGGGGGTGTACCCCTTCCAGCCTTATCAGATAGGTAGGAACATAATTTCACTGCGTATCTCCTCGTGAAGGTTTCCCCGGAGGAGGCGAGAATTCGGGAAACGATTCAAGCTTGTTCCCCCCCCTGTCGATGAAGGCAAAAGTAAGGGATTACCCAGTCTTTGCACTACGCGTCGGGGGCGCAGGCTTAGCCCCGTACCCCTCCAGTCCCGGACACCCCTTCCCTCTGTTCTTTCCCCCCCCCTCTTCCCCGGCCCTCTCCGTTTTCGGCATCACTTAATTCAGTCATGTCCTGGAAACCCCCGCCTTGCACGTTTCCGGCTTCTTTGAATCGCCTACCCTTTTTGATGCTAAAGACCAGAAGACTTCCTCCGACCCTCGACGGGTATTTTTGGCCCCCGAAAGCTCCATCCAACTCCCGCCAGCGTTGGTGTTCGAAGGTTTGAGACACGTCGGGCTCGGATCCCCCTCTCCGGTCGCCCCTGGAGCAACTCCCTAGGCCAAGTCCCTTAGCCCGAGAACAATGCAGCAGACCAATTTTCCACATTTTTGTCCCGCCCCCGCTGCTGGCCTCTAAAGATCTTCCCAAAAACATCCCAGCACCAAGGCGGGTCTTTGTTTCCTTTCTGATTTTCTTCCAAGAGTGAAGGTCCCCGGAACTTGCGGTTGAGGGCGTTAGTCGGGTCAGGCCCTTATGGGTGTCACTGGATGCCGCCCACCTTTTTCGTCGTTTGACAACCCCCCCAGTTAGGTGTGGAGTACATCCGGTTCAACCCAACGACACAAGCCCTTACGATCCTTTCTTTGTTGAATGTTATTATTGATTTCCTGCGTTCGAGCACCCTTCGCTTCCTTTCGTTGGCCATGGACAGCCTGCATTCAAATCTGCCACAGCCCCCCTTTGCCTCCTATCCCGACATCTCGGTGTTTTTCTAGAGGACAAGAGCCTGGAGACTGAAGGTCCATTTATAGCCCCTTCTCCTGTTAAAGAACTACGATCCCTCCATGACTTTAAAAGGCTCTCTCGTTAGCAGAACCTCCTTAACCTCCCGTCCGCATTACCTCCCGAGAAACACCAGTCACCCCCCCCCTTCCTTTTATTACCATAGGATTACACCATCCTTTGTCGTTCATTATGACTTGATAGAATTTACTCCCCACGAAATGAAGTATTAGATTTTCTCCTTTTTCCACCCATTAGTGCGTCTCCGCAGCTTTTAGGGTCAGATTTGTTGAAGTGTTTCCATACCTAGGGGCGAACATTTGTAGTCTTTTATTTCTCCCTCGGTCCGTTTGCCTTTTTTGCCGAGCCTCGTCCACGCGGACCCCTCCTTGTTTATAGGCTTCCATGAACGGATCGTCCGTCGCAATGTTTTCTAAGGAATTATTTTTTTTCTTTCTTTTTCGACTCTTCGCGGCGAGGTATGTGCCCAACGGACTTCCCCTGTGGGGTACAACGGCCGCAACTTTCTGCCCCGACTTTAGACGAAGTCATTATGCCCTCCCGTAGGTGCTTCCGTCGATCTTCTGGTATCGGCCCCCGGACCTCTCATGATGGTCCCTCACCGCCAATCAGTTGGTCAGGTTCTCTTGCCCTGAATTTACGCTGGTAGAAGACGACCCATTGTTTGTTCTCCTCGCGGACCTTTTAGGCTTTCCCAACGCTTGACTCAGCGATCCTTTGCCCTACAGGCAAGCCGATTTCTTTAAGGGGATGAACTAGGCCTCTATGCTCTCTTTTGTCCTTGAGGCCTTAGGATATCTTCCGTCTAATACGTTTTTTTGAGAGAGATCATCCGCCCCACTTGCCCGTTATACCTTCTCTTTAAGGCCATGCATGTCTGGGGCGGGTGCCGGTGCGGCTTTTTTTCAGTTTCGGTCATTTTCAGTTTTCTTTCTTTCTTTACTAGATGGAGAACCCCCCATGGTCCTTTCGTCTACTTCGAAACACGGGCCGCCTGGACTGACTACAGCGCCCTTTTGCGGTTTATGGCCCTCCTCCGAAGATAAACGGTTCCCAGGAGATCCGTTTTCGACTGTCCACGGGCTTTTCTTCGATGAAACTATTTCGTGATTCCGTTTTTCTTCTGATCAGTTGAGGGTCCCCACATTGCAGCACTCTGAAGAGTAAGGCCAATTCTTCCCGCCCCCCTTTCCCTCTATAGCTCTTCCGTTTCTGTTTCTTCCGAAATCCTTGGTTATTACCCTGCTTTCTCGGCCACTCCTTTGAATCGTCTGCGCCCTACCCATTCCCTTGATGCTCCATAGGAGCCTCCCCTCTGTTCCGGACCGCAATACGCGCTGCACGGCCTTCCAACTCATGGTGCGCCCACCTCCTAGGACGTCTGAGGCTAGTCATTACGATCAATAATACTGACGATCCAGATGGATGTTTTAATGCCTTTTGACTTTTTTTTTTGCTGCGTAGATCTTGTTTATGAAGGTGCGTCGTTATGAAGCTCTTCCTCGCCTTTTACCGGTCTTTCCCCGGTGCTCGTCTCTTTTAATGCCTTGTTTTGCTGCCTCAATGAATTTCCCACAAAACAGTCTCTTCCTCGCACCTCAAAAACCAGATGCCTACTGCGGCACCGGGGCCTGTAGCGCTCCCCGACCGTTACTTCCTCCCCACGAGTTAGGCGGGAGGTGACTCGTTCCTCGGCCCTGCACGAAGCCCCTTGCACCTGGCACGGTCACCCTCCGTCTTTTTTTGTCTTTTCCGCAGGGGTTTCTATTGTGTAATCACCACCCAAATAATCTGGTTACGCTGAGCTTTCAATTTTTGCTCTAATTTCACCCAAACATCCCAAGGTCGAGACATAAGACCAAAGAGCAGATTTTCAAGTAGGCCTTCCAGAGGTTTGCAAAATAAGCCCGCATTCGAAGGGGTTTAATTGGTGCTGGGTGCTTTTCAGTAGGTGATCCCCTTTGTTTTCTCCAGATTTGTGAAAACATTTAGCGGATTGTATAGGATTGGCGACGTCGGCAGAGCCGGTTCCACCAGAGACCCTTATCCTAGAATGGGTACGCCTTTCCGGACCCCCACCCCCCCTTGCGGTAGTTGTCAGCGTTCTTCTGGCCGGGCACATCGAAGATCCGCGCGCAGGTCTGGCGTTTCCGCCTTCGCCGTTATGTCTTCCACTTTCAAGGTTCCCGTTACATTTTCTCGCCCAAGATATCCCCGTGCAGGTCTTGTTTTAATGACTTGATTTTTTTTTTCCCCCCCCCTGACTCTTTTCTTCGGAGGCGACCATCTGCCTTGCACACCGATTCTCCTTTTGATACCGGCCTGTACTGGTCTGTTTCTGTTCGACTGATGCGCACCACCCGCGCATGTTCCCCCATTTTATCCCTGACGTTATCCAGGATGGAATGTTTCCTTCAGCGAGAGCGTGGAAGAGTCTTCCTTACTTCCCTACTTTTTTTTCTCCGTCGAGGAATATCGGCTGTCCTCCTATCTTTGGCCGACATAGGATAAGGCGGCCCGTCCTTTTTCCCCCAAGTAGTGGGGCCCCAGGGTTTACGTCAGCTTTTTTTTCCGTGTTAACGTAACCGCTTTCCCTTTTTTTCTTCGCGCCCCCAGTGAACGGCCATAACTCTCGACGCCACCGGTGATCAAGTTTGTACTCTTCATTTTTCCCTTTCCATCACCACAACGCAGTTGTCTTACACCCCAGCTCGCCGGCGGCCGCCTTCCACCCTCCGTATCATTTTATACCGCGCCAATTCGACCCCCTTGAAGTATTTCCCTTGGCCTTTGCGCTGCTTGATTTTTAAGAACAGTCGTCCGCCACCTTCCATCTGTTGTACCTTCGATCGAGGTTGATTCGCACTGAGGACTTGAGAGTTTCCCCGTCCCCGAATACCGCGCTTAGTACGCTCTTCTGCGGGATTCTCTGACCCCTTATTAGCTCTTCAAAGATCCTCGGTTCGCTGCCCCCCCAACCCGGATGCCCAGCGTCTTTCGAAGAATGCCCTTTGCCGCTGGAGCCGTAGAATCCGTTTTTCTCTGTGTCGGTGATGGGAATCGAACCGGCCCGGCTCCCTAGTCGACGGTCCCGTTTCTTACGGCCTCAGTTTTCTAAGATTTGGTGGCCCGCTTTTAGTTGGTTCTTGAAGCCGGTGTTAGGCGGTCCCCCCCACTGGTGCCTCCTCCGGATTTCTGTTTTCCCTTATTCCGCAAAAAACCGCCGCGCCGCTTCCAGGAGCCAGTTCGAACGGAGAACCCCCGATCGAGCATGAGGCCAGGAGTGTAGGTGGAACGATACGGGCTGATAGTCAGGATTTTCGCTTTACAATTTCACAGGTTTTTTACGCAGCGAGCGTTTGTGCATAAAGCTCATTCGCCAGCAGGTGCCGCATTGAGGAAGACGCAGTCGTCCCCGCCTGATCTTCAACGCCCGGCTGCTGGAGTATTTGCCCCGAGGTTCCTGGGTCCGAGTTTATTTGGCGGCTGTCTCTTCAGGTTATTCGCGTCTTTTAAGGACATAATTTTTTCGGACGCCCTTCTAGCGGATCGTCTATCCTTGATAAAGGATTTAGAAGAAGTTAGGGGAACAGCCGCTTCTAATGTAGAGACGACGTTTTTTACATACCCCCCCACGAGATGAGACACCTTTCAGTTCGTCGACTAGGGATTTTGAGGAGTTCCCTTTCAGCTTTTTTTCGACTATTGTTCGGTCGACACCTTTACGGATTCTGACCTTGAACGATGCCGTTAGGATAAGTTGACGGGACCTTCGTTCTCTTAGGGCCTATCAATAAGCGGAGGGCTTCCCGATTACCCCGTGTGCCCCTCCCAGCGAGGTTTTAAGCAGCCCGACGTGTACCGATGAGCTACTTTTGAGAAGTGGATCACTTCCCGTTTTGACGCGTCTTTTTTTCTCGATTTGTCGGTTAACCCATACTTCCCCTGGGTTCCTTATGCAGAGCATTCCCACAGTCGAGCGTCACGAGGCGATCGCCCCCCCCTGCGACCGAAAGCCCGGGCCCCGCGATGATAATGGCCCTGTCGATATCTGTTCTTGCCATAGGCTATGGAGGCGGGTAGCTCCGAAAGGGTTTATCTCCCCTAGACCTCTCTGTTGCCCCCGCACTGTGACAACCCTGCCCTCGCTTCGGTCTTTGGACGAGGATATAGTGAAAAATAGCCCCCCCTAAGGTCGAGGTTTCCCCGGATGTGATGTCGACCAGCCATTACCCCCGACCGATCTTCCGGGGACGATTTATCCTACGCCATAGGAGGCCTATCGCGGGCCGGTCCGGATCTGCGGGCACCCGCTACCCTGAGAGGCCGCGACGACGTTTGAACACGCCTTTTCAAGTGCGCGCTTGCTCGCTTGCCCGGCGTTTCACGATCCCGTTCAGAAAAGGCTAGAACAGCACCCCCCTGCGAACAGCAACGGCGTACTGTGCAGGGCTCTTATTTGGCGATGTGTCTCCTGCAAGGGTTGGCTTTCTTTCCTGCTGCGGTGTAATATCTTGAAGAATGCCTCCTTTTTGTTGAGAGAGATATTCTTCCCCCCCCCAGCACGCGAACGAACGAAACTGGCTTGACCAACAATGTCTTCACCAGTCCGTTGATGTTTCCTCCTTTGGTATGTTGATTCTTTCGAAAGAAGGCCTTTTCCCCCAGGATCTTCGGGGTCGCTCCCGTCGTGTAGAAACCCCCAATGACAGGACGGGTTTCTCCTGAGTTCAGTCGCGCCCTCACTGCTGTTGACGCCGACGAGATCGTGGGCCCCTGGCTCGAGATACGCCGTCCTCCCGCTGCGGCTTCTTATACGTCCGCTTGGTCTTACACAAGTCAATTTTTGACCATCGTTTGGCTGGTCGACTATCAACATCCTTTTGGACCTCGGGTTTGATGTTTTCCCCCCCCCTCTCGCCGGCGTTTCCCAAACCGCCCGCACCGGGCCCGCGCGCCATGTCACATTTTGTTGTTAAACGCGTCTCGTGCCGCTCCTCAGAATGTCGGATCCCAGCCGCCGCGCTCGCCGAGTTAGACACCCCTGGTGGGTCGATTCCATGATCACGATCTGGACCCCCCCGTGCTTCGGCGCCTGGAGATTCGCTGACCGGCCGACGAGTGGTTCCATGATCGGTCCCCCCTACCGTACTTTTCACTCTATCCCCCGACCGACGTTATTCCAGGAGCAACCTCTCTCCAGCCCCCGCCCCTTTCTCTTTTAGTTACTTGTTTGCGCCCCAGAAAGGTACCCTCCCTCCCTCCCTCGCTGCCGGCTGCTGGTCTTCCCCGACCCGAGATCTTCCCGGCTCGTCCCCTTGTGAATGCGGTCACGCTTCCCTCAATTGTTTTGAAACAGTTATTTCACCACGCTGTCCAGGAAAAAACAAAAACCCCTTCCCCGAGTCACTTATCTGTTGCCGTCCGAACGACTCGTGCTAATAGCGGGGCTTGTTATGACCGTTTTTTTTTTTTTCTCGACACCATTCTCGGCTGGGCCCCCCTCATGTGCCACCGAAGGGACTACCGGCTCGACTAACTGCTGAAGCAAGTAGTCGACCTCCGGTTCGTTGCAGCCTTGCTAATCCCTGCGTACTTAGTTAACGAATCGCCCTTGAGCAGAAAGAACCAGCTGTTTCGAACCGACTCCAGCGCGGCGGGGAATCGCTAGCCGCGCTTTCGACCGGCTCAGCCGGCCATGCGGTCGCAGAACAGTAATGCCACAACTCGCGCTGGCGGGTTCACGAACCGGTGCCTTCAGATCCCCCGGACGACGCCGCTCTTTTCCACCCAACGCCTTCATCAGGGCCCTTTTCGGAGATATGGTGGCGGTTAGAATGAGCCTTTCACCTCCCGGGCCGTGGTTGTGCGGTGGTCACGATAGCGGAGGAACACGGCACAGGGTGTTGCGCCCCGCCCAGTCGTTAACCGTCAACCCCTCATACGACGTGGTCACCCCCCCCCCCCCCCCCCCCCCCGCTAGACCCTGTGCACGGCCGTCCCCAACCGTCGGAAATCGGCGCCGTTTGGTTCATGTCCGGTACACGCCCCAGACCATTTTTCGAAGCCTCTCTGTGGCCCTTTTCCAGCTACCTTTGTAGTCCCCCGCTGGATGGTAGGGAGTTGTTGGGGTCGCACACTCTGGACTCTTTAGCTATTACCCAGTCTGCACCATGACCCCCGTGATCGCCGGCCCGCGCGGTCCTCGTCGTTGAAAGCCCCCCCCTTGTCTTCACAGCTGCGCTTCATACTTGATAGTTCACCGTCGTCTCCGTTTGGCACCGCGGGGACGACACGTCCTTTGCTGTGGTTTCAAGGGGCGGGAATTTTCTTTTTCGATTCGTTCGCGCCAGATGATCTTTTTGGCATTAGAAGGCAGGTTTCCCGCGTTGGCAGACACTTGGTTGCTGATTCCTTTTTCGTGCCGGAGTCCCACCGCCTTGATCAGGTCGGTTCGCTTGTTTGGTCACTTCGCGGTCACGCCCCTGGGTCGACGAACCTGACCTTTTGCTTTCAGCCGTCCGGCTCGTACTGGCGTCCGGTGACCTGAGGGGCCGCCTTATTTTGTGCGTCCCCCTGATGAGGATTCTCGGAGAGATTCCGGCGGTGGTTGGCTCGGCTAAGCAGTCGGTGTTTGGACATCCGGAAATCTAAGCTGCCTCGACCTTGCACGATACCTTCAGGGATTCACCGATTTTGCCCGGTAGTGGTTCTTTTTCAAATGCCTACCAAACCCTGGGACACAGTCCATCCGGTACCCAACCCGGTATCTTCCCTCTACGTCGATCCCCGCCATCGCCCCCCGATCGCTCGCAGGCACCCCCGTTGATTAAGTCATCGGCCCCCTGAAATGCCCTTTCCTCTGCCTTGTCCGATTGGTTAGGAGAATCGTTGATAAGGACACCGCCGACCTCAGACTCGTGAGCTGACCCCGCGCGCGTTGCTCAGTAGTCGATGATGGCCCTTCTTCCCGGACCGTCCTGAAAATACCGCCTTGTTCCCCCCAGCGAGGGCGACCCGTCGGCTGGATCTAAGGTCGCGGTGGGCTTCCGTTCCGTTTTGCCAGTTCGCGGTTTTCCAAGCAGCTAGTCAGGGGCCCCTCCGGACATGTGTTTCCACACACCCCCGATGACTACACCGCCCCCTATGATGTCGATTCCCGCACATCCCCCCCCAAGGCTCTCACCGGGATTCCTCGATTTGTTCACCGTTTTTACGGCCATCTCTTGAGGGCTGATCCGTGTTCAAATGGTTGATGTTCCCCAATAACGGCTCAACCTTCGCTGCCTTCCCCCCGATTATGTTGTTGGTTTAGGACACAATCTGGTTCCCCCGGTTCGACCCCCCAAGCACCGGAAGGGTCCCTGAGCGTTGCCAGGTGTGTGGTTCGGGAATCAGGGCCTGTTTCCTGTCCAAATAGGCCCTCTGCATCGTGGAAAATTCCCGTCGCGGTTTCTACCGTCAATCCTTTCGTCGCGTTGCCCCAACATTGTTGTTGTTCTCTTAAACCGCCTCGCCTGTTTTTGGCGAAATGAGTTCCGACCTCCCCCGTCCTTCCCGCCGACGTTCACACCTGGCCAGGGCCGGGTGGCCCCTCTGCACCTCGTTCAGAACACGGACCGCTCTGCCGTCTCATTCAGCCGTCTGGCCTTCTTCCCCCCAATAGGATTCCATATGAGTAGTATGCCTCGCTCGACTTGACGTTGGGCCTCGCCGGCCGATCTTCCCCTTTGTTGTCAGTAGTGCGTGACCTCGTTGCGATGTCTTTTCAGCTGACCCTTGATTTTAGGCATCACCCCCTAGGTAATTCGCTTGGTGCCTGGGCGATGCCCAGTTTTGGAAGAGCACATCAGGGTTTGTCCGCCGGATTCGAGTGCACTGAACGTGTCGACTCTCCTGTGCCCATGAAGGACCTTTGCGTAACTCTTCGACTCTCGCGCGGCGAATTTGCCCTCAACGGTTTGCCTGACAACAGGCCCCCTGCCCACCGGGACCCCAGTTCGCGAAATCCTTTGCCTCCCCGTAGGTGCAGTCGCGTCTGCCTGCGTCCTTTTTTCGTGAAAGGCCAAGCACGCCCTTAGCGGTCAGTGCTTCGGGCCCGACTTGGGCCTGGACGACGATTCCTTATGTTCTCCCTTTTGCTCCCCGGCACCGACATTGTGCGGAAAGCAGCTTGCCAGCGCAACCTCAGACCGCTTGGGAAATCATTTGCCTTTTATCCGTACGCCAGTTTAGGGCCCGGAGTG
>Ga0179593_1577754_pt1 | contig 10635 bp, 18 predicted proteins | sample CZODoug2_1_08_16_FD_185931 | JGI IMG/M metagenome (GOLD analysis project Ga0179593, IMG submission 185931) | Vadose zone soil fungal communities from Angelo Coast Range Reserve, California, USA - CZODoug2_1_08_16fungal (PacBio error correction) | ecosystem: Environmental > Terrestrial > Soil >... | reverse complement strand
CTCTTTTTTCTTTTTTCTTTTCTTTTCTTCAACCAGCAGGCTATGGAAGAAAAGAAGGAGCTCATCCTTGCCTTCCGTTGCCCCCTCCCAACTCTTCATTTTTCTCTTTCCGGGAAATCTTCTTTTTTTTTCCTCTTCGCGCAACCAGAACCCAGAGGGGAGTTTAAGAGATCAAGGGGAGTAACACTGCTTCCCTTCATTTTCTTTTTCCCTTTAGCTCCCCTTTTCCTTTTTTCCTCCTTCATCCCGGAGGCGAAAAGAAGAGGTCGAAGCGCCTTGCCGTCCTCCCCCCCTTTTTCCCTTTTCCCTGGACTTTCCCCTTTCCTTGCGACCCGTAGAAAGAAGGAACTTCGACATCCTCGGGCTTCCCCTCGCGAACTTTTTCCCCTTCCCTTGGGATGGCATCCAAAGTGAAACGCGGGGGACGCGTCCCCACTTTTCTTTTCCTCTGAAACCTTCCTCCCTCCTCACCGTATCGCTAGGGTGGGAGAGAAAAGTCCATCCAATACTTTATCTCTCCTCTTCCCCTCTCTTTCCCTCCGGATTCCCTTTTTTTCCCTTTTTCCCTGTAATATAGATGACAACTACGCGGTCACCTTCTTCTTCCTTTCCCTCCGAATAGTATCCCCCTTCTTTCCTTTTTCCTTCTCCCTTTTCCAAGGCCGGTTTTACCGAATGGATGTTAAGTGAAAGAGCGAATGATATGCTCTTGTGGCCCCTTTCTTTCCCCTTTCAAAGGTTTCTCTTCCCTTCTTTGAGCCGGGAACGAGAGTGGAAAAAACCCTTTCCCTTCCCCCCCCTCTGAGTCTTTTTCCTTTTTTTTCTCCCCGGAATTGCGGGAGTGATAAGTCAAGGAGGAAAACCCCTGTTTTCTTTTTCTCCCTCCGTTTTTTTTTTTTCCCTTCCCCTCCTTTCCCCCTTCGCTCGTTTACCAAGCAATTAACGGAAATGGAAATAATGATTATCGTCCGCGACGGCACCCTTCCTCCTTTCTCCTTCTCCCCCTCGTTTTTTTTTCCCCCTTTTTTTTCCCCCCTTCGCAATATAATGAATCAACAATTCCGGTCTCCCCGCCTCTTCCTCCCCCTTCTGTTCTTTTCTTTCTTCCCCCCAAGCCTCTTGTTTTCCTCCAAATTCAAGAAAGTGAAGTCTTGGATTTTGCTGAGGCCCTCTCCTTTTCCTGTTTGATTTTTTCCCCCTTTTCCCTTCCTTTAATCATCGTAGAGAAAAGCTTCGGACAACGTTACCCCTTCCTCCTTTTTTTTTCCCCCTCTTTCCTCTTCCTTTTTTTTCCCTCCCCTTGAAAATGAATGGGGAAAGCCGCTTTGGTTCACTCCCCTCCCTTTTTTTTTTGAATTCCCCTTTTTCTCCTTTTGCGATGGCGCATCTATCCAAGTAGAGAGGATCTCGCGCAGTTTGTTTCTCTTTTTTCCCCCTTCCTCTTTTGATCTCTTTTTCCCCCCCCTTTTTTCTCCGACATCACTGGCAAGAGGAAACCGAACGACGACATTTTTGCAGCCCGGCCCTCCCCCTCTTCCTTCTTTTTTTCTTTTTTTTCCTCTTTCCTTCTTTTCCCTTTAGCACTTGTCTTTCTTTTCCCCCCCCTTTTCGCCCTTCCTTCTTTTATTTCTTCGCCCCGCGCGGACCTCGAGCCGGAAAAGCTGGCGCTCGACTTTTTCCCCTCCTCCTCCCCTTTTTTTCTTGATGGCCCTTTTTTTTTTTTTTCCGCCCGCGGTTGAAAGAATAATGACGTTAACCCATCGCCTTCCCTCCTTTTTCCCTCCCTTTGAGACTCTTTCCCTCCCCCCTTCCCCCCCGACAGCCATAAGCAAACAGGGAGTAAGGGGAGGCAAAGTGTCGTCTTTTTTTCCTCTTTTCTTTCTTTTCTTGACCTCCCCTCTTTTTCCCCCTTTCCCACGAGTATGATGTGAGAAAAGAGGGTATAACAAGTCGCGAGACCTCTATCGTCCCTTCCCCCCCTTCCATAGCCACTTTCCCCCTCCCTCCCAGAAAACCATTTTATGTGGAGTGACAAACGCGCGATTTCCTCCTTCCTCTTTTTTCCCCCTTTTCCCCAAAGTCTTTTTTTTTTTTTCCCCATTTTTCCCGCAGAAAATTAGACGCCGTACGTTTTTCCCCCTCTTCTCTACGATCCCTCCCTCCTTTCCCCTCAGACCCCGAGCAAACATGACGATTTTCTATTTTCTCAGCAAATCAAGACTTCACTTTTTCTCCTCCCTTTACCCGGCCTTTTTCCCCTTCCTTCCTTTCGTCGGGGAGAAAGGACGTGTTTTCATTCTCTTTCTCTTCTTTCCCTCCTTTTTTTCCCTTTTTCTCAGCGTTCGTCGTAGAGAAGGTTAAGTAGAGAAACGATATCCTCCCCCATTCTTTTCTGGGCAGTGTCTTTTCCTTGTGAGCGTGTCAATTTTCGCCTTTCCCCCTTGGTCCCCACCCCGAGGAATACAGAAACCTGTTTTTCATCTTTTCCTTCCCCCTACCGAACCTTTTTTTCCCCCCTCCCCGATAAGAGTTTTGCGTACGCCCAGGGTTCTTTCCCCTCCCCTCTTTCCAATCCCCTCCTTTCCCCCTCTCCCCTTTGCAAAGGTTAGGAAAGAAATTTGAAGCAAGAGGCATCTTTTCCTGCCTCTCTTCCCCCATTCGGTCCCCCCTTTTCCTTTTTCTCCTTCTGGTGCCAGAGGACTATGATTAGTGTTGACGGTCGGCTTGTCCATTCCTTCCCTCCCCTTTTCCTCCCTTTTACCGAGTATTTCTTTTCTTCCCCCTTTAACGGCCGCGTGAGGAAGAGGTGGGAACGTACGATTCCTTTCCTCCTTCCTTTTTCTCCCCCCCTTTTTCCCTCAAGTAATTGGGATGGGAAGGGAGCGCAACCTCTCTCTTTCCCTTCTCCTCTTGGACTCCTTCTTTTTTTTTCTTGCGCGTCCACGGTTCAATTGGGAGGAAATTAAACCAGGTGCCGCTTCCTTCCCCCTTTTTTTCCCCCCTCCCGCCATTTTTTCTTCTTCTTTGTCGAGAGGGGAAGTTCCTGTCGAGTTTTTCTCCCTTCCCTTTCTTCCTTTCTTTCTCTTTCCCTTTCCCCCAGTATTGGGCGGAGGTCGTACGGCAAAGGTCTTCCTCCTTTTTTTTTTTTGGTTTTTTTTCTTTCTTGACAGTGCACAAGCGATTCACGCTTGAATGCCCCTTCTGTCCTCTTTTTTCTTTTTTTTTCTTCTTTTTTGGTGATTAATTTATCCAGTATTGAAGGTTGACAGTTTAATACCATTTTCTCTTTCCCCCCACAGCTTTTTTTGGAAACAAGGGAGAAGTACGAATGAAGAACTCCTACGGATTTCCCGGACCCTCTTCCCCTCTTCCTCGTGTGTGTGTCTTTCCTTTTTTTTTCCCTTCCTGCTGGTTAAGCCAGAAATCATCGCGGGGAAGGAAGGATGGCATTTGCATGTGTCCCCTTCCCTCTTTTTGTCGTTTCTCTCCCCTTCTTCATCTCTCTGGGACTTTTTTCTCTTCTTTTCTCCGCTCCAGCATGGCACTCGACACAGGCCAAAAGGGAAAGAATGCTGCCCGCGAGGATTCGCTTCCCCCCCCCTCCTTTCTTTCCCTCCCCCCTTTCTCGGCCCCCTTTTCTCTTCTCCCCCTCCCCCCCTTGTCAGTCGTTCGGGCAATCCGTCAGGAGTTCGGCAGCGAAACTTCGGCCTTGTTTCTCTCCCTCCTTCCTCCCCCTTCGCCCTTTTTCCTTTTCTTTCCCCCCTGCTCCTGCACTGGAGAAAGGAGCACACCAAGAACTGCCATTCCCCCGAACCCTTCCTTCCTTTCCTCCCCCCCTCCTCGTTCGATCGCCTTGCCGTACGAAAATGAAGCAAATCACTTTGCCGAGATTCTTTTTTCCCTTTTCTTCAATAGCACCCTCCTCCCCCCTCCCTCCCGGAATTAACTTCGACATCCTCCTTGACCTTCTTTCCTCCCCAGTTCCTTATAAGGAACATGGGGATGGCATCCCATTTTCCCCCGGGATTCCCTTCGCTGAAAAGAAGCTATCTTCTGCCCCCCTTCTTTTCCGCCCCGTCTTTTTTTTCCCCCCCCCTCCTGATGCGCTCCGAGTAGAGATGGGATATAAGCAGGCTTCTTCAGCGGATCCTTTCTTCCCCCTCCCCCTCTGAAGTTTTTTTCCCCTCCCTCTTTCCCCGTTCTTCTTTTTTCTTTCCTTATCCTTGAAGCAGAATAGTAAAAAAAAGTCAGTCCTCGCACACATCCCCTTTTTCTCTCTTTTTTCTCCCTTTTTTTCCTCTTTCCTTTTCTTTCCCCCCCTTTCCAGCGGAAATGATATGATCTTGCTGGCAAAAGTGAGGCGAACTTTGTCCCCTTTTCTTTTCTCTCTTTTTCTTTCTCTTTCTATTTTTTCTTTTTCCCTACGTTGGCCAAGAAAAAGGGAGGAACAAACTCTGATCTTTCCTTTTTTTTTTCCCTCTTTTCTTCCAGTCTTTTCTTTCTTTCTCCGTCAAGGAGGAAAAAACCTTTCTGGCTTTTTTTCCCCCCCCTTTGGAATGCGAAAATTGACGCGCACAAGAATTAAGGATCGACTCGTTTTACCAAGCACTTCCCCCTTCCCCTTCCTCCTCTTTGCCGCCGGAACCCTTTTTCTTCTTCCCCTCTACGGCGAAACCAGCACCATTCGCACTCTCTCCTCGGTTTTTTTTTCCCCCGCCTAAGGCAACCGGGACGCCGGGATTTTGTGCCGCCCCCTTCCCGCCCGTGCTTTTTTTCTTTCTGCGAAAGCTCTTTCTTTTTTTTTTCTCTTTCTTACAGCAATTCCGAATAAGTTGTACTGGGAACCCTTTTTTTTCTCTCCTTTTTTCCCACGTCTCTTCCCCCCTTCTTTCCCCTACCTTTCCACACAACGTTTTCAAGAAAGGGGAAAGGAAGTCGTAAATCGACTCTTTTTTTTTCCCCCCCCCCTAAAATTCTTTCCTTTTCCTCTGGCGGAAGAAGGAAAAGTATCGAGGACTTTCTTCCCCTCCTTTCTCTCTCGTTTTTTTTTCCCCTTCCTTCCTCCTTCCTTAGTGCCGGTGAAAATAAATGAGGGTCCGAAACCTCATGGCCCTCTGTCCCTCCTCCCCTCCTTCCCCCCCTTTTTTCTTTTTTTTTTTCTCAGAAAGAAGGGAAGAAAGAGGATTGGCAACTTTCCTCTTTCTCACATCCCTTCTTTCCCTCTTTCCTTCTTTCGAACCGCGCGGACATAGAGAAGGAAAAGAATGGCGCCGATTTTTCCCTTCCTCCCTCTTTTTTTTTCTCCCCCTCTTTCCGCGCTCGAGGTCCGCGCGGTTCTGTCCCTCAAGGGTCTCTTCCTCCCTCCTCCCTCAAGGTGCGGAAAAAAAAAAGCCCATAGTTGCTTTCCTTCTCCTTTTTTCCCTTTGTGGATCCTTTCCTTCCTTGGATAGGGATGAAAATTGTAGTCGTTTAGGTTCCGAGGTCCCTTTCTTTCCCTTTCTTCCCCTTAGTTTCCCTTCCCCCCTTTTCCCTCTCAAAAGCGTTATGAGGGCAGAAACGCGTCATTCCAACTTCTCTCTCTCCCTCCTCCTTCCAGCTTTCCTTTCTTTTCTCTCTCTGGTCCTTTTCATTAAGAAAAACATTTTATTTGGGTGCCCCCCCCCCCTCTTCTCTCCTTCCCCCCCCCCTTTTTCCCCCTTTCGAGGGGCCTTAAAAAGGAGGACCGCAGAGAAGACTACCTTCTTTTTTCCGAGCTTTTTTCTTTTCCTCCTTCATTGGGGGAGGTGTTAAGAACCCGCTATACCCCGGCGCCCCCCCCTTTTCCTCTTTTCTTTCTTCCTCAACCCTCTTCAGGTGATTATATGGGGGAAAGAGAATCCATAAGTCTTCATAGTCGTTTCTCCCTTCTTAAGTCTCTTTTTTCTAATGGTATGGTTTTATAAAGAGGAAGCGGGTCACCTCCTCTCAGATCTTCCCCCTTTTTTTTTCCCCCGTTCGCGGACGCGAAAGCATGATGGACATGGACGTGAATGCTTGGTACCTCTTCCTCTTTCCCTTCCTTCTTTTTTTCGTATCCCCCGTCTTTTCTTTCTTCAAGACCGACAAGTAAGGGAATTCCTTCCTTTTTCCTCCATCGACTCTTCCCTTTTTCCCCTCGCGTTTACCGGCTCCCGCAAAGAAACAAGCAGCCCTTTTCCTCCCCTTCCTCTTCTCAGAGACTTCTCCTCTCCTATCATTCCGCTGGAAAGGAAATAAAGGCGGTCCAACGGCCTTCCTCTTTCCCCTCTTCCCTCCCCCCCCTTTGAAAGCCTCTCCTCCTTAGTGTTGACGATTCGGAGTGAAAGGAGAGGAAAGAAAAAGAGCCCTTTTCCTCTTTTTTTTCCTCATTTTCCCGTGAGTGAAGGAAAGCGGGTTCATCCCCTTCCTATGACCCCCCTTTTCCTTTTCCGAATCAAGTATTGGATGGGGACTGTTTCTCCCTCCCCTTCCCTCCAAGGTGGCCTTCCCCCCCCCTCCCTCCCCTTTTCCTGAAATTTGAGGGTAACAGGTTTAAATTGGATGCCATCCCCATTTTCTCCCTTTCCCCTTTCCTATACGCCTTTTTCCTTCCTCTTTCTTTCTCATGTTAAGTTGTCGACGGGGAGAAAAGTTAAAGAGGATGGAAGTGCGAGTTCCTCCTTCCTCTTCCCTTTTTTCTCCTTCCCTTCGATTCGAAAAAGATGATGGGGGGGGGGGGGGGGGGGTGGGTCTTTTTGGGGGCTCTTACCCCCTCTGCTTCACGCTTGAAATTATGGAAGAGTGATTTCTTGGTGTGATTAATTTCCTTCCCCCCCCCCTTTCCTTTTAGAATTCCTCCCTTTTTTTCTGGTTTGCGCGATTCTTAGGGGGAGCGCGGCAAACGGTCTCCTTTTTTTTTTTTCTTTTTACCCCTCCTGAAGCCCTCTTCCCCCTCTTGCGGCGAAGTGTTTGTAGGGCAAAGCGGAAGGGCAAGGATGAGCCGCTACGTATTGTGTTGCTTCCCTTGGGGAAGTCCCTTTTTCTTTTCTTTTCGCGTCTATTGCTGAGCGAGAAAGGAATAGAGAGAGGGGAAGAATCCCCGTTTGTTGTGTTGGCGCTGCTCTTCCTTTCTTTCCCTCTTCCCCTGAAGACGTCTTCCCTTTTTCTCTTTCCTCCCCCTCCGTCGCGGATAAGAATGGAATGAAGATTGAACGACAACACTTTCTCTCCCCCTTTCTTTTTTTCCCTCCGTCAGGCTTTTTTTTCTTTTTCCCCCTTCCCTCCTTTTCTCGCACAGAAAAAGAGTGGAGTTTCAGACTCTCCCTTTTTCTTCCCCTCTTCCCGGAACCCCCAAGGAGAAATTATCACACCCCTCCCTTTTCCCCCCTTTTCCTCCCCCTCTTTATTTTTTTTCCTCTTTCTGATGATGTGACGGACGACCCTGCCCCTCCCCCCCTTTGCTCTTCTCTTCAGGATGCACTCGCAAGGAAAGCCACCGTGACTTGCTCCCCCCCTTTCCTCCCCCTTCCCGTCGCCCTTTCCCCCTATGGCTTCGAAAACCCTAGTTCCTTTCCCCTTCCCCCCTTCCCCCAATCCCCCCTTCCCAGCAAGGCGATGAAAAAAGCTATCTTCTTCCCCCCCCCCTTCTTCTTTCCCTCAACACCCTTTTCCCTCCCATCCAAACTTGATGCGATAAGAGTAGAGGATTGATCTACGAAGTCTTCTTCCTCTTCCCCCCCCCTCCTCTTCCTTAAGGGGAAGAGTAATATAGATGACCCCCTTCCCTCTTCCTTTCCCCGGAGTTCCCTCTTCCCTTCTCCGGGAAAACATCCATTCTAGCTGCCAGGGGTCTTCCGTCCCCTCCCCTCCTTCCCCTTTTCCCCCGCATTTCCCTTTCTTTTCTGCAAAGTGAGGCGAACGTGCAAAGGGGATCTCTTCGACCTTTTCCCCCGAGTTTCTCCTTTCCCCCTCTCGGGCCAAGAAACACGGGCGACAAAAACTTGGATCCCTTTTTTCCCCCCTTTTCTTTCCTTTTTCTCCCTTTCTCCTTCAAGGAGGAAAAAAAAAGGGTTATGGAGTCTAGGGGTGCTTCCCCTTTTTCAGGAGTCTCTCCCCCCCTCCCCCTTTCCCTGCCATGGCCATCATGCTTCTCGTAAGAGAAGGAAAAATGAGATACGACGAGACGCTCCCGCTTTTTTCTTCCCCTTCTTTTCACTCTCCCTTTTCCTTTCCCCCTTTTTCCCCCGGGGACTATGAAGACATTAGGATGAGCTGGAAAAAAAGAATAAGGCAACCTTCCTCTTTTCCTTCCCCCTCCGTGACTTTTTCTTTTTTTTTTCTTTGTTTTCCAGCAATTCGGATACGTGGGTAAGGGGAATAATCGTAGAGACCTCTCCCCTTTCCCCCCCCCCTTTTCTCCTTTCTGAGGTCCTTTCCTTTTTCCCTAGAAAGCGGGAAAATGAAGTCGTAAATCGGCGTTTTTCCCCTTCCCCTCCCTTTTTTTCCTGCCCTCTTCTCCTTTTCCCTCTGGCGGCATCTATTAAAGTTAGAGGATTTCCTCCCCTCCCTTTTTCTTCTTCTAAACTCTCTCTTTGCCTGTGAAACTAAATGATGGATAAAACCTCACTGGCCCTCTTCCCCCCCATTTTCCCTCCAACCTTCCTTTTCTTCCTTTCCCTTTTTGTTTCGTGATCCTTGCGCCGCGGATGTGGAATAGGAAGCACTATGTTTCTTTTTTTCCCCCCTTTCTTTTTTCCCCTTTCCTTATTCTTTCGAACCGCGAGGACATAGAGCCGCGAAAGCTGGCGCTCGCGTTTTCCTCCCCCCTTTTTTTTCTCTTCTTTTTTTGAGAGCTTTCTCTTCTTGGTACGAGAGGGGAGAAGAAGATGAAGTAACCCCTCCTCCTCCCCCCCTTCCTTCCCCCGGTCCCTTTCCCCCCTCCTCTTTCGCCCTCGTGCGGATAAAGAAACCACCCGAATCATTCCCTCCCTGGCCCTTCTTTCTCTTTCGGTTTTCGAGGGAAGTGAGGTTCGGAGCCATCATTATTTCCCCCCCCTTTCCTCCCCTCAGGCCCCCCCCTCTTGCGCAACCGCTCCTCCCCCCCCTTTTCTCCCCCCTCTCTTTCCTCTCTGCAAGCAATAGCCCAAAGGAGAAGACGGGAGAGAGAGGTCCGTTTTCATTCATCCCCCCCCCCCCCCCCCTTCTTTCTTCCCCAACCCCCTTCCTTTCCCCCCCTCCTTGGTGTGGCCATATTCGAGAGGGGAGGGAAAAAGTCTTTCCCGCAGAAATTCTCTTCTTTTTTTTTCCCCCTCTGGATTCCTCTTTTCTCCTTTTTCTTTAAGACCAGCTAGACCTTGCTCCCCCCTTCCCTCTTCTTCCTCTCCATCCCCTTCCCTTTCCTCCCTTCTTCCCCTTTTGCTATTCTTTTTTTCCAGAGCAGCAAATAAGGGTCGTAATAGTCGGGGAGACCGGAAGTGTTCTTTCATTCTCTTTTTTCTTCTCTTGATTTCCCCCCCTCCTCCTCCTTCCGTGAGCGTCTCGTAGTAGAGAAGTTTTAAGTCGCGGAGAGAATTCACTTCTTTCCCCTTTTTTCTCCCCCCCCCGCATTCCCTCTTTTTTTCCCCCTTGTGAGGACGTCCCCCCCCCCCCCCTCCTTCCCTTCCTTACTCCCGAAGAAAAAGGGGGGGGAAGAAGTGAAGGACTATTAAAGGGAAAGACAAATTCCCCTTTTTCCCCCCTCTACCTACCTAAAAGAATAAGAGTTTTGGTAAGAAGGTTATTGGAAACTAGAGTTCCCGGCTCCCTCCAACCTCCCCCCCTCTTCTTTTGACCCCTCTCTATGTGAAAAGTTCGCTCAACTTTTCCCCCCCCTCCCCTATCATTCCCCTTTCCCTCTCCTCTTCTTCCAGAAACCCTGGCAAAGATAGAATGGAGTGTGCAAGGAGGCTCTTCTCTCTCTCCCCCATTCCTTCTTCTAGGACCTTCCCCTTCTTTTTTCTCTCTCACTAGGAAAAGTGAAGGAAAAGAGTGAAGGAAGCGTTTTCCCCCCCCTCCTTTCACTCCTCCCCATTTTCTTCCAAGCTCGAACTCGGAGAGCATAAAGTATGGGATGGGAACTGCCCCTCCCCCTTCCCCTCTCCTCCTCTAGATTAGTTTAAGGGAATTGATGAATTTGCGCTTCCCCCCCCTTTTCCTTTTTTTCCCTTTCCTTGTCGAAAGGAAATAGAAGGTCGCTCGTCGATCCCCCCCCCCTTTTCTCTTTTTCTTTCTTATGTTTCCTTCTTTCTCGATTGCTAATGAAGAGAAGGAAACAACCCCCATCTTTTTTGCGTCTTTTTTCCCTTCTATTTCTAACGCTGATGGGGGGGGGGGGGGGGGGTTGGGTTTTGTTTTTCCCTTTATGAAGCCTTTTCCTTCTGGAAGATTGATTTATTGGTGTGATAAGTTATCCAGTGCCTTTTCTCCATTTTCCCCTTGAGTTTTTTCCCCCCCCCCTTTCTCGCGGCAAAAAGGAGGAAGTACGAATGCCCCCTTCCCCTTTTTTTTTCACGCCTTCCTTTTTTTCTTCATCTTAAGGCAAGGAAGCCGCGAATGATGGGATGAATCCTGCTGGTAAGCCATACCCTCTTTTTTTCCCTC